>Ga0335084_10004464_pt1 | contig 13776 bp, 14 predicted proteins | sample Lox_Sample_44_FD_206721 | JGI IMG/M metagenome (GOLD analysis project Ga0335084, IMG submission 206721) | Soil microbial communities from Loxahatchee National Wildlife Refuge, Florida, United States - Lox_Sample_4.4 | ecosystem: Environmental > Terrestrial > Soil > Wetlands | place: USA... | reverse complement strand
CGACTCCGCCCGCCATCCGGAGCGTGCGCGGGCCGCCGGCGGCGATCCAGATCGGCACGGGCCGGTGGTGCGGCAGTCTGGCGGGCCGCTCGGCGCCGACCTCGACCGCCTCGCCGTCGAGGAGCGCGCGCATCAGCCGCGTGGACGCCTCGAGCTCTTTCACCCGCGCCGGCTTCAAGCCCGCGAGCCTCACCGCGGTGTCGCCGATGCCCCATCCGAGGAGCGTCCGCCCCGGCGCCAGCTCGTCGATCGTCGCGATCGAGGACGCGGTGACCGACGGGTGGCGGTTCACGGGATTGGCGAGGAGGGTGCCGAGCGTGATGCGCTCGGTCGCGCGCGCGGCCGCGGCCAGCAGAACGTAGGTGTCGCGGCGCCTCAGCTGCGAGTCCGGCTGGAGCGCCGCATCCCAGCCGAGCGTCTCGGCGCGGCGGACGTCGGCGGCGAACGCCTCGACAGAGCGCGAGTCGAACCGGTTCAGCCCGAAGCGGGGGATCTTCAATAGCCCTTCTGCTTGTCGATCAGCGCGAGGAGCGGGCGCCCGTCCCGGAGCCGGCGGAGGTTCTCGCAGAACGTCGCGATCACCCGCTCCGCGCGCCGCGGCGACCCGCCGGCCGTGTGCGGCGTCACGATGACCCGCGGGTGCCGCCACAGCGGATGGTCCCTGGGCAAGGGCTCCGGATCGGTGACGTCGAGCCCGGCTCCCCAGATGAGCCCCTCGTTGACGGCCGCCAGCACGTCCTCGCCGCGGACGATCTCGCCCCGCGTGACGTTGATCAGGATGGCGTGCCGCCGCATCTGGGCGAAGCGCTCGCGGGTGAAGAGGTGGTGGGTCGCCTTGGTCAGCGGCAGGCCGACCACCACCACGTCCGACGCTCCCAGCAGCTCGGCCAGGCGGTCCGGCTTCCAGATCGCCTCTACGCCGGGCTCGGGCGCCACGTCTTCGATGTCCACGCCGAGCACCCGCATCCCGAAGCCCACCGCGCGCTTCGCCACGGCGCGCCCCGTGCCCCCGAAGCCCACGATGCCCATGGTCTGCTCGTAGAGCTCGCGCTGGTGGACGCGGATCGGCTCACGCAGGCCGTAGTCCGGCGTGCGGATCGCGGTGTGCAGCCCGCGCGTGAGACCCAGGAGGAGCGCGAAGGCGTGCTCAGCAAGGTGGATGCCGACGTCACCCTTCTCGCTGGCCAGCGGCACGTCGCTGTTGATCAGCTCGGGCGTGAGGATGTTGTCCACCCCCGCGCCGATCGAGTGGTAGTACGTGAGGCGCCTGGCGAGGTGGAAATGGTCGGCGTGAACGCGGCCGAAGATGGTGTCGGCGTCCGGCAGCTCGCGGCGCTGAGTGGCGGAGTCCTTGGCCTCGACGACGCGGGAGCCGTGTCCCGCCGCCTCCAGGATCCTGGCGCGATCGGCCTCGCTCAGCGCGGAGACAATCAGGTTCGGGACAAAGAGAATCTTCACCGGAGCCTCGCGCCCTGGTCCGGCTACTTGATCAGGCCGTAAAACTTCCCGGCGTTCTCGCAGGTGATCTTGTGAGTCGTCTCCGCTGGCAGGTGGCCGAACTGCTCCGCGATGTACCTGGACGATTCGGGCCAGACGCCGTCACCGTGCGGGTAGTCGGAGCCCCACATGAGCGTCTCGACGCCCATGTCGTCGATCAGCTTGGTGCCGATCCGGTCGAACTGGAACGTGGCCTTGCACTGGCGGCGCCAGTAGTCGGAGGGCTTCATCGTGAGTCCCAGGTCGTGGAAGCGGTCCTCCCACTCGAAGTCCATCCGGTCGAGCGCGTAGGGCACCCAGCCGATGCCGCTCTCGCCGAACGCGATCCTCACGCGCGGGTAGCGCTCGAGCACGCCCGCGCCGATGACGGCGGCGAGGATGTTGACCAGGTTCATCTGGAAGCCGGAGACGACGGTGAAAAACGCCGCGCGCCGGGTCCGGCCGGTGTGCCTGTCGAGCACCCCCGGCGGGAGCGCGGGGAAGGTGTGAAAGTGCAGCGGCAGCCCGATGTCGTTCACCGTCTGCCAGAGCGGCTCCCAGTCGGGATGCCACATGGGCTCCATGTCCCAGGAGCATGACAGCTCCATCCCGCGCACGCCCGAGCCGGCGACGCGACGGATCTCCTTGACGGCTGCGCCGATGTCGCCATACGGCAGGCACGCGAGCCCGATGTACCGATCGGGGTCGTGGCGAATGAAGTCGGCGAGCCAGTCGTTGTAGATGCGGAACATCTCCGTGGCGGCCTCGTGGTCGCCGAGCCGCGTCGCCGCGCCCAGGATGCCGTAGAGGACTTCGGCCTGAACCCCGTCGCGGTCCATGTCCTGGGCGCGGAGCTTCGGATCCGCCGGGCGGTGGATGCCCTTCTTGCCGTCGGAGTAGAGGCCGGTCGCCGCCATGACGTCCACGCGATGGTGCTGGCCCGGCACGTACTTCGATCCGGCGGGGCCGACGCCGCCCACGAGCCCGAATGACATGCCGTTTTTCGCCGTCCAGAACGGGCCGTCCGGCCCATCGGTGACGAACGGCATCCTGTCCTTGAGCGCCGTGGAGGAATTCGATGTGAACAGGTCTGTCGGCACCCAGGGCAGGTCGATGTGGCAGTCGGCCGAGATGCGCGTGTAATTCATGGTGTCATCCTCTCTGGAATCGGTTCACGGCCTGAGGCGCACATCCTCGTACGGCGCCGAGTACGGATGGAACGGGATCAGGGCGAGCGCGGGCTCTTCGACGCGAGGGCCCACGCCGCGGATGAAGCCATTCTCCCAGATCGGCGCGAAAATGGCGCGCTCGTGCAGGATTCGCTGGATCTGGTGGAGCATCTCTTCGCGCTTGCGCCGGTCCAGCTCGCGCGCCTGCCTCTCGAAGAGGTCCTGGACCTCGGGCAGGTAGCCGGCGGTGAAGGTCCCGCCCTTGACCGCCATGATCTGGAGCCGCGTCGCCGCGTTCCCGGACGGACCGAGCCCCGCGAACACCACGCCCTTGAGCTTGCCCTCCCGCCAGGCCGAGAGGAAGGCGGCGCGCTCCATCGTGCGTATCCTGAGCCGGATGCCGACGGCGGCCAGGTAGTTCGCGATCGCCTCCCCCGCGCCTTCGTAGGGCGGGGCGATGGTGAAGTCGCCACCGTCGAGTCCGTTCGGAAATCCGGCCTCGGCGAGCAGGCGCCTGGCCCGCGCGGGATCATACGGGTCCGGGTCGATCGGCAGGGCGAACTCCATTGCGCGCGGGACCACGTTACCCGTCAGCCCGGCGTAGCCCAACTGCTCGGCCGCGTTGAGGGCGACCCGGTCGACGGCGAGGCTCGCCGCCTGCCGGACACGCACGTCACGCCATGGAGACGCCGCGTCCCACTGGTCGCGGAAATCCAGCGAGAAGATCGTGTTGCTGCGGACGGCCATGAGCCTCAGCCCTGGCGTACGCTTCACGTCCTCCGCGATGGGCCCGTTCAGGAAGTACGCGATGTCCACGTCGCCCCGCTTGAGCGCGGCGGCGCGGGTGGTCTCATCCGGCAGGCTGCGGAAGACCAGCCGTTTCACACGCGGGACCTTTCGCCAATAGCCCTCGAAGGCCTCGAGCGTCATCTCGACGCCGGGTGACACACTGACCACCCGGTACGGTCCGGCGCCGACCGGCGCTTTCCTGAATCCGTCCTCCCCCACGGCCTGGACGTACTTGCGGGGCACGATCCATCCGGCGCTCGTCGCCGTGGTGCCATAGAAGGTGATGAAGTCGGGCCACGGCTCCTTGAGGCGGAACTGGATGCGGCGCGGGTCGAGGACCCGCACCTCCTTGACCTTGTCCTTGAGGAGCTGGGCGTTGGCGCCCCTGTAGCGCTCGAAGGAGAACTTCACGTCGTCCGCCGTCAGTGTGTCGCCGTTGTGGAAGCGGACGCCGCTCCGGAGCAGGAACTCGTACACGAGCCCGTCGGGGGACTGCGACCATGACTCGGCCAGACAGGGCGTGTTCAAGCCCGACGGCATCGGCTTCAGGAGCGCGTCGTGGACGGCGTAGAGCGTGAGATACGGCGTGATCGTGCCTTCGCTCTCCGACGGATCGAGCCATCGCGGAGCGAGCGTGAAGTGCACCGCCCAGGTGACTTGACCTGACGGCGCCGGGTCGGCCGCCTGTGCCGGTAGCGCGGCGGCGGCGAGACAGAGCGCCAGGAAGAGTCCGCGGACGGACATCCTCACATCGAGATCGCGGCGCGCGAAAGGCGCTGCGGCCCGGCCTGGCGCTGCAGCCAGTCGGCCTGCTGGAAGGCGTCCGAGATGCGCTCCAGCGGGAACACGTGGGAGACGACGCGCTCGAAGGGGAAACGCTTGAGGTTGCGGCGAAGGAACGCGAGCGACTGCTCGAGCGCCCATGGAGAATAGTTCGAGGTCGCCACGAAACGCACGTTGCCGCGCACGAGCGCCGTCGCGTCGTACGAGAAGACGTTGCCGGGCGCGATGCTGCCGATCTCGAGGTAGCAGCCCCCGCCGCGCAGCATGCGCAGCCCCTCCGGAATGACCTCGGGATACCCGACCAGGTCGGCGACCACGTCGGCGCCGAAGCCGTCCGTCAGCTCCTTGACCGCTTCCACCCGGCGGTCGGCAGTCGGCAGGTCGGCGGCGCTCAGCGCGTGGTCGGCGCCGAACGCGCGGGCGAGCTCGAGCCGGTCCGGCAACCGGTCGATGACGATGATCCTGTCCGCGCCCATGTCGCGCGCCACCGCCACGGCGTTGATGCCGAGACCGCCGGCGCCCTGCACCACCACGGTGTGCCCGGCGCGGAGCCCCGCGCGCCGGAGTCCATAGAGCACCTGGGCCAGCGCGCAGTTGCTCGGCGTCGCGATGTCGTCGGAGATCTCGTCGGGGATCTTGAAGACGAAGTGCCCGGGGCGCAGGTAGTAGTAGTCGCCGTAGGCGTTGTTGAAGTAGGGCGGCGTGCCCGCCACCCGGTTGGCCCGCACCTTGCGCGGGCAGCTGCCCATCTCGTCGTGGAGGCAGACGGGACAGCGTCCGCAGGGAAAGAAGTAGCAGTAGGTCACGCGGTCGCCCTGGAGCAGCGGCCGGCCCATCGAGTCGGCGGTGACGCCCGGCCCCAGCCGCTCGACGCGCCCGCACATCTCGTGGCCGAACGTCAGATCCTGGGGACTCGCGCCGTAGGTCTCCTTCATCTCGCCGCGCCAGATGTGCAGGTCGGACCCGCAGACTCCCGCCCGCGTCAGCTTCACGAGGATGGCGCCGGGCTCGACCTCCGGCACGGGATACTCCCGCAGATCGAACTCGCCTCCGTACGCCCGCAGCACCGCCACCCGGCCCTTCATGCGCCCTCCCCGGCCGACCGCGGCCTCATCTCAGCTCCCCGGCGTCGGCGCCTTGGCGGCCGGCGCGCCGCAGCTGGGGCAGTGCGTCCACGCGGCCTCGAGCGGGCCCTTGCAGGAAGCGCAGGCCCTGGCCGGCGCCGCTGCAGTCGCCGGGGCCGCAGGCGGGGCCTTCTGCGCGTCCTCGTCCTCCGACGCGATCCCCTTCTTGAACTCCTTCATCGACCTGCCCAGCGACTTCGCCAGGTCCGGCAACTTGCTCCCCCCGAACAGCACCAGCACGATCACCAGGATGACCATCAGCTCCTGTGCGCCCAGGCCAAACATGTCTGATTACCTCCCTTGCGTCAATACTACGGCCGGCGCGCCGAGAATACGAGGGCGCGCAAGGGAAACGTCACGGGGTGATCGCCGAGCTCGGCGGCGACCGCGTCGGCCACGGCCTGCTTGATCTGGCCGAGCGCCTCCGGGCGGCGCTCCATGATCGAGCCCAGGATCGGGTTGCCCTCGATCAATCCCGTCGCCGCGTCTGCGGCGGACGGGCTCGTCCCGGCCTTCTCGAGGTGTGTCCACGCGATCTGTCCGAATCCGGCCTGGACGAGGAGCGCGCGCACCGGCTCGGGATCGTGAAGCGAGAAGGGCACCTTGTAGAAGCCTGGTGGGTCGGCGGGGAAGAACGCAGCGACGGTTTCGTGGGCGATCCGAGCGACCGGATTGTGGACGATCGCATCCCAGACATTGAAGAGGTAGCGCCCCCCTGGCTTGAGCACGCGGAACGCCTCGCGAACGCCCGCCGCCTTGTTCGGGAAGAACATCAGCCCGAACTGGCAGACCACGGCATCGAACGAGCCGTCGGGGAACGGGAGGTTCGTGGCGTCCGCCGGCTGCCATTCGACGAGGCCGGGCTCGGCCGCGATCGTAGCCCGGCCGTGAGCGATCATCGCGTCGTTGAGGTCGGTGGCCACGAGCGAACCGTGCCCGCGCATCCGGTCGAGGAGACGGCGGGTCACGATACCGGTGCCGCACGCCGTCTCGAGGACTCGCATGCCGGGCTTCACGGGCAGGCGGGACGCCAGATCGTCGGCGTAGCCTTGGAAGAAGATAGGCCCGAGATACCGGTCGTAGTTGCCCGGGATCTCGCCGACGAACGCCGCGTTCCGGTCGGCCACGTGTCCGCCCGTCACGCGCGCCATTCGCGCGGGCCGTCGTCGGCGTAGCCGCACTGCTCGCACGGGCTGTAGTAGTGCGCCGCCGGCGGCATCGCGACGGCCAGTCGCAGCGACAATCCCTTGCCGACGTTCCGGATGTGGTGGACGGTGCCGCGCGGCACCCACACGATGTCGTCCTTGGCGGCCTGGATGACGACGCCGCCGGTCAGCTCCCATTCGAGTTGGCCCTCGAGGACCACCCACCACTCGTCGAACTCCCGGTGCCAGTGCGGGCGGTTGCCTCCGCCGGGCGCGCTCGCGATCAAGGTCACGAGCTGCCGCTCGTCGGCGATCAGCCGCTTCGCCCACGGCGCGGGCCCCATTGTGGCGACCAGGTCCGCGACGCGGGTGTGCAGGACATTGGGCCACGTCGCGGAGGGCGCGGGCGGGCTCGGGCCGTCCGCCAGCCTGCCGATGACGATAGTCACCTCCGCCATGGGGATTCCGTCCTCTCGATGGGTCGAGATCGTCACTCCAGGTGCAGCCCGGTACTCTAGCACGAAAGGCGGAGCGGGGAGCGGGCGGTCAGAGGCCTCCGGTCACGTCGATGGTGACGCCGGTGACGAAATCGGCGTCGCTCGACGCGAGGAAGCAGATCACGCGCGCCTGGTCCGCGGCCTCGGCCATTCGGCGCAGCGGCGTGCGTGCGATCTCGCGCGCCTGCTCCTCCGCGGCCCGCTTCTCCCAGTGGGGCCGGATGCGCTCGGTCAGCGTTATGCCGGGCGCGATGGCATTGACCGTGATGCCGAAGGGCCCCAGCTCGTGCGACAGCTTCTTCGTGAGCGCGATGATGCCGCCCTTCGCGGCCGCGTAGGCGCTGCTGCTGCTCGAGCTGATGCCGCGCCCCGCGATCGATGCGATGTTCACGATCTTGCCGCCCTTCTGGCGCTTCATCACCGGCACGACCGTCCTGCAGCCGAGGAACGTGCCCTCGAGGTTGAACGCGATGAGGCGCTGCCAGTCGTCGAGCGTGAGCTCGTCCACCGTGGCGGCTGGCCGCGGGATGATCGTGCTCCCGCCGACGGCGTTGAGCAGGATGTCGATGCGCCCGAAATCCTTGACGGTCGATTCGACCAGCGCCTCCACCTGCCCGGGATCGAGGGCGTCCGCCCGGCGTGCGTGGGCGCGGCCTCCCTTGGCGGTAATCTCGGCGACCGCCGCATCGAGCCTGCCCTGGTCGGTGTCCACCATGACGGCGACCCCACCCTCGGCGCCGATGATCCCGGCTGTGGCCCGGCCGATCCCGGCCGCCGCGGCGGTGATGAGCGCGATCTTCCCGTCGAAGCGCATCGTGAGTCTCCCTGTCAGGCCGCGGCCGGCGTTGGGCCCTTCGCGTAGGCGATGCTCACGGGGGCCTCGGCCTCGAACGGGCTCTTGAGCCCAAGCTCCTTGCCCATCTCGCGGACGGCGGGGAGCACCTCCTGCCCGAGGAGGCGAATGCAGGCGGCCGTGTCCTCGTTGCTGACGAAGCCATCGCTCGTCCAGAAGCCCAGGATCGACGGGCGCGTCTCCTCGAGGAGCCGGCGGAGCTTCGCGATGACGGTCTTCGGCGTCCCGGCTATGATCTGCTGGTCGCGGATCTGGTCTTCGAATGCCGCCCCGCGCGGGTTCGGGCGGCGGCCGACGGCGTACTCCACGAAGGCCTTGCGATAGGACGGCGAGAAGTAGCCCGAGGGGCTCGACCAGACCGGGTGCGCGAGGCCGGTGAACTCGCCCTGCATCCACATGAACTGCCGCGCGTTGGCCAGCGCCTTCTCCTCGGTCAGGGCGACGTGGCAGCGCTGGAGGTAGCCGCGGTTCTCCGGTCCCGACGTGTATCCCGCCTCGGCGGCGACCGAGTCGTACAGCTCCCAGATCTTCTTCGTCGCGTCGATCGCGGTGCTGAGCGCGATGTACGGGTAGCGCTGGCGCGCCGCCCACACGATCGTCTCCTTGCTGACCACGCCCGGGATCCACACGCGCGGGTGCGGCTTCTGGAGCGGCACCGCCCACGGATTCACGACCCGGTGCTGGTAGTGCGTGCCTTCGAAGCGGAACGGTCCCGGCTGGGTCCACGCGCGGACGATCAGCTCGTGCGCCTCCTCGAAGCGCTCGCGGTTGTAGGCGGGGTTGACGCCGGTGGCGAGCTGCTCCTGGCCGCCGCCGCGGACGAAACCCGAGACGAGGCGGCCCTTGGAGATCATGTCGATCATGGCGAGCTCTTCGGCCAGGCGCACCGGATTGTCGGCCAGCGGCAGCGGGTTGCCGAGCAGCACCAGCTTCACGCGCTTGGTCGTCGCCGCGAGGATGGAGGCGAAGACGTTGCACTTGGCCTGCATGCAGAAGGGCGCATTGTGGTGCTCGTTCAGCATGATGCCGTCGAAGCCCACATCCTCGGCCAGCCGGTAGTGCTCCAGGTACTCGTTATAGAGCCGGCTGCCGGCGACGGGATCGAAGTGCTTGTTGGAGAACATCAGGGCCGTGGCGCCGAACTTGCGCCCTTCGTCGGCCGGGTACGCCGACATCGGCTGCTCGGTGAAGTACATGAGGTGCATGCGGGGCGCTCCTTAGGCGGCGAACTCCACGATGAGTTTTGCCAGGGACTCGGGCTGCTCCATGTCGACGAAATGGCCCGACGCGGGGACGACGACCAGGCGGCTCTTCGCCAGGGCGCTCGCGTACGCCTCGCCGCACTCGAGCGGCACGACCTTGTCGCCGCGCCCCCACACGATGAGCGCGGGTGTCTTCACCCCGCCGAGAAGATGCGGCAGCGTCGGGCTGTACATGTACGGCTTCCACGCGATCCGGAAGCTCATCTCGCGGTTCAGGTCCCATTGCTCGAGCGTTTCCGTCGGCGGGTCGGCGCCGAACAGGCGGTCGAAGACGCCCTGGTCCTTGAAGCCGGCCCGGACGTAGTCGATGTAGCTCACGATCGCCTGGTCGAGGATCTCGCCCTCGGCGGGCTTCACGCCCATGGCGCCGACCAGGACGAGCCGCTTGAAAGCCCGCGGAGACATGGTCGCCATCTCCGCGGCGATCCAGCCGCCGAAGCCGAGACCGACCAGGGTCGGATTCGCCAGGTTGGTTTCCGCGAGAAGCGCCTGGTAGGTGACGGCGACGTCCCGAACGCTGCGCATCCAGTCCGGCCGCTCCGACCCGTCCCAGCCTGGATGCGACGGGACGTAGACGGTGAACCGCAACGCGAGCGCGTCGTAGAAAGGCAGCCGCTCGAGTGTCCCGATGTCGTGGGGCAGCACCACCAGGGGATCGCCCGTGCCGCCCTTGCGGACGCGGAGCGTCGATCCCGCCGCCTTGATCTCGTCGATGCTCCAGGCCGTCTCTGTCACGGTGGTCATGCACGCTCCAGGATGTGGAGCCCTCGGCCCCGGTCGATGAGATAGAGAAGGCCGCGGTCGTCCACCTCCACGTCGTTGCTGGACACGCGGGCGTGTCCCTCCGGCGGCTCGGGGAGGAAGTGCGCGACCTCGCGCGGCGCGTGCGGGTCCGCGATGTCCACGATGCGGAGCCCGTGGGCGAACCAGGCGACGGGGATCTCTGTCCCCGTGACGCGCTCGCACGGCTGGTGGCAGCCGGTGAACTCGGGCTGGGCGAGCCCCGCCAAACCCTCGAGCTGGAAGCTCGCGAAGGGCACCGGCCGCGGCTCGTCGGTGATGTCCACCAGCCACAGGAAGGAGGGCGGGCCGGGCGCGAGCTTCGCCACGTCCTCGTCGGCAACGACCATGATCCGGCGGCCCAGCAGCGGGAACGGCAGCGGCAGCGCCGTGTGGGTCGGCGTGATGAACGGCGGGCTCCAGTCGAGCCCGGAGACGAAGCGGGGCTTTCCCATGTCCTCGATGTCGAGGATGACGAAGCCGCCGTGCCAGTAGCTGACGTAGAGCCGGTTGCCGAGGCGGATCGGATGGTGGCAGCGGTGCTCGCGCCCGGACCAGGACGGCGTCTCGCCGCCCCCAGCCCATTGGCCCGGCATCCACCAGCGCCCGATTTCACGCGGCTTCGCTGGGTCGGCCAGGTCGAGGATCATCACGATGTTGCCGACGTAGCCGTCCATCTCCGGGGAGATGTAGGCGTAGCGCCCGTCGAACGTGAATCGGTGGACGCCCGCGCCCCCGCACTCCCAGAAGGTGATCTCACGCGGCTTGGCGGGATTCGACACGTCGTAGATGCCGAGCCCGCCCACGGTCCCGGGCGGCGGCTTGTGCGCCGGCTGGCCCTCGCGATTCACGATCATGAGGCCGTTCTGCGCGCGCACCTTGTGCGAATGCGTGCCCGCCGGAACCTCGAGAGCGGCGATCTGCCGCGGCGACGCGGGATCGCTCACGTCCACAATGCTCGTGCCGTGAGGCGCCGTCATGTGGGCGATGTACGCGACGTTCCGATCGACGACCACCTGCCCGCCTCCCGGGCAGTCGAAGTAGCCGATCTGCTTCAGTCCCTTCGCGCTCGCGGGAGACCTCACGCGCGGGGAGGAGCGAATGCTTCGGCCTGCGGCAGTGGCATGGGGCGCCGTCCTAGCGCAGGTTGTAGAGCTTCTTGACGTTCTCAGACGTGATCTTGCGGCGCACACCCTGGGAGACCATGCCGAGGTTCTTCTCGATCGTCCGCCGGGACTCGGGCCAGATGCAGTCTGGGTGCGGGTAGTCGGCGCCCCAGATGATATTGTCCTCGCCCACGAGGGGAATGATCGGCTCCATGAACTTGTCTTGTTGATACGTCACGTACCCCTGGCGCTTGAAGTAGTCGCTGGGCTTCAGCTTGAATCCAAGGGCGCGGCCGCGGTCCTCGTACTCCGTATCGAGCCGGTCGAAGACGTAGGGCAGCCACGTCACGCCCGACTCGCCGAGGACGAAGTTGAAGTCGGGGTACTTCTCGCAGGCGCCCGAGGCGACCAGCGAGACGAAGACTTCCATCGTGTCGAGCTGGAAGAGCGCCGACCGCACGAGGCGCCACGGGAGCATGTATTCCTTCTCCATCTCCGGCGTGTCGGGCGTGCGGAGGCCCTTGAAGCCCGTCGAGTGGAACGAGATCGGGAAGCGGCACTCGGCCGAGGCTTCCCACAGCTGGTACCAGTCGTGGTGGTAGAGCGGCAGGCTCATGCGCTTGAACGCGAGGTCGCCACCCTTGAGGCCCATGGCGGCACAGCGGCGCACTTCGTCGGCCGCGACCTTCGGGTCATTGTTGGGGACGATGGCCAGCGGGAAGACCCGGTTCGGGTCGGCGCGCTTGGCGAAGTCCACGGCCCAGTCGTTGTAGATCCTGTCCGCCCAGGCGCGCTGCTCGCCGCTGGCGATCATCTCGTTGATCATCAGGCAGCCGTAGATGATCTCGGCGTCGACCCCGTCACGGTCGAGGTCGGCCAGGCGCAGCTCGGGGGTGGTCGGCCTCGGCTGGGCGCCGCGGCTGTTGTCCCACTCGAACCCGATGGCCTTCATCTCGTCGATGTGGCCGAACATGCCCTGCTGGTACTTGAGGAAGCCGGGCCCGACCCCGTTCCACATGCCCTTGTCCTGCGCCTCCACGAACCAGTGGAGCCCGTCCTCGAGCTCCTCCACCCGGGGGACCATGAGCTTCCACTTGGACGGAGCCTGGGAAGACCACAGGTCGGGAGGGCAGTACGTCAGGTCGATATGGTTGTCGCCCGAAATGAGCCGCTCCGGCATCGCGCCCTCCTTGGCTGAATGGTAGGCAGGAGCCTACCCCGTGAGCCCCGCCCGATCAAGCGCCTCGCGGAGGCGCGTTTCCTCGACGCGCACCTGGATGCCGGCGCGCTCTTCCTGGAGCGTCATGGTGATGCGCGAGTCGCGCTCGCCCCAGCCGCGGTTCAGCGCCTCCGTCATCTCGGCGAGCGTCAGGTTCGCCAGTCTCATCGGGACACCCTGCTCGCGGCCGAGCTCCGTGGCGAGGAAGACATCCTTGTGCGCCAGGCGCAGGGCGAAATTCGGCGGGTCGTACTTGCCGCGGAAGAACTGGTGCGGTGTGCGGTCGAAGGTCCGCTGGCGCCCGGTCGCGCCCATTCGCACGGCCTCCCAGAGCGCCAGCGGCTCCACGCCCGCCTTGACGCCGAGCGTGAATACCTCCGCCAGCGCGGTCTGGACGGCGTAGCCCGCGCAGTTGTGGACGAGCTTGGTGACGGAACCCGCGCCGATGGGCCCGACGTACATCGGCTGGTCGCCGATGGCGTCCAGCACCGGCTTGTACTTCGTGAACACGGCCTCGTCACCGCCGACCCAGAGCGCGAGCTTGCGGGTGCGCGCCCCGCTCGGGCCGCCGCTCACGGGCGCGTCGAGGAGATGCACGCCCCTCTCGGCAAACACCGCGTGCACCTTCCGGACCACCTTGGGCGAGTTGGTGGTCAGGTCGAAGTAGACCTTGCCCGCCGCCATCCCGGCGAGCAGGCCGTCTTTCCCGAGAGCGACCGACTCCATCTCGATCGGGCCGGGCAGCGAGGTCATCACCACCTCGACGGCCTCGGCGAGCTTGCGCGGCGTATCCGCCCACACGGCCCCGGCCGCGAGGTGAGGCGCCGCCGCCTCGCGCTTGATGTCGTGGACGACCAGCTGGTGGCCGCCCTTGATGAGATTCGACGCCATGCTGGTACCCATGATGCCCAGCCCGATGAACCCGACTTTCATGATTGCCCTCCGAAGACGCCCTTGGCGATGCGCGCCGCCGTCATGGCGGTGGGCCAGCCCGAGTAGAACGCCAGGTGCGTGATGACCTCGCTGATCTCTTCCTTCGTCACGCCGTTCGCGAGCGCGCGCTCGATGTGGCCTTTCAGCTGATCCCCACGGTACATCGCCGTGAGCGCGGCCACGGTGATGAGGCTCCGGTCGCGCTTGGAGAGCCCCGGGCGCTCCCAGACGTCCCCGTAAACCACCTTCTCGGTGAGATCGATCAGCTTGGGGACGACCCCCCGGACTTCCTCCCTCGCTGGTGATGCGGCTGCGGGCGTGGCCATGTCGTGTGTCTCCCTAAGGGTTTGAGTTCAGGCGATCTTGATGATGCCGGGCTCGACCTGCTGGAATCGGTCGGCCACGAGCGGGTCGTGACCGGCAACGATCAGCTTCTCCTTGCCGGCCAGCGCGTGGATGGTGTCGAAAGCGTCGAGCATCTCGGGCAGGCTGGTGATGATCTGCACGGGCTGGCGCGTCTCCACGTTGTGATAGAAGTGCGAGGCGTCCGAGGTCAGCACCACCGTCCCGCGCTGCGTCTCGACCGTCACGATCTGCAGGCCCGCCGTGTGGCCGCCCACGCGATAGAGCCTTATACCGG
>Ga0335084_10004463_pt1 | contig 13776 bp, 13 predicted proteins | sample Lox_Sample_44_FD_206721 | JGI IMG/M metagenome (GOLD analysis project Ga0335084, IMG submission 206721) | Soil microbial communities from Loxahatchee National Wildlife Refuge, Florida, United States - Lox_Sample_4.4 | ecosystem: Environmental > Terrestrial > Soil > Wetlands | place: USA... | reverse complement strand
TTAACAGGACTTCTTTCCAAGGGCTGATCAAATATGTTTGGATGGGAGGGTTTCCTCGCTGGAAAGATGGGATTGGGCCTGACTATGTTTTGAAGATGAAACAAGCGATCGAACAATCTAAAAGGCCTGTCTTCAACGGACTATCGCTCGAATAGAAAGTCCATGCATCCTCTTGGCAGTAATCCGTTATATAGCTTGCCAGAACCCTCTCCGGTTATCGAGTTGAGAGAGAGGAAGGTATAATTTTCAAATGATAACTTTGGGGAGGTTTAGAGACACAACGTTCATAGCAGCTATGTGTCATTTTTCAAGAATGGTGACCACACAAGGAGTGAGAAATGATCGCTTGCAGATCAAAATGATTAACGCATTTTTTCGGAACGTTCCACCGAGGGATTTTAAGTAGTTTCGTCGTCCTACCTCCCCAAAATAATTCCTCCCCCAAATGGGTCAGGGGATTGCTCCTCATATCAGATGGTCTCCGTGCCGAAATAATATCGAGCAAGCTCGGTTAAGCGGAGAATCGGTCCGCCCACGACGATTTGACCAATCTTAAGATCTCTGAGAAGTTTTTCTATTTTTCCTTCCCGTGAATAACCATAAGAACCCATGAGCTCGACGCAACGGCTTACGACATCCCATCCCAACTCACCCACCATGTTTTGGACTGCACTCGCTGCCGCGAGATTTTTCTCGTCCCATGGAAAACCGTAAACATCGGGATGATCCATTCGCGCAGCAGCGTAATAGAAGAATCCCTCAGCGGCCAGAATATTTTTGGCAATCTGCCCCAATTCATGGACGATCGCCCCGTGCTCTTTCATCGGCTTCCCTGCGATCTCCCTGTTGTCCACATAGTCCTTGAGAACTTCATAGGCCCTTTTCATTATACCAAGGGGAAAGGCTGCGGAAATAAGTCGGCCAATGGTGATGCTGGCGATGACAGATTTCACTTCGTCTTCAGGGTTTGGCTGAGCACGGTTCTCTTTCGGAACCCTCACGTTTTCAAACCACACGTCCCCGTTCGTGTCGATCGCAGCCCCCATTTTCCGGTATGGCTTGCTCGTCGACACTCCGGGAACATCGGCCGGCACAAATATTTGGGCGATGTTTCTAGGAAAATCTTCCCCCTCCACAGCACACAGGACTCGGAACATCTTCGCTTCCCTGTAGCCCGACGGCCACAGCTTATGGCCGTTGATGACCCATTCGTTACCTTCCAACCGGGCCCTCGTTTTGATCTGGCTACCTTTCAATCTTACGTCTTCCACCGATCCACCCGCATGCGGCTCAGTGATGGCACTTGCAATGATGTAGACTTGGTCGCCGCAGAGGAGGGGCGCGATCTTTTTGAGAAGGGTTTCATTTAAGTTCGGAATGGTTATTCCTGCAACGGCCCAGGCGCTTATGAAACCAGTGCTGGCAAGGGCGTAATCCCCACGGGCAACTTCTTCAATCGTAACACCCATCTCAACGGTTGAGGCTCCTCCCGAGCCGCCAAATTCAGGCGGTATAAAAGATTTTTGTAGTCCGAGTTCAATCAGCAGCCTTTTCCAGATATTGTCGACGAAGGTATGTTCCTTTCGTTCCGTCCAATCCCAGTAATCGTCTAGCTCCTCTGCGTGGGGTAGGACCTCATTGTCGATGAATTTCCTCAAGGTTTTGCAATAGATCTTGGTTTCTTCCGCAATAAGATGTTCAGGTCTTAAAAAATCATCAATTCCTTTAGATTTTTCGATAGCAAATTTTGTCCCGTCTGCCATCTTTAACACCTCCTTTAGCAATTAATATTATTCGGGACAGGTTCTTACTATGTTGAACCGTCCAATCATGGACTTTCCCTTTCCAATGAACTTGATACGGGCAGCTGTCATGCCCCGGAGGGAACACTTCAAACTTTAGATCGTCCATGGGCCATCATCTGAGTCAACTAAAAACTAGCACAATTGTCAAGGAGAAAAAAATCAAAAACCAAGAGTCGTTAATCCAGTCAGCTTTTTCAGCATACGCCACGAATACCCTCATCCGTTTCTATCTACAAAAAGTGGAGTTCCCCGCCCAAAGGGCCGGGCTTCCCAAAGAGGAAGTTTCGTGCATATGATTTCAATAGATTATGGAAAATAATATTTACTCAGAATATTGACCCTATTTGTCAACTGCGATCCTATTTGATTTTAACAAAAAAAAACTTGACATCATTTTGCAGATGATATAGGATGTCTGTTGTCTTACAACTGACATCTTACAGGCATGGGAAAAGACAAAATGAATAATATCCGAAAGATCGTCAAAGGCAGTATTTCCGACCAAGTATTTGTTCAACTGAAGGAAAACGTAGTTAAGGGCATGTGGAAGCCGGGAGATAAGATTCCTTCGGAAAACCAACTGGTGTCACTTTTTGGCGTGAGCCGTGCCTCCATCAGGATGGCCATTCAGCGAATGATCACCCTCGGCCTGCTCGAATCCAGAGTGGGCAATGGAACGTACGTGCGGCCATTCACGCTCAGTCCGTACGTCAACGAACTTGTGTCTCTCAGCCTGAAACCTCAAGACCAGATTGAGATAATGGAATTCAGAAAGGCTCTAGAGACGGAGGCACTAAAGCTCGCCGTAGAAAGAGCCACCGATGAAGACATTGCCGAACTGGAGGCTATCCACATCCGAGCAAGGACAGCCTTCAAGAACCTCGATCTTGAGAACTATTTCAAGGAGGATCTACAGTTTCACACTCAGATCTTCAGAATGTCCAAGAACAGTATCTTCATGACTGTGATTGAGACCCTGCGCGATGTCTTCTTCCCCCATTTCTACTCAGTCGCGAGAGATTTCTTTGAAACAAGCGAAGTCCCAAGTGACGAGGCCGATGACCACACAACCATAGTCAAAGCCTTGAGGAGGAGGGATGCTAGGGCGGGCGTAAGAGCTTATACAAAGCTGATCGGGGACTTGATCGGGATGTATCGGCAGCTTCAAAGGAGGGAGACCAAGAAAACGGATCGAATTGAGTGAAAGAAGGGGCATCATAGCAATCTCAATACCGAGAAGGAGGGAATGTATGTTCAATCAACCGTTTCTTACAGAAGAACACAAGATGGTGGCAAAACTGTACCGGGACTTCGTCGAGAAGGAGATCGTGCCAGTGCGGCAGCAGATCGATGACGACAAGGATCACAAGTTGATCAAGAAGATCCTGCAGGCACTGACCGATTTGGGACATCAAAAAGCGCCTTTTCCGGCAGAATACGGGGGTGGCAATATGACGGCCCTCCTGCCGGCCGCCGTCATGCACGAAGAACTCGGTCGTGGAGACAGCGGTATCGGCACTGCCGCGACGGTCACCGCCTGGGCCTTCATGCCTGCCATCCTAGCCAGCAACAAGGCGGTGCTGGACCGGTTCGCGCCGGAGATGTGTGGACCGAAGCTGAAAATGGGCTGTTTCTCCATGACAGAGCCGGGGGGGCCTCATGGAGGGGGCGGCTGCGACCTCGAAAACCCAATGCTCCACGGAAAGAAGATAAGGACCATCGCGAAGCTTGAAGGTAACAATTGGGTGATCGACGGCCAGAAGATGTGGGGTTCCAACGCCGGTGATGCCGACGTCTATTGTGTGCTTTGTACGACCGATCCGAACCTCGGCGACGAGGGTATTGCCCTGATCTATATGCCGGCAGACGCCAAAGGCCTCTCATTTGGTAAAGACGAGAACAAAGCAGGGATGCAGGGCGACAGGAACTGTCCCATGTTTCTCGACAACGTGAAGGTGCCCAAGGAGTGGAGGGCCGTCGGCCCCGGAATAGATGCCCAACTGCTTCACGGCAACGTCGCTGCGGCCCGCGTCAATACGGGCTCCCTCGCAGTAGGCAACGCCCAGGGCGCCTTCGAAGCGGTCTTGAAGTTCACGGGAGAGAGAATTGTCGCGGACAAACCCATCAGGCAGCATTCCATCTGCGCGGGCATGCTAGCCGACATGGCTATCGGGATCGAGACGGCAAGAAACTATGTTCTCATGACTGCCTACATGTTTGACCATCCTGAAGTCTATGGTCCGCCCTTCTCAGACGTAATGACCTCGAGGGCAAGCATCGCGAAAGTCTATGCCGCAGATGTGGCTGTCATGGTAACCAACAAGGCCATGGAGTTAATGGGATCTTACGGATACGTGCGTGAGTACGACGTGGAGAAGTACTGGAGGGACTGCAAGATCATTCAATTGTGGGAAGGCGGTGCACAATTGGGACGGTTTGATGTGTGCCGCGGCTATTACGATTGCCGACTCTAAGACGGAATACGACCAGTTGGATAGGGGTAGGATAAATAAAAGAAAGGGGGAGGAACGATGGATGATACTTTGAGACAAGTAATAATGCGGAAAGTCATGTGGCGGTTGGTGCCCTTTGCAATGCTGCTCTATTTCATCAACATCATGGATCGAGTCAACATCGGTTATGCAGCGCTGCAAATGAATAAAGAACTACACATCTTGCCGGCTGCCTTTGGTGCCCTTGCGGCTGCCTTTTTCATCGGCTATTTCTTTTTTGAGGTTCCCAGCAATATGATCCTGGAGAAGGTGGGATCGAGCAAATGGATCGCCCGGATCATGGTTTCCTGGGGCATTGTTACTTCCCTGGTTTTTTTCGCGCAGGCGTACTGGCACATCTACATCCTGCGGCTGATTCTCGGCATTATGGAAGCCGGCTTTTTTCCGGGAATAATCTTCTACTTTACCCTATGGTTCCCGGCAAAGGAGCGTGCTCTCGTCACGTCACTATTCTTTGTGGGGGCCAACATCGCCTTCATGATAGGCGCACCGCTGGCCACTACAATCATGGAATACATCTCCTGGTTCGGTACGTCCGGTTGGAGATGGTTATTTATGCTCGAAGGCCTTCTTGCAGTTGTAGTAGGTATAATAACGTGGTTCTATCTGACGGATAAGCCACAAGATGCCAAGTGGCTCAAACAGGAAGAGAAGGATTGGCTGGTCAATAAGCTTCAGAGCGAGCGGGATCAGAATAAGGTTAAGAGTATTTCTGTTGGGAAATCATTCGCCAGTATCAGGGTCTGGCACCTGGCGGCGATATACTTCTTCTTTCAGATCGGCAGTCAGGCCCAGCAATTCTGGATGCCCCAAATCGTCAAAGGTTTCTCCGCAGCTTTTACGATCACGGCCGTCGGGTTCATACTCATCATCCCTCCGCTCGTCGCAAGCATCTTCCAGATCATTTGGGGACGCCATTCGGATAAATCAGGGGAAAGGAAGTATCACACCATCATCGCTGTCCTGCTCTGTTTCGTCGGGGCCCTTACCCCTGCCCTAACCAGCAACCTCGTGCTAAGAATCACCGGGATGGTTTTGATACAAGCTGGCGCAGGAGCCTTCTACGGGCCCTTCTGGTCGCTCCCGGCAGTCTATCTTACCGGCATTGGGGCCGCGGTGGGCATTGCCATCGTCAACTCCTGTTCCAGCGCGGCAGGGTTCTTTGGCAATATGGCGATGGGACGCATCACGGGTGCCCTGGGAGCAAACGCAGGGTTGGTCTTCATGGCGGCGAGTTTCGCCCTTGCAATTGCATTGATCCTGGTCATGCGGATGCGGGATGTTGCGTTGGAGGCAGATACCAGAAAATAAGTCCAGTTTAGGTGCTCAATAAGGGGATCTGAATGGCGGCCCTCTTCGCCTTTCAGGTCCCACAAACATCGCCTTCAAAGGAGAACAAAACTGAAAGGTGGTATCCTATGAAAATCACAAGTGTCGACGTTATGGAACTTAAACCAAGAAAGGACAAGCAATGGCGGCCCATAGTTTGTCGCGTTAATACCGACGAAGGCATCTACGGATATGGGGAGGCGGCATTAGCTTACGGCGTGGGTGCATCTGCCGCATTCGGCATGATCAAAGATCTGGCGGGCAATATTATAGGCACGGATCCCCTCGCAAACGAGGTGGTCTGGGACAAACTCTACAAGGGCACCTTCTGGGGGCAGAACGGAGGGCCCGTCGTTTTCAGCGGCATCAGCGCTATTGATATTGCGTTGTGGGATATTAGGGGCAAGTATTTCAACGCGCCCGTGTACAAACTGCTCGGTGGAAAGAGACGGGGAAAGCTCCGCACTTACGCGAGTCAGTTGCAGTTCCGCTGGGGAGACGGCGTGAACCCTATCTTCGCAACAGAGGACTACGCGGCTGCAGCCAAGCACGCGGTTTCGGAAGGGTATGACGCCATCAAAGTCGACTTCTTTACTTACGACCGCGATGGCAGGCAGTTCTCCTCCGAAGACACGACGCGGCTCCTCAAACCCTACTATATTGACCTTGTGGAAGAGAGGGTGGCTGCGGTGAGAGAGGCGGTGGGACCGAACGTAGACATACTCATGGAGTGCCACTCTTTTACCGATACCCAGTCGGCTATTCAGATCGGAAGGCGGGTGGAGAAGTACAACCTCTTCTGCTATGAGGAACCGATCACTCCAAGCCCCACTTTGACCAAACTAGTGGCAGATGCAGTCCAGATCCCTATTGCGAGCGGCGAGAGAATCTATACGAGAATGGGATATGTACCCTATTTTGAGAACGGCTCCCTCGCCTTGATCCAGCCCGACCTCGGTACATGTGGTGGCATCACCGAGGCCAAGAAGATAAGCGACATGGCCTATGCCTACGACGTGAGCGTTCAGATCCATGTCTGTGCAAGCCCCATATCATTAGCCGCATCTTTACAACTTGAAGCGGTGATACCCAATTTCTGCATCCACGAGCACCATGTGGTAAACAAGGCTTCCTACAATAGGGAACTCTGCGTCCATGATTATCAGCCGGTGGACGGTTACATGACCATACCCGAGCTGCCAGGCATTGGGAACGAGCTGTCGGAATATGCCCTGGAAACAGCGGATATCCTGACCGTATCAACCACGAGGGCCTTCAAGATGGAGAAGGCAGAATAAGGGAGTCATTGAAATCAGGATGTTCCTTTGAGGCCGAGCACCTGTGAGGTCCAACGTGAATTGGGGGAGGCATACCATGGCAGAATTGAAGTCAGGGTGGACTGTGAAGGGAATCTACAACGAGGTTTGCGCCTCGGAAGGCCACTGCCCCTACTATTTCGGCAGAGACAAAGAAGGGGGCTGCCGGTATTTCATGGTTTTCAGAATTACCGAGGGCACGGTAAACCGCGTAGATATCTCCGGCACGACTGTTATCTACGTGGGCGATCTGCCTCACGCTACGTTTGCGGAGGTTCTTGGAAAGGGTTCCGAAGGCGGTATTTATGTGAGTAACAAGGCCACACCAGAACAGCGGGAGGTTCTCGATATTCTTGCCGTCAGGTTTCTCGGTGGCGGCCCGATGATGCAGAGGGTGCTGGGTCTGAAGTACGTCAAGATAGACGTTGATGAGAGCGAGGGCGCAATTTATTTCAGGATGCCTAATGGTGAGATGAAGATGGAGCTGACTCGAAGTCTCGACGGGAACCCTGTTCGACTGGAGAATCAGACCATACCTTTTCTCTCCAATGTCCGAACGGCCCACGCACCGTTCTGGCGCTGGTCGGATTACAACAGGCATTACGACTACAAAAACCGCTGCGGTACCTGGGCTGACTTCTCCATGACCTCGCCGACCGAGGAGGGGTGACAGTGCTGACGGCCCAGGCATTCAAGACGGAGAGGTCAGGGGATAATTGAAGAAGATAGTCTGGTCTTCCTGCAACGTAAACTGCGGGAGCCGCTGCCCATTGCGAGTACACGTCGAAGACGGCAAGGTTGTTCGGGTGGAAACGGACAACACTGGAGAAGATGCGCCCGGTATGCACGAAATCCGAGCGTGTCTCAGGGGTCGGGCCCTGCGCAAATGGATATACTCCCCGGAGCGTTTGCTCTATCCCTTGAGGAGGGTGGGAAAAAGAGGGGAGGGAAGATTCGAGCGCATCTCGTGGAATGAAGCCCTGGACCAAATATCAAAGAAACTCCGGCAGGTCATAGACGCCTATGGGAACGAGGCCGTTTTCCGCATATACGGCACCGGCAACCTGGGTGGCGTTGTTTCGGGGCGAGAACAGATTGACCGCCTCATGAACCTGCTGGGCGGGCAACTCAGCCATTACAACTCTTACAGCACCGCCCAGATCGCCCATGGGATGACCTACACGTACGGTACTTTCGACTGCAACAACCAGTTGAGCGACATCGTAAACAGCAGGCTGGCGGTCTTTTTCGGGAACGATCCAGCCGAAACGAGAATGAGCGGCGGCGGCTCCATTCGCGACCTTGTCCTGGCCAAGGAGAAGAGCAAGGTGCGCATCATCGTCATCGACCCGCGGTACAGCGACACCGCGGCAGGATTTGCCGACGAGTGGATCCCCATACGTCCTGGCACGGACGCGGCACTGGCGTCGGGTCTGGCCCATGTGCTTATCACGGAAAACCTGGTGGACCATGATTTCCTTGACCGATATTGCGTTGGTTACGAGGAGACCACTATGCCCGAGGGGATCCCTCCTGGGAACGGCTACAAAGACCACATACTGGGAAGCGGCCCAGACGGGATCATTAAGACCCCCCAATGGGCTGCGGCCATCACAGGCATTCCAACGGATCGTATCGTGCAGTTGGCCAGAGAAATAGGCACGGCAAAGCCTGCATATGTTGCCCAGGGATGGGGACCCCAGCGCCATGCCAACGGCGAGCAGAGCGCCAGGGCTATCTGCATGCTACCCATCCTGACGGGCAACGTGGGAATCCAGGGAGGGAATAGCGGAGGCCGGGAGGCTCCTTTTGGTTTTCCTTTTCCTCCGGTACCGGTGGGAAGTAATCCTGTGAGTGCTTCGATTCCCTGTTTCCTCTGGACAAAGGCAATCGCCGACTATGAGAATTTCACCAATCTGAGAGACGGCCTCAAGGGAAAGAAAAGACTAGAGGTACCCATCAAGTTCCTTTGGAATTTTGCCAGCAACACCCTTGTGAATCAGCATTCCGACATCGGACAGACCCATCGTATCCTGGCCGACGAGAGTCTCTGCGAGATGATCTTGGTTATCGATAATGTCATGACCTCGAGCGCACGCTATGCTGATATCCTTCTACCGGGCACAAGCAGCTTTGAGGAGACCGATCTCTCGTACCAGGGCTATGCCGTCGAGATGGGAGCTTTGATAGTGAGACAACAGGCCATCGAGCCTTTGGGGGAATGCCGTACCCTCTACGACATGTGTGCGGGTGTCGCCCGGCGGTTAAGCGTCGAGCAGGAGTTCACCGAGGGGCGTAGCCACGACGAGTGGGTGGAGCACATGTACCACGAATGCCGTAAGATCCGTCAAGACCTCCCCGAGGACTTTGGGGAGGCTCTTCGGACGGGCCTGTTCAAGTGGAGCCGCGGAGAGCGGCCGAAGGTCGGCCTTCAGGCATTCCGGGAGAACCCTGAAAAGTCGCCTCTCGGAACCCCGTCCGGAAAGATAGAGATATTCTCCGGGCAGTTGTGGCATCTGGCCCGCACGTGGGAACTTCCGAAAGGTGATGTGATCAGCGCCCTCCCGGAATACCATGACACCTGGGGCATGCCGGCCGATCCGAATTCGCGCACATACTCACTGCAACTCATCGGCCACCATCATAAGCAGCGGACCCATTCCTCTTACGGCAACAATCCGTGGTTGCAAGAGGTGGCCCCCCATTCGTTGTGGATCAATCCCCTCGACGCTGAGGCGCGGGGCATTACCCACGGGGCTATGGTGCGGGTCTTCAACGATATAGGGCAAACCTTCGTGAGGGCGAAGGTTACTCCCCGCATCATGCCGGGTGTACTCTCTTTGCCCCAGGGTGCCTGGTACACTCCGGACAAGGAGGGACTCGACAGGAACGGGTGCATCAACGTTTTGACAAGCCAGCGGCCCTCGCCTCTCGCCAAGGGCAATCCTCAGCATACTAACCTCGTTCAAGTGGAGAAGGCATAGGAATGGGCAACGTTCCAAAAAAACCAGCCTTTCATCTTGATACGCAGATCTGCACCGGCTGTAAGACCTGTATGGTGGCCTGCAAGGACAAGAACGACCTGGGGTCCGGAGTGCGTTGGCGTCGGGTGTACGAGTATAGCGGCGGTGAATGGCACTCCGAGCCTGATGGTACCTTCAGACAGGATGTATTTGCGTACTATCTTTCGGTAAGCTGCAACCACTGCGCCGAACCGATCTGCGTCGAGGTCTGTCCAACCGCGGCAATGAGCCAGGATGAGAACGGGATCGTGAGAGTGGATCAGACCAAATGTGTGGGGTGCAGATACTGCGAATGGGCCTGCCCTTACGGTGCGCCTCAGTACCAAAGTGAGAGAGGCATTATGAGCAAGTGCGATTTTTGCAAGGACGAGCTGGAGGCAGGAGGGGTACCGGCTTGCGTGGCTGCTTGCCCTACCCGTGCCCTGAAGTTTGGCGAATTCGAGGAAGTGAAGTCTGATCCGACCCTGGGTTCACAAGACGCAACGGCTCCCTTGCCCGATCACGGATTGACCGAACCTCGCGCCCTTTTCAAGCCTCACAAGCGGAGCAGACCCAGGGGCAGCACAGTTGGGTACATCGCCAACCCGGAGGAGACGAGCGATGTCTAGTTACCGAAGTCTCGTCGCATTCACCTTACTTGTTCAGTCCGCCCTAGGCAGTGTATGGTGCTTGGGGGTTGCTCAATTGCTGACCGGCAGCGCGGTCTACCATGAATCGCACTTGTTCGTTGCGTTATTGCTCGTCCTCGTGGGACTAGGCTTTTCTACTGGACACCTTGGGAGGCCAGGAGTTTGTTTTTATGCCCTCAGGAATGTCAGACACTCCTGGCTCAGCCGGGAAGTAGCTGCGACCGGTGTTTTTGCCGGGGTCCTGGCGGTGACGGCATTAACCAGTTACTTGTCCGGTTCGTCAAGCGGTTGTCTTCTCCTGGTGGCAAGCGTGGTGGGAGGACTGGCGCTCTACGCCATGACACGGGCTTATCGCCTCAGAACCGTAATTTCCTGGAACCATGCAGGCACCCTCCTGGGTTTCCTCGGTTCGGCTCTCATACTGGGTGGGCTTCAGTTTACCCTGGTATCTAGTGTGCTGGCAGGCTCGAGCGACAGTGTCATCGGATTTCTTGCCGCCTTGGCCGGCGTCGTGTTCAGGGTCCAAGCCCAAGGTACCAGTCGCCCTCAAATGGGGAATTCGGGGGCGCCCTTCGCTTTGTCCCGGCTGGTCCTGCAAAGCAGCGGCCTTCTTTTATGGGCGGTTTCTCTCGTGCTCAACAGCGGCATAGGCCTACACTGGACCTTTCTGTCGCTGGCCGCAGCCGGTCTGGTTGCTGGGGAGATCATTCACAGATTCCTATTTTATTACGGTTACCACCGAGTCGGCCTCTAGTCTCTTGATGGTCAATCTATTCTTGAGAAAGATATGTTGATATGGATATTCGGCTTTAGGACTCCAGGAAGGAAGCAAAGATCCAAAATTAAGTCCCCTGACCTGTAGAAAATGAACATAGCTTGCCACTATTCGCACCTACCAAAAGGCGACGATTTGATATCCATATATTTACCTTACAAAAACGTAGGTCAGAAACTAATCAGAGGTTAAAAAATCACCCAAAATTTTCTCTAATCTCTTGAGGTATTCCTTAACTGGTTTAGTCCACCCCTTCTCCCAATTGACTATCGTCATCTCACTAACCCCAATCTTCTTTGCCAGGTCATTTTGAAATAACCCCTGTTCCAACGTCCATTTTTTGATACGTTCTCCCAAGGTTCGGTCAGGATGAAGGGGTAGTCGGAGGGTAATCACCAAAGGTTTGGATTTTTTGTAGTTTGGAACCGCATGGTTGCCCGTGCGGGTATTACAGTGACCTCAGCCATGAATGCACCTGCACCATTCCTCAGATCCAACGCTACCGGTCGAAGATCTCCGGACCTTTGATGGACCGAATCGATATCCATATCGAAGTTCCCGCCGTAAAGTATCGAGACCTGGCGAGCCGGGAGGCAGGGGAATCTTCCAGGGAGATTAAGCAACGGATCGATTCGGCCCGAAGGATCCAGGTCGAACGTTTCAAGGGGATGAAAATTTACAGCAATGCCCAGATGACCAACCGCCATATCAAGAAGTTCTGCCAGATTGACGAGGCGAGCCAAAAATTATTGGAATTGGCCATCTTCCTATTTTGTATCAAGTATTATCCGGTTTGATTATCCGCTCCGCCACCCATCTTCCAGGCTCTTTCTTTTCCAAACATAGGATGGCGCTGTATCGAAACATCACAGCCTTTGCCCTTTCGTCACCGCAGATAAGAAAGGAGGCAAGCTTCTCCAGGAACGGCAAGTGGCCGACAATCATGAGATCCTCTGTCTCTCTGGAGATTCGCTCTGCCCACGGGCGGATGTCGTCGTTCGGATTGAGCCCTTGGCCAAGCTGAGCAGACAGATTAAAGGCCGCCGCGAAGATCCCAGCCGTTTGCTCGGCCCTCTTCTTCCCGCTGTGATAGATCCTCGAAGGACGAACGCTTAGTCTTTTTGCAGCATCGGAGATTTTTCTGGTCTCCTCTTCCCCCCTGATAGTCAGTGAGCGTTCCGGATCTTCCGCCTCGGACTTAGCCTCTCCGTGCTGCACGAGATAGATTTTCATAGAGGTCACCTCCGCTATAGAACAGGATATCACAAGTCATTGCAAATTTTGACTCCCTAAGTACCCTATGTTGATTTCAAGCTGACGCCATTAAAATTACAGGCGTGAAAAGATATCTTGACATCTTAGTATTATGATGCTAATGTATGATTTGAGAAATGAAAGGAAGTTCGTGATGCCAGCAACGATCGCAACGAATATACGGCTCCCCGAAGATCTCTTGAGGGTCCTCAAGCACAGAGCCGTCGAGGAGAAGAAGAGCATGAACCAGCTTATCCGGGAAGCGATTGAGATGTCCCTCGCTGCTGTTCCACAGTCTGAGGGGCACAAAAAGGACTCTTTTGAAGACGTGATCGGAATTGCAAGATCAGGCATCAAAGATGCGTCTTCAAAGCATGACCGCTACCTTTACAGGAGAAAACAATGAAGTTGTTTGTAGACACGGGAGCCTTCATCGCCCTCACCGATGCGGATGACGAAAACCATAAAGCTGCTGCCGCCTTTTACAGAGATGCAAAGGAAAAGGGGATGCGGTTTGTCACCACGAACTTCGTTGTCTGCGAAACCATGAATTACCTCCGGGCGAGGATATCACATCATATCGCCGTTCTTTTCTGGGAGAACCTAAAGAAGAGTGGTTTTATTGAAATGGTCACCGTAACTCCTTCTCATGAGGACCTCGCCTTCGCCATTTTCAAACGATACGCCGACAAGGATTTTAGTTTTACTGACTGCACAAGTTTCTCCGTCATGAGATCTCTTAAACTGAAAAGTGGCTTTGCCTTTGACAAACATTTTGAACAATTTGAAGGGATCAACCGCCTGCCCTGAATACCCCTGATCGCGCGTCATTCAACTGAGCCGGATCCCGTCCCGCTCCCGCTCCGATAGACTTAAAGGATTTCTTAAGCATCATAATTTAGCCTCAAAATAGGACTTCTAGAATTAAAATCCCGCTCCTTTTTCTAAAAGTCGCTCATAAGCTGCAACCCTTGCCTCAGTCCGATGCCAAAATCGATCGTAGGGAGAACAGATAAAAATACTGACTTGCCCCCGATTGAAATACAGAGTCCACCCTATTTACTTCCAATATACCAAGAAATGAAAATATTATGAAAGAGGGAAAACCATGGCCTCTTCGAATCCCAGCCCA
>Ga0335084_10004462_pt1 | contig 13778 bp, 10 predicted proteins | sample Lox_Sample_44_FD_206721 | JGI IMG/M metagenome (GOLD analysis project Ga0335084, IMG submission 206721) | Soil microbial communities from Loxahatchee National Wildlife Refuge, Florida, United States - Lox_Sample_4.4 | ecosystem: Environmental > Terrestrial > Soil > Wetlands | place: USA... | reverse complement strand
GCCGGCCGCACCTTCGTGGAGGACGATGGCGACGGCGGCCCGCTGGCGACCGATGAGAACGCGCGGCGCGTGCGCTGCGAGCGCCGCGCGGATGTCGTCGACCGAGCGCATCGCGCGCGAGGATAGCCGGCGACGACGGCGTCGTGCTATCGCGGGCGTCCCATGGCCATTCGCTTTCCCGAGCTCGGCTTCTACACCCTCCCCGGCCGCGTCGCCGACCCGCGCCCCATGCTCGAGGAGCTGCGCGACGCCGAGGCGGTCGGGCTCGGATCGGTGTGGATCTCCGAGCGGCACGACGTGAAGGAGGCGGCGACGCTCGCCGGTGCCGCGGGCGCCGTCACCCGCGACATCGCCGTCGCGGTCGGCGTCACGAACCCGAACACGCGCCACGTCATGCTGACGGCGGCGATCGGATCCACGATGAACGCCCTCACGGGCGGGCGGTTCGCGCTCGGGCTCGGCCGCGGCTTCGACCTCCGTTCGGACATGTGGGGCGTGCCGCGCGTCACCGGGAAGATGCTCGCGGACACGGCGGGGCTCCTGCGCCGGCTCTGGGCCGGCGAGAAGGTCTTCGGCCACGACGGGCCCGCCGGCAAGTTCGCCTATCTGAGCCTCGATCACGCCTGCGTCCCGCCGCCGCCCCTCGTCCTCGCCGCCCTCGGCCCGAAGACGCAGGTGCTCGCCGGTCGGTCGTTTGACGCCGTGCTGCTCCACTCGCACTGGACCGATCGCGCCGTCGCGGAGTGCGTGACGCGCGTGCGGCAGGGCGCCCAGCAGGCCGGACGCGATCCAGCGTCGGTGCAGGTGTGGTCGTGCCTCGTCACGGCCTGCGCCCTCCCCGAGTCGGTCGAGCTGCGCCACGTCGTGCGGCGCATGACGACGTACCTCCAGATCCCCGGCTACGGCGAGCTGATCGTCGACGCGAACGGCTGGGACCGGGGAGTCCTGGCGCGCCTTCGCGAGCACCCGCTGCTCCAGGGCCGCTTCGCCGACGCCACCGAGTTCACCGACGAAGAGCTGCGCCAGATCCGCGACGTCTACCCGCCAGAATGGATCCAGACCGGCAACGCAATCGGATCGCCACCCCAGTGCGCCCAGCGCATCGTCGACCAATTCAACGCCGGCGCCGCCGGCGTCGTCCTCCACGCGAGCGCCCCGAAGGAGATGCGCACGCTGCTCGAAGCCTACGCCGCCGTCCGTCCAAACGTGCGCTTCGCCGCTCGCTCCCCCGTCCCAGGGCGGGTCACGCCGTAGCGGGCCACCGGAAAGCCGCACGTAGGTGGCGCGGGGTCGGGCGCGGGGCGGAGGCGCCTGCGAAGCGGCGCGACGAAACGTCGGCCCGTGACGCGCCGAATGTTTTCCCGCGCGGCGGAGCCGAAGCCGAAGCCCCGCGCCCGACCTCGCGGCACCGGGGCACGACTTCCCACCGCCCCGCTACGCCCGGAAGAACGCCTCCGCACCGCGCCGGATCCGGCGGCAGGTGTCGTCGAACAGCGCGTCGTCTTCCTCGAGCAGCGTCATGCGGAAGCCATCGACCGGGCTCGAGAAGCCCGAGAGCGGGACGACGCAGACGCCCTCGGCGCCCATGAGCTCGTAGGCGAAGAGCTTGTCGCGACGCAGCGAGTGCTTCGCTTCGAGCTCGTCCAGGTAGAGCCGCACCTCTTTGCTGCGGGCTTCGAGCTTCTGGACGTTCGGGAACCGCGTCGTGTCGAAGGTGGCGGTCAGATAGAAGACGCCGTCGGGCTCGATGGGGCGGATGACGTCGCAGCCGGCGAAGGTCGCAAGCGCGGTGTCGGCGCGGCGCCGATACTTCTTCAGACGCGATGCCAGGAACGCCCGGAACTCCGGGTGGGTCGCGATCTTCGGGAACACCACCTGCGGGAGCGTCGTCGAGCACACCTCGAGCATCTTGCTGACGACGATCGTGTGGACGTAGCCGCGGAAGTTCTCGTCCCGCTCGCCGTTGTAGACCTCGATCCATCCGCACCGGCTGCCCGGCCACGGGATCTCCTTGCTGACGCCCTTCATCGAGATGCCCGGGACGTCGCCGATGATGTCCGCGAGCCGCACGATCTTCGACGAGTCGAAGACCAGGTTCTGGTAGATCTCGTCGAACACGAGGAAGCAGTGGTGCTTGCGCGCGAGACGCACGACGGCTTCCAGATCCTCGCGCGGATGGACGACGCCGAGGGGGTTGTTCGGGTTGATGACGAGGATCCCGACGATGTGCTCGTGGTCGCGCACCTTGCGCGACAGGTCGTCGAGGTCGATCCGGCCCCCGTCGTCGAGCTTCAGGTCGTAGGTGAGGTGGTGTCCGCCGTGGTGCATGGCCTCGGCCGTCGCGTGCGACGGGTAGGTCGGATTGGGGCCGATGACGCGCGCCGTGGACGGCAGGTTGGAGAAGATCTTGTTGATCGCCTCCCCGAGGCCGTTGAAGAAGATGATGTCTTCGACGGTGCAGATGTGCGGGTCGCTGTAGTGCTCCAGGATGAAGCGGCGCGCTTCCAGATCGCCCTTCGTCGGCGCGTAGGCGTACGTCCGGTCCTCGCCTACCGCCCGCTCGACGATCGCCTTCATCCACGCCGGCAGGCGTTCGCCCTTGGCGACCGGGTCGCCGATGTTCTCCCAGATCATCGGCACCCCGCGCCGGACGATCTCGTTCGCGATCTCGACGATCTCGCGGATCTCGTAGCGGAGGTGCTCGTCGCCCTTCTTGATGAGGTTCTTGCGCATGGCGGCGAGCGCGCGGCTAGACGCGCTCGACGATGGACGCGATCCCCATCCCACCGCCGATGCACATCGTGACCAGGCCGCGCGTCTTGTCCTGGCGCTCGAGCTCGTCGAGGAGCGTGCCGATCAGCATCCCGCCCGTCGCACCGAGCGGATGTCCGAGGGCGATCGCGCCGCCGTTCACGTTCACGCGCTCGCGCGGGATCCCGAGGTCGCGCATCGTCTTCAGCGGCACGACGGCGAAGGCCTCGTTGATCTCCCAGAGGTCGATGTCGCCCGCCTGCATGCGGGCCTTCTTCAGCACCCGCTCGGCCGCCGGACCCGGCGCCGTCAACATGATGACCGGCTCGACGCCGACCGTCGCCGTGGCCACGATCTTCGCGCGTGGCCGCAGGCCGTGCGCCTTCACGTAGCGCTCGGAGGCGAGCAGGACCGCCGACGCGCCGTCGACGATGCCCGACGAGTTGCCGGCCGTGTGCACGTGGGCGAGCTTGCCGCCGGTCTGCGGGTAGCGCTTCTCCACGCGCTCGCCGAGCGTCCGGCCGTCGCCGATCTCCGGCCTGTAGCCCATCATCTTCGGGAACGACGGCTCGAGGTTGCCGAGCGTCTCGAGGGTCGTCTCGGGGCGCGGGTATTCGTCGCGATCGAGCAGCGGCGTGCCGTCGAGGTCCTTCACCGGCACGAGGCTCTTGTACCGGCCTTCGGCCACCGCCCGCTGCGTCGCCTGCTGGCTCTCCCACGCGAAGCGGTCGCACTCGGCGCGCGAGATGCCCGCGAGCGTCGCGATGAGGTCGGCCGAGATCCCCTGCGGGACGATCGGGTGGCGCTCGATGAGCGCGGGGTTGTTGCCGTCGAGCCCGCCGCGATCCGAGCCCATGGGCACCCGCGACATCGACTCGACGCCGCCGCCGACCATGAGGTCGGCCATCTCGCTCGCCACGGCCATGGCGGCGAAGTTGACGCCCTGGAGGCCCGAGCCGCAGAAGCGATTCAGCGAGACGCCCGTCACGACGTCCGGCCAGCCGGCGCACAGCACGGCCTGGCGCCCGATGCAGGCGCCCTGCTCGCCGGCCTGCTGGACGCAGCCGATGACCGCGTCCTCGACGTCGGCCGGGTCGAAGGCCGTCCGGCGCAGCCCGTTCAGCGCTTGGGCGAGGAGCTCCTGGGGATGGAGGCCGGAGAGCGCGCCGCTCCCCTTCTTGCCGCGCCCCCGCGGCGTACGGACGGCGTCGACGATGTAGGCGGTTCCCATGGCGGTCCCCTATCGCTCGCGCGACGGGGCGGCGCAAACGTCCGATCGCGCGCGGATCAGGGTGCGGCGAAGACCGTACGGACCAGCTCGGTCGCGATCGTCTCGGCCGTCGTCCCGAGACACGTCGGATCGGAGACGAGCCCGAACAGGCACCCTGCCATCCCGGTCGTGTCCTCGCAGCGATCGATCTCGCTGTTCACCCGATCGATCGTCGACGAGATGTTCGAGGCGAGGCTGGTCGGACAGTCGACGGGCGGGGGCGCCGTGATCGCCTTCAGCTGGCAGGACCCGAGGCTCTTCTGGAGCTTGCGGATCGCCTTCTGGGTTTCGTTGACGAGGCTGCGGTTGCAGCGCTGCGCGCTCGAGCCGAGAACGTTCGGCGGGAGATCGGGCGGGACGGTGCCGACGGCGTTCGCGAGCATCGTCTCGGTCGCCTCGCGCTGGCGGCACACGAAGCAGTCGGCGAGGTCGTCCATCGTGCGCAGCGTGATCGCGTCACACGACCCTCCGCAGGTCGCCGGCAGTCCAAGGCGGACCGGCGTCAGACCCTGGGCCGCGCAGAACCGGTCGCTGGCGCCGCCCACGTACGCCCGCAGCGTCGCTTCGGCCTTCGAGATCCGTTGGTCGCGCCGCCCGCCATCGCAGGCGACGCCGCCCAGCTCGGCGACGTAGCAACTCCCCCACTCGCGCAGGTGGGTCTTCGAGTACCGCTCCATCTGCCGCTCGAGGTCCCGCTGGCAGGCCGCCCGCGCGTCGGCGGGCGCGAGCGGGCTCACGAAGCTGATGCCGCTGAGCCCCACGTCGATCGTGGGCTCGTCGGGATCGTCCGAGGCGATCTCCAGCGTCCCGACCGCGAGCGCGGGGGCGGTGGGCGCGAAGGTCACCGTGATCGTCACGTTGGCACCGACCGGGATCACGATCGGCTGCGCCGGCCCGCTGATCGAGAAGGCCGCATTGGAGCCGGGAAGGAGTCCGTAGCCGCTCACCGTGATCGGGAGCAGTGCGCCGTTGTTGAAGACCGTGATGTCGACCGTCGAGACGAGGCCGACCTGGGTCACGAATGCGCCGCTCGGCGGATCGATGCGGATGTCCTGCGGCTCCAGGCACGACGGCACGCCCGGCGTGATGATCGACTGGAAGTAGGGCGGCGGATTGATCGCCTGCGACGTGTTGGCGCACGAGTAGCCGGGAAGCGTGTGGTAGATGCTGAGCTCGTCGCCGTTCGTGAACCCGTCACCGTCGGTGTCGACGGCTTCGACGTCGTGGATGGCCGTCTGGATCGGCTTCCCCAGATAGAGCTGCTGCTCGACGGCCGCCCCGTACGGATTGCGCGGGCCCGTCCCTTCCCATCGCAGGTGGCACACCCCGCATGCGTACAGATCGTCTCCCGGCGCGAAGCCGTAGATGGCGGTGAGGTTCTGGAAGTAGAGCGGCCGGGCGGAGGCGGGACGTCCGGACGCGAGCATCGCGCACGCGAGCCCGAGGCCCACGACGAGACGCACCCATCGGGCCGGCGATCGCGTGGTCATCGTGCGGCCGTTCATGGGTACGCCACCTCCGTGTAGGGTCCGACGACGGCGCCGACCGCGGTCTCCATGCAGGCCTGGACCGCCGCCGCCGTGCCGCCCGTCGCACATCCCGCGATGCCCGCGAAGGTGTCGCAGCGCTGGATCTGCGCCGCGGCCTTCGACTTGGCGCGCCCGATGAGCCCGTCGGGGTCGCTCGCGCAGTCGAGCGGCGGCTGGTTGCGTCCGCTGGCGTTCGCCGCTTCGCAGCGTCCGAGCGCCTGGTTCCAGCCGCGCGCCAGCCGGTCGGCCGCGACGTCGAGCGAGCGCTGGCAGTCGACGCTGCCGGGCGGCACGTTGTTCGGCAGCGCCGGCGGATCGGATCCGTACGCCGACCCCAGGGCGGCGTCCTCGAGGGCCTCGGCGAGGCAGATCGTGCAGCTCGCGAGGTCGTTCATGTCGAAGAGCGTCGTGCCCGCACATGGGGCCGGACAGGTGGAGCCATGCCCGAGGCTGCCCGGCGTGAGATTGCGCGCCGCGCAGATCGTGTCGCCGGAGCCTCCCAGGCGCAGGCGGAGGCGCGACGCCTCCTTGTCGATGTTCGCGTCACGCGACACGGCGTCGCACGTGAGGCCGCGCGTCTCGGACGAGAAGCAGCGCGACCACTCCTTGTAATAGCGCTTCGCGTACTTGCTCTGGAGGCGCGAGATGCTCTTGCGACAGGCGTTGACCACGACGGCGTTGGTCTCGACAAAGGTGTCGGACATCTGGACCGGCACGGACTGATTGTGCTCGTCCCAGAGGTTGAAGAGGATGTTCCCGGCGGCCGTGGTCGTGTTCGTGTCGCGCAGGAACTCGACGTACTCGCGCGACGAGGTCTGGTAGTAGAGCGTCACCTGCGCCGACGTCGCCGCCGCCCCCACCGGATAGTGCGTGTCGTCCCAGTACTGGCCGTCGGCGTACGTGGCGCCGACCGGCGCGGCGTCGATCGCCTCGAACGCCGCGTTCGTGAACCCGCGCGGCGGGATGCGATTGTCGCGCAGGATCTGGTTGTTGAGAACCAGGTGGAAGCTGCGACCGGCCGGCATGCCGACCACCGGCGCCAGTGCCGGGCTGATGCCCTGCTCGGTCTCCCAGACCTTGAGATAGGGGTCGTAGCCGGGATCGCCCATCTGCGCGCCGTAGCCGGTGAGCGTCGCGCTCGAGAACACGTAGCGACCCGACTCGAAGATGACGTTGCGCTGGGCGTCGAAGGCGCGCACGTGCAGCCACATGCGACGGCCTTCCGGGTAGCCCGTCGGCAGCTTGTGACCGGTCTCGTTGGTGACGCGCACCACGAGGTCACCGGCCGTGAGCGACGCCGAGACGGTCGCGGCCTTGCGGAGCATGCCGGTCGCGTTCACCACACCCTGCGCCAGGTGGTCGGGGTTCACCTCGGCGCCGAAGGCCGGATGGAAGGCGAGCACCGAGGGGATGAAAGTGTTGGCCCCCGCGAAATCGTGCAGCGGGACGTTGGTGCGCGTCTTGCCGAAGCTCGCGTCCTTCCCCGCCACCGGACGCATGTGGCAGCTCTGGCAGTTGGTCGCGAGGCCGTTCTCGCCGCCGAACTGCGGAGCATCCACCCCGGTCGTGGCGTACGTGCTGGCTGCCCACTCGTCATAGGTCGACTGCTCGGGGAAGCCCGACGTCGGATCGGGATTCGGCGTGTCGAACGCCGTCGGCTCCCACTCGCCGGTGAGCGTGTTCTTGGCGAAGGCGGGGTTGCGCAGGTTGTGGCAGGTGCCGCACAGGTCCGAGCTCACGTGGAAGGGCGACTGGAGCGTCGAGCGCTGTGGCGCATGCGGGTCGTTGCCGAGATCGGCCACGATGTCGAAGGGCCCGCGCAGGCGGTCGATCGGGTCGACGACCATCATGGCGTTCCCCAGGGCGGGGACGGGGGCGGTCAACGCGGCCAGGATGGCTGCGTCGGCGGCGGGATTGCCGGGGTCCGGAAAGGGATCGACCAGCCGGTGGCACACGCCGCACTGGACGCCCTGGCGGTCGTCCGCGGTCATCGCCGAGCCGTCCTCGGGAACCGAGCGGCCTTCGAGCCAACCCTTGGGCAGGTGGCAGCGCAGGCAGGTCTCGCCCGAGTGCGGCGCGTCCTGGTTGGCGACGGCGAGCGCGGCCCACATGAGCGGATCGCGGCCGGCGTGCGCCATCATGGAGGTCTGCCAGTTCCGGTACGGCTCCACGTTCGGCTGGCCGAAGTTCGCGTGGCACGGCGTGCAGCTGTCGGGCGTCGAGATCGGGTCGGTCAGCGAGAGGGGCTGCGTCCCCGGCAGCCGGAAGTCCTCTCGCGTGGTCGGGAGCGGGGTCGCCCCGGCGCCCGCGACGAGGAGCGTCGCGAGCGCCGTGGCGATCATCGCCGTGCGGATGTGCATCATGCGTGGTCTGAACGAGCGCGGACTATCGAGCGGCTCTGTCGACGAACGCCGCGCTCGGGGATCCGAACAGGGTGGTCGTCGTCGACGACGTCGTGGTCACGGTCGAGGTCGAGGTGGACGTCGACGTGGTCGTGGTCGTGGAGATGGGCGGCGCCGGGCAGGTCGGGAACGGAACCGGCGGCACGGTGCAGGACGTGACCGGAGGGCCGAACACGAGGATCGTCGGCGTGATCGGCATACCGTTGGCGAGCACGTTGCCGCTCTGGCAGTTGCCCGTCTGGGCGAACGCGATGAAGGTGAAGTTGCCCTGCGCGCCGGCCGGCAGCCGGACGGGGTCGGGGTCGGTCCCGTTGTCGGTGAAGACGTTGTTGAAGACGTAGTTCTGGTCGAGCGAGCTCTCGCTCACGGGCAGCCCGGCGTTGCCCTGATCGACGAGGCCGATGCCGAGCGAGTTGTTGTTGCGCGAGATGTTGTAGGAGAACGTCGACTGGTCGTTCGAGACGACCAGCATGCCCGTGCCGGTCGGCACGCCGCTCACCGTCCCGCTGCCGAAGTTCGCCGTGTTGTTGTCCTCGTACACGTTGTGGTGGATGTCGTGGCACTGCGAGAGCTGCACCGGGAGCGAGCCGTCCTTGAAGACCAGGTGGCCGCCCGTGTTGGTCGCCGCGTAGTTGCCGTACCCCTGCCCGTTGCCGGAGTTCTCGAACTCGATGCCGGCGACGGAGTGGCGGACCTGATTGTAGCGGACGGTGAGCGTGCTCGACTGGCCGACGTAGATGCCGGCGTCGGCGATGTGCTCGACGTTGCACAGCTCGATCAGCACGTTGTTGCTCTGCACCGGGAAGACGGCGTAGCGCGTGATGTCGCTGCCGTTGCCGACGATGTCGATGAAGCTGATGCCGTTCGCACCCGACACGAACATGCCGTCGCTCTGCCACCCGCCGGAGACCTCGAGGCTCTGGAAGAGGAGCCCGTCGACGTTGAAGGCGCGGATGCCACGGCCGAACACCTGGGTGCCCGGCGGCTGGATCTTCGGGCGATCGTTGGTGGCACCGCCGCAGCCGACGACCTTCAGGTTCGGCGTCGTGACCTGCACCTCTTCCTGGTAGGTGCCCGACTCGACGAGGAGCTTCGTTCCCGCAGGCGAGGAGTTGACGGCCGTCTGCAGCGCGCCCGCGGCATGCGGGACGAACGTGGCGGACTCGGCGTAGCGCTGCTCCATCGCGTCGAACATGCTGTTCATGCCGTTGCACACCAGGCACGACTGCAAATCCGCCACGCTGCTGGAGCCGGCGCAGGCGAAGATCGTGGGGATGTCGGTCTGCGCGGGCCCGCACTTCGAGGTGATCAGGTCCTGGACCTTACCGATGAGCTTCGCCTGTGCGTCGAGCGCCTTCGGGTCGGTCGGTCCGACGAACGTGCCACCCGAGATCGATCCGACGCAGACCGGCGTCAGGTTCCCTGGGGCGGCGTTCTTCATCTGCGTCGAGATGCACTTGGTCGCGTTCTTGGACGCCTTGTCGAGCAGCATGAGCGCGGCCTTCGAGATGGTCTTCACGCAGTTCGCTCGCGCCGAGGCGTTGCTCGCCGTCGGCCACGGCTCGGTCGTGACGCCGGTGCTGACGGCCGTCAGGCGCGCGCCGATGACGTTGTGCTGCGAGAGCATGCAGCTCGAGATCACCTCGCTGTCCTGCGAGCTGTACGACGACGTGAGGCCGCCCACCGCCGTGCCGACGCAGTCCTTGGCGATCTTCTCGGCGCCCTTGCCCGCCTCCTTCTCGATCTTGGCGGTGTCGTCCGCGGTCGGACAGCTCCCGGCGGGGCCGGCGAGCTGGCACTTCGCGAGCGTCTTCAACTGCGTCTTCAGGTACTTGGCCCCGGCCTTGGCGATCGTGTCCTGACACTTGAGGGATCCGGCCGCGACCGACGTGATGGCCGTGGGCGTGCGATCCGGACAGGTTGCTCCGAGCGCCAGCGACGACGTCGCCAGCACCGCAGACGCGATGACGAGCAGACCATTTTTCATGGGTATCCTCCGTCTCTCCTTCGGTGGGGCCGAGTCCGAGGACCCGGGCGGCAAGCCTTCGACCTACCGACTCGCGGCGCGCCCTGTCAACCGCAAAGTGCGCGAATTGCCCGGATTCGTGCGCGATCGCGAGGTGCGCGCCGCACCCGTGCGCGGTCCGGGCGCCGGTGTCGTGCAATGGCAAGATCGGAGGCGGCCGACGCCGCGCGTTGATCACCCCGCGGTGTGCGGCGCGAGCCGGGCGGCCGTCTCGCGAAATCCCTTGACGGTCTCGGCGACGATCTGTGCCACCGGCTTCACGGCGTCGATGCGCCCCACGACCTGCCCGCCGAGCGCGATCGCCGCCTCCATGTCGCCGCCGAAGTAGAGGTCCATCGCGCGACCGAAGACGTCCATGCCGACGTGCGGCTCGCGCTCGAGGCGTTCTGCCGTCGCGGTGCGCAGGCACCGAAGCCCCGGGCGGCTGAAGCGATTCAGGAACACGGTGTCGGTCTCCTTGGCATCCAGGATCGCCTGCTTCCAGTTCCGGTGCACCGGCGATTCCGCGGCCGAGACCATTCGCGAGCCCATCTGCACCCCTTCGGCGCCGAGCGCGAACGCTGCGGCCATGCTAGCGCCGTCGCAGATGCCGCCGGCCGCGATCACCGGCACGTCGACCTTCGAGCACACGAGCGGCAGGAGGACCATGGTCGCGACGTCGCGCGGGTTCTTGAACCCGCCGCCCTCCCCGCCTTCGACGACGAGGCCGTCGACGCCGGCGTCGACGGCCTTCTGCGCCGCCTCGAGCGACGGGACGACGTGGAACACCGTCAGGCCCGCGGCCTTCAGCGCCGCCGTGTACTTGCGCGGGTCGCCGGCCGACGTGGTGACGAAGCGCACGCCCTGTCCGGCGACGAAGTCGACGATACCGGGGTCGCGCACGAAGAGCTGCGCGATGTTGACTCCGAACGGGGCCTGCGTGAGGTCGCGCATGCGCCGGATCTCGTCCTTGATGACGTCGAGCTCGCCGGACGACGTCTCGATGATGCCGAGCCCGCCCGCGTTCGACACCGCCGCGACGAGCTGCGAGCGCGCGATCCAACCCATCGGCGCCTGCACGATCGGGTAGCGCACGCCGAGGAGCTTGGTGACCCGGGTCTCGATGCGATCCATGCCGACCCCTTACCCGTCCCGCGGCGGGCCTGTCACGCGCAGTCCCGGAACGGCGTTGACGGAGACGGGCACCGGGAGTAGCCGGCGCTCATGGGAGCAGACGCGAACGCCGTCCTGCAGCTCGGGCTCGCCGCGGCGCTCGCCGACGGCGCCTGCACGCCGCAGGAGCGGGCCCAGCTCGAGAGCGTGGCGCGCTCGCTCGGCGTCGATCCGTCGGCGCTTCCTGCGAGCGGAGCCGCGCTGCCGCCGAACCTCGGCCAGGTGTTCGACTCGCCCGACGCGCGGCGGGCGGCCTACGAGCTCGCCGTCGCCGTGTGCAACGCCGACGGCGCCGCGAACGACGCCGAGATGCGCTTTCTGGTCGAGCTGCGCGCGAAGCTCGGCCTCGCCGACGCGAGCGTCGCCGCCGTCGAGCGCGAGGCCGGCGCGCTCGCCGCAGCGCCGATCGGCGCCGCGACCGATGCGCCCAAGCCCGGCGCCGCCGACGACCTCATCCTGCAGCAGGCGGTCCTCGCCGGCGCGCTCGAGCTCCTGCCCCAGTCGCTCGCGACCATGGCCATCATCCCGCTCCAGCTCCGGCTCGTGTACCTGATCGGCAAGGCGCAGGGGCAGCAGCTCGACGCCGCGCAGGCGAAGGACCTCCTCGCCGCGCTCGGCATCGGCGCGGCCGCGCAGGTCGTCGACGGCGTCGCGCGCAAGCTGATCGGCGGCATCGCCCGGGGCGTCTTCGGGCGGGTCCTCGGCGGCGTGACCGGCGGCGTCGCCGGCGCAGCCACCGGCGCCGCCACGTCGTTCGCCACCACCTACGCGCTCGGCCACGCGGCGACGCAGTACTACGGCCAGGGCCGCACGCTGTCGTCCGCCGACCTCCAGGCCCTCTTCCAGCGACTCGTCGGCGAAGCGAAGGCGCTCTACCCGACAGTGCGAACGAAGATCGAGGAGCAGGCGCGCACGCTCGACCTGCAGCAGCTGATCAGGTCGTTCACAGCGGGCGCGTAGAACGCGCCCGGGCAGGACGTCTTCACGCGTTCGTAGGCGGCGTAGCCGCGCCGCCGATCGCGACGCCGCGGAAGCGCGCCCACTCGGCGCCGCACTCTTCGAGCACGCCGGCCGACAGCGCCTCGCGCGCCGCCGTGAACATCACCTGCTCCTCGCGCGCGAGGTGACGGCGCGTGAGGTCGAGGAGCGCCCGAGCGTGCGCCCGCAGCTCGCCGGCGTCGGAGATGCGGAACAGGGCGCGGATCGCGCGATCCATCTGCTCGTGCTCGTGGCGCAGGCACCGCAAGGGCCCGAGCGAGCCGGTCGCGCGCTCGTAGGACTGGAAGAGCGTCTCCTCCTCGACGCGCGCGTGCCCCAGCAGCGAGAGCGCCAGCGGCTCGGCCGCGACGCGCAGCTCGGTCAGCGTCGTGCAGCGGTCGAGCGCATCGTCGAGCTGCTCGACGAGGAGGTGGAACACGCCGTGCTCGCCGGCCAGAACGTCGGTCACGTCCATGAGCGGGTCCTCTAGCACGACGCCGGTGCCGGGTCACCGTCCGGGCTCGATCACGAGCTTGCCGATCGCGCGGCGATCGAAGACGGCGCGCAGGGCCTCGGCCGCGCGTTCGAGCGGGTACGTCGCCGACACGAGCGGGTGGAGCCGCCCGCTCGCCAGCAGCGTCATGAGCTCGTCGCGGTTGCGCCGGGTTTCCTCGGGCCGGGTCTGCCAGAACTTCGCCGCGTCGTAGGCGCGGATCTCCACGCCCTTCAGGAGAACGAGGTTCAGCGGAATGCGCGGGATCTCCTTGGCGGCGAAGCCGAGCACGACGAAGCGCCCACCGATCGCCATGGCGCGCAGCGCGGGCTCGGCGTACCGACCACCGACGGGATCGAGCACGACGTCGGCGCCGTCGCCGGTGAGCGCCTTCACGCGCGTCTTCAGGTCCTCGGTCGCGTAGTTCACGACCTCGTCGGCGCCCTGCGTCCGACACGCCGCGAGCTTCTCGTCGCTCGAGGCCGCGGCGATGACGCGCGCGCCGAGCAGCTTCGCGAGCTCGATCGCGGCCGAGCCGATGCCCCCGGCAGCGCCGAGCACGAGCACGTCGTCGCCGGGGCGTACTGCGGCGACGCTCCGGAGCGCGTCGTACGCGGTCGTGTAGACCACCGGAAAGGCGGCGGCGGTCGCGAACGGGACGGCGTCGGGCACGCGCATCAGCATGGCGGTCGAGGCCGCGACCTGCTCGGCGAACGCGCCCACGAACACGGTCCCGCACGCCCGTTCGCCGACGCGCCACCCCGTCGTGCCCTCGCCGAGCGCGCGAACCGTCCCGGCGAAGTCGCTGCCGGGCGTAAATGGGGTCGCGATCGACATCTGATACTCGTTGCGGACGAGCAGGACGTCGGGGTAGTTCACCGACGCCGCCGCGACGTCGATCAGCACCTCGCCACGCCCGGGTCGTGGCGGCGGGATGTCCTCCACCACCAGCGTCTCGGGCTCGCCCCAGGCGAGGCAGCGAACGGCGCGCATCGCCCTGCCCGCTCAGCGCGGCCGCTCGATCCCGGCGAGGAGGCGCTTGCGCACGCTTTCCACGTCGACGAGCGGCGTGCGGCGCAGCCGCCCCATCTCCTCGGCGGTGTACGGCGCGAACCCCGGGGGCACGTGCTCCTTGTCGAAGTGGTCGAGGAGCCAGTTCATGACCGCCGCGAGCGCC
>Ga0335084_10004461_pt1 | contig 13780 bp, 3 predicted proteins | sample Lox_Sample_44_FD_206721 | JGI IMG/M metagenome (GOLD analysis project Ga0335084, IMG submission 206721) | Soil microbial communities from Loxahatchee National Wildlife Refuge, Florida, United States - Lox_Sample_4.4 | ecosystem: Environmental > Terrestrial > Soil > Wetlands | place: USA: Florida... | reverse complement strand
CCGGGAGCGAATGTGCCCAGTACCGTGACGTTACCAACGAGCGTGCCGTTGCCGCGCAGTGAGGCGCCGTTGGTAACGACCAACCCACCATTGTTGAAGTTATGAAAGCCGGAGCCGCCTGCCGCCATGTCGTAATACGCGGCACTTGTGCCGTCGCCGACGACGAAGGCATTGCTGTTGTTGGCGAGAGTATCGAACCTCATGCTGCCGGCGCTAAGCGTACCGGCGGTGAAGAGGACGGTATTACTCGGTCGAACAACCATCGCGCCGACGGAGATCATCCCGCCTCTAAACTCCATAGAATTGTTCGTTGAATTACCAAGTACGTTCGTTGTGCCGATGCCGACATTAATCATGGCGCAGGTCAACGTCGCATTGGTGACGATCAACGTGTTCCCGAAAGTTGCGGGCGCACCGCCGATGTTGAGTGAGCCAGTGTTGTCGACAAACACAGATGCGCCCAGCCCGCCAAACTGAACGGTATTGACGGTGTCGGTGGCGTTGTTGCCGATGACGAACGTGCCGTTGTTGTACAGCCTGCCGCCGTCAAAGACACCAAAGAAATTACTGTGGCCGCTCGAGTTGGCACCGACAAAGATGCCGTTGGTGAAGCCAGCCTCGCCCATGTAGTTGGACCAAACGGAACCGACGCCGGCCACGATGCCGGTGACGAACACGCCGTTTCCGCCAATCGTGCCGAAGGACGAAAGCAGCTTGCCGCCGTTTGTGATAAGCATGCTGGCGCCGATCGACAGGGTGCTACCGCCGATGTTAATACCGCCGCCGTTGTCGCCACCCACACGCAGGTTGGAGAGGGTGCCGCCGTTGATGATCAACATACTGCCAGGGCCTCTGACCTGGAGGCAGTCCTGGGTGATCGGGCCATCGCTGGTCGAAAGGGTGAAGCTGTTGGTGAACAGCCAAGTCCCGTTAGCCAAGACGGTGAGGATCTCTTGCGGTCCCTGCTCGAGCATGAGGCCACTGGCAAGGATTGCGTTAGTGACTGTCAAGTAGTTGCGATAGTGGTTTGTGGGATTCGACGCGGTCCGGCAAAAATAGGTCACCGCGGTGCTCATCGCACCCGGTCCGCCGAATTGGATTCCGTCGTTCAAGTGGAGGGAGTTATTTCCAAAGGCGAATGTGCCGCTGTGTCCGACTCTGAAGAATCCGCCATCCGAAACCATGAAGAAGTTGTTGGTGCCACCTCTGGAGCCGGTACCTATTTGCACGCTGCCGTCAAAAATCAGCGCGGAGCCAGCGCCCACAACGACCCCTGTGCAGAACGAGGAATGGTTGGCGAAAAGGAGGCTGCCAGACGCGGTGATCTTTGCGCCGTTGGAAATAACCAGCTGGCAGCTGTCGCCATTGATGTTAAACTGTCCCGCCGAAGTCAACGTCCCGGCACTGGTGGGGCCAGAGAAGATGACATACTGGTGTGAAGCCACGTTGGTGGTACCGACTGCGAGGGTGCCGTCAACAAACAGCTTACCGCCGTTGGTGACGATCAACTGGCTTCCCGGACTGCCGACGCCGATCGTGAGCGTACTGCCGCTGGCTCCGAATGTGAACGTGCTTGGGCCGGTGATGACGAGCTTGCCAACCGAAGCGTTAGTTTCTCCTACGATAGCGCCGTCAACCACAACAGTCCCATTGGTCACGAAGAGCGTTCCCACACAATTGGCAAGGCTGTTGCTGGCATCGCCGATGCGGAGCAGCGCAGCAGAATTTGCCGTACCAGCGACGCTGAGCGTGCCACTCGCCAGGTAAACTGTTGAAGTTGAATCGGCCTTGCCGACGTAAAAATTGTTCGTGACGGTCCACGTATTCCCGCCTGCATTGATTGTGACCACCCCGGCGCGATTACTGAACGTGTTGCTATCCATCACTGGCGAACTGGAACTAAAATTGATTGTATAGTCCGTGTCGTTTGTGAAAACAGTCACGTCGGAAGTCGCAGGCGCCTGCGCTGGGTCCCAATTCGAAGCCGTGCTAAAATTACCGCTGCTGTTAGTCCAAATCAGTGTGGCGGCATGGCTGCCAGTTGGCCCCACGAGCAGTCCAAGGGCGAGCGCACAAGCGGCGACTTGGCTGAGACGCTGGTTAGCTGCGCTACAACCATTGCTGAAAACACTCCTGAAGCGCGCCGCTAAGGGATTGGCTTTTGTGGATTGAGTCAACTCACGAAGTGAAGACTTGACCGATCGTGACGAATTCATCATGGACCTCGCCTGGTTACCAAACCTTTGTTTTGCAGTAGCACAGCCCTAACCATTCCCCAAACCTACTTAAATTGCAAAACTCTCACCGTTTTGCTGATCGCGCATTACAGTAGCGCATTCTCGAACACAGTCAACTCCAAAGCCAGTCGACCGCCTAGCATATCCGTTCGCTGAGTGAATAGGCTCTTGAAATGCAGGCCGATACGAGCGCAAATCTCTTGCAAACTTCTAAAAAAGACGTACCCTCAAGATGGTTATGGTGGATTCTGACGGGCAGGTAGCCGTGCTGATAGATAGGCAGCGCGGGTTGTCCCAAGCGATGGAGGCTGAAGTGAACATGATAGGCCCTAATCAAAACAAGAACAGAGCGTTCACGCTCATCGAGCTGCTGGTTGTGATCGCCATCATCGGCATCTTGGCGGCTATGCTGTTGCCAGCGCTGGCCCGGGCGCGTGCCAAGGCGTATCAAGCCTCGTGTATCACCAACTTGAAACAATGGGGCATTGCCATCACGTCGTATTCCGACGATTACAACGGCAACTTCTACTATGACACCAAAGGGGTGGGTTTCGACGACGCGAATTCTCCCTACCTTAGTTATCTTGGCGGCGGTGGTGACCCCGCCGCGAAGTTGCGGCTCATGAGGACTTGCCCAGCAAGAAGGGGCAAGGCCCCGGTCGATACTCACAGCTATAGCATGCCTATCGGCAACTACTTGAAGGGCTTCAATTATACACCCGCAAACGTGTCTGGCAGTCCATTTTATGTCGACGGTGATACCCCGTATTTGCCCAATCTCAAGAGCTGTCCCAAGCCCACCGAGTTTTTGCTGCTAATTGAGGGGAAGGGCAACACGATTAGCTGCGGGAATACGGCTTTGCACGACGCAGTGACGCAGCTTCATGCTGGGACGGGTGGCGATACCGTCCCGGCGATCGACTTTCATTCTCAGATCATAAATTGCTTGTTTGGGGATTTTCACGTGGAAGGGCGTCCACTTTCAAAGATTACCGAAATGGACGGCAACTGTCCGGCGGGCAATCCTGCCTTTATGCTGAATTAGCGGTGTTTGGCAAGGTGGCCAGACGTGATGCGTCCAGCAGTTTACGCTAACGTATTATTTTATTGCCGGGAAGTTCCCTTAAGGTCGTTCAGTTTTAAAGTTGAATCATGGTTCGCCTGGCTCGGGGTGGTGGCCATTTGGCGAACGGTAAGCCAACGCAGTCATAGGTGACGAATCGCGAAGGGAGAAGCCATGAAACAGGTGAGCCAGTTCTCGGTAGTCCCACGCCAGTTTTCCAAGTCCTTCCCAAATCTTATTGCCGGCGTGCTGGCGGTCACGCTGGGGTTGAGCGCGGGAACGGGCAACAGCCTCGCGACCACCTACAATTGGACTAATACCACCAGCAGCACCTACGACGACCCCGGTGCTTATAACCCAACCGGCGGTCCGGGTGGGAGCGCTGACGTCGCGAACTTCAGCAGCCTGACAGGCTCGGTTACTGTGAGGCTCACCAATAGCTTTGTGGAAACTGGCTCTCTGCAATTTGGATCTCCGGGTGCCCCCGCCACTTACACCTTAGACTTTGGCACAAACAACTTCGCCGGCTTGAATGGCGCTGGTGGTAGCGCCTCGGGCTTTGTCTTCGGCAATTCGGGAACCGCAATCGTTTACATCGCGGTGGGTACGATGTATTGCACTAACGGCGCCAACCCCGTAAATACCCGGTTGACCATCGGCCGGAATAATGGTGCACAAGGAACCGTGTACCTCACCAATGGTAACGTAGTGGCGGGCACTCTGGTCATTGCCAACAATGCTGGTGCATCGGGCTCAAAACTCGTGATCAGCGGCCCTGCCTCGTATTGGTCGAATAACAATGTCGTTTCGATTGGCAACACGGCCAGTGCGAGCTTTAATTCAGTAGTAGTTTCCAATTCAGGTTCATTGGTCTCTCTCGGCGTCATACAGCCGGGCTTCCAGGGCACCTCTCACTCCAACTCGGTCATTGTGGACACGAGCGGAAGAGTGACCGCCATCGCTGGCGTTACGATTGGCGCTGGAGCCGGTTCAGTGGGCAACAGGATGACAGTTCAAGGCGGCGGCATCGTGGATAACAGGGTCCGAACCATCTCGGTCGGCTCTGCCACCAGCGGATCAGGGAATACGCTATTCATTGGCGATAATGGAACTGTATCCAACGTTACGGTCGTAACCATTTTTACCGGAAGCTCACTGACGCTTTCCGGTGGAGTGCTTAGCGTATCAGTCGCTGTTACCAATTCTGCCGGCACCGCCAGCGGCTTCGGGACGATCGCGGGCAACATGGTGTTTACGGGCACAGGAACGCTGTCACCCGGTATTGGCACCTTAGTCGGAACACTCACTGTTTCCAATAACTTAACCCTAGTTTCCGGTTCAACGACGATTGCCAAGCTCGACAAAGGCCAGACCGGCAGTAACGACCTGGTGAACGTCGTCGGCACCATGACCGAAGCCGGAACATTGACCGTCAACAACGTCGGCCCGGCACTCGTGGGCGGAGACACTTTCGAACTGATTACCGTAGGCACCAAGTCCGGCGATTTTGCCACGACCAATCTGCCCTCGTTGACCGGCCCCTTGGTTTGGGACACTACACAACTGGGGTCACAAGGGATCATTTCCGTGGATCTACCGCCCACAATCACCGATCCGAATCCCCAGGCCGTTTTCACAAATACTGATGTAACCATCAGCACGGTGGTCACCGGCGTACCCGCGCCCGGTTTGCAATGGCAGAAGGGCGGCGTAAATGTGGCGGATGGCGCAACGGGGAACGGTTCGACGATTTCCGGCAGCACCAGTAGTACTTTGACAATCCTTAACGCTCAAATTGCCGACAGCGGCCAGTATTGCCTGATCGCCAGCAACGTCGCGGGTTCGGTAACCAACTGCATGACGCTGGAAGTCACCGCAGATGTTGCGGCCCCCTTGATCGGCGGTCCGAAAGACCAGAACGTGATTTCCCCCAACGCCGCCACCTTTACTGCGGTCGTCGCGGGCATCCCCACGCCGACCGTGCAGTGGCAGAACAACGGAGTGGATATTGTTGACGCCACGAACACAACGCTGGTCATTTCCAACGTCACGTATGCCCAGCATAATGGGCACGTGTATTCCATCATCGCCAGCAATAGCGTCGGCACGGCCACGAACAGCGCGGTATTGTACGTCGTCGTTCCGCCGGAGGTTGCTGTGCAGCCGGTCAGCCTCGTCGTCACGCAGACGCAAAGCGCCACGTTCTCGGTGCTATCGACCAATGGCATCCCGGCGCCGACCTTCCAGTGGAAGAAGGGCACCAGTCCGATTCCCAACGCCACCAACTCCAGCTACACTATCGCCAGCGCGCAGCCGTCTGACATGGGCAGCTATTCCGTCGTCGTGGCCAACATCGCCGGCTCGGCGACGAGCAGCAACGCCACACTGACGGTCAATTCCATCATGTCAGCGTCGCTGACGCCCTCCAACTCAGCCGGCAACGTGTGTTATGACACGCCGCTCTACATGGCCTTTGACCGGACGCCAGTTTCGACAGGTACCGGCACAATCAAGATCTACAATGCCACCAACAGTGTCACGCCCGTGGACACAATCGACACGAGCCTTGGTGGCTTGCAGCCGCGAACCATCGGTACCGAGAATTTCAACACCTACCCGGTCATTATTACGGCCAGTAACGTCGCGATCTATCCGCACTTGGGTGTGCTGACGTCTAACCAGACCTACTTCGTCACCGTGGATCCCGGCACTTTCTCGGAAACCAATGGCGCGTTGTATGCCGGTCTCACCAGCACCAATGGCTGGGTCTTTAACACCAAGTCGGCCCCGGCCGCTCCAAATAACTTGGTTGTGGCAGCAGATGGCAGTGGCGACTTCGTCACCGTACAAGGCGCGGTGGATTCTCTGCCGACCGGCAACACCACGTACACCCTCATCAATATCCGCAATGGCACCTACACTGAAATCGTTGATACCCGGACCAAGAACAACATCACGTTCCGTGGCCAGAGCCGGGCGGGCACAATCGTGCAATACCTTAATAACAACAACAACAATGGTAGCACGCATTCCCGCATGTCGTTCAAGGTGTTCTCCAACGATATTTCCATTGAGAATCTGACGCTCGTCAACACCACGCCGCAAGGCGGCTCACAAGCCGAAGCGCTGATGGTTGACAATCCGTCAGCGCGATTCATCTTGAACAACGCCGAGGTGGACAGCCGGCAAGACACAATCCTGGCTAACGCTAATACGTCTCAGTGTTATTTCTACAACAGCCTTGTCCAGGGCAACTTCGACTACGTCTGGGGCGGAGGCAACTGTTACTTTGACAAGTGTGAATTCCGGACGATTCCTACCGCCAGCAGTTATAACCTGGTTGCAACCCGCACGGACACTGGCACCGGCACCGGTCCCGGTGGTCCTGGTCATTGGCCAGGATGGGGAGTAAACCAGTTTTCCAGTAATGGGTTCTCGTTTGTCCATTGCAGACTCACAAGGTCCAGCGGCACTGTTTCCAACATCACGCTGGCTGGCGCGAACGGGACGGCAAATGGCGTCGCGGCGTTCCTCTATTGCAGCATGGACGTCAGCAACAACAACGGCTACATATGCCCCACCTTAGCGTCAGGAGTTTTGAGCAACGAATTGCTGTGGGAGTATGGAAACAGCAATCTGGACAAGACAGCTTCAGCCTCGTTCTGCCTCGTCGCGTTGACCAACGGCGATGACAGACTGACCTGTGCCCTAGACCCCACGTGCTGGTTGAACGGCTGGGTGCCGCAACTGGCGCCGAACATCCTGAGCGGTCCCACTAACCTGACCGTGAATTCCGGCCAGCCGGCTGCATTCAATGTGAGCGCCACTGGCATCCCCGATCCGTCATATCAGTGGCAGAAGGCCGGCACCAACTTGGTCGGCCAGATTAGCTCAACGTTGAGCATACCGGCCACGGTCGCGGATGATGCCGGGACGTATTCCGTGATCGTGTCGAACAGCGGGGGATCCGTCACTAACAGTGCAATGCTCACCGTGATCCCGACACCGTTCGAGGCCTGGCAGCAATCGTACTTTGGCTGTACGAGCTGTCCGCAGGCCGCTGCGGGCGCTGATCCTGACGGTGACGGGATGAGCAACGAAGCTGAATACCTCGCGGGAACCGACCCGACCAGCGCCGGTTCGGCGCTGAAGGTTATCTCTGTCCTGCCACTAGGGACTGACATCTCAATCATGTGGACGGCGGGCGGTGGGCGAACCAACATCGTACAGGCCAGCTCGGGCGACGGAAGTGGCGGGTACACCACCAACTTCGCAGACATCAGCAGCCCCGTCGCCATCTCCTGTTGCGGCGACAAAACGAACAGCTTTGTCGATGTTGGCGGCGCGACCAACATTCCGTCCCGTTACTATCGAGTGCGGCTCGCGCCGTAGAGAAGACCTAGGGTATTGATTGCGGAATGATGCAGCTCACGTTTGGCGGCAGAAAGTTGGTGGCATTTGGATTCGCACTGTTCAGGATCGCCGCGTCGGTACGCGGCGGAACGCCGCCGCTACCGGTCATTTCCAACCAGGTCTTCATCGTCACGAACACAACGTTTGCGGGTGGGGCGTACGGTGATGGCATATCGAACAACACGGCGGCGATTCAAAGCGCCATCAATTTCGCGACGAGCCATGGCGGCGGCACCGTGCTGGTACCGGCAGTCCCGACGTTGGGTACGTACCTGAGCGGGCCGATCTCTCTGGCCAGTCACGTGAATCTGCAGATCGACGCCGGGGCGACACTGAAGATGCTGCCCATGAGCAGTTGGCCCGGCGCTACGACCTTCATCAACGCGGGCACGATTACCGACGTCGAGATCAGCGGCGCGGGAACGATCGATGGCAATGCCGGTTTTGGCAGCACGAATTGGTGGGGCCCGCCGGCGGCGTCATCGCGCCCGAACTTCGTCCAATTCATCCGCTGCACGCGGTCGATGATCAAGGATGTGACGCTGCAGAATCCCCCGACGTTCCATCTCATGTTGAAGAACAACAACGTGAGTCTGACCGTCCAAGATATCATCATCAAGACCCCGTCGAATTCGCCGAACACCGATGGGATGGATCTAGGGTCGACCAACGTGCTGATCCAGGGCTGCTCGATCAGCGACGGCGATGATAACATTCAGATCGGCAGCAGTTCCGCTCTCTGCTCCGACATCACCATCAGCAACTGCACATTCGGCACGGGGCACGGCGTGTCGATTGGCAGCCCCACGCAAAGCGGGATCAATAACCTCATCGTCAGCAACTGTGTGTGGAATGGAACACAGTACGGCATCAAGATCAAGACCGACCGCGGCATCGGCGGCCTGATCCAGAACCTCAAGTATACCGATCTCACCATGAGCAACGTGAATTTCGCGATCGCGTTTTACTTGTACTACAGCTCGGTCGGTTCGCCTTCCAGCAGCTTCAACGTCAGCCCGTTCCGGGCGTCCACCGATACGGTGCACACGGTTACCAGCACGACTCCAATGGTCCGCAACATCACAATCAGCAACCTGACCGCGAGCGCGCTCGGCGGCAATATCGCAGGCATTATCTGGGGCCTGCCTGAATCGCTCATCTCCAATGTCACAATGTCCAAGGTCAATATCTCGGCACCCACCAAAACCTTTTGCGTGTACAACGCCAGCGGCATCGAGATCCTCGACTCAAACCTGACTGCACCCAACACGACCACCAACACATTGACGATTTACAACGCCCAAATCATTGTCACCAACACTTTTGCCAACCCCAATCTTGTCACGCTGGGCGGATTGGCCAAGCCTCCGACCAACAACGTGCTGGCGGTCTTCAATGGACGGGCCACGATTACCGACACCAACATGCTCGGCACTGGTCCCATCACTCTGGGAAGCAGCACGCTGACATTGAGCCAAGCTTCCGTCAACTCCTCCAACACGCCCATTAGCATTGTCGGCTCCAGCACGCTCGCGTTCACTAGCGGCACGAACACGCTAGACGGCTCATTGAGCGGGCCCGGTGCATTGACGCTCAATCTGCCCGCCAGCACCCGGCTGGCGTTGCGCGGCGACAGCTCTGGCTTCGGCGGGACTCTCGTGGTTTCGAACAGCGGGACGCTTTTCGTTAACAACACTGTAGGCGGCGGGACGGGTACGGGTGCGGTCACGGTGCTCAGCGGTGCGAAGCTGGGCGGCACCGGCACGATTGGCGGGCCATTGACTGTGAACGGGACGTTGGCACCGGGCAACAGCCCAGGGACTTTGACGATGGATGGTGACGCGGTTGTCAACGGCGCCGCGGTACTGCAATACGAGCTGGGTACCAGCGGCGATTTGTCGGCGGTGAGCGGCAACCTGACCTTGGCCGGCACACTCAACGTCGCCGACTCTGGCGGGTTCACCAACACGACTTACACGTTGTTCACCTATGGCGGGTCATTGACTTACAATGGACTCAGCCTTGGCGCCCTGCCGAGTGGTTACAGCTACACCATCGACACCAACACGCGAGGAGAGGTGGATCTGGTCGTCACCTCGACGAACCTTAGTACGTTCCAGCAGTGGCAGATTCAATACTTCGGTTCGACCAACAACCCCTCAGCCGATCCCGACCTCGATCCAGATGGCGACGGTCAGGACAATCAGGCGGAATTCCAGTCGGGTACGAACCCGACCAACAGCGCCTCAGCGCTCCAGATCATCTCTGAAGTGCGCCAGACCACCGATGTCATAATCACGTGGACGACCGCTGGCGGACACACTAACGGGGTGCAGGCGACGCTTGGCGGAGCTGGCGGCAATTACAACACCAACTTCGTGGACATCAGCAGCCCTATCATCATCTCCGGCAGTGGCGACATGGCGACCAACTATGTCGATGTTGGCGGAGGGACAAACAACCCGTCTCGGTACTATCGGATCAGGTTGGTACCCTGAGGATTGGGTGGCATGAGCGTCTTCGTTCAGTGAATGGATGTGCTATGCGCCCAAAATAGACGGGGGCTTGAGATTGTGATAGGCTTGAACGTGAGAGTTGGGTGTTTCTTCCCTTCCGTGGGTACGGTCGCAGAAGGCGTTAGAAGGTCTTCAGGCGTTCGAGAGTTGGTTGGGTGGTAAGGGTGGACGCCTTGAACGCACTTGTGGATTGCCAACGTTACGACACGACTAGGAGAAGCAGCACAGCCATGCAGTTTATTCCGCTTCATTGCATCGAGGACTTCTCGCTTAGACGACTCGACGGCAGAAACACCGGTGTAACACGCATCCTCAGCAGACTGCTTGTTTTCACAGCCACGATCGTCATTGTGTCACTCAGCCACGCGGCACTCCTGGTCAACGACACGTGGATCGATGGCACTCGCACCGACCCGACTCCTGCAAACAGCTATTCGGAGAATGGCACCGACCTTGATTCAGACGGCGACCTGGAGTCGGCGTGGTTTCAGGGAGGCAACGGGACGCTGGCTCCCGTCGGCGCGGGCGGCCCTCTGCGCGCGACGGGAGGCACTAGTTCCTCGTCGTGGACGACCTACTTCACGCCGACAAACGCCCCGGTCACTCTGGCTGGCGCTGGAGATCAACTGAAAGTCACTTGGGTCTTTACGCCTTCAGGTGTCAATCCGAGTAACACCAGCCAAAACTTCCGGTTGGGTGTCGTGGGTAGCCCGCCGGGAGCACGATTGACTTCGGACGGTTCCCCGCCCAGCAATGTCTACACAGGGTATGGCGTGTTCATGAACTTCGGTCAGACATTGGACCACGCCCACCCGTTCCAATTGATGGCGAGAAACACGGGGAGCATTTCGTTCCTGGTGAACAGCAGCTCTTGGGCTGCATTGGCTGACGGAGCCTCCAATGGCAATCACGGATATGACAGTGGCACGCAATACACGTTCGAGATGATGATCACACGCAATGCGGCAAATGGGCTGGACATCGTCGCCTCGATGACAGGAGGGACGCTCAACGGTTCAGGTGTCGCCTCGGCCTCGTACACCGACGCGACTCCAAACGGCGGCAGTTATGCGTTCGACACTTTCGGTCTCCGGCCCTCAAGCACAAACGACTCGGCCGAGGTGTTCGACACCTCGCTTTTCAAGGTCGAATTCATCCCCGGAGCCACGCCGCCGTCAATCAACTCAGATCCACATGACGCATCCGTGTTTGAGGGTCAGGACGCCACGTTCAATGTTGACGCCAGCGGGACGCCCCCGTTGTTCTACCAGTGGTATTACAACACCAACGCGGTGATCACAAATGCCACCAGTCCGTCATTCACGATCACAAATGCCCAGTTGTCAGATGCCGGTGGCTATTCTGTTTTAGTGTCCAACACGTATGGGTCGGCGACGAGCGCGGTGGTTCGACTGACCGTGAATACTCCCGTTGCCCCGTCGATCACTACCCAGCCGCAGGACCGGCTCAATGTTTTGCCAGGTGGGACGGCCATGTTCTACGTGACTGCCAGCGGCAGCGAGCCGCTAAGCTACCAATGGTACTACAACAACAGCACACTGTTGACCGGCGCCACAGACTCGACGCTGACCATCGCCAACGTTCAGGAGGCCGACGCCGGCAGCTATTCTGTCGTCGTCAATAATGTTGCCGGGTCGGACACCAGTTCCAACGCGCTCCTGACCGTCGACACGAGTCCCGTGGCCCCATCCTTCGTGACGCAGCCCGCATCGCAGGTGGTGTTGGTTGGCGGCATCGCCAGCTTCAGTGCGACGGCGGCCGGCACGATGCCGATCACATATCAATGGAACAAGAATGGCGTGGCGGTTTCCGGCGCAACGTCGAACGTGCTCACACTGACAAATGTCCAGAGCACGGATGCCGGCACGTATAGCGTCACCGCCTCCAACATGGTCGGAGGCGCGACCAGTTCCAACGCGGTCTTGACCGTGAGCACCGCGCCGCCCATCGTCAACAGTGCGTATAGCCTGATCGGCTTTGGCAATGCGACGACGGGCGGCGGCCTGATCCCCACCAACGACCCGGCCTACAAACAAGTGTTTGCCGCTGTCGATCTGGCCAACGCCATTCGTTCGGCCAATAAGACTGCCGGTTCAGTCAAGGTCATCGAGATCATGAATGACCTCGATCTCGGATGGAATGAAGTCGGCACCGCCGTGCAGGGGCTGGACTCGAATCCGTTCCGCCCCCCGAGTAATGGCCCGCTGTTGCACCCAGTCTTGCTGACTACCGGTGTCAGCGTCATCGATATCAAGAGCAAAAGCGGCCTCACCATCTTCTCTGCCAACGGTGCAACCCTGCGTCACGTGAACCTCAACATCAAAGACACCTCCAACATCATCATCCGCAATCTGAAATTCGATGAATTGTGGGAGTGGGACGAGAGCAGCAAAGGCGATTACGACCGCAATGATTGGGACTTCATCACGATCGGTAACGGCGGCGGCACGGTTTCCAATGTCTGGATCGACCATTGTACGTTCACCAAATCCTACGATGGCGAAGTCGACATGAAGGGTGGCTGCAACCACATCACCTTTTCTTGGAACAAGTACACCGGGGATGATGGCGCCAGCAACATGAACAGTTGGGTCTGGAAACAAATCAACGCGCTCGAATCCAACAAGGCGAGCTACGCGATGTACAATTTCCTTCGCTCAAACGGATTCAGCACGACGGATATCGTCGCCATCATCCAGGGTCACGATAAGACCCACCTGATGGGCGCAAACTCGCTCGATTCGGAAAACGCCAATCTCTCGGCCACGTTCCACCACCAGTGGTGGATCAACCCGTGGGACCGGCTCCCCCGGTTGCGAGCCGGCAATGTGCACAATTACAACATCTATGTGGACGACACCATCGGGCTGGCCGCGAGACGGTTACGCGATGCGCGCAAGGCCGCCATGCCCATCGCCAACCAAGGGACAATGGAGAACAAATACAGCTTCAAGCCATTCCTTAATGGCAGTATCTCCACGGAAAACGGTGCGGTGCTCGTTGAAAAGTCGGTGTACGTCGACTGTCTCACCCCGCTGCGGAACAATCAGACCGATCCATCGAACCCGGTTTACACCGGCAAGATCAAAGCGCTGGACACAATCTATCAATTCGACAGCACGTTCGTGCGTGGCGACAGCACGGATCCCGGCAACCCGCTGGGACCGTACCAAGCGCCCATCATTCCATTCTCGTGGAACCTGCCCGGCAACCAGTTGCCATACAGCTACAACTTGGACGATCCGGCCCAGCTCCAGGCCATCGTCACCAGCCCCACCGGCGGCGCCGGCGCGGGCGTGTTGACATGGAACAAGACCAACTGGCTGGCGACGTCCTACGCGCCGTCAGCGCCGATCATCTCTGCCGACCCACAAAGTCAGACTGTGGCGCCCAGTAACAGCGTCGCGTTTACTGTGGTAGCCTACGGCAGCGCGCCATTGACGTACCAATGGTACTTCAACACCAACTCGCTGATCGCCAACGCCACCAACTCCAGCTACACCATCGCGAGCGTTCAGGGCACTGACCTC
>Ga0335084_10004460_pt1 | contig 13781 bp, 12 predicted proteins | sample Lox_Sample_44_FD_206721 | JGI IMG/M metagenome (GOLD analysis project Ga0335084, IMG submission 206721) | Soil microbial communities from Loxahatchee National Wildlife Refuge, Florida, United States - Lox_Sample_4.4 | ecosystem: Environmental > Terrestrial > Soil > Wetlands | place: USA... | reverse complement strand
CTACAACACAGCAGTTCCAAAACAAGATACGCCGATGCCGTGATTTCGCTGGGCTGTGGTCGGCATATGAAGTTCTGCCAGGATACGGTCGAAGCATGAGCGACAAGATGAAGTTGTTTTACTACGCGCTCTGGGTCATGCACCCCATTCTGCAGGTGGGGATTGTTGCGTTCATGATCCGGCGCGGACTCGTGCGACCTTTCAAGTTCTTCTTTGCCTACATCCTCACGCAAATACTCACGTTTGCCGTAGTGTTTCCCGCTTTTTTCTGGCGGAGTTACGACGCATTCTTCTACCTGTTATGGGGCTGCAACGCGATCAGCGTAACGTTCGGCTTTCTTGTGATTCACGAGATCTTTGTGGACGTTTTCAAGGTGTTCCATACGCTTCGAGATCTTGGCACGGTATTGTTCAAGTGGGCTGGATTGGTGATGCTGCTGGTGGCGGGAGTGGTTTCGGTATCAACGAATTCCTCACAGGTTGCGCCCTGGATGCAGGCGATCGTTACGTCGCAACGTTGCGTACGCATTATCCAGGTCGGAATGGTGATGTTCCTGCTCTTCTTTGCTCACTACGTCGGCGTGAGCCGGCGTCAGCACAGTTTCGGCATTGCCTTGGGATTTGGATCTTTCGCCGTGATTGAACTCATCCTGATTAGTTCGTGGGTCGGCAGACACATGGGCGGCGGACCTTGGATGAGCATCTTTAACATGACAGCGTACAACTGTAGCCTAGGTCTCTGGCTCGGTTATGTTGCGGTGAAGCGCCCTGCGCGCGATATTTCTCGATCGTTGTTACAACCGCAACGTTGGGAGCAGAGCCTGTCTGATATCCATCACCCGGTTCCGGCCGACTCGTTGATCCCTATGTTTGAGGGAATGGTCGACCGCGCACTATCTCGGACGCAGCCTCCTGCGCCTCAGCCACTTGCAGAGGGAGCGGCAGCTTCCTCCGGTGGAGCGACGAGCACTGGCGGGTTTGCTGCGGTCATTCGAGCCACTACGAAGCGCTAATCCAACCTCCTCGTATTTCTGCTAGTCAGTCCTTGGCGGGACCTTGTCCGGATTTTGTAATGAAACGTTTCACGAAAGCGACTTTTCTGAGATAACTTTGAATCACTCATCCAATGGAATAGCTTAAATCCTGTAAGTGTTTGAGTCGGAAGCCCTTCCTAAAGTCTATTTGTTTGTTCAGGATGCGAGGACAGTCGGGTCGAGAGTGGGATAGTGAAAATTATTGCACAGCGGACTTGACACGTACCCTATAATGCGGCTCCGCGTTGAACTTGTTACGTTTCGAGGTTTTACGCGGATATAGGAGACGAACCCATGAAACGTACTATCAGGCTCGCTGTCCTGATCGTCGGATTAGTGGGCACATTCATGGCAGCGGCCGTTCCAGTGGTTCCCGCCGCGGACGGCGGCCCGCTCATTCTGTGCCCACCCAGACAAGCTAACTGTCAATCTTCCTTGCCGACCTAAACTAGGGGAAGGCAAGCAGTGACCGCAAGGTCACCAAAGTAACCTTGCTGTAACTGGGCCGAAAACAAGGGCTTGCAATCTTCGGGCTGTCGGGCATATTACCCCGGCGGCCCTCATTTTTTGTCTCGGGTAAATCCCGTAGTCTTCTCGGCGCATTGGGCAAGGGCGGCCGAGACTCCTTCGGCAGTGAAAACCGGCGGCTGGCAGGAAGAGCCGGAGCAGAGGACTGCGAAAGACTTGCCGGAGTTCAACCCTGGAAGATTGGGGATTGTATTAGCCAAGGCGGTCGGAAGATTGCTAGCAACGGCCTGATTCGGAATAAGTTTCAGAGAAGATTTGGTGAACGAGAAACTTTCGGTTGCAGCCTGGAACAGCTTGTCTCCGCGGTTATCCTCAGAGGCGATGACAACGACCTGCGATGGGCTCTCTATCAAGTGGACTACAGCGATTCCATACGTGGCCGCGAAGATTCCGAACTGCTCGGCGACCCCGGCGAAGGTTTCCAGGGTCTGCTCTGCTTTTTCCCGATAGCGTGGCTCGCCGGTGTAGTGGTAGAGGCGCAGCAACGCGATAGCTGCCATCGGGTTTCCCGCCGGGGTGGGAGAGTCCTGCAGTGGTTTGCGGCGGGTCGCTAGAACACCCAGGCTCGCACCGTCGGAAGCCGGTTCACTGTCGAAGAATCCGCCCGAGGTCGCATCGAAAAAGCGCGCGATCATCGCGTCGGTCAGAGATCGGGCGAAGTTGAAGTAACTCAGAACGGCTGTCGCTTCGTAGGCGTCCAGACATGCCAAAGCTGTGAATGCATAGTCGTCAAGCATTCCCGGAACATCCCGGTGTTCAGCGTTGGGATCGGAATAGGCAACCACGTGCATTAGCGTAGAGCGAGTTTCTGTGCCAGACTCCGGGCGTTTCCATGCTGCGCTCAATATTCGGTCAAGCGATCGGAGCGCGAATTTCCGCGCGTCGGGTAAATCGAGGACTTTTGCAGCTTCCAGGTATGCCGAAACGCAGAGACTGTTCCATCCGACGTAGACGGTCTTATCGACGAACGGTGTTGGTCGTTGTAGCCGCGCGGAATACATCTTTCGTACCGCTGAGGAAAGCAGTTCGCTGACTTTGTCCGGGGACAGGTTCAATCGTCGGCCGATCTCATCGAGCGATGCGCGTACGTAGAGCACATTCTTTGCTGGGTTGTGATGCATCTCACCTATTTCGTTGATGTCATAGCGCAGTGCTGCGACCTGTACTTCTTCTTCGGATAGAACCGCACGAGCCTCGTCAAGTGTCCAAGTGAAGTAGTCGCCATCATCGTCCATGTTGATATCTGCGTCCTGAGATGCATAGAAGCCCCCGCGCTCCCGATCGCTAAGCCACTCATCCATCCAGCGGATGATGTCACGTGCCACTTCGGCGAAGAATTGTGACCTGGTTGCCTGGTACGCGTGAACGTAGTTCTTAAGTAATTCCGAGTTGTCGTAGCACATCTTCTCGAAGTGCGGCACTACCCAGCGCTCATCGACGGAATAGCGATGAAAGCCGCCTGCGAGTTGGTCATAAACACCACCGTTGGCCATTTGTTCGAGCGTCAGGACGATGAGATCGCGAAGCCTCTCTGATTCTGGATCTGCGGCTTGTGCTCTTGATCTTGCGTATTGCTCAATCAACAGATCCAATGCCGACGGATGAGGAAACTTCGGAGCCTGGCCAAATCCGCCGTGTTGCGGATCGAAGATCTTGAATGCCGATTCCTGGATCGCGGCAATGGCTCGCGCCGAAACATGCCCGCTGCGTCCTGCGAATGACTCGGACTTTGCGATCGCGCTCTCGACCATGCCTGCCTGCTCCACCACATCCGAATGCTTCTCTTTGTACGCATTGGCGATACTCAGGAGCACGCGGCGAAAGCTGGGACGACCGTAGCCATCTTGGGGAGGGAAATACGTGCCGCCGTAGAATGGCTTGCCGTCGGGCGTGAGAAACGCCGTGAGCGGCCATCCGCCCTGTCCGCTGACGGCCTGGACCGCGGCTTGATAGCGGCTATCGATATCCGGGCGCTCGTCACGGTCGACCTTCACGGCAATAAAGTGCTCATTCACAATCGCGGCGATCTCAGGATCTTCGTACGATTCCCGGTCCATGACATGGCACCAATGGCACCACACCGCTCCGATGTCGAGCAGCATAGGCTTGTTTTCCCGCTGCGCCGTGGCGAATGCCTCGGATCCCCACTCGTGCCAGCGGATCGGCTGGTGCATCGCGGAGCGCAGATAAGCGGAAGCGGCGCGGGAAAGCGAGTTCAGATCGGTGGAATTCATCTTGTCAGTCTAGCGTAATCGGACCGCGAGTGATTCCGCCGACCTGAGCAAAATGAATGGGACCGCCTCGCGGCTGGGAGAGACGGTCCCTTTTTAGAGTCCTATACCGTTACCGTGAACGAGTAGTGGGACTGGTTGTAGTAGCTCAGGTTGCCGCTGCAATTGACGATGTTGCGTTTCCACACCGTCAATTCGATCAGGTAGCAGCATGTGATGGGGAAAACATTCGCCGCATTGTCGATGTGCAGCGTGATGCTGCCGCCATTCCAGACTGGCCGCGCTGCCGATTCGGGAGGATTGAGCGACGGCGTGACCGCGTTGGAATAGTCCGGTCCTACCGACACTCCGGCGCCTGCGATGTAGCTAAAGGTGCCGACGTCTGCCGTGCTGAGCAGGTTCTTCTCGCTGCTCAATCCATACTTCACAACGAGGCTGTAACTGTCGAGATGCCCATCGGGATCGCTAATGAAAAAGTCGATCTCGAGTGGAGTGCCCGGCTTGAGGCGTTCCGCGCCGCAGGGCGCGACGGTTGATGCACCGAGACGCACAGCGGTGATGCCACAATCTGGCTCTGTGGTGTTGATGTGCACCGAACCTGGCGTGACGCTGGCGACGCGGTTATCGAGGAACAGCGTCACCTGGTTGTTGGCATTGGGTTCGACTCCACAGCCGGGCAAAACAAAGGCTGTACTCAGATCCGCGCCACCGCCGGCAAGGGCTTTGTAGCCGATGACTCGGAAGTCATATGGCCCGTCGGCAAAGAATCCGGAGGTTTGGATGACGGCGAGTTCGTCGCGATCGCCGATCCAGGAGCGGCCTGAGGGCGATCCCCATGGTCCGGGATTGGTTGCGCTCTCGTAATGCTCACGGCTTTCGTACACGCCTGCTGTGGGATTGAAGTAGACGTAGATCCAATTGGCGGGCCAGGGCAACGTAGCGTCAAAGTAGAGACGGTTGAATCCTGAAACGGCAGCGACGGGCACGTCGTTCCAGATAGTCCCCGAATTTGGCTTGTACTGGATGCTGTAATAGTCCGCCTGTGAACTCGATCCAAACTGGCCGTAGAGTGCGATGGCCTCCGAGAATGGACGGTCGCGATTGTTGGGATAGGCGAAGCCCACCGGGCCAGGTGTGCCGGCGTTGCCACCGACGTCGATCACCGGTATCCCGCACACTTCCGTCATCAGAACGCAGTTGCCCTCTGGTGGTGGCGGTGGTGTCTGGATGCAGCATGCCAGGCTGTTCGCCGTGAGAGTCACGTTCAGATTTGTGGGGATATCCCAACGGGTCTGGAAGATGTTCTCGTCGACGATGACGTTTTGCACGGCGCCGCAGTTCTGCGTCACCTTGAAGATGATGTCGGGAGCGCAGTCGAACCACGGATACCAGCAGAACCACGGCCAAATTCGAAGACGCTCGAACTCCTCGATGTATGGCAGCGCGGCCCGTAGTTTCTCGCGTGAGGCGGAAATCAGGTCAGGGGTGACGGCGCTCGACGATAATGACGCCTTGGTTAACGCCCCTGACGCCGATGCCTGTGGCTTCAGCGATACCAGATCGAGCGTTGGGGTTGGAGTTGGTTCGCGCAGTTCCAGCTCAGGATGCAGCTTAAGAACCGGGTATAGTTTCTCTACGAGGATTGGATCGAGTCTCCAGTAGCGTAGCTCCCACCACCACCACGGCCACCATCCGCAACACCAGCGGAAGCTGATTGTGAAGTTGCCGTTGGCATCTGTAACGGCAGTGCTGCCCACCTGGTTCACCGATGACCACCACCACCAGAAATCGACGTCAAAGGCGCTGACTTCGGCGCCCGGGACCGGGCTGCCGTCGGCGCAAACGACCTGGCCGGTAATGGTGAATTCGCGGCACCAGTACCACCACCATCTCCAGTAGATGGCTGAGATGGCGATTGGTGACAAGGTTAGCGAATCTTTGTCCCACTGGCGTTGGGAAACACTCGCGGTCAGAGTCCGAAGACGAAAGATATCTTCGTCGGACGCTGAGGCCGGACCAACTGCGATCTCGAGATTTTGTTTGGGATCGACATCCAGTTGGACCTGCGTTTTGCCGGACTCAACGGAAATCACCTGAGACTGCGTTTTGCCTCCGGCGCGAACGGCGACTTTGACTTTCTGTTTTCCGCGGTCGCTTTCAGAGATCTGCGAAGCATCGATCGGGACTATTAACTTACTCATTGTGTTCTCCTTCTTTCACTGGTTGACGGATTCTGTGAAGGGGGAACTCGCGTTGTTGCCTCGGTCTTCTCGACGAACTGTGCTGGTCTCCCGGCCTTTTATAGCAATGCTCGAAGATGGGGAATGGTGCGCAGCGATCCGACATCAGCGCCGTGAACTTGCGCACGTTGCCCATGGTAGTCAAATCGATAGACCACACCCGTGACTGGACCCTTTACGGTGAGTTGTGCGTAACCCGTGTATTCGAAGACGGTCGTCGCAACTGGGCGATAGGAGGCATTGCCGCCTGAGGTGGAAGAAATAGGGCCGGTACGATGGGAAGAGCGACGGCTACCGCAACATGACATTTGGTTGTTCCTCCTTGCTGGGATATGCAGCGTCAGGATTTATCGATGTCTCGCTCCACTGCGCGGGCGGGGGCGACTTATCCGCCGTGATTCGCTCGAGAAGAATGGCTCCGCCGGAAATTCCGAACCACAGAATCAGGCGCTCTGGCCATGCGGCGCCGGCGAGCCAGGCAAACGGGATGGCGACCCAGAGGCTGAGGCAGTAGAAGCAGTCCAACAGGTGCCCGAAAAAAGTCTGTTCAGCCAGTTTGCGGAGGCGCAGGAAAAGATCGAAGGGACCATCTTCCCCCCACAGCAGATGCGTGATGCGCCACACGGCAAGCAACACGATCAGCAAGCCCGTAACTGACAAACGGGTGGTCAACACTACATCCTTCACTTCGATCGGGAGAAGACAAAGTCAAAACATGCCACGCCCGGCGAGAAGTCATCTCTGCCGGGCTGTTTCATGAATGGTGATCGCGAAGGGAGAAGCGTTTCACTGAACAGGCGATGAAAGTTCCAAGCGCGCATCCTAGTTAGGTTGCTAGCTGGTTTGCGATCCGGCAATAGAGGTCGATGGCTTCATGCAGTTGCCTCTTTTCGATGTATTCGCCTTCGGTATGCGCGACGTGAATCGAGCCGGGGCCGATCAGCAAGGGTTGTCCCCACTTGGTTAGCTTCGGAATGTCAGTCGTGAAGGCCGCGATCATCGTCGGCAGACCATCGACTGTGTGCAGCCGTAGAAAGGGAAGCTCCAAAGGGAATGTGACTTCGACCTGATCTCCAGCGACCGCCAGGATTTGTCGGCGCAACTCCTGGGAAGGTCCGACGAGCCGGAAGAGCAAATCCGCGTGCGCATAGTCGGGAATCACGTTGGGTGCGCGTCCGCCCTCGATCAAGCCAATGTTCAGGGTGCAGGGGCCGACTTCCGGGTCTGAGGGTAGCTCCATGGCGCGTAACCGTCCTAATGCCGCGATCAGTTTGTCGATGGCGGATTCCCCGAGTTCTGGATAGGCTGAGTGCGCCATGCGTCCGTATGCCGTCACTTCGGCGCGCAGGGTTCCCTTTGAGGCGAGTGCAATGTGATTCTCGGTGGGTTCGCCATTCACGAGATACTTGCATGAGGCCGGAGCATGATCGTTAGCGACCTTTGCTCCCAGGCTGTCTCGTTCTTCACCGGCAACAAAGAGGAGTCCGACATGCGTACCTTCGGGGCGCAGTCGTTCTGCCGCGGCGACCTGGGCAGCGATGATTCCCTTTGCGTCGCAAGATCCGCGCCCATAGATGCGGTCCGGGTCTTCGGACGATGGAATGAAAGGCGGGACCGTATCCATGTGAGTAGAAAACACGATCGAGGGATCCGGGTTTTCCGGTGAAGTCGCGAAGACGTTGAAGCGGTTGCCTTCCACCGGAATTTTCTTTGTTTGATAGCCGATGCGGCAGAGTTCTCCGTAAAGATAGTTTCCTACCGCTTCTTCGTTGCCTGAAATCGACTCGATGTCCACCAGTTGCCGGGTAAATGTGACCGCGTCCATGGCATCGAGAATAGCAAATCAGGTTTCATTTTTCGTGCGAGGCTGCGCTGCCGCTGGATTGTGTAATCTGGAAGGGTGATTTCAACCAACGGGTCCATCCGTTCTCTATTCCTCGACGGCCCGGCCGGACGGCTGGAGGCTCTCCTCAATGCCGGCGCTACCAATGCGACACATGCGGCCGTGATCTGCCATCCGCATCCGCTGTTTGGTGGCACGCTGCACAACAAAGTTGTGTTTCATACGATGAAGGCGCTGAACAGTTTTGGATTTCCAGTTCTGCGCTTCAACTTCCGGGGCACTGGATTGAGTCAAGGGGAGCACGATCATGGGATTGGAGAGGCTGATGACGTTCGAACTGCTCTGGATTGGATCGACAATGAATTTCGTTTACCAATAATCTTTGCTGGATTTTCTTTTGGGTCTGCAGTGGGTTTGCGCGCCGCATATTCCGATTCTCGCGTCATAGCGGTGATTGGGGTGGGGACCCCGGTTGCCGCTGTGGCGTCCGGGGAGGAGGAACCGCGGGTTTATAAGTTGGACTTTCTGAGCGAATGCACGAAGCCGAAGTTGTTCGTCAGCGGAGCGCGCGACCAGTTCGGTCCGCGCAACAAATTGGAGGCATTGCTCGCCTCGGTTCCGGAACCGAAGAAGTTGGTGATCATCGAGGGTGCCGATCATTTTTTCGCCGGCAGATTGCATGAATTGCGAGAGACAATTGAGACCTGGATCCGAGAAGTCCTGCAATAGCAGTCCCTGTTTATAATCCCCGCATGTCTGATCGTGCCAGCGAGGCGCAATTTCGGCAGATGCGCGAGAGTGCACGATCGATCTTCCTCAAAGCACTCGCCGAAGCGTCAATTGCCAACGGATTTGCACGGCACGTCAATTACGAGCGCGGGATCCTGCGCGTGCGCGAGGATCTTTACGACCTGAGTTCGTATTCGCGCGTGTTGGTCATCTCTCTAGGCAAAGCCGGCCATACGATGGTGGAGGCGCTCAGCGCCGAGATCGGTCCATCGATGGAAGGAATCGTGGCCAGTCCGGTACAGCCCGCGTCGCAGGTCCATGGGTTCCGCTACTTTTGTGGTGGGCATCCAACGCCGAACGCAGAGTCGATCCAGGCGGCGAGTGCGATGCTGCGTGCCCTTGAAGGGCAGCCGGCGACTGCGCTGGTTGTTTTTCTTGTGAGCGGCGGCGGATCGTCGATTGTCGAGAAACCTGTCGACGCTGAGATCTCCCTGGATGACCTGATCACCACTTACGGTGCCCTGGTACATTCCGGAGCGCCCATTGCCGAGATCAATGCCATTCGCAAACACTTGTCGGCGGTGAAGGGAGGACGCCTGGCACAGGCTGCGTTTCCCGCGCAACAACTGTCGCTGCTTGTCTCCGATGTTCCCGACGGCACGCCGGACGCTTTAGCGTCGGGCCCAACGATGCCCGACTCCACAAGTGCGGAAGATTGCTATCGAGTTGCAGAAAAGTACGAAATGCTGCCGCAACTGCCTTCCTCAACTCGCGAATTGTTTGAGCGGCACGCTCTCGACGAGACACCGAAATCCGACGATCCCTTATTTCACCGTTCCCGCTGGTGGACGATCCTGTCGAATCAGACTGCGATCGAGGAGGCTAGCGTAGCGGCAGAGAAGGCTGGGTTCATCGTGAACGTGGATAATTCCTGCGACGATTGGGACTATGCGGATGCGGCAGACTATCTGGTTAAGAAGGTGCGCGAGTTGCGAAAGCAGTTCTCGCCGGTCTGCCTGATTTCAGGTGGCGAAGTGACTGTGAAGGTCACCGGTGGCGGGATTGGAGGACGCAATCAACAGTTTGCGCTGGCTTGCGCAGAGAAGATCGCCGGCGAAAACATCACTGTGCTAAGTGCAGGGACGGATGGAGTGGATGGAAACAGTACCGCGGCAGGAGCGATCGTGGACGGCTCTACCGTGGGGCGTGCGCGGGCATTGGGTTTGGACGTTCGAGCGGCGCTCGGGAAATTTGATGCTTATCCGTTGTTCACGGCAATTGGCGATGCCATAGAAATCGGCCCGACCGGAAATAACCTGCGTGACCTGAGATTGATCCTGGCGTATTGAGAACGCAAAGTAAAGAAGGCCCACGCCAAGCCAATTGCATGGGCCTTTGGGTTGTTGGAACGAATTAAGCGGTCTTTTGCATGACCGCCATGGCTTCGTCCATGGCACGCTTCATTTCATCCGCGGACATGTCTTTTTTGTGCGTAGCAAGCGACCACTTGTGGCCGAACGGATCTTTCAATCTGCCATAGCGATCGCCCCAGAACTGGTCCATGACGGGCATTTCCACTTTGGCTCCAGCTTTTACGGCACGGTCGAATGACGCATCGACGTCTTCGACATAGATGTGGAGACCCATGCTGGTATTGCCGACTGACTCGGGAGAAAGTGAGCCAAACTCGGGGAATTCATCGCTCATCATGATGATGGAATCACCGATTTTGATTTCGGCATGCATCACCTTGCCGTCGGGTCCTTTTGCGACTCCGCGTTCCGTGGCCCCGAAAGCCTGCTTGTAGAACTCGATGGCGCGGGCGGCATCGCGAACGGTCAGGAACGGAGTAAGCGTGTGATATCCCTCAGGAATTGGTTTTACGGACATTAAAGGCCTCCTGAAAAGTAGATTTCGGGCCAGTCTACACCTGATTCAGGACAGCAGTTGTCCGCTGGCTTGTAAAAAGATTTGCACCACGTGGGATACGGGGCTTGAGTGAAGAACTTCTAGAAGAATCGGGTGACGCCCTCTTCGAGCACGACAACACGGTCCTTGATTCCAGCTGCTTTAGCCTCTTGATCCAGCAACTGCAGCGGTTCGTCCACCGGTTCGTGAGAAAGGCGGAAAGTGCCGTAGTGCATGGGAACCATCCACTGCGACTTGAGGTCGAGGAAGGCCTTGGTCGCGTCCGCCGGATTCGTGTGGACATTGCGAAACTGTGGAGGATTGTAAGCCCCGATGGGCAGAAGGGCGAGTTCGGGAGACAGGCGGCGTCCAATTTCGCTGAAGCCGGAGAAATATGCCGTGTCGCCGGCGTGATAAACGGAGTGCTTTCCTGATTTCAGCACAAAACCGCCGTAGCCACGGTGTGAATCCTTCAAGATTCGCGCGCCCCAGTGGCGCGACGGAACGTGCGTTATCGACAAGTTGGTATGCCGCGAACTCTTCCACCAGTCGAGTTCGATGATTTCGGAAAACCCGAGGTCCGAGACGAGGTCAGAGACGTGGGTTGGGATGATGATGCTGGGAGCCACACCGCGAGTACGCAGGTTGTTCTGCACAATCGCACGCAATGATGGGCGATGAAGATGATCGAAATGGGCGTGCGAGACGAGGACTAGATCAATCGCAGGGAGGTCAGCGATCCGAAGACCCGGGCGGCGAAGGCGTTTCAATACGAATAACCACCGGGCAAAATTGGGATCGATCATTACATTCTTGCCGCCGATTTGAACAAAAAAGCTCGCATGACCAATAAAGGTTATGCCAAGCTCACCATTGGTGACGAGTCGAGGCTTATGGGTTTGTCCCTGGCGAGGGGTAACTGCAGAATGACGCACTAGACGTCCAAACTGCGTAGCGCGTTTGCGAAGGGCCGGATTGCGAAGTGTTTGTTTGATCATCCTGCTACAGGGGCCGGGCTAAGACTGGTTTAGCCCCTACATGCTAGTACTTCATAGCCCACGCTCCCGAGTAATTACTGCGATGCCCGCGTGCGAGGTCGTTTCGATTAATTCTGAATTTTAGATGAAACAGAAGCACCGCATGCTGCTTTTTACTTTTTTTTACAGGTACGGGAGTAATCGCGGAAGCCGCAGCTGAAACAGCATGCTGTAGGGCAACCTAACAAAATGCCACCAGCAAAGAAGCCGGCGGCATTTTGGTCAATTGCGGAACTATTGGGACTGAGTGTTGGAGACCCAGCGTGAGCGTGGAATCTCGCGTTCTCCTTCATCGTCGTAATAAAACTTCATTTCGTGATCGGACTTTGCGTTCGGTACCGGCATGTCATTCGCGGAACTGAGGCGAGGCTCATCGTATGAGACCGGTAGCGGATTCTTCGTCGTGAACATGGATTCGTTCAGTGTGCTACCGGTGGGTGCCTGTGCGACGGCGAAAACACCAAATGGTTTGCCATTGGAATACGAGACGCCAATGTAGTCTGCCACCATGGGTCCGTTATCGGAGTTGGGCAGCCAGGAGAGGCTCATCGGTCCGGCGATCTTGTGGCCTGAGGTCCAGGTTACGCCGCCGTCGACTGAAGTGGTGAAGCCAACTTCCAACTGGCATGTGCTGCTGCTGCAACTCGTGTTCGGATAGAAGTAATAGACGATCGTGAGGTGCGCGTTGGCACCTGATGTCGCGGGATCGGCTCCGATACCGGGAATGAAGTGATCAATCGTGCTGGTTGTCGGATCAATCGGGATGCGAGCGACCGGAGTCCACGTCTTGCCGTCCGCGGAGGTGCTCATGACGATATCGTTTTCCTTGCAGCTTGTACGGAATCGGCAATCGGACCAGACCACGTACACATTGCCAGCACCGTCAATCGCAGCGGAGGGAAGGTTGGGATTGCGCAAGCCTCCCGCCACGAAATGGCTGTTGATGCTCGCGATCTGCTGGCTGCGGCCCCAGGTTGCGCCGCCATCCGTCGAACTGAAAACGTCGATCCCGCCGCCTTCGAACGGAACAATCACCGTACCGTTCGGTTGAACCAATGGTTCGCCGCCGAGGCCGCCGGCACGGTCAGAGGAGGCTTTTCCTAGGCCCCATGTGAGGCCGCCATCGCTAGAAACGCTCATCAGCACGTCGCCCGAACCGAACGCTGCGTCCCACTCGGTGTAGCAATTGCCGTAGAAGGGACTAGTGGCGGTGTTGTCGCAGACCGTCCAGTTCTTATCGTCGAGGTGAGTCTTGTCGATCAGGATGGGATTTCCCCAACGCAGGCCATCCGGCGAACGGCTGACGGCGACGTCACCGATCAACGAGCAGCAACTCAGACCTGCCAGCGGCAGAGTGGAGATCAGCCACTGACGATGCTTGGCGTCGTAAGCCACGGAAGGGTCCGCAGCCGCCCCGTAGGTGCCATTCTTATAGTTCAGCGTTAGCCCGGGAAGCAAGCCATAGTGCCAAGTCTTACCCCCGTCGGTTGAGGTAGACCAGCCGACGTCACCGCTGCCCCATCCCACGCTGCCGGGCCGGCGGGCAACGTGAAATGCGCTCACCAGCGTGTTGCCCCACGCGAACATGTGAGGTTCGACTTCGGTCTTATGGACGCTGTCGGTGTTGGTCAGATTGTCCACGCTCAGGCGAACTAATCCGGTCTGTGCCGAGGAAGAAAGAACAAACGAGAGGCACATACAGAGCACAGCGCTCGCGCTCAGAGCACGGTTTCGCCAGGGCAAGTCAAATAGGGAAACAATCATGGGCAGCTTCCTTGCTGGAGAAATCATTTTTTGCAGGGGACGCCCGGCGCCACGGATACCGGACGATTACTATCCCGCGAACTATACTCGATAGTTGTTATGCTGTCGATGTGAAGAAAGTTTCACAGTGCGGTGGACTAATTGCTCTTTCCCAAGGTGGAGTTCGGAACGCTTGACCAAAATCCGGCGCGTCATATCTAATCCGAAAACACCCATTCCGTGAGTGAGTAAGGAGAGTTTTCCACATGCGAGTCGCATTTCTGGGCTTGGGGATCATGGGCCAATCGATGGCCTCAAATTTGGTGAAAGCTGGTCATGAGGTGACGGTGTGGAATCGCACGCCCGGGAAACTCGTGGAAGGCGCAGCCGTTGCGCCGAACCCCGCGGCCGCTGCACAGGGCGCGGAAGTGATCTGGCTATGTGTATCTGATACAGATGCTGTCGAGGATGTAATGTTCGGCAAGGAA
>Ga0335084_10004459_pt1 | contig 13783 bp, 9 predicted proteins | sample Lox_Sample_44_FD_206721 | JGI IMG/M metagenome (GOLD analysis project Ga0335084, IMG submission 206721) | Soil microbial communities from Loxahatchee National Wildlife Refuge, Florida, United States - Lox_Sample_4.4 | ecosystem: Environmental > Terrestrial > Soil > Wetlands | place: USA: Florida... | reverse complement strand
ACCGACTTTGAGCGCGCTCATGCTCGAGCACGGGCATCGCCCGCCTGGACGCTTCTTTCGCTGGTTCAACAATTGGTTCGCCCGCGTCACTGGACGCTATGCCGACGGCGTAGGGTTCGTGCTGCGCCGGGGCGGTATCGCCATGGTGCTCTTCGCCGGCATGGTGGCACTGGCGCTGCTCTTGTGGCGGATCACGCCCGGCAGCCTGGTCCCCGACGAGGACCAGGGTTACTACATCGGAGCCGTGTTCCTCCCCGATGGCGCGACTCTCCAGCGCACCGACAAAGTGGTGGCCAAAGTCCAGGAAGCGATGCTGTCCAATCCCGCCAATCAGTACTCGGTGGCGTTCACAGGGATGGATTTCCTGGGCGGAGGGTTTCGCAACAGCGCTGCCACGATCTTCGCGAGCCAGAAGCACTGGGACGATCGCCCCGGCGTGTACACGCACGAGCTGGTCGGCGAATTCTTTATGAAGACGGGGGGAATTAAGGAAGCGCTGGTGCTGGCGTTTGCGCCTCCGCCGATATTCGGCCTGGGCAACGCAGGTGGCTTCGAGTTCTACATCCAGAACCGCGGTGAGGGTGGCGCGCAGCGGCTGGCACAGGTGATGGGACAATTCCTCGCGCGCGCCAACCAGGATCCGATGCTGGGCGGAGGCGGCGGTTACGTGCAGACGCTGTGGCGTCCCAACGTGCCGCAGCTGCGTGTCGACGTCGATCGCGAGAAGGCGAAAGCGCTTGGCGTCCCGATCGATCAGCTCTACAACGCCGTGGCGGCGACGCTTGGCACTTACTATGTCAACGACTTCAATAAATTCGGCCGCACGTGGCAGGTGTTGATGTCCGCCGAGCCGAGCTACCGCAACAGCCCGGAGGCGATCGGCGACATCTACGTGCGTTCGGAGAAAGGCGAGATGATCCCGCTCAAGTCGCTGGCCGCGGTCCGCTACTCGTCGGGCCCCGATTCGCTCGACCGGTTCAACAACCTGCTCGCGGTGAAGCTGCTCGGCCAGGGCGCGCCGGGCGTGTCCTCGGGCCAGGCCATTCAGGCCGTCGAGCGCATCGCCAAGGAGGTGCTGCCGCCGGATTTCAGCTACGACTGGGGCGGCGCGTCGTTTCAGGAGAAGCGTTCCGCAGGCACCTCGGCGATCGCGCTCGGGATGGCGGTAGTCATGGTATTCCTGATCCTTGCCGCACAATATGAGAAGTGGTCCCTCCCCTTGTCGGTGTTGCTGGCGCTGCCCTTCGGGACCTTCGGTGCGCTCGCGGCGGTGTGGCTGCGCGGCCTCACCAACGACGTCTACTTCCAGATCGGATTGGTCACCCTTCTCGGACTGGCAGCGAAGAACGCTATCCTGATCGTCGAATACGCCGTGCTCAAGCATCACGAAGGACTTTCCACCAGCGCCGCCGCGCTGGAGGCTGCGCGCCTGCGCTTCCGTCCGATCCTCATGACTTCGCTCGCCTTCATCCTGGGCGTACTGCCTCTCGCGATCTCGACCGGCGCCGGTGCAGGCGCGCGTCACGCGGTCGGCACCGGCGTGATGGGGGGCATGCTGGCCGCGACCTTCCTGGCCATCTTTTTCATCCCGCTCTTCTTCAAGCTCATGACCGACGGCAAACCGTGGGAGAAGCGGTCGACGCACGAGCTGCGCGAAGAAATCGCCCAACACAAGCAGCAGCTCGCGCAACGCTCGAGCGAGTCGAGCTGAGGGCAGCATCCAGTGCGGACCGCCTTTCGTCTCCTGTTGGTAGCCTTACTACTGCAGGGCGTCGGCACTCCCGGCCGCGCCGACTAGGGCAACGGCAAAGTCGTGCTCGGGCAAATCTCCCTGTCCTTCTACGCCGTCATTGGTGCCGTCGTGCGCGAGGTTCTTGAGCGGCTCGGCCACTCGGCCGAGATCGTGCAGGGCAGCCACGGACAGATTTTTCCGCGCCTGGGCGCGGGCGAAGTGGACCTGCTGGTGGCAGCCTGGCTGCCGTAGGGGCATGCGACGTACTGGGAACGCTAATGCGGTCAAGCCGAGGTGCTGGCCGTTCTATACGAAGGAGCTCGCTTCGCGTGGATGGTGCCCGAGTACGTCCCGGCCACCTCGGTCGCGCAAGTCGACGATCTCAAGAAACCCGAAGTTCTCGCCCGCATGGAAAAGACGATTCAAGGAACGGGCCGGGACTCCGGAAATATGATGATGTCAGCCGATGTCATGCGCGACTACCGCCTGGAAACGGCCGGTTACCGGCTGCGCCCGGGCACGCTGACCGAGTTCCACGGAAACTACGACTGTGCAATCGTGGCACGCGCGTGGTTCGTCGTGCCGGTGTGGTCTTCCCACTTCATCACCCGCGTGGGCAACATGCGCCCGATCGACGAGCCGAAGGGGCTATTAGGGCAAGCCAACGAAGGGTCTTTGGTCGCAAGCCGGGGCTGGGTCGGGCGAGCACCGGAGACGACGTTGCATGTCGTGCGCCGCATGCACCTGGGCATGGACGCGGTCGAAACGATGGGCAACGCGGTCAAGCGTGAGAACAAAACCCCGCGGCAAGCGGCGCGTGCCTGGATAGAGCAGAATTAGAGCACCGTCGAGGAGGCGTGGTTCGCTCAACCCTAGAGCGATAGCCGGCGCACCAGCTCATCCAGCGTCATGCGCCTTGAACCACGCCAGCATGCGCTTCCATCCGTCCTCTGCGGCCTCTTTCCGATAACTTGGGCGGTAGTCGGCATTGAAGCCGTGCGGGGTATCCGGGTAGACGATCAGCTCCGAGCCGCTGGCTCCTCGCGATAGCGCCGCGCGCATCTCATCGACGGTCTGCACCGGAATGCCCTGGTCCGCGGCACCATAAAGACCGAGCACGGGGACTTTCAGCGTCGTCGCGAAGTCGATCGGATTCCTGGGCATCAAAGCATTCGGCTGCCCCACGAGCCGGCCGTACCACGCCACACCCGCCCTGACTCGCGGGTTGTGTGCGCAGTAGAGCCAGGTGATGCGCCCGCCCCAGCAAAAGCCGGTGATCGCGAGACGACGTAGGTCCGCGCTGCCGGTGCCGCCCGCCCAGGCAACGGTGCTGTCCAGATCGCCCATCACTTGCGCGTCCGGAACCTTGCTCACCACGCTGGTGAGAATCTCCTGGATATCCTTGAGCTGCGAGACGTCGCCCTGACGCGCGTACAGCTCGGGCGCCACCGCAAGGTATCCGGATTTAGCGAGTCGCCGGCACAGATCCTTAATGTGCTCGTGCACCCCGAAAATCTCCTGCACGACCAGCACGACCGGGAACGGACCGCCGGTGTCCGGCATCGCGCGATAGGCCGGGATCTGTCCGTCCGCCGTCGGAATCTTGACCTCGCCCGCGATCAATCCCTTGGTGTCCGTCGTTATGGCCTGCGCCGACACCGGCTGCACGGCAGCGGCGAAGCCGCTCGCGAGAACGGTCGCGACAAAGCTGCGCCGGGTCCATTGCCTTTCCCCGATCAGACTGCGTGCCTCCGGCGGGATCATGCCTTCCTCCAATATTGTTGCAGTCCGGTCCGGGCGGTTGTCCAGGCTGGCGGGCTTTTCCGTGATCCGTCGCCCCTCAGCGTCGGATTGGGCTCCGCCTGACGACGAGCCGAGGCCGTTCTCCGGTCGCGCCGCTTGCAACTCGTTCAGGCGCAACAGCGCCTGGCAAAACACATTGAGGGCTTCCTTGATCGTGGTGCGTGACTCGTCGTCCAGGCGTTTGGACGCCACCTCCAGACCGGTGAAGAGAATGCGCACGCGTGCCCGCAGATCACTCGCCTCGGACCGCGGAACACCAGGGACGAGGTCCGCGAGTCGCTCGATTTGATCGTCGATTTGTGTCGCCTTTGCATACGCCGCCAGCAACCGATGGATCTCCTGCTCGGTCGCGGCTTCCTGGACAGCCTGCTGTATCGAAGTCATGTGCTTAGCGCCTCGTCGTCGGGACCAGCATATTTGAACACGTGTCTGTAAACAGAACATTGCAAGGCCAGCGCGATTTGTATTGCTGCGTCGTCGAGCCAGAACCAGCCGTTACGGTACGGACACCTTGACGCCTGGCCCCAGCCACCGCCCGAGAGCGTGGGCGGCAGGCAGGCTGCCCCCGGATCGAGGACAGTTGGAGTACCATTCGCGTCCTTCGCCGCAGCGTATCCTGATGACTAGGATCCGCGCGGCGTACCCTCTACACTCGTTCCTCCCTGGCCGTGGCGAGCTTCGACTACGTGATCGTGGGCGCCGGTTCGGCGGGTTGCGTGCTCGCCAACCGCCTCACCGCCGACGGCCGCAGCAGCGTGCTGCTGCTCGAAGCAGGCCCGCGCGACAACGACTTCTGGATCCACGTGCCGCTCGGCTACGGCAAGCTGTTCGCGCGCACCGACGTCAACTGGGCCTATCAGTCGGAGCCCGAGCCGGCGCTCAACGGCCGGCGCGTGTTCACGCCGCGCGGCAAGGTGCTGGGCGGCTCCTCTTCTATAAACGGTCTGGTTCATATCCGCGGCCAGCGCGAAGACTACGACGGCTGGGCTGTGCCCGGCTGGGGTTTCAACGATCTGCTGCCGTACTTCAAGAGGTCGGAGGACTATCAGCACGGCGCCAGCGAGTGGCATGGCGTCGGCGGCCCGATCGCCGTGTCGGATCTGCCGGACCGGCACGAGCTGTGCGACGCTTTCATCGCTTCGGCGATGGCGCTCGGCATTCCACGCAACGACGACTTCAACGGAGCGACGCAGGAAGGCACCGGCTACTACCAAGCCACTGCAAGAAACGGCCGGCGCTGCAGCGCTGCGGTGGGCTATCTGCATCCGGCGCGCAAGCGCCCGAACCTAAGCGTGGAAGTAGAGGCGCTCGCGACGCGGGTACTGTTCGATGGTAAGCGCGCCACCGGCGTCGCATACGAGGCGGCCGGCGCCAAGCGCGAGGTGCGCGCGGAACGCGAGGTGATTCTCGCGGCCGGCACCATCAACACGCCTCAGCTGCTTCAACTCTCGGGCGTCGGGCCGCGCGCCTTGCTCGACCGTCACGGCATCCCGGTCGTGCACGACGCATTAGCTGTGGGCGAGGACCTGCAGGATCATTTCTACTGCCGGACGTTCTGGCGCTGCAACCGGCCGATCACGCTCAACGACGATATGCAAAGCCGGTGGCGGCAAGCGAAGATCGGCTTGCAATACCTGCTGTTCCGGCGCGGCCCGCTGACCGTGAGCGCGGGCTATGCCGCTGCCTTCGTGCGCACCCGGCCCGACGTCCCGCGCCCGGACGCGCAACTGTACTTCATCAACTTCTCCACCGCCAAGCGCGGCGGCGTGCTGCACCCATTTTCGGGCTTCACCCTGTCGATGTCGCAGACCCAGGTCCAGTCCCGCGGCTATGTGCACATTGCGTCGCCTGACCCTCACGTTGCGCCCTCGATCCGCTACAACTATCTCGCGACCGAGAACGATCGCCGCGTGATGGTGGACGGCTTGAAGCTCATCCGGCGCATCGCCGGCACTGCTCCGCTGCGCGACTATGTGGCGGCGGAGGAATATCCTGGGCCGCGCGTGAAGAGCGATGACGACTGGCTGGCCTTTTGCCGCGAGGCCGGCGACACCGTGTTTCACCCGACCTCCACCTGCCGCATGGGGGCCGACGCGCGCACCGTGGTCGACCCCGAGCTGCGCGTGCGTGGCGTCGAGCGGCTCCGCGTCGTCGACGCCTCGATCATGCCGTCTGTTCCTTCGGGCAACATCAACGCCGCGGTGATCGCAGTGGCGGAAAAGGCGGCCGATCTCATCAGAAAAATTCCCGCATGACGCACCCGCTCTCCGGCCAGGTCGTTCTTTTGACCGGAGCCTCCGAGGGTATTGGCCGCGCACTGGCGCTCGAGTTGGCGCAGCAGCGGCTTTCTCTCGTGCTCGCAGCGCGCAATGGGGAGCGGCTCGAGGAGGTAAGGCGCGAGTGCGAGGCGCGCGGCAGCGCCGCTCTGAGCGTACCGACTGACCTGCTCGACCCGCAGCAGCGCAAGTCGCTGATCGATGAAACTCTGGCCCGGTTCGATCATCTCGACGTGCTCATCAACAACGCCGGCGCCACGATGTGGTCGCGCCTGGATGCGCTGGCCGATCTCGCAGTGCTGGAGCGGCTGATAGACATCAACTACCTGAGCCCCGCGCATCTCACCGCGCTCGCCCTGCCATGGCTCAAGCGCACGCGCGGGCGGCTGGTCGCGATCGCCAGCCTGGCTGGCTTCACCGGCGTCCCGGAACGCTCGGGGTACGCAGCGAGCAAGCACGCTATGGTGGGCTTCTTCGAGTCGCTGCGGATCGAGCTCGAGGGTTCCGGTGTCACCGTCACCATCGTCGCACCCGACTTCGTCCGCTCGGAGATCCACAAGCGCGCGACCGGCCCCGACGGCCAGCCACTCGGCACGAGTCCCATGCAGCAGGAGCGCATCATGAGCGCCGAGCAGTGCGCGCGGCTGATCGTGCCCGCAATCGAGCAGCGCAGGCGGCTTGTGATCATGTCCGCGCGCGGGCGCCTCGGGCGCTGGCTGAAGCTTCTCGCCCCGGACCTCGTAGACCGCATTGCTGCCGCCGCGATCCGCGACCGGCACTAGCGGATCACTCCCTCTCCCCTTGCGTGAGAGAGCCGGCGCGGGGGAAAGACACCGAAGAGATCAGTCGGCGGACGCTTCCGGCTGCTCCAGGTGAACCGCCGGGACCGCCCTGCCGCGCTCGAACAGCAGATACAGGATCGGCAGCACGATAAGGGTGAGCACGGTGGCGCTGATCAGCCCGCCGATGACCACCAGCGCCAACGGCCTCTGAGTCTCTGAGCCGATGCTGGTGGACAGCGCCATCGGCAGCAGCCCCAACATGGCGAGCAGCGCCGTCATCAGCACGGTGCGCAGCCGCACCTCAGCCCCCTCCGTCACCGCACGTTCGGGGGCAAGGCCGCTCGCGCGCAACTGATTGAAGTAGGTGACCATGACCACGCCGTTGAGCACCGCCTGTCCGAACAGCGCGATGAAACCGATGGCGGCCGACACCGAAAGAGGCGTTCCGGTGACGTAGAGTGTCACAACGCCTCCGATCAACGCGAACGGAATGTTGAGCACGATCAACACGGCATGGCGCAACGACTTGAACGCGTTGAACAGCAGCAGGAAGATGATCAGAATGCTGAGCGGGACGATGATCGACAAACGCTCCATCGCCCGCTTCTGGTTCTCGAACTCGCCCGACCAGGAGATCGCGTACCCTTCGGGCAGCTGCACCTGACTCGCCACCCGCGTCTGCATGTCGGCCACCACGCTGCCCATGTCACGGTCCTTGATGAACACACCGATGGACAGCACGCGCTGGCCGTTCTCCCGGCTGATGTTCATCGCACCGCCAGCGGTGCGGAAATTCGCGACCTGCGACAGCGGTATGAATTGACCGTCCGGCGTGCTGACCAGAATGTCGCCCATCTTGTCCAGCAACCGCTCCGCCTCGCGCACGCGCACGACGACACCGAAGCGCCGCTCGCCCTCCCAGATCTGGGTGGCGGCGCGTCCGCCCAGCGCCGTTTCGATCACATCGTCGATGTCCGCCACGTTGAGCCCGTAACGGGCCGCGCGTTCGCGGTCGATTTCGATCATCACCTGCGGCAGCTCACCCTCGCGGTCGATGAAGACGCGGACTACGCCAGGCACACCGCGCACCGCCTCCAGCGTCTTTCTGCCTTGCTCTTTGAGCACGCCGAGATCGTCACCGGCCACCTTGATCACGATCTGCCCGTCAATTTGCGAGATGCTCTCGAGCACGTTGTCGCGGATCGGCTGCGAGAAGCTGGTGTCCAGCCCCGGCAGATTCTGATCGAGGAGACGGTCCATCTGATCGAGCAACTGACGCTTAGTCACGCCTTTGCGCCACTGCGACTCGGGCTTCAAGTCCACCAGCAGCTCGGCCATGCTGATGAGCTTGGGATCGGTACCGTCCTCGGGGCGGCCGGTCTTGGAGATGACCGTGTTGACCTCGGGAATCGAGCGCAGCAGCGCGCGTACTTTGCCGAGCAGCGCCTGCGCTTCCGACACGGACACGCTCGCGGGCATCGGCAGGTTGATCCAGATGGAGCCCTCGTTGAGCTCCGGCAGGAATTCGCTGCCCAGCCGGGGCACGAGCGCGAGGCTCGCCGCCAAAGCGGCGGCAGCCGCGGCCAGCATCGGCGCCTTGTGCGCTAGCGCCCAGCCCAGCAGGGGACGGTACAGCGCCTTGCTGCGCCGGACGAGCCAGTTGTCCTCGTGGGGTATCCGCTTTCCGAGCAGGAGCAGACACAGTAGCGGCACCAAGGTGAGCGATACGATGAGAGAGCCGACCAGAGCGGAGCTGACCGACCAGGCCATGGGCGCGAAAATGCGCCCCTCGTGCCGCTGCAGCGTGAAGATGGGGATATTGGCGGCGATGATGATGAGCATCGAGAACAGCGTGGGCCGTCCCACCTCCAGCGTCGCCTCCAGCACGCGAGCAGTGCGGCGCTCCCGGTGCGCCTCGCCGCTGCCCTGCGACAGGTTACGGAAAATGTTCTCGACGACAATCACCGCACCGTCGACGATGATGCCGAAATCCATCGCTCCCAGCGACAGTAGATTGGCGGGGATGCCGACCCACGTCAGCCCGATGAAAGTGGCCAGAAGCGACATGGGAATCACCAGCGCTACGATCGCCGCCGCTCGCAGATTGCCGAGGAACAGCAGCAGCACCACGGTGACCAGCGCGGCGCCCTCCGCGAGATTGGTGAATACGGTGCGCAGCGTCTTGCCGATCAGCCAGGTCCGGTCGTAGAAGGAAACGATCTGCACCCCCTTGGGCAGTACGTAGCGGTTGAGGTGATCGATCTTGGCCTTCAGCGCCTTGAGCACGCGCGAAGGGTTCTCGCCCTGGCGCATCAGCACCACGCCGGTCACCACGTCGTCGTCGGCGTCCTGCCCCACCACGCCCTGTCGCGGAACGGCCCCGACGTTGACCTCAGCGATGTGCTTGACCATCACGGGCGTGCCGTTGCGCGACGCGACCACCACGTCGCCGATCTCCGCGGCGTCGCGGAACATGCCTATGCCGCGGATGAGATACTGCTGCCGCCCCTGCTCGACGTAGCTTCCACCGGCGTTGGCGTTGCCGTTGGCGAGCGCCTGAAACAGTTGCTGCAGCGTCACGCGGTACAGCTTCATGCGCGCGAGATCGGGATTCACCTCGTACTGCTTGATCAAGCCGCCCATCGTGACAATGTCGGCCACCCCGGGAACCTGTTTGAGCTGGCGCTCCACCGTCCAATCCTCGATGGTGCGCAGCTGCATCGGACTCAAGCCGTCTCCGCGCAGACGGTAGCGGTACACCTCACCGATGGCGGTGGATAGCGGCGCCAGCGACGGAGTGACGCCGTTGGGCAGATCGGCGTCGCGCAACCGCTCGGCAACCTGCTGACGCGCGAAGTACGGCGTGGCGCGGTCGTCGAACGTCAGGATCAGGTAGGAGAGGCCGAACTGCGTGTGCGAGAACATGCGCACGGCATTGGGCAGTCCCGCCAGGGCGACTTCGAGCGGAATGGTGACCTGCTTCTCCACCTCTTCCGCGGCGCGGCCCGGGTACAACGTGATGACGATAACCTGGGTGTCGGAGACGTCGGGGAACGCCTCGATCGGCAGCTGCAGGAACGCGGCGACGCCGCCGCCAACGAACAGCAGAGTCCCGAGCAGGACGAACAGCGGCTGCCGCAGGCAGAAGGAGACGACCGCCTTGATCATGCGCGCCGAGCCATGCGGCGGGAGCGGCTCAGCCGCCGCCCTCGCTCGCAACCAGCTGCTGAAGCAGAAGCGATCCGCCGGTCACGACCCTCTGGCCCGGCGCCAGCCCGGAGCGGACCGCGACGTGCCCGTCGACTTCGCCCGCGCGGCTGACCTCGGTGCGCTGATAGTGGCCATGGCCCTCGTCGACGAATACGAAGTGCCGATCACCGACCGAAAACACGGCCTGCGGGGGCACGAGCACGCCGGTGCCCGATGCGTCGGTGATCTCCGCAGTGACGAACATTTCGCCTTTCAGCTCCCGGCCCGCGTTCGCCACCGACGCGCGCACCTTGATCATGCGGGTCCCGGGGTCGACGTAGTCCGACACCGACTCGATGCGCGCCGGAAAAGCGTGGTCCGGATACGCGGGCGTACGCAGACTCACGGTCAGGCCGGGGCGCAGAAAGCGCAGGTCGCGCTCGGTGGCGTCGAGCAGCGCCCACAGCCGCGCGGGATCGGTGATGACGAACAGCGGTGGCACGTTGGCGGTGATCTGATCGGGCCGCACCTCCTGCCCAGGGTTGAGGTTCTTCTCCACCACCACGCCCGCCACCGGCGCGCGCAGCGGGTAGAGCTGATCGACGCTGTCGCCGCCTCCATAAAGAGTCTTGCGGGCCCTCACGCGCTCGAGCTCCGCGCGCGCGCGCTCGAACTCGGCCTCCGCGGCATGCAGGTCTTTCTCTGGCGCCACGCCATTCGCGGCGAGATCGCGCAGGCGCTCCACGTTCTTTTGGGCCACCGCGAAGTCGGCGGCCGCCCGGCTCGCTTCCGCCTGAGTCTGTCCGAAATCCGGGGAAGCGATGCTGGCCAGTGTCTGCCCGACCGCAACCCGCTCGCCCGCCCTGACCCGGATCGCCTGGATACGTCCGGCGAACGGCGAAAACACGCGCACCGTGCGGTCCTCGTCCCAAGTCAGCCTCCCGGTGAGGTTATGGGTGATGGGCCTGGTCAGCTCTACGGGCTCGCTGGCAAACGCGGCGAGCTGCGGGCTGCCGTCGGGGAACACAACGCTCGCGCCCTTTACGACTGGCGCCTCCGCCGCGCCTTCCCGGCTCTTGTCGCTGCAGCCCGCAGCGAGGCCAAGCAGGGCCGCCAACGCGGCGGCAACGAATTCAGCGCGCACAACGCCCGGTGGTCCAAACATGTGTCGTGCGCTGCGCCGACGATCGCTCATGAGCCTGCCGCGTCGGATCCGGTTGCTGCTTGCCAAGCCGCGAGCGCCTTCGCATAGTCTGCCTGTGCCGCAGCCGCGTCCAATCGCGTGGCATACCATGTGCGGCGCGCATCCAGAAGGTCGGTCACGCCGACCGCCCCGCGCTTATAGGCGTACTCCGCCGCATCGGCGGCGCGTTGCGCCTCCTTGAGCAGCGAGTCGCTGTAGCGCTGCACGCGTTCCTGGGCCGACTCGAGGTCGGCGCGGGCACGAGCGATATCCGCGCGCGCGAGCGCGCGGGTGCGCTCGAGATCTTCCTCCGCAGAGTTGACCGCCACTTCGGCTTTCCTGATCTCTCCCTCGAACTGGTAGAACAGGAACAGCGGCACGCTCACGCTCACCCCGAAGGTGTTGTTGCTGATCTGCGTGGGAAAGTGGTCGTATCCCACCCCGACCGTGACATCGCGCGTGCGCGCCGCCCGCGCGAGGTCGCGGTTCCTCCGCGCAGCCTCCAGGCGCTGGCGCGCAGCGCGGACGTCGGCGCGCTGATCGAGAAGATCATCGATGCTCTTCGGTAAGGGGACAGCAGCGGGAACGGGCCACTCCCCCTCGGCGCGGATGCCTGCTTCGTTCTTCTCCAACCCGAGAAAATACGCCAATACGAGCTGCGCCTTCTCGCGATCGGCCTGAGTCTGACGCACGTCGTTCTCGGCCCGCAGCGCGTCCACTCTCAGGCGCGACAGATCCGAGGACGCGATGTCTCCGGCTTTGAGCCGCAGCTCGGCCGCGTCCACGCTGCGGCGGAAAAGCGCCTGCGTGTCCTCGCTCACGCGCACCCGCTCCTGCGTGAGCAGCAGGTCGTAAAAGGCGCCACGCATGGCGAGCGTCTGCTGCCGCAGGACGTCCTGGAAATCGTGGCGGCTCGCCTCCAGGCTGCTCTGCGCCGCCTCGCTACGAAGCTGACGCTTGTTGCCACGCTCGATCAGCTGACTCAACTGAATGCCGGTGTCGATCGGCTTGTCGCGGAACCCAGACGCGGCGCTCCAGTTCTGCGCCGACAGCGACGACACGCCGGCCGACAGCGTCGGGTTGGGGCGCTGGGCCGCGATCACCTTGTCGGCCTCCGCGGACTCGATCGCGCGCTTGGCTGCGAGCAGCTCGCGGCTGTGCTCCCGAAATAGCTGTTCCGCCATAGCCAAGGTGAGGTGCCCGGGGTCCGGCGCTGGTCGCGCCGGCTCTGCGGCAAGAGTGTTGAGAGCCGCGAGCGCAGCGGCGGCCAACGCGATCCATCGGTGGGGCGGATTCTGCATGCGGGCAAGGGCGATCTCGGGCGGATGGCGGTCCGGGCAGAGTAAGCAGACGGCCTTACAGATGCCTTAATGACGCCTTGCTATTTCCTGACAGAGACCTTGCCTTTGTGGAGCATAATTCGTCGCTGCGCCTGCTGTAGCGCAAGCCGGACTCGACTATGACAAAGACCTCGGGGATGAAACAGCCAGGTGATGCCAACGCGGGCGAGGGAATGTTCGAGCTCGGGGACTTCGTGCTTCGCTCAGACGCTACCCTTCCCGCAGCGAGGCTGGCTTTCAAGACTCACGGAAGGCTCAACGCGGACAAGAGCAACGCCATCGTTTACCCCACGTCGTACGCGGCGCACCACTCCGACATCGAGTGGCCGATCGGTCCAGGCAAGGCGCTCGATCCGGAACGGTACTTCATCATTGTTTCCGACATGCTGGGCAATGGCGTGTCGTCCTCGCCCAGCAACATGGCGCCGCCGCACGACCGCGCGCGCTTTCCCCAAGTGACGGTTCTCGACAATGTCATCGCGCAACATCGCCTGGTGACGCAGGCATTCGGTATCTCCAGCCTCGCGCTGGTGGTGGGATGGTCGATGGGGGCGCAGCAGACCTTGCAGTGGGCCGCAAGCCATCCCGAGATGGTCCAGCGCATTGCGCCGTTCTGCGGGACCGCGCGCACCACGGCGCACAACTTCGTCTTTCTCGAAGGGATCAAAGCGGCGTTGACTGCCGACGCCGCCTGGAAGGACGGCTGGTACGAAGAGCAACCGGTTCGCGGTATCCGTGCCTTCGCCCGCGTCTACGCGGGCTGGGGCTTCTCGCAGCCGTTCTACCGGCAGGAGCTATACCGTCAGCTCGGCTTTGCGTCGCTGGAGGATTTTCTCGTCGGATTCTGGGAACAGCGCTTTCTGCGCCGGGACGCCAGCAACCTGCTGGCGATGCTGTGGACATGGCAGCACAACGATCTCGGCGCCACACCCGGTTGCGACGGAAGCCTGGAGCGGGCGCTCGGTTCGATCCGCGCCAAGGCTCTAGTGATGGCGGGCGAAACCGACCTCTACTTCACACCGGAGGACATCCTCTACGAGGCGTCGTGTATCCCAGGCGCCGAGTTTCGCGTGATCCCGTCCATCTGGGGTCACCAGGCCGGGAACGGTCTCAATCCGGCGGACAGCGGGTTTATCGACCAGGTGCTGAAAGGCCTGCTCGCCGCCTGACGGCGCTCCGCTCTGCCTACGTGTGCGTGGCGGTTTGATTCCCAAAGTGACGCACCGCGCTTCCGCTGCGCGCAGCGTTGAGGGTGAGAAAACGGCTAGGCGGCGACCCGCGCGGACTGCTCGCCGCTCGCCAGCTCGTCGTAGCGGCACACGCGGTTGCGACCGGTGGACTTGGCCAGATACAGCGCCTGGTCGGCCTGCTTGATGAGCTCAGCCAGCGTCCGGGCACCAAAGTCGAACGACGCCACGCCGAAGCTCGCACTGATTCGGGCCGCCTCGCCCGGGATCACTGCCGGGCCGCAGGCGGTC
>Ga0335084_10004458_pt1 | contig 13784 bp, 8 predicted proteins | sample Lox_Sample_44_FD_206721 | JGI IMG/M metagenome (GOLD analysis project Ga0335084, IMG submission 206721) | Soil microbial communities from Loxahatchee National Wildlife Refuge, Florida, United States - Lox_Sample_4.4 | ecosystem: Environmental > Terrestrial > Soil > Wetlands | place: USA: Florida... | reverse complement strand
GTAGACGGTCTCCTCGACGACTCCTCCCGCCCGTTGCGCCATCTCGTTGATGAGGTTGGCGGTGCCCTCCGAGTCCGCGGCCGCCCGCTCGAGGCTCGCCATCGACGCCCTCACCGCGGCGAGCGTTCCGCCGGCGTGGCTGGCCAGGCCCTCGAGCTCGCCCAGCGTGGACTCCGCCTCGCGGCCGGTGTGGCCGAGGCTCTCGACGTCGCGCAGTGCGGACTCCATGGCCCGCTCCAGCTCCGCGCCCTTCGTGCGCACCTCCTCGTAGGCGCTCGCCATCTCGCTCACGGCGGTGGTGGTGGCCGAGACGTACTCGCTGAGCCCGCCCAGGCCGCGCGAGACGAGCGCGATGGACTCCTCCATCGCCTCGACGGAGCGGCGGACGTTGTCCACGCCCGACCGCTGGTCGAGCGCGCCGTCGCGCACGCGCTCCCCGATGGCCCCGGCCTCGCGTGCTCCGAGCGACACGCCCTCGCTCGCGGATTGCACGTCCACCACGAGCGCCTTCAGGCCCTGGGCCATGCGGCGAAAGTCGGCCGCCAGCTGGCCCATCTCGTCGCGCGAGAGCGAGGGCGGGCTGGCGGTGAGGTCGCCCGAGGCGATCCGGTCGGCGGCGCGCCCCAGCGTGCGGAACGGCATGGTGATGGCGCGCGCCGCGAGCCAGGCCATGACCGCGCCCGAGAGGTAGACGAGGAGCGCGACCCTCGCGAGCGCCTTCCCGAACTCGCTCCGGCGCTCCCGCAGCGGGTCGTCCGGGATGAAGGCGACCACGTCCAGCCCCGAGCGGTGGCGCTGCGAGAGCAGCCAGCCCTGGCCGCTGACGCGGAGCTCGCGCACCCCGCGGCCCTTCTCGAAGGGCGCGTCGCCCGGCCCGAAGCGGGCGACCACGCCCGAGGGCCCCACCACGGCGGTGGCGGCCCCGCTCACCTGCCACACCAGCTCGGCGATCTCCTCGGCAGGCCGGCTCGCCGCGCCGGCCATGGCGGAGGCGAGGGCGCGCTCGGCGCCCTCGCGGCGATCGGCGTCGAGCGCGCTGCGGTGGTGCACGTAGGCGATGGGGCCGATGACGAGCGCGGTGATCGTGACCAGGCTGAAGCCCAGCACGAAGATCTTGCCCCGCACGGTCCCGCGCAGCGCCACGTCGGCCCGGGCGCCGAGGGTCTCGAAGATCTGCGCGGCGGCCGTGACGGAGAGCCCGTAGGCCAGCATCGCGCCGAGCGTGGCGCCCGCGAGCCCGATGCACGCGCCCGCCAGGGAGAGGTCCGGCGGCGAGCCGCCGGCCAGCATCTGCTGGGCCACCCCGGCGACGGTGAGCACGCCGGTGCCCAGCACGGTCGCCGCCACGACCGCGGGCACCCGATGGGCCGCCACGGTCCCGGCGGAGATCATCTCCACGGTGGGTGAATGACCCCCCAGCGCGCGCCGGACGGGCCGGAGCGCCAGGTGCACGATCGCGGCCACCACCGCGGCCTGGAGCGGGATGGCGAGGGCCACCGCCGAGAGGAAGCGGGCCTGCTCCGCCTCGTCGAGGTCGAACGTCGCGTAGACGAAGACGCCTGCGATGGCGAGCGCGAAGGCGGCGATGCCCGTGACGCGGAGGAGGAAGGTTCCCGACTGTCGCTGCATCGGGCGAGGAGTCTAACCCGGACCGTCCCGGCCAGGTCCCACGTGCATGACCCTGCATGTCACGTCACGCATGGCCACGCTTGAACGGCAGGATCCGTCGTGATATCGCCCTCGTCCATGCGCATCCGCCGGCTCGACATCGTCGGCTTCAAGTCCTTCATGGACCGCACCGTCGTCGCCTTCGACGACGGCGTGACCGGCGTGGTCGGCCCGAACGGCTGCGGCAAGTCCAACGTCGCGGACGCCATCCGATGGGTGCTCGGGGAGCAGTCCGCCCGCCACCTCCGCGGCCGCTCGATGGAGGACGTGATCTTCAACGGGTCGGAGTCGAAGCCGCCGCTCTCCCTGGCGGAGGTGATGCTGACCTTCGAGAACGACCGGCCCTCCGAGCTGCCCGCGCAGTACCAGGCCTTCGGCGAGATCACGGTGGGGCGGCGCCTGTTCCGGACCGGCGAGTCCGAGTACCTCGTGAACGGCGTGCCGTCGCGCCTCCTCGACGTGAACGACATCTTCTTCGGCTCGGGCGTGGGCCGCACCGCCTACTCCATCGTCGAGCAGGGCCGCATCGGCCAGATCGTCTCTGCCCGCCCCGAGGACCGGCGCGCCATCGTGGAGGAGGCCGCCGGCATCACCAAGTACAAGCGGCGGCGCGAGGCGGCCGAGCGGAAGATGGAGGCCACCCAGCAGAACCTCATGCGGGTCGCCGACCTCGTGCAGGAGCTGGGCAAGCAGCTCGACAGCCTCAACCGCCAGGCCCGCAAGGCCGAGCGCTACAAGGCCCTCCGCGCCCAGATCCGCGAGCTGGAGCTGCGGGCCGCCGCCAGCCGCTACCTCGAGCTCGTGGCCACCCGCCGGGCCGCCGAGGAGCGCCTCGCCGCGCTGCGCGCCGAGGAGGCCGAGCACGCGGCGCGCGCCGCGGCGCTGGAGACCTCCCTCGAGCGCGACCGCGCGCGCACGGCCGAGGACGAGGCGCGACTCTCGGAGCTGACCGGCCGCGAGCACGCGCTGGAGAGCCAGGCCCGGGTCTCCGAGGTGTCGGTGGAGGCCGCGGCCCATGAGCTCGAGCAGATCGCGGAGCGCTCGCGCGCCCAGGCCACCGAGGTGGAGGCGCTGAAGGAGCAGGCCGAATCGCTCGCCGCGGAGCGCGAGGCCCTGCTCCGCCAGCGCGACGAGCTCGCCTCGCTGGTCTCCTCCGACGAGGGGAGGCTGGCCGAGGCCGAGCGGGCGCTCCGCGAGGCGGGCCGCGTCCAGGGCGAGCTGCAGTCCGACGCCGACCGCGCCCGCGCGGCAGCCGCCCACGCCGCCGGCGACGCCTCCGTGCACCAGGGCCAGCTCGCGCAGATCGAGCGCCAGCGCCTCGATCTCAAGGGCCGCATCGACAGGAACCGCGTCGAGGCGGACGACAACGCCCAGCGCGCCGGCCACCTCGACCGCACCCGCTCCCGCCACGCCGAGAAGCTGGGCCAGACCCGGCAGCTCAAGCTCCGGCTCGACGAGCAGCGCGGCGCGCACGAGGAGGTGCTCGACCGCACCCGCGCCGAGTTCATCCAGAACGAGGCGAAGCTCATCACCTTGCGCGAGGAGCTGGCGGAGAAGCGCTCGCGACTCGCCAGCCTCGCGGAGATCGTCCGCAACTACGAGGGCTACGGGCGCGGCGTGCGCAGCCTCATGACCCGCGCCGGCCAGGCCGAGGCGCGCGACCGCGGCATCTTCGGCCTCGTCGCCGACGTGGTCTCGGCCCCGGCCGAGTACGAGAACGCCATCGAGGCGGTGCTCGGCGAGCGGCTCCAGTACGTCATCGTCGAGAGCCACGCCCAGGGCGTGGAGGCCATCGACTACCTGAAGACGGCCGCCGAGGGCCGCGCCTCGCTCATCCCGCTTTCGCGCCTCCGCCAGGACGGGGCCGAGGTCGGCGCGCCCGAGCCCGACCGCGGCCACCCCGGCTTCGTCGCGGCCTGCCTCGACGTGGTCCGGTTCGAGCCGTCCTACGAGCGCGTCGCCCGCTTCCTGCTCGGCGACGCGATCATCGTGCGCGACCTCCCCTCGGCGCTCGAGCTCTGGCAGGAGGGCACGGGGCGGCGCACGCTCGTCACGCTCGACGGGGAGGTGCTGGACCCGGCGGGCGTCGTCACCGGCGGACCGCTCGAGGGCGAGGGCCACGGCGCCCTGCAGCGGCGGCGCGAGGTGCAGGAGCTCGAGGAGACCGTCCGCGCCTTCGAGGCCGAGTTCGCGATGGCGCAGGAGCGGCACCGCACCCTGCAGGCCCGGCTGCTCCAGCTCGAGGCGGCGCTCAAGTCGCTGGATCGCGACGGCCGCGAGAAGGAGCTCGCGCTCCTCGAGGAGGAGAGGGACCTCGCCCGCGTGGGAGAGGAGCTGGAGCGGGTCGGCACCCGGCTCGCACGGCTGGAGGCGGAGCGCGGCCAGCTGGAGGAGGCCCTCCAGGCCCTCGCCCGCGAGGAGGAGGAGCATCGCCTGGCCGCGGCGACCGCGGTGGCCGAGCAGGCCCGCGCCGAGGAGCGCGCCCGCGACGCCGTGGAGCACCTCGACCAGACGAAGCAGCGCGGCGACGTCCTCTCGACGGAGCTCGTGAACCTGAAGGTGAAGGTCGCGGCCGACGCGGAGCGGCGCGAGGGCATCGGCTCGGCGATGCGGCGGGTGGACGACGCCCTCCGCGAGGTGGAGGAGCGGCGGGCCCGGCTGTTCGCGGCGCTCTCCGAGGCGAACGCCCGCGCCGCCGAGCTGCGCGGGCGCGTGGAGGGCACGAGGGTGGACCTCGCGCGCCTGAACGAGGACCTCGCGGCGGCGCGCGCCGAGCTCGCCGCCGCCCGCGCCGAGCACGATGCGACCGCGGTCGCGGCGAGGGCCCACGAGGCGGAGGTGCGGGGCCTGCGCCAGCGCATCGAGGCCGTGCGGGAGGAGGCGGCCGAGTCCGCCCTCACCGGCCGCGAGCAGGCGCTCGAGCTCGCGCACCTCGAGGAGCAGACCCGCGAGCGCTGCCAGGCCGAGCTGCGCTGGGAGGTCTCCCGCTTCCATCTCGAGCGCCCGCCCGGCGAGGCGGAGCGGGAGAGGCTGGAGGAGCTGAAGGGCCAGGCCGAGCGGATGGGGGCCATCAACCTCACCGCCATCGAGGAGTACGACGAGCTCGCCCGGCGCCACGCGTTCCTGGGCGAGCAGAAGGCCGACCTCGAGTCCTCGCTCGCCGACCTGCGCTCGGCGATCCTGAAGATCAACCGCGCCTCGCGAGAGCGGTTCCGCGAGACGTTCGATCGGGTGAACGAGAAGTTCCAGCAGGTCTTCCCGCGCCTCTTCGCGGGCGGCCGGGCCGGCCTCGTGCTCACCCAGGACGACGCCGGCGACCAGGAGGCGGGCGTGGAGATCTTCGCCCAGCCGCCCGGCAAGAAGCTCCAGAACGTGAACCTGCTCTCGGGCGGCGAGAAGGCCCTCACCGCGGTGGCCCTGGTGTTCGCGATCTTCCTCGTGAAGCCGACGCCGTTCTGCCTGCTCGACGAGGTGGATGCGCCGCTCGACGACGCCAACGTCGGGCGCTACAACGACATCGTCCGCGAGATGGCCCATCACTCCCAGTTCATCCTCATCACGCACAACAAGCGCACGATGGAGATGGTGGACACGCTCTACGGCGTCACCATGGAGGAGCCGGGCGTGTCGAAGCTCGTCTCGGTGAGGCTGTCGGACAGGACCCGGGAGGCGGCGGCGTAGGACGGGATCGGCGGCGATCCCGGCGGTTGACACCCGTGCATCGCCGTCCGTATATCCATCCGCCCTCGCCGCGGAGCCCGCCCTGTCGTCTCCCCTCGTCGCCCTGACCGCCACCGACGCCGTCGGGCTGGCCCTTCTCGCCGCCCTCGTGGCGCTGCTGGTCGCGGGCGGGGTGCGCCTGGCCCGCCGGGGCCGCGCTCCGGCGCCTCCCGCGGCCAGGCCGGCCGCCGAGCCTCCCGGTCCAGCCACCGCGGCGGCCCCGCCGGAGAGGCGCGCCGAGCGGCGGGCGAAGGCTCCGCCTCCTCCGCCGGTCGCCGAGGCCGATCGCGAGGCGGAGGAGGCCCGCAGGAAGGAGGCCTACCGTCAGAAGAAGGAGGCCGAGCGCGAGGAGCGCGAGCGCCGGCGCCTCGAGCGCGAGGACGAGGAGCGCCGCGCGCGCGAGGCCGCGGAGCGCGCCGCGCGGGAGGAGGCGGAAGCGCGTGCCCGCGCCGAGGCGGAGGAGCGCAGGAAGGCCGCGGCCGAGGGCGGGAAGACGCTCGCGGCCGGGCTGGAGAGGACCCGCGGCGGCTTCATGGCCCGCCTGTCCGGGCTCTTCGGCGGCGGCCGGCCGGTGGACGAGTCCGTGCTGGCCGAGCTGGAGGAGGTGCTCTTCACCGCCGACATCGGGGTCCGCACGGCCACGCGCCTCCTCGAGTCGGCGCGGGAGAAGGTCCGCCGCCGCGAGCTGTCGGACGCCGCGCGGCTGCGGTCCGTCCTCCGCGAGGACATCGCCCGGATCCTCTCGCTCGAGGGCGCTCCCGCCGGCGCGGACGGCGCCGGCGTCTCGCCCGGGGTGGCGAGACCCTGGGTGATCATGGTCGTGGGCGTGAACGGTTCGGGAAAGACGACCACCGTCGGCAAGCTCGCCGCGAAGCTCGGCGCTGCCGGCCACCGCGTGCTCCTCGGAGCGGGCGACACCTTCCGCGCCGCCGCGGGCGAGCAGCTCGAGGTGTGGGCCGGCCGGGTGGGCGCCCCGATCGTGCGCGGAAAGGACGGGTCCGACCCCGCCAGCGTCTGCTTCGAGGCGGTGCAGCGCGGCGTGGCCGAGAAGGTCGACGTCGTCATCTGCGACACCGCCGGGCGGCTCCACACGAAGACGCCGCTCATGGAGGAGCTCAAGAAGGTGAAGCGGGTCATCGCCAAGGCCGCGCCCGGCGCCCCGCACGAGGTGCTGCTCGTCCTCGACGCCACGAACGGGCAGAACGCCATCGCGCAGGCCCGCCAGTTCCACGAGGCCCTCGGCGTGACCGGACTCGTGCTCACGAAGCTCGACGGCACCGCCAAGGGCGGCGTGGTCATCGGTATCTGCGACGAGCTCCGCCTGCCGGTCCGTTACGTCGGCGTGGGCGAGACGGTGGCCGATCTCCGGCCGTTCTCGCCGGCCGAGTTCGTCGAGGCGCTCTTCGCGTGACGGGCTCCGCCTCGCGTCCCCGCCGGTTCTCGGTCGTCCTCCTCGACGTGGACGGCACGCTCGTCTCCGCAGGCGGCGCCGGGAGGCGCGCCATCGGCCTCGCCCTCGCGGAGGTGTGCGGTCCGGTGGACGGCCTCGTGGCGAGGATCCGCCTCGACGGCATGACCGACCGCCTGATCGTCCACGAGGCGTTCGATGCCCTCGGCCGTGCGTTCACGGACGCCGTCTGCGACGGCGTGCTCTCGCGCTACGTGGTCCACCTCGAGCGCGAGCTCCACTCCGCTCCGGGCTTCGAGGTGCTGCCCGGCGTGGAGGCGCTCCTCCGGGCGCTCGCCGGTGCGGGGCGCCCTTTCGGCCTCTGCACCGGCAACGTGGTGGAGGGAGCGCGCCACAAGCTCGCCCGGGGCGGGCTCGATCGCTGGTTCGACTGGACGCCCGGGGCGATCGGCGGGTTCGCGCACGACGGCGAGGCCCGCGACCGGGTGGTCGCGGCGGCGGTGCGCCGCGCGTCCGCGCGCCTCGGGCGCGAGGTCGCCCCCGCCGAGGTGCTGGTGGTGGGCGATACACCCCGCGACGTGGACGCCGCGCACCGGATCGGATGTCTCGCGCTCGCGGTCACCACCGGACGCCACGACGCCGCGTCGCTCTCGGCCGCGGGCGCGGACCGCGTGGTCGAGACCCTCGCTCACCCCGCCGCGCTCGAATGGCTCGTGGAGTGACCCCCGTCGTTGCCGCTTGATCCCGCGGGATGGCGGGCGCACGTTTCGACCATGGGTGCCCCGAGGCCGAGACGGCGCGACCTGCCCTCCCTCGACGGGCCCCGCCTGGACGCGCGCCCGGCCGGGCCGGCCGACGCCGCCGCCCTGCAGGCCTGCCTGGACGGCGCTCCCGCGTACTTCACGCTCACGGAAGGTGAACCGGCGGCGCCCGACCGCGCCCGGCGCATGCTGGCCGATGCCGAGGCCGACCCCGACCGACGGATCTGGCTCCTCGCCCCGCCGCGGGGCGGGCAGGCGCTGGGCGTCCTCGACCTGCACCTCGACCATCCCGGGCCGGGCGACGCCCACGTCGGCCTCCTGCTCTTCCGGGAGTCCTGCCAGGGCATCGGCCACGGCGGCGAGACCGTCGGGGCGCTCGTCCACGCGCTCGCAGCGGCGGGCTACCGCGCGGTCCGGGCCTCGGTGGGAGACGAGAACCCCGAGGCCCGCGCCTTCTGGGAGCACCAGGGCTTCGCGGAGGCCGGAAGGCTCGAGGGCGGGGTGACCGTCCTCGAGCGCGTCCTCGGGTGACCTACTCCGCCGCGGCCGGCGCGAGGGCGCGAGCCCAGCGCACCACGGTGCCGCGCAGGCCCTCGTAGACGCTCCACAGGCCCACGTACGCGTAGCCGATCTGGAAGAGGATGAGGAACGGCAGCGACCAGTACTCCTCGCGACGCACGAGGAAGATCACGCCGTAGGTCATGTAGGCGGCGAGTCCGAGCTCGACGAGCGGCTGGAACGTCGCCGCCGCCCGGTAGCTACGCTGCGCCAGCGAGCGGACGGGCTGGCCGCCGCGCGCGGCGCCGTCGCCCAGCTTGGGCGTGCGGGCGAAGCCGGTCTCGTAGCCCATGAGCGCCTCGACCACCGCGCGCGCCTGGTTCACGGAGAGGCCGATGCCGACCGCCATGACCATCGGGATGTGCTTCACCCGCTGCCAGAGCGTGCGCCCCTGCTCTGCCTGGCTGGCCACGTAGAAGGCGACCACCGAGACCGACGCCAGGGCGAACATGGGCAGGTCGAACAGCAGCACCTCCAGCGGACCGTGCGACACCCGCACCACCACCGTGACCGGCAGCAGGATGGCGAGCGGGATCATCATCAGGTAGGCGAGGTTGGCGGTGAGGTGGAGGTACCCCTCGCGCCGGACGTGGGCCGGCAGGTCCGCCCTGCGGAGGGCCGGCAGGATCTTGAGCGCCACCTGGATGGAGCCCTTCGCCCAGCGGTGCTGCTGCGCCTTGAAGGCGTTCATCTCCACCGGCAGCTCGGCCGGGGTGACGAGGTCCTTCAGGTAGACGAAGCGCCACCCCTTCATCTGCGCGCGGTAGGAGAGGTCGAGGTCCTCGGTCAGCGTGTCGTGCTGCCAGCCGCCGCCCTCCTCGATGGCCGCGCGGCGCCACACGCCCGCGGTCCCGTTGAAGTTGAAGAAGCGGCCCGAGCGGCTGCGCGCGCCGTGCTCGATGACGAAGTGGCCGTCGAGCAGGATCGCCTGGACCTCGGCGAGCAGCGAGGCGTCGCGGTTGATGTGTCCCCAGCGGGCCTGTACCACGCCGACCTTCGGGTCGGTGAAGTGCGGGATCGCCCGGACGAGGAAGTCGGCCGGCGGCACGAAGTCCGCGTCGAAGATGGCCACGAGCTCGCCGGTGGCGGTGGCGAGCCCGTTCTCGAGGGCGCCCGCCTTGAAGCCCTTGCGGTTCGTGCGGTGGACGTAGCGGATGTCGAGGCCGGCGGCTCGGTGACGCTCCACGCAGGCCCGGGCGATGCCCTGCGTCTCGTCGGTGGAGTCGTCGAGCACCTGGATCTCGAGGCTCTCGCGCGGCCACTCGATGCGGGCGACGGAGTCGATGAGGCGCTCCGTCACGTACATCTCGTTGAAGATCGGGAGCTGGATGGTCACCCGCGGCGGCTTCTCGAAGCGCCCGCGCGGCGTGGGAAGGGCGTACTTGTGCCGGTAGTACAGGATGGCCATCGCGTAGCGATGGATGCCGAAGACGGAGAGGCCGACGAGGAGCGTGGCGTAGGCGGCGAAGACTGCGATCTCGGTGGTGCTCATTCGGCTCGGATGGCGCGCGGTTCTTCCGCCGCCTGGTCTCCCCGGCAGGACGCCGTGAACGGCGGATGATAGCGATCCGTCGCACGGTGTCAACGAGGCGAAGTGTCCGAAAGGCCCGGACTTTTCGGGTGGTACCGGGTCGCACCCGCACCCTGGGCGAACCCCTGCCCTGGCGCGCCCCTGCCCGGGCGCACCGCCCGGGGGAGCGCTTGCATCTCCTTCATCTCGTCATTTCGTGGCGACGCCGCGGGGAGGCTCGAGCGTGGTCCTGAAGATGCCGACGGCCTTCAGGTAGTCGAGCGCGGTCTTCAGCTGGTAGTCGTCCGCGCCGCCCGCCCCGGCGCCCGACGGCGGCGGGGCCACGACCGTCCCGGCACCCGACGGCGCGAGGGCGGCCGCCGAGGTGTCGTTCCTGAGGTGGCGCTTGAGATCGCGCTCTCCCGGCGTGTCGTCGCCCGAGGCGGCCGGGCCGCGCTCGGCCACGACGACGTCGGGCGTGATGCCGAGCTCCTGGATGGAGCGGTGCTTGGGCGTGTAGTAGCGCGCGACGGTGAGCTTCAGCCCCGAGCCGTCCTCGAGCTCGATGATGGTCTGCACCGAGCCCTTGCCGAACGAGGGCGTACCCATGATCACCGCGCGCGAGTGGTCCTGGAGCGCGCCGGCCACGATCTCGCTGGCGCTCGCCGTCCCCTTGTTGACGAGGACGATCATCGGGTAATTGGGCTCGGTGTCCTTCTCGCGCGCCCGCTCCACCTCGACGTTGCGCCGGCCGCGGCCCTCGGTCGAGACGATGACCCCCGTCGTGAGGAACAGGTCCGCCACGCGCACGCCCTGATCGAGGAGGCCGCCGGGGTTGTTGCGCAGGTCCAGCACCAGGCCGCCGATGGGCGCCTTCATCTGGGCGCGCGCCTCGTCGAGCGCACGGGACACGCCGCGATCCGTCCGCTCCGAGAACGACTTCACGCGCACGTACACGAAGTGGTTCTGGGCGTCGACGACGCGCGACTCGACGCTCTGGGTGCGCACGCGATCCCGGATGAGCGTCAGCCGCTGGGCGGCCGCGAAGCCGTCGCGCATGACCTCGAGCACGACCTTCGAGCCGACCGGTCCCTTGAAGCGGCGCACCACCTCGGTCAGCTGCATCTCGCGGGTGGCCTCGCCGTCGATGGCGAGGATCCGATCGCCGGGCCGCAGCCCGGCGCGCTCCCCGGGCGAGTCGGCCAGCGGCGTCACGACCGTCAGCTCGCCCTTCTGGAAGGTGACCTCGATCCCCAGCCCGTCGTACTCGCCGCTCGTCTCGTCGCGCATGGCCCGGTACACGTCCGGGCGCATGAACGACGAGTGCGGATCGAGGCGGGACATCATGCCGTCGATGGCGCCGTAGACGAGCTCCTTCTCGTCGACCTCCTCCACGTAGCTGTTCTCCACGTGGGCGAGCACGTCCGAGAAGACGTCGAGCGGCTTGTAGGGGGCGGAGGGCGACTTCCGGCCCGCCGAGGCCACGTGGTCCGCGGAGAGCCCCGCGAAGAAGGCCAGGGCGATCGCCGCCAGGTAGCCGAGCCGCCGGAAGGTGCGCGGGTTCTTCATGGAGGGAATGATAGCCGGACGGTCGGGCGCCGGCCCAGGGGCCGCTCCGTGCGGGTTCCGGTGGGCTGGCTCAGTGCCCGAGCCAGGGCCGGGGGTCCACCGGCCGCCCGTGCTCCCGCACCTCGAAGTAGAGGAAGGGGCCCTTCCACGAGCCGGTGTCGCCGACCGTCCCCAGCACCGTGCCGGCCTCGACCGCCTCTCCCATCGCGGTCCTCATGGCGCCGAGGTGCGCGACGAGCGTGTGGTACCCGTCGCCGTGGTCGACGATGACGAGGTTGCCGTAGCCCTTGAACCACCCGGCGTGGACCACCCGGCCGGGCGCCACCGCCCGCACCGGCACGCCGCGGGGGGCGGCGATGTCGATGCCGTTCTGAACCGTGACGGTGTTGAAGCGCGGGTTCACGACCCGCCCGAACGCCACGGTGATCGTACCGGGCGCCGGGGCCGGGAGCCGGCCCCGGCGCGAGGCAAAGTCGCCGCCCGGCGCGCCGGGGGAGAGGGAGGCGCGCGGCGGAGGGAGCGTGGCCACGAAGTCCTCGAGTCGGCGCGCCTGCGCGGCGGTCTCCGTGGCGGCGCGCTCGTGGAAGCTCCGCGCCGTGCGCAACGCCGAGAGCAGGGTCTCGCGCTCCTCGCGCCGCGCCTGGGCGTCGGCGCGCCGCTCCTCCACCTCGACCGCCAGGGCCTCGAGGCGGCTCGCCTCCAGCTGGCGCTCGGTCCGGGCCCGCTCGCGCTCCTCGCGCGCCGCGCGGGCGGCGCCGAGCAGGGCGAGGTCGCGAGAGAGGATGCGGTCGAGGAGGTAGCGCCGCTTCACCAGCTCCGAGAGGGACGGCGCCGAGAGCAGGGCGGGCACGAAGCCGGCGCTGCCCGCCCTGGCCCGCGCGAGCAGGCGCGGCCGGAGCTCGGCGAGCCGCGCCTCCTGGCGGGCCGCCGCCGCCGCCTCCTCCTCGGTGGCGCGCGCCAGGCTCGCCTGCGCCTCGTTCCGCTGGGCCTCCACCCGGCGCCACTCGGCCTCGGCCTCGGCGAGCGCCGACTCCGCCTCGGCCAGGGTGTCCAGCACCGAGCTCTCCTGCTCGCGCAGCAGCCTCGCCGCGGTCTCCTCGGCGCGACGTCGCGCCTCCAGCATCTGCAGCTGGCCGCGCGGGTCGGCCCCGCAGAGGAGCGGGAGGAGCGCGAGGTGGGCGGCGAGCGCGACCACGGGCGTCCTCAGGCGCGGCGCAGCGCGCGGGCCACCGAGAGCGCGCTCGCCCCGAGCCCGATGCCCGCGCCACCCGCGAGCAGCGCGACCACGAGCGGGCCGGGCAGCGTGTCGGCGAGCGTGAGCCGCCCGGCCAGCGGCACGGCGGCGGCGAGGCGAGGGAGCACGAGCCCGTGCAGGGCGAGCAGGGCCAGCACCGCCAGGCCCGCACCCATGAGCCCCTGCAGCGCCCCCTCGATGAGGAACGGCGCCGAGACGAACCCGTCGGTCGCGCCGACGAGCTTCATGATCTCGATCTCGTCCCGCCGGGCGAACACCGCCAGCCGGAGCGTGTTCGAGACGAGCACCGCGGTGGCGAGGGCGAGGAGGATGAACAGCGCGAGGCCGGCCAGCCGCGCGCGCCGCACCACCGTCTCGAGCGTCTCCAGCCAGGCGTTGCCGTAGTCCACGTCGGCGGCGCCGGGTACCGACGCGCGAAGCCGGGCCGCCAGCTCCCGCGCCGAGGCGACGTCGATGCCGGGTGTCTCCACCTCGACCGCGTCGGGCAGGGCCCCCGGCTCCACGCCGCCGAGGAGGTGGGCCTCGTCGCCGAGGGAGTCGGAGAGGCGGCGCAGCGCGACCGTGGCGGGCACGGCCTCCACCTTGCGGCCGGCCGCGACGGTGGCCGCGACGGCCTTCGCGGCGGCGAGGTCGGCGCCGGGCGCCAGGTACACGCTGATGCGCACCTCGCCGGCCCAGGTCGAGAGGAGGCGCTCGGCGCCGCCCAGCGCGGCGGCGAAGAGCCCGGTGGCGAACACCGCCACGAACACGGTGGCCGTCCCCACGAGCGCGACGTAGGGGCCGCGCGCCATGGCGGAGAGCGCTCGGCGGACGGCCTGGACCGGGCGGCGCAGCATCGTGGCGTTCAGGACGCCGCGCGTCGGACCTGGTCGCCGTCGGAGACCAGGCGTCCCCGCTCGAGCAGGATGACCCGCTTCTTGTAGCGCTCGAGCAGGCTCCGGTCGTGGGTGGCGACCACCACGGTCGTGCCGCGCGCGTTCGCCTGGTACAGGAGGTCGATCACCTCGAGGGTGCGCTCGGGGTCGAGGTTGCCGGTGGGCTCGTCGGCGAGGAGCAGCGCCGGGTCGGCCGCGAGGGCCCGCGCCACCGCGATCCGCTGCTGCTCGCCGCCCGACAGCGAGGGCGGGAACTTGTCGCCGCGGTGCTCGAGCCCGACCGAGCGGAGGAGGCCCTTCACCCTGCGGCGAATCTCCTTCTCGGCCATGCCGCGCACCTCGAGCGGCAGAGCCACGTTCTCGGCCACCGTCCGGGCGGAGAGGAGCTTGAAGTCCTGGAAGACCACTCCGATGTTGCGGCGCACGAACGGGATGGCGGCGGGACGGATCTTGGCGACGT
>Ga0335084_10004457_pt1 | contig 13785 bp, 14 predicted proteins | sample Lox_Sample_44_FD_206721 | JGI IMG/M metagenome (GOLD analysis project Ga0335084, IMG submission 206721) | Soil microbial communities from Loxahatchee National Wildlife Refuge, Florida, United States - Lox_Sample_4.4 | ecosystem: Environmental > Terrestrial > Soil > Wetlands | place: USA... | reverse complement strand
CCGGGGCCTGACGCCTCCACCGGGGCCCTGGCCCCGGAGCCCCGGACAGGTCCACCATGCCCGCCCGAGGAGGACCCACGATGGCCGACCCCACCCGAGTCGAGATCCGCTGGCCCGAGACCGACCCCGTGGTCCTTCGCCTGGCGGTGGCGGCCTGCCGCCTCCGGCTGGCCGCCGGGGCGGAATCGTTCCTGGTCTCCGGCACCTACGACGACCAGTCCGGCGCCATCCCCCCGAAGGTGACGGTCGACGGCGGCCGCGTCACGCTCACCCAGCGCTACGAGCTGTCTCGCACCTTCGACCTCCTCTCCGGCGGCACGCCCGCCTTCGACCTCGCGCTCGGCGCGGCCCGGCCGTTCGCGCTCGAGATCGACTCCGGCGCGTCGGACGTGAGCCTCGACCTCGGCCGGCTGCCCCTCACGCGGCTCTCGGTGCGCCAGGCGGCCGGGCGGCTGCGGCTGGACTTCGCCGAGCCGTGCACCGCCGCCCTGGAGGCGTTGCGCGTCGAGGCGGGCGCGGCCTCGATCGAGCTCCGCCGGGTCGCCAACTCCGGGTTCGGGGAGATGTCGCTCTCGGGAGGCGCCGCACGCTGCAGCGTGAACTTCGGCGGCGCGCTCGCCCACGACGCCCGGGCGCGCATCGACGCGGGCGTGGCGGCCGTCACCCTGAGCGTGCCCGCCGCCACCGCGGCGCGCATCGAGGCGTCCTCGGTGGTAGGCGGCCTGCGCATCGGCGACGGCTTCACGAAGCGCGCCGGCGCGTTCTGGACCGAGGCGGCGGTGGCGGGGCGCACGCCCGTCCTCGACGTGCACGCCGAGACGGCGGTGGGCATGCTGGAGATCGCGATCGAGGGCTGAGCGGCGCGGGCCCTGCGGGGAGGCCTACCAGTTCCGCTCGGCCACCAGCGCCGCCAGCTCGCGGTGCAGGACGTCGTCGTTGCCGAGGTTGAGCTCCACGAGCCTGCGCAGGTGGGCGATGCTCTCGAGGTCTATCTCGTCGCATCGCACGCCCGCGAGGTTGCCCTCGCGATGGGCGATCTCGCCCTCCATCCGGATGGAGACGTCGACGGCGTCCAGGTGGATGGTCAGGCTGCAGCGGGTCCCGACACCCTGCGTGAAGGTGGCGGGGACCTCCACCAGGGCACCCTTCAGCGAGACGTCCACGAGGTCGCACGAGGTGCGCGCGGTGCGCGCGTCGAGCTCGGCGGGGCGGTGGAACGCGATCCGCGAGAAGCGCCGGCGCTCGTCTCGTGATGGGCTCATCGGGGCCTCCTCGGGGACCGCCCGCCATCCTCCTCCGCCCGGCGAGGAGGACGCAAGCCTCGGCCCGGCGGCTTGCCGACCCGCTTCGCCGCGTGCTCTCCTCGGCCGATGCCGTCGCGCGAGGATCTCCTGCGCTTCGTGGCGACGCGCACCGCGCCCGCGCCGGTTCCGCTCGCGCCGGAGCTCTCGCTCTACCAGGCGACCGAGCTCACCCCGCTCTGGCACGCCACGGCGGCCGAGCTGCGCGGATGGGACGATTCGCCCTACTGGGCCTTCCCGTGGGCGGGTGGCCAGGCGCTGGCGCGCGTCCTCCTCGATCGGCCCGGCCTCGTGGCCGGGCGCTCGGTGGCGGACTTCGCCTCCGGCTCGGGCCTGTGCGCCATCGCCGCCGCACGCTCCGGCGCCCGCGAGACGCTCGCGCTCGACCGCGACCCGATGTGCGAGGCGGCCGTCGCCCTCAACGCCGCCCTGAACGGCGTGACGCTTCGGTTCCGGGGTGGCGATCCCATCGGCGAGGCGCTGCCGGGCGTGGAGGTGCTGCTCGCCGGCGACGTGTTCTACGAGCGCGACCTCGCCGAGCGCGCCTGGGCGTGGTTCCGCGAGCGGGCGGCGCGCGGCGTCCTGGTGCTGGCCGGCGATGCCGGCCGCGCCTACGCGCCGCGCGGCGGGTTCGAGGTGCTCGCGAGCCACGACGTCCCGACCACCGTCGCCATCGAGGACGGCCCGGTCCGCGCCGCGCGCGTGCTGCGCGTCGAGCCCTGACGAGCACCCCGTACGTCACCGCGCCGAGGAGAATCGCCCGGAACGGGCCCGGTCCGCGTATGCTCCGGCCATGCCCGGAGCCGCCGTCCCGCCGCCCGACGAGGTCGCCGCCGGTCGCCCGGGCCTGCGGTACCTCGTGTGCGGGAACGTCACGCTCGACCGGCGGGCCGGAGGCCTGTTCGTGCCGGGGGGCTCGGCGTTCTACTCGTCGCGTACGGCGGCCGGGCTGGGCGCCACGGTCCGGGTGGCCACCGCGGCGGGGCCCGACTTCGACCCGGCCGTGCTGGGCGACGTCGCCCTGGAGATCCGGGCGGCCGAGGCCACGACCGTCTTCGAGAACGTGCACGAGCCCGGGGGACGCCGGCGCCCGCGCGTGCTCGCCTCGGCCGGACCCAACGCACCCATGGTGAACGGGGCGGGACGGCCGGCCGGCGCCTGGCGCACGGCCGACGTGCTCCACCTCGCTCCCATCCTGAACGAGGTCACCCCGCGCGAGTGGGTCGAGGCCGTGCGCGCGCCGGTCGTGGGCCTCGGCCTGCAGGGCATGCTCCGGCGGGTGGGGACGGACGGCGACGTCCACCAGCCGCGCTGGACTCCCCAGCCGGGCTCGCTGGACGGCGTGGGCACGGTGTTCCTCGGCGAGGACGAGCTCGTCGGGCAGGACGATCTCGTCGGGCGGCTCGTGGCCGCCGGGGTACCGCTCGTTGTGCTCACGCGCGCGGCGCACGGCTGCGAGATCCACGCGGGCCCGCGCATCGCGCGGGTAGGGGCCTACCCGACGCACGAGGTGGATCCCACCGGGGCCGGCGACGTCTTCGCCGCGGCGTTCCTCCTCGCGCTCGCCGGCGGTGCGGACCCCGTCGAGGCGGCGCGGCTCGGCGCCGCGGCGGGCTCCATCGCGGTGGAGGGCGTGGGCGGGGAGGCGCTCGCGCACATCGGGGAGGCCAGGGCGCGGGCGCACGCGGTGCGGGTGCTGTCCACCGGTTCTTGACCGGCCCCGCCGCGCCGGCTTCGGGCTTGGCGGCCGGGGCCCCGCGGCGCAGAATCCGCCACCATGTCCGGCGATCCGAAGTCCATCCTCAAGCGCTCGCGCAGGCTGGCCGAGCGCTACCGCATCGACGACGGCTCGCGCTTCCGCCTGAAGGACGTCGACCCGGGCGACACCGGTGGGCTCGGCAAGTACGGCCCCGAGGAGGCGGAGGCGGCGCTTCGCGAGGGGGTGGAGGCGCTGGCCTCGTTGCAGGACCGGCTCTACGCGCAGGACCGCTGGGCCGTGCTCCTCGTCTTCCAGGCGATGGACGCCGCGGGCAAGGACGGCGTGATCAAGCACGTCATGTCCGGCGTGAACCCGCAGGGCTGCCAGGTGGCGTCGTTCAAGGTGCCCTCCCCGGAGGAGCTCGACCACGACTACCTCTGGCGCTGCCAGCGCCACCTGCCGGAGCGCGGACGCATCGGCATCTTCAACCGCTCCTACTACGAGGAGGTGCTGGCGGTCCGCGTTCACCCGGAGTACCTGGCGCGCCAGCGGATCCCCGAGCGCCTGATCGGCAAGGGCGTCTGGAAGGATCGGCTGCGCGACATCCGCTGCTTCGAGCGTTACCTCGCCGGGAACGGGGTGGTCGTCCGGAAGTTCTTCCTGCACGTGTCGCGGGGCGAGCAGAAGCGCCGCTTCCTGGAGCGCATCGAGCGGCCGGAGAAGAACTGGAAGTTCTCCGCCGCCGACGTGGCGGAGCGGGCCCACTGGAGGGAGTACATGGCGGCCTACGAGGACGCCATCCGCAGGACGGCCACGCCCGAGGCGCCCTGGGTGGTGGTTCCCGCCGACGCGAAGTGGTTCACGCGCCTCGTGGTGGCGGCCGCCGTGGTGGACGCCCTGGGCTCCCTCGACCTCGCGTACCCCGAGGTCGACGCCACCCAGAAGGCCGCCCTCGCCCGAGCGGCGAGGATGCTTCGCCGGGAGTGAACACCATGCTCCTCGTCTACGGCGCCTATGGCTACACCGGCGAGCTCATCGCCCGCCACGCGGTCGAGCGCGGCCTGCGCCCCGTGCTGGCGGGCCGGGACCGCGCCCGGCTCCGGCGCCTCGCGGAGCCGCTCGGCTGCGAGGCGAGGGCGTTCGGGCTTTCCAGCGCCGCGGAGGTGCTGCGGGGGATCGAGGGCGCCACCGTGGTCCTCCACTGTGCCGGCCCCTTCGTGCACACCTACCGCCCGGTGCTCGAGGCGTGCCTGGAGGCCCGAGCCCACTACCTCGACATCACCGGCGAGGGACCCGTCTTCGAGGCGGCCCGCGCCGCGAGCGAGGCCGCGGAGCGGGTGGGGATCATGGTGATGCCGGGCACCGGGTTCGACGTCGTGCCGACGGACTGCATGGCCGCGCACCTGGCGCGGCGCCTGCCCGGCGCGAGGAGCATCGTGCTCGCCTTCCGCGCCCTGGGGCGCGTCTCGCGCGGCACGGCCCGCACCGCGATGACTCTCGCCGACCTCCGCCCCGCCGATCCCGCCCGCCACCCGCCGGAGCGCACGTTCGACCTCGGCGAGGGGCCCGTGCGTTGCGTCTCCATCCCCTGGGGTGACCTCGTCACCGCGCCGCGCTCGACCGGGGTGGCCGACGTCGCCGTCTACATGGCCGCGCCCCGGACGCGCTCGATGCTCATGCGGGTGATGCCCCACCTCGCTCCGGCGCTGCGGCTGCCGGGGGTGGGGCCGCTCGCGGCCGCGCTCTTCACCCGCGGACGGGCCGGCCCGGACGCCGAGGCGAGGGCCCGCGGGCGCGCGCTCGTGTACGGCGAGGCCGTCGGCGCGGACGGGCGCAGGGTCGCGGCGCGGCAGAGGCACTGCGACGGCTACGCCTACACCGCGCTCTCGGCGGTGGAGATCGCGGCGCGGGCGATGCGCGGCGAGGCGAGGCCCGGCTGGCAGACGCCGTCCTCGGCCTACGGACCGGACCTGGCCATCTCGATCCCGGGCTCGGAGAGGGTCGACGTGGAGTGAACGCCGCGGGGAGTCACCGCTTCCGGCCGAGCGTCCGGAGCGCGGCGGTCCAGAGGCGGACCTCCCGGCGCGAGAGCCGCGCGCGGCGGAGCGTGTCCACGAGGTCGCGGACCGCGTGCCGCTCGGGGCCGGCGAGGAAGCCGCTCGCGCGAAGCACCGTGCGCAGGAGGGTCTCCAGGGAGGCGAGGTCGGAGTCCACGGCCGCGCCGGCGGCCGGGCCCGGGGCACGGGCCGGCGATGCCTCGAGCGAGGCCCTCCTCACCTCCCAGGCGTAGAGCAGCACCGCCTGGGCGAGGTTGAGGCTCGGCTGCTCCGGCCCCGCCGGGATCGAGGAGAGGTCGTGGCAGCGGAGCGCCTCGCCACGGGTGAGCCCGCTCCGCTCCTCCCCGAACACGATCGCCGTGCGCGCCGGCGCGCGGCGGAGCGCCTCTCGCGCCACCTCCGTCGGCGCGAGCGCGACCCGGCCCCGGACGCGCCGCGAGGACGTTCCGACCACCCACGCGCAGTCGGCCACGGCCTCGTCGAGCGTCCTCGCGAGGAGCGGCCGGTCGAGCAGCTCCTCGGCGTGGACCGCGACCCGGCGCGAGGAGGCGAAGTCGTGCGTCCCGAGCTCCACGATGGCCCAGTCCGCGAGGCCCATGTTCTTCATGGCGCGTGCGACCGCGCCGAGGTTCTGCGGGTTCGAGGGGCGGACGAGCACCACCCGGACCGGCGGTGACCCCGGGCCCGGCGGGGCTGCGCTGCGGCGGCGCATTCCCGCATGCTACCTTCTCGCCGCCCGATGCACGGAGTCTTCCACCTTCCCATCGCCTTCGACGTCGCGGCCTCGTTCCTGTTCGCGGCCACCGGCGCGCTCGCCGCCATCCGCAAGCGCTACGACGTGGTCGGCATCCTGGTGCTCGCCCTCGCCACCGGCCTCGGGGGCGCGCTCCTTCGCGACGGGTTGTTCCTCCAGTCGCGGGTGCCGGTGGTGCTCGCCGACGACCGCTACCTGGCCGCGGTCGTCGCCGGCGCCGCGGTCGGAGCCTGGTTCGGGACGCACCTCCTCCGCCTTCGGCTCGCCATGGTGCTCGTCGACGCGGTGGCCCTCGGGGTCTACGGCGTGGTGGGCTCCCAGCGGGCGCTCGTGGCCGGACTGCCCTTCCTCTCGGCGCTCCTCGTCGGCGTGGTGAACGCGGTGGGCGGGGGCGTCGTGCGCGACGTGCTCGTGCGCGAGGAGCCCCTCATCTTCAAGCCCGGCGAGTTCTACGCCCTCGCGGCGATGGCCGGATGCGCGCTGTTCATCCTGCTCACCGACCGCATCGGCGTCGCCGGCGAGGTCGCCGCGGTCCCGGCCATCGCGACCTCGTTCGCGGTCCGCCTGCTCTCGATCCGGCTCGGGTGGAGGACCGGCGCGTTCGCCCCCGAGGAGGGGCCGTAGCGAGAGGTCCGGATCAGTTCGGCAGCGCCCGGCCCGGGCCGCGCGCGGGCGGCGGTACGGCGAGGCCCTGGAGCTCGAGGCCCTGCCGCGTGAGGAGGTAGCGCACCGTCCCCTTGCCTCGCTCGGTCTCGAGGCTCGCCTCGAAGGCCGGCCCGGCGATGGAGCCGAGCGTCACCGACTTCCGGAGGTTCACCACCCGTCCGTTAACCAGGTCGCCGGCCACCGGGCTCATGGCGCCGCCGTCGCGGTAGAGCCCGAGCGCCACCTCGTGCAGCGTGGCCGCCAGCGAGGCGGACAGCGGGATCGAGGAGAAGAGGACCGAGATGAGGGTCCAGCGGTCTCCGGCCGTGCTCATCGAGCCCATGTTGACACCCCTCGGGCGCGCGCGCCACCCTGCCCGGCCGTGAACCTCCTGCTCCTCGAGCCCGGCGAGCTCTCCGCCGACGGGACCGCCCGGGTCGAGGGCCGTCGCGCGGAGCACGTCCGCGCCGTGCTTCGCGCTGCCGACGGCGAGCGGATCGGCGCCGGGGTGGTGGACGGCCGGATGGGCGACGCGGAGATCCTGCGTGGCGGGGCGGGCGCGCCGGCGGACGCGCCGCTCGTCCTGCGGCCCGCGCTCGACCGCGAGCCCCCGCCGCCGTCGCCGGTCGCGCTCCTCCTCGCGCTGCCCCGCCCGAAGATGCTCCGGCGCATCCTCCAGGCCGTCGCGGCGATGGGCGTGAAGCGGCTCGTCCTCGTTGGAAGCTACCGCGTGGAGAGGAGCTACTTCGCCTCGCCGTTCGTGGGGCCGGAGGCCATCCGCCGGGAGCTCGTGCTGGGCCTCGAGCAGGGGCGCGACACGGCGCTGCCCCGGGTGACGGTGCACCGCCTCTTCAAGCCCTTCCTCGAGGACGAGCTCGACGCGCTCCTCCCCGCCCCGGAGCGCCTCCTCGCGCACCCGTCCTCTGCGGGCCGCCTGGAGTCCCTGCTCCCCCCCGCACCGGGAGGGACGGCCACGCTCGCCATCGGGCCGGAGGGCGGCTGGACCGGATACGAGGCCGAGCGGCTGCGCGAGAAGGGCTTCCAGCCGGTGACCCTCGGGCCGCGGCCGCTGCGCGTCGACGCTGCCGTACCGTACGCGGTCGCGCAGGTCGAGATGTGGATGAGGGTGGGAGGCGATCGGGGCCCGTGATCTCGATCAGGCGGATCCGGGGATCGCGATCGTATTTCTCGCTGCCTGTGCGAGTATCCCTTCCGCCATGACCCACACCCTTCCCTCCGAGCTCGCTCCGCCCCAGCGCCTGCTCCTCGGCCCGGGCCCGAGCATGGTCCATCCTCGCGTCCTGCGGGCGCTCTCGACGCCGCTGCTCGGTCACCTCGATCCGGCGTTCCTCGTCATCATGAACGAGGTGCAGGCGATGCTGCGCGAGGTCCTGCGAACCGCCAACCCGTTCACCATCGCCGTCTCGGGCACGGGCTCGGCGGGCATGGAGGCCGCGCTCGTCAACCTGCTCGAGCCGGGCGACACCGCGGTGGTGGTGACCGCCGGCGCATTCGGCAACCGCATGGCCGACATCGCCGGCCGCTGCGGGGCACGGGTGGTGCGGCTGGAGGTTCCCTGGGGCCAGGTCTGCGACCTCGGACGCATCGAGGACGCGCTCCGGAAGGAGGCGCCGGTGAAGGTCGTGGCCCTCGTCCACGCCGAGACCTCGACCGGCGCTCACCAGCCGGTGGAGGGCCTCGGCAAGCTCTGCCACGCCCATGGCGCCCTGCTCGTGCTCGACGCGGTGACCTCGCTCGGCGGCGTGCCCGTGGAGGTGGACGGCTGGGAGGTCGACGCATGCTACTCGGGCACGCAGAAGTGCCTCTCCTGCCCGCCCGGCCTGGCCCCGCTCACGCTCTCGGCGCGCGCGCTCGACACCGTTCGCGCCCGGAGGACCAAGGTCCAGAGCTGGTACCTCGACGCGGGCCTCGTCGCGGACTACTGGGCGGAGGGGAAGCGCGTGTACCACCACACGGCGCCCATCTCGATGGTCTACGCGCTCCGCGAGGCGCTGCGGGTCGTGCTCGAGGAGGGCCTCGAGGCTCGCTTCGTCCGCCACCGCCGCCAGGCCGCGGCGCTCTCCGCCGGCCTCGCCGCCCTCGGCTGCTCGCCGCAGGCGCAGGAGGGGCACCGCCTCCCGACCCTCACCTGCGTGCGCGTACCCGAGGGAACGGACGAGGCCGCGGCGCGGAAGCTCCTCCTCGCCGAGCACGGCATCGAGATCGGCGGCGGCCTGGGCCCGCTCGCGGGCAAGGTCTGGCGCATCGGCCTCATGGGAGAGTCGGCGCGCCAGGAGAGCGTGCTCGCCGTCCTCGGGGCGCTCGAGCAGGCACTCGCGAGGCAGGGGCGCGCCCCTCGCGCCGGGGCGGCGGTCACGGCGGCGATGGAGGCCTACGCGCGCGGGTAGAGCAACGCCCGGACGTCCTCGAGCAGCGGCTCGAGCTGACAGGGCTTGCGCAGCGCGCGGGCCGCGCCCGCGGCGAGCAGCTCGCGCGCGCCGTCGTCCCAGCCGGTCATGCCGATCGCGGGCAGGCGGCGCAGCCGCGCGTCGCCCGAGCTGCGCAGCATGCGGATGAGCTCCGCGCCCGTCATCCCGGGCATCGCGTGGTCGACGAGGCAGAGGTCGGGCGGGTCCTGCCGGAGCACGTGCAGCGCGGCCTCGGCGTTCTCCGCGCCGATGGACACGAACCCTGCGTGCTCGAAGGCCTGTCCGAGCAGGGCGCGCAGGGTGTCGTTGTCCTCGACGATCAGGATCCGCTTCGTCACGCGCGGCGCAGGGTACGTCGCTGACCCGAAGGTGGGCCATCCCGTACGCCAAGGACTGCCGGGGTCGCCGGCATGGGTTCCGGATCGACCCCGGACCCGGGTGGTTCAGCGGACGACGATGCGGACCGGTGTGCGCGCGCGCGCGTGCTTCACGGCCGGCGCGCCGGCCCCCGAGGCCTGGGCGTCGGGAGGCGCGAAGGCGAGCTCTCCGACCTCCACACGGGTGGGGCGCGGTGGCTCCACGATCGAGGCCAGGAACGCGACCTCGAGGAACAGGCCCAGCGCGACGACGGCGACACCCTGCATGGTGGACTTCATGGCGTGAACCCCCGAGCGAACACGCCGTCTACGCGCCGGGAGCCGGCCTATTTCAGGGTCCTGCCGGGCGCGGCGGCTCCGGGGGGCCGGCCCGCCGGCGGCGCGTAGAAGGAGATGCCGCGCACGTTGGCGTTCACCGCCAGCGGATGTTGCAGCGGCGGGAACGCCCGCTGCTCGCACTCCATCCGCTCGCACAGGCGGCACGTGATGCCCACCGGTACCACCGCCTCACGCGACTCGAGGTCCACGCCGTCCGCGTAGACGAGCTCGCGCGCCCGCGCGGCCTCGCAGCCCATGGCGAGGGCCACCACCGAGCGCGGGGCGTGGAAACCTCCCGACTCCCGGTGGACGGTGCGGGCGATCCAGAAGTAGGTGGCGCCGTCGGGCATCTGCGAGAGCTGGATGCGAAACAGGCCCGGCGTGGTGAACGCCTCGAACACGTTCCAGCGCGGGCAGGCGCCCGAGAACCGGGCGAAGCGCAGGCCGGTGGCGCTGAAGCGCTTGGAGATGTTCCCGGCGATGTCCACCCGCACCATGTGGAACGGAACGCCCTCCTCGCCGGGGCGGCGCAGCGTGGTGAGGCGATGGCACGTCTGCTCGAAGGACGTGCGGAAACGGTGGCCCAGGAGGTCGAGGTCGTACCGCTCGGTGCGGGCCGCCTCGAGGAACGGCCGGTACGGCATGAGCACCGCGGAGGCGAAGTAGTTGGCGAGGGCGACCCGCGCGAGCCCGCGCGAGGACTCGCTCGTGAGGTGCGGTCCGGTGGCCAGGCGCTCGATGGTCTCCGCCTGCGTCAAGAGCCCGATCTGATACGCCAGCTGGAAGTTCCGGCTGCCGCGGCGGAGCACCTCGGAGATCGACAGCACCTTCGTCTCCGGGTCGTAGCTCCGAACGGCGCCGAGCATCTCGGAGGACTTCACCACCCGGACCTGCACGCCCATACCGGAGAGCGCCCGGACGAGCGCCGACCAGAGATCCGAGCGGTCCACGCGGGCCTCGCGGGCGAAGGCCTCGGCTCCCGCCTCGAGGTCCGGGAAGTGGTTGCCGTTCCGCTGCACCAGGTCGGACACCTCCTCGGTCGGCAGGTGGGTGGCGTCGATGCCGCCCAGGTCGCCGTCGGACAGCGTGGCCGCCAGCATGTCCGCCGCCTCGCGCGCCGCGCGGTACGCCTGGTAGAGGGTCATCACCGCGCGCGCCGCGCTCGGCGTGCCGGCCGCGAGCTCGCGCACCTCGGCGTTGGTCACGTCGTGCGGCTCGAAGATCGGATCGCCGAACGCCTCCATGAGGTCGGCGATCACGCGCTCGTGGCTGTCCTGGGAGAGCGTGCGCAGGTCGAGCTGCAGCACGTCGGCGAGCTGGATGAGGAGCGGGGCCGAGAGGCCGCGCCGGTTGTGCTCGATGAGGTTGAGGTAGCTCGCGGAGATGCCGAGGCGGGTCGCCAGCTGCGCCTGGGTGAGGCCGCGCTGGCGCCGGATGGCCCGGATCCGGGCTCCGAGATGGGTGGGCTCGGGCATCGCTCGCCTCCCCGCGTTCGTCCGCCTCGAGCGAACTTACGGACGCAGCACGTCATTTTCAAGATTTACATCTTTACCGGTCTCGATTGACTGTCTCACCACAACCTAACCAGCGGAAGTCATTCAGCCTACTGCGCTTGATCACAATCATGGCAAGGTTTCATTCAGCACACCGGAGGGCACCTGCGATGACCGGCCCCGCATCCTCCACGACGCTCCCCGACGGGCTCGCCCTGCGGGGACCGCTGCCCCCGGGCGCGGAGAAGGTGCTGTCGCCCGACGCGCTCGCGTTCGTGACCGACCTCGTCCGCCGCTTCCGGCCGCGCGTCGAGGAGCTGCTCGAGCGGCGCCGCGAGCTGCAGCGCCGTTTCGACTCCGGCGAGCGCCCCTCCTTCCTCACGTCCACCGAGGAGATCCGCGGCTCGCCCTGGACCGTCGTGCCCCTGCCCGCCGACCTCCTCGACCGCCGCGTCGAGATCACCGGCCCGGTCGACCGGAAGACGGTCATCCACGCGCTCAACTCCGGCGCGAACGTCTTCGTGGCCGACTTCGAGGACTCGACCTCGCCGACCTGGCGCAACGTGGTGGAGGGTCAGCTCAACCTCAAGGACGCCGTCGACGGAACGATCGAGCATGTCGGCCCGGAGAACGGCAAGGTCTACCGCCTCAAGGACCGGACGGCGGTGCTCATGTGCCGCCCGCGCGGCTGGCATCTCGTCGAGCGGCACGCGCTCGTGGACGGGAAGCCCGCCACCGCCGCGCTGTGGGACTTCGGGCTCTACTTCTTCGCCAACGTGGAGGCGCTCCTCGCGAAGGGTACCGGCCCGTACCTCTACCTGCCCAAGCTGGAGAACCACCTCGAGGCGCGCCTCTGGAACGACGTGTTCGTCCGCGCCCAGGAGGCGAAGGGCCTGCCGCGGGGGACGATCCGGGCCACGTGCCTCGTCGAGACCCTGCCCGCAGCCTTCCAGATGGACGAGATCCTCTGGGAGCTGCGAGAGCACTCGGCCGGCCTCAACTGCGGGCGCTGGGACTACATCTTCTCCTTCATCAAGCGCCTGCGCGCCGACCCGGGCGCGGTCCTGCCCGACCGCGCCCAGGTCACGATGGACAAGGGCTTCCTGCGGGCCTACGTCCAGCTCCTCATCCAGACCTGCCACCGCCGGGGCGTCCACGCCATGGGCGGCATGGCGGCGCAGATCCCCATCCGCGACGACCTGGGAGCCAACGAGGCGGCGCTCGGCAAGGTGCGGGCCGACAAGGTCCGCGAGGTCACCGACGGTCACGACGGCACCTGGGTGGCCCACCCCGGCCTCGTGCCGATCGCGAAGGCCATCTTCGACCAGCACATGAAGGGCCCCAACCAGATCGCTCGCCGGCGGGACGACGTGCACGTCGGCGCCGCCGACCTCCTGCGCACGCCGCCGGGAACCCGCACCGAGAGCGGTTTGCGCCACAACATCCGGGTGTCGGTCCAGTACCTCGAGTCCTGGCTGGGCGGCCAGGGCTGCGTGCCGCTCTACCACCTCATGGAGGACGCGGGCACGGTCGAGATCTCGCGCTCCCTGGCGTGGCAGTGGATCCACCACGGCGTCACGCTCGAGGACGGGAAGCCGCTCACCGTGGAGCGCTTCCGGACCCTGCTCGCCGAGGAGATGGACCGGATCCGCCTCGAGGTCGGGGACGCCCGGTTCACCGAGGGTCGCTTCGAGCAGGCGCGTGCCCTCTTCGAACGCATCGCCACGCAGGCCGAGTTCACGGAGTTCATCACCCTACCCGCCTACGACCTTCTGGAGGCCGACATGGAAGAGCAGGTCCGCATCCTCTCCGGCGCAGCCGCGCAACCGTCCGACTCCCCCGCGCCCCACCACTCCGACCCCCTCCGCTGGGAAGGCGTGGTCCGCCGCTACTCGAAGGAGGACGTGGAGAAGCTCCGCGGCAGCGTGCGGATCGAGCACACCATCGCCCGCCTGGGCGCCAACCGGCTCTGGGAGCTGCTCCACGGCGAGCCCTACGTGCACGCACTCGGCGCCCTCACCGGCAACCAGGCCGTGCAGATGGTGAAGGCCGGCCTGAAGGCCATCTACCTGTCCGGCTGGCAGGTCGCGGCCGACGCCAACGTGGCGGGGCAGACCTACCCCGACCAGAGCCTCTACCCTGCCAACTCGGTGCCCGAGGTGGTCCGGCGCATCAACCGCGCGCTGCAGCGCGCGGACCAGATCGAGCACTCCGAGGGGCGCAGCGGCACCTGGTGGTTCGCGCCCATCGTGGCCGACGCGGAGGCCGGCTTCGGCGGCCCGCTCAATGCCTTCGAGCTCATGAAGGCGATGATCGAGGCGGGCGCGGCGGCGGTGCACTTCGAGGACCAGGTGGCGAGCGAGAAGAAGTGCGGTCACCTGGGAGGCAAGGTGCTCGTCCCCACCTCCACGTTCGTGCGCACGCTCACCGCGGCGCGCCTCGCGGCCGACGTCATGGACGTGCCCACCCTGCTCGTCGGCCGCACCGATGCGGAGGGCGCGAAGCTCGTGATGAGCGACGTCGATCCCTACGACGCGCCCTTCATCGAGAAGGGCGAGCGCACGCCCGAGGGCTTCCACCGCATGCGGGCGGGCATCGAGGCGGCCATCGCCCGGGGCCTCGCCTACGCGCCGTACGCCGACCTCGTCTGGTGCGAGACCCAGACCCCCGACCTGCACGAAGCGAGGCGATTCGCGGAGGGCATCCACACCA
>Ga0335084_10004456_pt1 | contig 13785 bp, 4 predicted proteins | sample Lox_Sample_44_FD_206721 | JGI IMG/M metagenome (GOLD analysis project Ga0335084, IMG submission 206721) | Soil microbial communities from Loxahatchee National Wildlife Refuge, Florida, United States - Lox_Sample_4.4 | ecosystem: Environmental > Terrestrial > Soil > Wetlands | place: USA: Florida... | reverse complement strand
AAAACGCTACCGGCACTCTACACGGGTCGGCCATCCATTGGAAAAGAATCACCCGTTGATCCGGTGGCTCGTGAACTTCGCTGGTCGGGGAAACGGTTTCTCGACCGGCGCAGAGCAGACGTTGCCGCATGCCCGCAGCGGGTCGATTGCGCCTGTTCATCACCCTGAAAAGCTGACACTGGCGCCTTCTCTCGCCTCGGCCGGCGCCGCCGTTACCTGAACGTCGGCTTCGGGGAACTTCGGACCAATGTCGACACCGCCGAGCAGTGTCTGCTCCACCTTGAGTCCGGTCGTAGCCAGCGTCGGCTTCAGAGCGCGTGAAGGTCAAGAATTGGCCGGGCAGAGACGTCCACCTTTCCGCTACGAACGGCCGCTGCCCAACTCACACCGGCCACCGAGGCGTGAACGGCCGGTGTAGATCGTCGAACTGCCGCTCATCGCTGAGGACCGAGAGGCCGTGCCCGACCCCTTGCCGACTTTGAGCTTCGCGCCGCCGAAGACCGCAATGCTCGCGGTTGCAGCCATTCAGCCGGCGCCCGTCAACTGGCGCTATCGGCCGAGAGTCGATGTTTGAATATGTTTGAACCGGTCGCAGAACTCGGAAGACGCATTCGTTGGGCGGCGCTGCGTTGTCTTGTTTGCCTGGTCAGCGGGCGCGCATACCCGACAGGTAGCCGACATTTTGGCAACCGTCATTGGTGCTCATTAGGGAGAAGTTCGCCGTCAGCGAGTTCGTTTGAACGTTCATGACGGAGACGTTGGCGTCGCCGATCTCGCCCGCACTAGAGGTATAGGTACCGCTCACGGCGCCAAATTGCCCGTCTTGCGTAAGCGTTCCAGAAATCGTAATGGACCATGCGAAGCCGGGGTGCGAAAGGGCGATGCTAATGACCTGGCCGCTCTGCGTTACCGAAATAGTTACCGAAGGGTCATTAGAAGGTGGAACGTTGTTCGCAGAGTTGCTACAGTCGGTCGTGGTATTGTGAAAGGCGCCCAAGTATGTACCGCTGAAGTCATCCAAGACGAGCGTTTGCCGCACAACGTTCTTAGTCACCGCGACTCCGTCAACGACGTAATTGAGCGCACCGCTGGTGACCGTGGCGGGTGCCCACGTTATCGTTCCGACTTTGCGGAAGGTAAACAGCGCCGGGTTGTAGGGGACTGCGCCAAACCATGACCCGGTCGTCGTGTAAAGGTCGCCGGTCCAAACGAGACTTCCGGGAGGACTGGGCTCCATAGTCGCTACGTACCACGTCGGAGTCCCCGCCGTCCCGTACACGAACATCGTCAGAAAAATTACCGAGCCGCGCTGAACGATCTGAAAGCCCCAGCCGTTCTCCGAACCGGGTGGATCGGCCCACCACAAGTCGCTCTGATCGGTTGAATATGACGATGCGGAGACAGCCGTGGTGCCTGACAACCATGCGAGAATCAGGGCGGCAAGCGCAAGGCGTAGCAATTTCATAGTGGCTCCCCCAGCTAGAAATTCTGTGATGCACGCGGCGCCAGCAATTTTACTAGACGCGAATCGGCCCACGCGCTCAATTCCAGCCAAATTCGCTTCCCTCCGATGTCCGCTACCCGTCTCTGAAGCCGACACCGAGTCGGCGTCGGCCAATGTCAACTGATGGCCGGTTAGCGACTGTCGCAACCCGATTCAATCCGGTCTTTCACGGCGTGTGAGGTGTCGCGACCCTAGAGACCCGGGCCGCCTTTTCGCCCACTGACCTCGCTATCGTCGGTCCGCTGGAAACCTTTCCGTCACGGAGCCGACGTCGCATGTGGCGCGAAGAGTTCACGAGGATTCGCAATGCCGCGGAGTTGGTGGATCCCCAACGATCTTAACGGCCCGCTGTACGCATGTGCGAATTCGTCGGTGACGACTATCGGTTCGTCGAGCGTCTTCGCGATAGTCTCAACGCGGCTCACCAAATTAACCGCCGGCCCGATCACGGTGAAGTCGAGTCTATCGGAAGCACCGACATTTCCGTAGATCACGGTTCCGGGGTGCAGTGCCACGACGATCCGCAGGGCGGGCTCACCCGACATCGACGGGTGGTCGACAAGACGAGCTACAGCCTCGAGCCCTTGCATCGCGGCCGCCATGGCGCTCTGCGCTGCATCGCCGACCAGCGCCGGGCTGCCGATGGGAAAAATGGCCAGCAAGCCATCGCCTATGAACTTCAAAATCTCCCCGCCGTTCCTATGGATCGCATTGGCCTGCGCATCGAAGAGTGCGTTGAGCATCGCAACCATCTGTTGCCCAGGGAGGCGGTCAGAGCGCGTCGTGAAGCCGCGAAGATCCGATGACCAAAGGACAGCCTTGAGCTCTTCACCGGTACCACGGCGAATCTGACCGGCCAGTACCTTAGGACCGGCGCTTGACCCCAGGTAGATATTGAGGAGACGGCGCATCAGCGTGCTCTGCGTGAAGGCGTCGCAGAGGACGGACAAGCGCTGAGAAATGCGCGTCAGTTCGCCGACTTGTCGAGTGGAAAAGCCGTCGACACAATCCGTTGTATAGGTGACGGCGTAGCGATGGCCATGCGCGCCGGCAATCGGAAGCGCAAGGTAATCGGTGCAACCCCTGGCCCTGAGGTCGCGGAGAATCGGAAGATCCAGGTCGCTATCGGCGACATCGACCCTGCGCCGCAGCGTTTCGCCACCTTGTATCACCCGCAGCACGGGATTGTCGTGATAGGGCACCACGTCCACGACCTCATGCTCGATGAAGGTTTGCACGGTCTGCCCGGTGTCGCGCCACCATATCAGGGAGGTCCCGAGAAACTGCGGGTGTAGCGTGCCGCTATGGACTGTCAGTCGCGCAAGCGGAAAGCCGGCTGCGAATATCCGCCAGGCGAATTCGTCGACCGCCTGAGCACCCGTCGCAACCTGCAGCGCTGGCCCGAGGAGCCAATCAGCTATTGCATCGGCGGTGTCCCGCAGCGGGCGGTCGCCAGCAGGGCGTTCAACGATCTCGGTAGCATGGATATAAGACTGTGCGATCCCACCTGCCGCCGATCGCTGTGTCGTATCTGTCATTTGTTTGCGAATCCCGGCCCATGAGGCGGGAATAACCCGCGACACAGGCAGAAACAATCGCCGCCAGCCGGCGCTTGGTCCCGTGCCATCCACGCCCCTCGGCTAACGCTGGGTGCCGCGGACTATAGTGGGGGGCGCTTCAGCGTGCAACTACGATGGCAGCTCCTGGCCGATCGGCGACGGTCGCAAACCGCCCCAGACCTGCCGCTCCGTCGCGTTCCCAGCGCCGCCAGCGCGCGGTCCGGTTGAGCGAGGAGCGGAGTTACACGACGAACGTCAGCGCTTCCTGTGCTGCGCCTAGCGGGCGCGCCGCCGACCTAGTGCGGCGGCGCCGATCAGGACGAGCAACGTTGCCAGCGCGAGCATGGCCGCGTCATCCAGCGTGGGAATGGACTCGGCGCGGGTTTGCTGCTGCAGGGTCACGACCTGCGACGGCGGCGACGAGGCCCCGGGACCCGAGGCGTTGGTCGCGTCGACGGTGCAGGTATAAGTGGCGCCGGGCGTGAGCCCGTGTACCGTGATCGGGCTGCCTGCTCCGCTTTGCGTGCCCGAGACGCCGCCGTTGCCCGACGTGCACGTCACCGTGTACGACGTGATCGGGCTGCTGCCGCCGTTCGCGGGCGGCGAGAAGGCGACCGTGATCGTGCCGTCGCCGCCGGTCACGCTGTTGATCGTCGGCGGCCCGGGAGTGGTTCCTGCGGGGGCCACGACGCTGAAGCCTGTGGAGGCGGAAGCGGACGTGTAGCTCGAAGACCCGGCGTAGCTTGCGGTCAATGCGAACTGTCCCGTCGCCGTCGGCGTCACGCTGCAGCTCGCCACGCCTTGCGCGTCGGTGATGGCGTCGCAGAACTTGGCTCCGAGCGTGAAGTGGATCGATGCACTCGCGATCGGTGCGGCCGGGCTCAACGACACATCCGACAGCGTGGCCCGCAACGTCACGCTCTGGTTGGCGGTGCCGCCGGACGGGCTGGAGCTCAGGTTTAGGAACGTAACGTCCTTGCCGGCACCCCAGGTTACGCGCGCCGGATTGGACAGGAGCGTCGTCGCACCCGCGGTTCCGCTGGCGACGATCGTGTCGGTTCCCGTGAGCACGCCCTGGTAGGTGATCGTGGCGACGCCGTTGGAGTCGGTGCTCGCGAGCATGACTCCAGGATTCGCGCCGGAGATCTCGAATAGCACCGGCGTCCCGGCAGGGACGGTGACATTCTTGAACATCGCCGTCATCGTCTGCGTGCCGCCCTGGACCGGATTCGGCGTGGCCGTGACCGGCGTCAGCGCCAGCGTCGGTCCCGGGTTCGTCGGCACGAAGCCGCAGCCGCCGGAGTTCGGCGAGAGCTTGTAGATCGTATCGCTGCCCTGGGTATAGAGACAGCCGTCCGGGCCGATCACGCCCGAGCCGGCCGTGCCGCTCGCGATCAGAACGGTGTGCGTGAAGGGATTCGTGGTGATGTCGATCAGCTCGATGCCGTTGCTGTCGCAGATGATCAGCGATTTCGCGGCACCGTTTGCCTGCGCTTCGCCCATCGTCAGGCAGAAGAACGAGGAGATGCCTGCAAGCGTCGCCATGCTGGGCGGCGAAGGCGTATTCGTGCCGCCGATCCGCACGACTTGCTGCACGTTGGTGTAGCCGGTCACCGCGTAGAGCGTGCCGTCGGGAGAGAAGGCAAGCTGGCCATTGGGCGTTGCGGGCAGGGTTGCGTACACTGAGAGCGTCGCCGTAGCCGCGGGATCGTGAATCCGCCATATCGAGGGATTGTCGGAGCCTCCCCCGAAGCATTCATCGTCGAAGAACAGGTCGCCGCTCAGCGGGTCGACCGAGAGCCCATTGGGACACGTCAGTCCCGAAGCCACCACGCGCAGCTGCGCGCCGGTTGTCGGATCGATCTCCACGATGTCGCCGGTCGTAAAGCCGCTGCCCGTAGCGCCGTGGGTCGCATACAACTTGCCGTCGAGGCCGAACGTAGGCTGGCCGAGCGTCGGATTGAGATTCGAGAGCTTGTGACCCGCCGATGCGCCGCCGTCGAGGCCGAAGCTGAAGAGATCGCCCGTGCGGAAATCGGCGACGAGCGCCGTGCCCGACGGCGTGAAGGTCGGATTCGAGGCACCCGGGCAGCCGCCCCAGTTGACGTTGCCGAAGAAGAAGTTCTGCGCGAAGAACCCCGTCGCCCACGGGGCAATCGTGAAGTCCGACGCGGCGACGGGTGGCGCGCCCACGCACGACGTAGTGCCTCCGGTGAAGCTCACCGTCGCCGAGCCGGGAACCGGCAGGTCGCCGTCGGTCGCGTCGACGGCGGTATACACGACCGTTTCGCTGACGCCGTCGCTCGCCGTGAATTGAATCTGTCCGTTGATGTCGGTCGCGGCGGGGGTCGGGCCGGCGATGATCGAATGCCCCGAGCCCTGGGACAGAGCGATTAATTTGCCCGGCGTCGGACGCCCCAGCGCATCGTGCAGCGTGACCGTGATCGTCGTCGTGCTCGTTCCGTCCGACGGGACCGGCGAGGGCGAGGCGCCGATGGAGGCGGCCGTCGCGGCAGGTATCAGGAAGGCGACGCTCGGCGTGTCCTGAAGCACGATGCTGTCGCTCGCATCCGTCGCCGTGAACGTCACCGTCTCCTGCGTCAGATTGGTGACCGTAAAGATCACCGCACCGTTGTCTCCATTCGACACTCCGCTCGCCGGCGTGATCACGACGCTCCCGCTCGGGTTGGCGCTCAGTGTCACGGTCTTGCCGTTCACGATGTTGCCGTTGGCGTCGGCAAGCCGCACCACCACGAAGTCCTGCGTGCTGCCGTCCGCGAGGCCCGGAACGGGAAGGCCCAGCACGTTCGGCGCCGAGAAACCGTTGTTCGCCGTGAACGCCTCCACGATCGATACCGAGGCGCTCACTGCGCCCGGCGTCTGCGAGGTCAGGTGCTGATGCAAGCGCGCGAGGTTGGGAGAGCCCAGTCCGACATGCGCGAAGTCGCTACCCATCGACGCCGCACTGTGGAAGGCATCGGTATTCGCGAGCGGGTAGATCAGCGGATTGAGGAATCCGAGATTGCTGCCCTGGGCCTGGTTGAGCTTCGCGGCGAACGCGGCCCATGAAGGTGCGGACTTGCTCGTCCCGCCGTAGTAGAGCCCGGACGGACAGCCCCCGGCGCTCACCTGACAGATCTGCGCGCCCTTTGCCGGGTCCGCGTTGGAGACGACGTCGGGGACGGAGCGCATCGCCGAGCCGCTCAAGCCGTTCTGGTAGGCTGGGCCGGCGAAGAACTGGCTCACGCCGAACCCGCCCTGGCCGCTCGGCGGGCTCGCAAGGCTCCCGTCCCACCAAGTCTCGCTTTGATACGTGTTGCCCGGGCCGAGCGTCAGCGATGATCCGCCCACCGCGGTGATGTGCGGCGAGCTGGCCGGCACGTGCACCGTGTTTAGGCTGCCGTCGAGACACGTGCTGCCGTGATCGCCGCTGCCGGTGACGGCGCTGATGCCGGAGGCCGCGGCCGTCTGCAGGATGGTGTCGATGCTCTGCACGTCGGCCAGCGTAGTCTGGTCTTCGCAATAGGCCCAGCTGTTGCTGATGATGTCGACCCCGCCGTTGATCATGGCGTTGAAGATCGCCTGGAAGCTCGCGCCGGGCCCGGCGAACGGACCGTCGTAGACGATGACTTTCGCACCGGGCGCGGTGGACAGGATCTCGTCGACGTCGAGGAGCACCTCGTCCTGGCTCACGGTCGAGGTGGCGCCGCCGTTGACGTGCACTTGTGAAACGCTGCTGATCGTACTTGGCGTGCCGATCAGCGCGAGATAGTCGGCCACGTCGCTCAACACGAGCGGCGCGAAGGCCACCACGCCGATCTTTTGACCGGTGCCGTCCGCGCCCTGCCAGGCCGGCGGGGCCGGGTCTGCCTTCGTCAGATCGGCGTAGCCCTTCGCCTTCTCGTCGATCATGCAATCCTTATAAAGCTTGTCGACGAGCGCGGGGTCGTGCGGCTTGTAGACCTCTACCACCTGGCCGTTCACGTACTGCGACTTCCCGACCAGCGATGCGATCTCGGCGTAGATCTTGCACTTGGCTACCTTGAGCGCCTCGGAATCCGCTTGCGGAACCGCGAGACTCGACAAGCCGATCACGGCCTCGACGCGGTTGGCGATGTCCGCCGGCAGCGTGGGTTCGGCATCGTTGGCGTGGAAGCTCTTGCCCGCGATTCGATAATCCTTGATGGCGACCCCCAGCGCGCCGCTCGCGGCGGCGCGCGTTCCGTTGACCACGAGCGTCATGCGGTTGGCGGAGCCTTCGCCGAGCACGAAACCCTGCGCCTGGAAGTAGTCGCGAACCGCTTCGTAGTCTTCTTCCCTGGGACCGAAGCGCTCGGTCACCTGCGCGGGCGACAGAAACTTGCGGAAGTTCGCGGAGTTGGGGTTGTAGACGTCCGATAGGTACGCCTGGAATCCCGCGGGATCGGAGCGGCGCAGTACGATGGTCAATGTGAGCGGAGTCTCGGCACTGCTCTTCTCCGCCAGCGCTGCCGTTTGCAGCGCCGTCGCTCGCGACAGAGCGCTCGGCACATGGCCTGGCAGCATGACCCGCGGCGACGGCTGCTGCGCGTCGACGCCGATGCTCGTGAATAGAAGGAACGCGAGTGCAGCCGCGCACCCGCCATGCCGACCGGTCTTTCGCATGGAACCCCCCCGCTAGCCCCCCAGCGTAGAGGGAGATTGCCACATCTGTGCGTCGCGCGATGCGAAAACGTCGCCCAGGAGGGTGACATCAACGTGACACTTCCAGTCGCGCGCAGATGCGGTTGTTCAGTTCAACTCAGCGTGCGGCGCCCCACACCGGATGCAAGCCGTGCCTCTCGAGGAGCCGTCGGAAGCGCGGATCCGCGCGCAAGGGCTCGAAGGTCCGGTCGACGGGCGCGCAGACGAAGTTCATGTCCCGCTGCGCCGCCGCCCGGCTCAGCCAATCGATCGCCGCCTTGGTGTCGCCGAGCCGCGCGTGGATCATCGCGACCTGGTAGGGCGGCAGGTGCGCCCGGCGCCGGTTGCGCGTGAGCCGCGCGAGCCGTGCGCGGGCGACCTTGGTGCGTCCGGTCTGCGCCTCGACCTGAGACAGCCCGACCTCGCCGATGGTGAGCGTCGGGTGCGCCTTGGCGAGTTCGGCGAAGAGCCGCTCGGCCCGGCTCATGTCGCCCCGCCACAGGTGCGCGGTCGCGAGCAGCACGCGCGCGACGAGATGCCGCGGCTCGATCTCGACGATCGCCGCGAGCTCCGCGATCGCCCGTGCGTCGTCGCCCGCGTAGAGCGCGACCAGTGCGTGATGCGTGCGCAGCTTTAGGTCCAGCGGATCGAGCTCGCGCGCAAACCAATATTGATCGTCGGCTTCGGCGAAGCGCCCGTTCATCATGAGCCCCCATCCGTAGGCGCTGTGGGCGAAGGGCAGGCTCGGCGCGCAGCGGATGCCGCGCAGGTGCGCGAGCTCCGCACGCGCCCAGTCGCGATCGAACGCGCAGGCGACGAAGCCAGAAAGCGCGTGCGCCTCGCCGAGCTCCGGATCGAGCGCGAGTGCGCGGGCAAGCGCGCGCCGGGCACCGGTCAGCAGTCCGTTGGCCGGCGCAGCGGTCATGCCGACGAGGTTGACGAGCGCGCGTCCCAGCGCGCAGTGCGCGAGCGCGAAGTTCGCATCGAGCGCCGTCGCTTCGCGCAAAGCGTCGATCGCTCGCCGGTAGCCCTCGACCGTTTCCAGGCGCAAAAGATAGCGTCCGCTGTCGAAGCGCTCCTGCGCCGCCGCGATGGACGAGCGCCGCACGACCTGCCCGGCGGAAGGCACGCTGCGCAACGTCCCGTCCTCCAGAAACCGGCGCAGCAGCGCAGCGACGACCTCTCGCGCGACGCGCTCCCGGAAAGCCGCCGTCGCCTCGCGCTCGGACGCCTCGATGGCGCCCGACCAGGCGTGATAGCCGTCCACCGAGCGCACCCATTGCAGGACGAGCTTGAGCATGCCGCCCTGCCCGAAGTGCACGCTGCCCTCGAGGAGCGTCGCGGCCCCGAGCTTCTGCCCAATAACGCGGACGTCGGCCACGGCACCGCGAAACCGGAATGCCGACGTCCGCGCGACAACCTTCACGCCCGGGAGCCTCGCGAGCACGTCGGTGATTTCCTCCGCGACTCCGTCGCAGAAAACATCGAGCTCACGATTGCCGGTGAGATTGAGCAGCGGCAGCACTGCGATCGACGGCAGCTTGGCGCCGCCCGCCTGCGGCCGCCGGTGCAGCACAGCCTGGTAGCTCCCTAGCGGAAGCACGATCTCGATTGCCGCCCAGGCGCCTTCGTCGGCGTAGTAGCGCGCGAGCCGCTGGCGTAAGCGGCGCATGGTCACGCGCACGGTCGTGTCGCGGCCCGAGTCGAATCGGCTCGCGCTGCGGCCGAGCACTTCGACCGCGAGCACGCTCTCCTTCAGGCGCTGACCGCGACCCGCGCGCGTCTGCTCGATCAGATAGCGGAGGAGCCGCACCTGGCCGGGCGTGCGGCGAAAGGCGCGGCTCGCCGCCAGGCGCTCCAACTCGACCGCAAGCAGCGCGTCCGGAATGTCGCTGTCCGCGACAGGCATGTCTCCACTACTGCGAGTCACCGCGCGATGCGGCGGTCGGGCGATTCTAGCGCGTCCGTCGTCATTGCACTCGGACTTCTGGAAACACCGCTGCGGACGTCGATTCAAGGCCTGCCGGCGAGCCGAGTTAGCGCTCTCGACCTGTAACGTTCTACAGCGACCGGGATCCGGCTGCGGCACTCCCACGCAATGCCGTGTAGGTCCGCAACCGAGCCTCATCCGTTCGGATGATTTCGAGGGTCCGATGTCCGGCGTAACGTTCACCGCGTTCATCATTCGAATCGCGAAGGGGGAGGGCTCCTGGCAGATCTCGCAAGTCGTCTCGCGCGCGTCCGCGGCGGGATGCTCCCGGCTGCCGCGCTATTCGTCGCCGGGACGCTTGCGGCGCTGCCATGCGAGGGCGCCCTTGTGCTGTGGCGAGGCGCGAGCGTCTCCTTTGCGGAAGCGCTCACAAGCCAGACGATCACGTTCGGCGCGCTGGCCAACCAAACCTACGGTGCTGCCCCGGTCATCGTTAGCGCGACCGCATCCTCGGGGCTTCCCGTTGCCTTTGCGTCGCTCACACCCGCGGTATGCACAGTAAACGGCAACGCAATTACGCTCGCGGCTGCGGGCACCTGCACCATCCAGGCTTCGCAGGCCGGCGACGCAACCTACGCGGTCGCCGCAAGCGTCAATCAGACTTTCACGATCGCGAAAGCAACCCAGACCATTGCCTTCGCCGCGCTCTCTGCCAGGACCTATGGAGATCCGCCATTCACGGTGAGCGCGACGGCTTCCTCCGGGTTGGCAGTCACCTTCTCCTCGAGCACGACCACCATATGCACGGTCAACAGCAGCACCGTGACCATGATCGCCGGCGGAACCTGCACGATCAAGGCTTCGCAGCCGGGCAACGCGAACTATGCCGCCGCGACTGCGGTCAGCCAAAGCTTCAGCGTCGCCAAGCTCAGCCAGACGATCAGTTTCGCGGGGCTCGCGAGCAAGATCTATGGTGATCCGCCTCTTGCAATAAGCGCGACCGCGTCCTCGGGGCTGGCGGTTGCCTTCAGCTCGCTTACCACCACCGTCTGCACGGTGAGCGGGACGACGGTCACGATCAAGACGGGCGGCACCTGCACGATCCAGGCGGCACAGGCAGGCAACGCAATCTACAGCGCGGCGCCGAACGTCAGCCAGAGCTTCAGCGTGGCAAAGATCGATCAGAGCATCACGTTCGCAGCGCTCGCCAACAGGAACTACGGCGATCCCCCCTTCGCTGTGGGTGCAACGGCCTCGTCAGGGTTGGCGGTGACATTTTCCTCGCTGACGACGAGCGTTTGCACGCTAAGCGGGAGCACGGTGACGATCAAGACCGGGGGCACTTGCACCATCCAGGCCGCTCAGGCGGGAAATGCAAGCTACAACGCAGCGCCGAGCAAGAACCAGAGCTTCACGATCGACAAAGCAAGTCAGGTCATCATCTTCAACTCTCTGGCGAACAAGACCTACGGCGACCCCGCGTTCACGATGAGCGCGACGGCCTCATCGGGGCTCGCCGTGACGTTGAGCTCCCTCACGACCACGACTTGCACCGTCAGCGGCAGCACGGCGACGATCAAGTCCGGCGGCGCTTGCACGATTCAGGCCGCGCAGGCAGGCAATGCGAGTTACAACGCGGCGCCCAATGTTGCCCAGACCTTCACCATCGCTCCCGCAAACCAGTCCATCACGTTCGCTGCGCTCGTCAACAAAGCGTATGGAGCGGCGCCGTTTACGGTGAGCGCGACGGCATCGTCAGGGCTCGCGGTGGCCTTCAGCTCGCTGACGTCATCCGTGTGCGTCGTAAATGCAGGCACCGTGACCCTCGCGGGCGTCGGCCAGTGCACGATCCAGGCGACGCAGCCAGGTAGCGCCAGCTATAACCCAGCGCCGAGCGTCAGCCAGAGCTTCACCGTTGCGCAGGGAGTCCAGACGATCACTTTCGCGGCTCTTGCCGGGAAGGCCTTCGGGAGCGCGCCATTCGCAGTCAGCGCGACGGCGTCCTCCGGCCTGGCCGTGACCTTCTCCTCGCTGACGGCGACGATCTGCACGGTCAGCGGCAACACGGTGACGCTCGTCGCCGTCGGCAGCTGCACCATCGATGCTGCGCAGGCCGGGAATCTCAACTATACGGCCGCCGTCGATGTCGCGCAGAGCTTCACGGTCAGCAAGGGCAGCCAGGCCATCACGTTCGCCTCGCTGGTGGGCCAGACCTACGGTGCGGCGCCTTTCGGCGTAAGTGCAAGCGCTTCTTCAGGGCTGCCCGTCACGTTCGTCTCGACGACTGCGGTGGTGTGCACCGTGACGGGCAACACGGTGACGTTGGTGGCTACTGGCACGTGCACCATCCAGGCCCAGCAGCCAGGCAACAGCAACTACAACGCGGCAACCAGCATCAACCAGAGCTTCACCGTGGCGAAGGCGAGTCAAACGATCAGCTTCGGAACACTGGCGAATCAGACTTACGGTGCGGCACCGTTTAGCGTGACCGCGACGGCCTCCTCGGGATTGCCCGTCGCCTTCGCTTCGCTGACTCCTGGCGTGTGCGCGGTGAGCGCCGGTACGGTGACGGTCACCACCGGCGGCACATGCACCATCCAGGCCTCTCAAGCCGGCAGCGCGAACTATCTCGCTGCCACCGCCGTGAACCAGAGCTTCACGATCGGGAAGGCCAGCCAGACGATTGCCTTCGCTGCGCTTGCAAACAAGAGCCTTGGCGCAGCGCCCTTCGTCGTGAGCGCGACCGCGTCGTCGGGATTGCCGGTCGGGTTCGCATCGCTGACCGGCCCGGTATGCGCGGTGAGCGGCAACACCGTTACGCTCTGGGCGAGTGGTACCTGCACGATCCAGGCATCGCAAGCGGGTAACGCGAGCTACAGCGCAGCGCCGAGCGTGAGCCAGAGCTTCAGCGTCGGGCTCGCCGGCCAGACGATCAGTTTCGGCGCGATCCCGGAGCAGATCCTCGGCACGATCCTTTCGGCGTTGGCCGCAACGGCTTCTTCCGGTCTCGCGGTCACTTTCGCCTCCATGACGGGTTCGGTATGCGCAGTCAACGGCACGCTGCTGACGCTGCTGACTGTTGGCGCGTGCACCGTCCAGGCAGCGCAGGCCGGCAACGCGACGTACGCTGCGGCCCCAAACGTGAGTCAGAGCTTCGCAGTCATCACTGCGGTGCAGTTCGGCTTCCAGGCGATGTACGCGGTGGGCCACTATCCTTGGGGCGTAGCAAGCGGAGATTTCAATGGCGATGGCAGGATCGACGTGGCAGTTACAAACATGCAGGACGGGACCGTGTCCGTTTTCCTGGGGACCGGCACGGGCGGCCTCACCGCGTCGGCAACGTACAGCACGGGCGGCGCCTTCCCCGAGAGCGTCGTAGCGGGAGATTTCAATCGCGACGGAAAGAGCGACCTTGCGGTGGCGAACTTCCTGTCCAAGACGGTCGCGATCCTGCTTGGCAACGGCAACGGCACGTTCCAGGCAGCGCGCATCGTCAACGTCGGCGGCTACCCCACGGCGCTCAGCGCCGCCGACCTGAACGCCGACGGCAAAGTAGATCTCGTGGCCACGGACGGCAGCAGCGGCTCCGACGTCGGGCAGGCGGTCGAAGTGCTCATCGGCAACGGCGACGGCACTTTTCGGACTGGCGTACGTTACTCGACCGGCCAGAGTCCGAACGGCATGGCGGTCGCCGATTTCAACGGCGATGGCAAGCTCGACGTCGCCGCGTCCAACAGCGGCAGCAATACGCTCTCCGTTTTCCTCGGCAACGGCGACGGGACCTTCCAGCCCGCCGTTAACTATCCTGCGGCGTATTACCCCGAAGAGATCGCAGCGGCAGATCTGAACGGCGACGGCAAGCCGGACATCGTCGTGCTCAACGCCTTGATCAACAGCATTTCCGTATTCTTGGGCAAGGGCGACGGCACGTTTGCGGCGCGCACCGACCTTCCGGTGGGAGAGGCGCCACAGGGCCTGGCCGTCGCGGATTTCAATGGGGACGGCCATCTTGACTTGGCGATCGCGAACTCCTTCGATGACGACATCAGCGTCCTTCTCGGCGTCGGGGACGGAACGTTCCATGCGCCCTCGCTACTCGTCACCGGCACGTACCCTGCTGGCGTTTCTGC
>Ga0335084_10004455_pt1 | contig 13785 bp, 17 predicted proteins | sample Lox_Sample_44_FD_206721 | JGI IMG/M metagenome (GOLD analysis project Ga0335084, IMG submission 206721) | Soil microbial communities from Loxahatchee National Wildlife Refuge, Florida, United States - Lox_Sample_4.4 | ecosystem: Environmental > Terrestrial > Soil > Wetlands | place: USA... | reverse complement strand
AACGGCTACGCCTGCGCCGACGACCGAGCTCATGGCATTGATCCCCACGATCTCCACGCCACAAGGCGAAGTGTGTCAGGATACCTCCGGTTGTCAATCATTCGTCTGCACAAATACCGCGTATTTCACCCGTGAAAGCCGCATTTTGGCAGCGGATCTGGTCCCGGCATAAACGCCGCGTAAACAACTGACGCGTCCACGCATCGGCGCCCGCGCGCCTCACGTTCCATAAAGTGTGATTATGCGAAATCCGCCTTAAGCAAACACACCCGCGCCATCAGGTCTTTATTTACTTGTCATGCTTGGCTTTGAGATGTGCGTCATTCTCCGCAATGAAGGCGCGAATGTCATCGGCCCTATCCAAGAGCCGAAGCCACTGCTCTTTATATAAGGTCACCGGGAAGCGGCCCATGCCGTAGATCGAGACGGCGCCTTTCTCGCTGACCTTCAGACGCAACCCAGAGGCCGCGCCTTTTTTCAAGGCAGCATTTTCCTGGCGGAGCCTTTCGAGTTCAGCCTTTAGTTCTTCGTCAGACATCGTTTTCTCCTCGGAACACAGGGTTGCGTCGACACGCGGTTAGTCATTCTGTTGCAGGACAAATCTTGCGAACTCGACGGCAACAGCTCGTCACAATACGCTCGATTTGGACCCACTTCGGAAACCGTAACTTCCGTCAAAGCACAGAGCAGCAGAGAAAGAACCCTCAAGAGAAGACTTTTCGATCGCCCGGTCGAAATGTCCGGTTTTTGCCCAATAGGGAACATTCCAGGGTTCGGAATTTGATCTGTATCAAGGGCGGCGCTTGCCGACTCAATCAGGAATGGGAGGACAACGATGGTGGCACGCCCATGTCGAGAGAAGGTAAATGGTCGCTCGCGTTAGTACTATCCGCTCTATTGGGCATCGCCGTTGTCATGAAGGCGATGTCCAATATCATACCCGGTAAGGAACTAGCCCTTTACGCATACGTTGGACTGGTCCTTGGTTTCTTTCTCGTACTCTATGAGCTTCCAGCTATCGTTGCTTACAACCATGGCCATCGCCTGTTTTTTGCAATCCTTATCTTAAATATTCTATTAGGATGGACGATAGTGGGCTGGATCGGCGCCTTGATCTGGGCGTGCGCCAGTGAAGTGGAACGCCAAGACATTTCTAATCCGCGACGACAAGTTCTCAGCCTGTCATCCCCCGCAAGAATCACGCGGACGCCCGAAACCAGATCAGTAAACCTTCGCTACTGTGCAGTTGGAATTTTGCGGCTCAAGGAGATGACCATAATCTAAGTTTGCGCACCAGCACGACTTCCATTTCGATTAATTCACGTACACTTAGAATTCGAGCGACAGCCGCGTATGTGCTGATCCCGACAGCGCATAACGCAGTGATACGAATAAGAATCGCAGTGAATGCACGCCTGGAAAGGGTGTCAGTGGTTGAGCTCGCACCGCTAACCCCATAGCGATCGCAATGCCAGCCGCGACGGCTAATCGCAGCGCTCCATTGAGCACGCCCGGCACATCACGGAGTGTCGTTCCCCTGGCTGCAGCTTCGTGCTCGAAGCGACGGTACTGCAGCCTGCAAATCTGGCCGTATCAGTACCCCATACGCCCGTACATTCTCGCAGCGATCAAGGTGAGGACAGCGGTTACCGCCAGCAGGACAGCGAAATTGAGCAGCAAGCCGTATTCGGACGCGCCTTGGGTCAGCATTAACGACCTGAGGATATCGACCTCATAGGTAAGCGGATTGAGATGGGAAACAGCTCTCAACCATACAGGCATGAGTGATAGCGGATAAATGGCATTGCTTGCGAAGAAAATCGGCATGGTCAGCACCTGGCCGATCCCCATGAATCGCTCACGCGTCTTTACGATACAGGCAATGATCAGCGACAGCGTAGAGAACAGTGCCGCGCCAAGTACGATGGCCGCAGCTACGCCGAGAATATTGAGTGGATTCAGATTGATACCGACGCCGAGAAGCAGAGCGAGCACATAGACGATCAACGCCTGCGACAAGGCCCGCACGCCGGCCGAAATGGCTTTGCCCAACACCAAGGCCGATCGCGGCGCCGGGCTGACGAGATAGCGTTGCAGCACTCCAAGATCGCGCTCCCAGATCGCGGATATGCCGTAGAAGATCGCCACAAATAAGGTGCTTTGCGCCAGGATTCCGGCCGCAAGAAAATCAAGATAGGGAATATTTCCCGGCGCTACGCCACGAACACGCGCCATGACCTCGCCGAATAGCAACAACCATAATACCGGCTGCACCGCCCGCGTAAGTAGTTCCAGCGGATCATGATAAAGCTTTTGCACCTCGGCGGCCGCCACAGCATAGGTCTGTGTCGTATAATCGCCGAGCATCTGGCTGACAGATCTGTCAACCATGCTCACGGGCAGCGCGACGTGCTCGTCTGACCTGGCCATAACTTCCCTCGGTCTCCTGTTCTCTCGTTTCTGTGACGAGCTGGATGAAAACATCATCGAGCGTGGCATCTGGGCCAACCCGCGCTTTTAATTCGGACGGCGTGCCGACGGCCACGATCCGACCGTTGTCGATGAGCGCAATGCGGTCGCAGAATTCGTTGATCTCATCCATGAGATGCGATGTCACGATCATCGTACGGTGAAATCTGTCCCGCAAATCGAGCACGCGTTCCCAAACGGTCTCGCGCGCACTTGGATCAAGACCAACGGTGGGCTCGTCGAGGAACAACACAACCGGGCGATGCAGGAGGCTCTGGGCAATTTCCAATCTACGGATCATGCCGCCGGAATATTGGCCGACGAGATGATGCGTGGAATCTGAAAGGCCCATTCGTACGAGTGCGCGTGTGATACGTTCCTTCTGTTCCCGTAGGGGAACGCCATAGAGGCGTGCAGATAACAGCATATTTTCGTAACCGGTCAGCGAACCGTCGGCCGACAGCAGCTGGGGTACATAACCGATATGGCGCCGCACTGCGGCAGACTGGGTGATGATATCGAAGCCGGCAATTGTGGCCGATCCCGACGTCGGCGGAAGCAGCGTCGTTAGCATTTTGATCAGCGTGCTTTTGCCCGCGCCGTTGGGGCCGATCATGCCAAAAATCTCGCCCCGATTAATCGTCAGGGAAACTCCGTCGACAGCGGTAAGACTCCCGAACTTACGCGTGAGGGAAAAAGCTCGAACAACGGCATTGTCATCGGGCGCATTCTTCGCTTGCTCGTCCGGCATGAGCACAAATCCAAATACGCCGCCCCATTTTTAGTATATCAGCACGCACTGTTGCCGACTGCCGGTTGCTCACGATCCGACCCAGCGGATCTCTGGTTCTTTTCTCGGTATGGACTTTGGTTCAGATTTCGGGTGCCCGACGATAATTGGGGCGACCGGCACGTAGCCCCCTGGCAGTTTCAATATCGCTTTTCCTTCGCGCGTTCCAAGCCAAGCCTGCGCGAAACCGATCCAGCACGTACCCAACCCGACGGCGCGGGCCGCCAGCATCAGGTTTTCGGCCGCCAAGGAACAATCCTCCACGGTCCACGGGCTTTCCGCCACGCTCGAGATCAAGATCAGCGCCGGCGCGTGATAAAAAATATGAAAATTCGGATCGCTCAGAATCGCCTGGAAATGATGTGACAGCGCCGCTTGCGAGGTCCGCAGCATATACGCTTTCGATTCGTTCGATATCTGATCGAGGACGGCCTTATCGCGAACAACGCAAAAAGACCATGGTTGTTGATTGACCGCACTGGGGGCCTGAATAGCTGCGTCAATGAGCTGGTGGATCGTCGGTTCGTCCACCGGCTCAGCGGTAAATTCGCGTACGGCTCGTCGCGTATAAATCGCTTCTTTGAGGTCCATTTGTTCCAAGTGCCGATAGAAAACATCGCTTTGATGCCATGACAAAGACACGACGTTTTTGATGAATATCAATACAAATACGTATGGCCCGGTTCCTCTTGGCCAAGAGTTCTCAACGAGACGCTCGATTCATGCCCGACCAATCAGACTTCCATGCCTCGGTTGCCGAGCATGGAAATACGGACAAGGTGTCCGAGCCTGGCCAACGCCACGAAATCGTTCGGGCGGCGAACGGCCAACTACCAGTTCCAATTCCGCAGGCGGTGCGATGGCCTGCATGGCAACGCACTACCATTTTGCTCTTGATTGTTGCCGCGGCTGTTGGCGGCGGTGTCTATTGGCTCAAACACTCCAACTCCATTTTGCCTCCCGGCATCGTTTCGGGAAATGGGAGAATTGAAGCTGACGAAATCGATATTGCGACGAAGTTCGCGGGTCGCGTTGCGGAGATTCTGGTGGATGAGGGCAGCACAGTGACAGCCGGGCAAGTGGTCGCACGGATGGACACAAGAGACCTGCAGGCGTCACTGGAAAAAGCGCAATCGCAAGTGAAGCAGGCGCAACGTGTGCTTGATGAGGTTCGGGCCATAGCCGCGCAGCAGCAAACTCAGTTCGTACTTGCGCAACAGGAGTTGGATCGAACGGAAAGCCTCACGAAAAACGGCTTTGCCACTCGAGAGCTCCTCGATCAGCGCCGGCAGCAGTTTAGCGGTGCTACCGCTTCACTCCATGCAGCGAATGCCCGTGTCGAACAAGCTGAGCATGCACTCGAGGCCTCACGGCATGACGTCGACCTGTTGCAGATAAATATTTCCGACAACGCACTGATCGCGCCGCGCGATGGGCGTATTCAATATCGGATTGCCAACGTTGGCGAAGTCCTTCCTGCTGGCGGCAAGGTTTTCACGATGCTCGATTTGAATAGCGTTTACATGGACATTTATTTGCCAACTGCCGATACCGGACGAACAAGGATCGGCGACAACTCGCGTATCGTACTTGACGCGTATCCGCACCTCGCCATCCCTGCAAAGGTTTCCTTTATCTCGGATCAGGCGCAGTTCACACCCAAAGCCGTAGAAACAAAAAGTGAGCGCGACAAACTTATGTTTCGCGTTAGAGTACGTATAGATCCAGACCGGCTTCGAGCCCACCGCGAGGCAGTGAAAAGCGGCGTGCCCGGCGTCGCCTACGTGCTGCTTGATCCAAAAGTCGCTTGGCCAGACTGGCTGCGCGGATCAGATACTCGATGAACGAAGTTAGGACGGCAATCGCCCGTATCGAGTCGGTGATTCACCGCTACCGCGCGATCGTCGCGCTTGATAGCGTCAGTTTGGAGGTCCCTGCCGGCAAGATCGTCGGAATTGTCGGTCCTGATGGCGTTGGAAAATCTACGTTACTCAGCATTATCGCTGGCGCGCGACGGATTCAGAGTGGACAAGTTTATGTTTTCGACGGCGACATGAGGGACGCTGAACATCGCCGATTAGTTTGTCCCCGCATCGCGTACATGCCGCAAGGCCTCGGTCGAAATCTCTATCCCGACTTGACAGTAAAAGAGAACATTGAGTTTTTCGCCCGGCTGTTCGAACAATCGAAAGAAGAACGCGAAAGGCGCATCGCCGAATTGCTCGATAGCACTGGTTTGAGCGCATTCTGCGACAGACCGGACAAGGCCCTTTCAGGCGGGATGCGGCAGAAGCTCGGCCTTTGCTGCGCACTCATTCACGACCCCGACTTCCTTATCTTGGATGAGCCCACCACTGGTGTCGATCCGCTTTCACGACGTCAATTTTGGGATCTGATCGGTCGGATGCGAGGCCGTCACCCCGGCATGAGCGTTATGGTAGCAACGGCCTATATGGAAGAGGCCGAACATTTTGACTGGCTCATCGCCATGAATGCTGGGCGTATCCTCGCCGCAGATTCTCCGGACAAACTCAAAGCGCAGACTGGCGCAAAAACAATCGAGGAAGCATTCATTGCACTATTGCCCCGAGAACGGCGTGCGGGCCATCAGGCATTACATGTGCCTCCGCGCGTCATTCATGATGGTCAGCCGGTGATTGTCGCTCGCGAATTAACGCGCCGTTTCGGCAAGTTTATTGCGGTAAATCGGGTCAATTTCACAATCGAGCGCGGCGAAATCTTCGGTTTTGTTGGGTCGAACGGCTGCGGCAAAACAACGACAATGAAAATGCTAACGGGGTTGCTGGAACCAAGTGAAGGAGTGGCCCTACTGTTCGGGCAGCGGCTCGACCCTAGCGACATGCAGTCTCGCAAACGAGTCGGCTACATGTCGCAGTCATTTTCGCTCTATAGCGAACTGACCGTTCGTCAGAATCTCGATTTGCACGCACGGCTGTTTCACATTACAGCGCCGAAGGCGCAACGGCGTATCGAGCACCTTGTCGAACAATTCGAGCTCCGACCCTACCTTGATCAGGAAACCGCAGCGCTGCCGTTAGGCATCAGGCAGCGCCTTTCGCTTGCTGTCGCCATCGTGCACGAACCTGAAATGCTCATCCTTGACGAGCCAACCTCAGGCGTTGACCCGTTAGCGAGAGATCAATTTTGGGAGTTATTGATTGATCTCTCGCGCAATCAGGGTGTCACCATATTTGTCTCCACGCATTTCATGAACGAGGCAGACCGCTGCGATCGGGTCGCACTTATGGACGCTGGGCGCGTGTTGGCGACTGATTCACCCAGCGCCCTGCAAAAGAGCTGCAACGCGGCTAGCCTTGAAGAGGCATTTATCAATTATCTCGAGGAAGAAAGAAAAGAAAGAGGAGAAGGTTTCTCGTCACCAGCTGAGATCGTGGTTGAAACCATAAGCGCTACGGCCGCGCCGCAGACTTCACGGTTTAGCCCCCGTCGCTTCTCGGCTTATCTTATTCGCGAAACCCTTGAGCTGATCCGCGACCCTATCCGGCTCGGCTTTGCACTCGGCGGCTCGGCGCTGCTTATGTTGATTTTTGGCTTCGGCATCTCAACGGACGTTGACAATCTCTCATTCGCCGTTCTCGACCACGATCGCACGCCAGAAAGCCGTGCCTACATCTCGGAGTTCACGGGGTCACGATATTTCATCGAGAAAAAGCCTGTCTCGGCTTACGAAGAAGTAGAGCGCCGTCTAAAGGACGGCGATGTCAAAGCGATCATCGAAATACCGCCGAATTTCGGCCGCTATATCAAGAGCGGTCATCCGATTTCGGTAGCCGCGTGGATCGACGGCGCTATGCCATACCGCGCCGAGACTATCCGCGGCTATATCCAAGCTGCCCACGCCCAATTTGTTGCCGGGCTACAAGTCCTCGGCCAAACCAGAGCTGCTCCGTTGCCTGCGGCACTTGTGGAGACTCGCTTCCGTTACAATCAAGACTTCGACAGCGTGTATGCAATGGTGCCCTCCTCAATCTCTCTCTTGCTTGCACTGATCCCGGCGATTCTTATGGCGCTTGCTATCGTGCGCGAAAAGGAACTGGGCTCGATCATAAATCTCTATGTCACGCCAGTAACGCGGATCGAATTCCTGATTGGCAAGCAGCTTCCTTATATTGGTCTCGCGATGGTAAATTTCACACTGATGTTTCTGATGGCGCTATTCCTATTTCGAGTGCCGCTGAAAGGAAGTTTTCTAACCTTGCTTTTTGGTACGTTGCTATACGTTACGACGACAACCGCTTACGGCATGGTGATCTCCGCATTCACTCGCACTCAAATCGCCGCCTTGTTCGGTACAGCCATTCTTACCGTGCTGCCAGCTACCCAATTTGCAGGGCTCATGACCCCCGTGTCTTCTTTGTCTGGTGCGGCAGCAATCATGGGGCGCGCATTTCCCATGAGTTATTTTGTCCCGATCAGCGTTGGCACTTTCACCAAAGGTCTCGGCTTCGCAGACCTCGACAGATACCTATTGAGTTTAGCGATGTTTATTCCAGTATTCTTGCTGTTGAATCTTCTGTTTCTGCGCAAACAGCAGGCGTGAGGGCAGAGCGACATGCCGTCACTCAGCAACATTTTCTGGCTTGGCGTTAAGGAGATTCGGAGCTTCAGCCACGATTTCGTGCTCGTGTCACTGGTCGTATGGACATTCTCATTCGCTGTCTATAGCCAGGCACAAAGCAGCTCGCAGGAGCTGCACAATGCCTCGATCGGCTACGTAGACGAAGATAACTCGGAATTGTCCCGACGAGTTATTCACGCGTTTCTACCGCCGTTTTACAAAACGCCCAGACCGGTATCGCTGCGCGATGTTGATGAACTGATGAACACGGGGCAATTCACCTTCATCTTAGATATTCCTCCCCATTTTCAGCGTGATGTGATCGCGCGGCGGCATCCAACGGTCCAGTTGAATGTCGATGCAACAGCGATGGTGCAGGCCGGGCTGGGCGCTGGTTACTCGCAGCAGATCATCACGACCGAGGTCAATGATTTCCTGGCCCGTACGCAGAGAACGGCTCCTCCTGCGATTGGTCTCGTCGTACGGATTGCCTTCAATCCAAACGTAATAACGGCCTGGTTTACGAGTGTAATGGGCATCATCAACAACGTGACCATGCTCGCCATTATAATGGCCGGTGCTGCAGTGGTCCGCGAGCGCGAACACGGCACCATGGACCATCTGCTGGTGATGCCGGTTAGTCCCTTCGATATGGCAATGTCTAAGGTATGGGCGAATGCCTTAGTGATTACGCTGGCGGTCGGATTTTCCCTGGCGATTGTCGTTCGCACGCTGCTCAATATTCCGGTTGCCGGATCAGTGCTTTTATTCATGGCCGGCACCGCGATTTATCTCTTTTTTGCTACGGCGATCGGAATCTTTTTGGGCACGGTGGCCCGCTCCATGCCTCAGCTCGGCTTGCTCACGATGCTGATTGTGCTGCCCATGAACATGTTGTCAGGTTCCAACACGCCGCTTGAAAGTATGCCGGTTTGGCTATCCACCATTATGCAGGCCTCGCCTTCAACACACTTTGTATCTTTTGCACAGGCCATACTTTATCGAGGCGCCGGTTTCGATGTCGTGTGGACGCAGTTTCTTGCTGTCGCCGGCATTGGCGTAATTTTCTTTGTGATCGCCTTATTAAGATTCCGGCGGGTCTCTATTCAGACAGTCTAGTCGGCGACCAGTTAGCACTTCTCTCAAATCAACGGGCCCATAGGTTACTTCTCTTGCAGGCCAGATATATAGCGGATCAGTGCAAGGATCCTGTCTCTTACAAACGCTTCAGAATCTACGCGCGTACCGAATTTTAGTCTCAACTCTGCAAGCTCACTGTTGTATTCTTTAAATCTGTCTCCCCACACGGGCATAGCGCGGGTGCCATGAGCGGGGACCGCGGTCCGACCATCGATGATTTCGTAAACTCGGCCAAAAGGAAATATACCCTTGTTGTTCTTCTGCATTATCGTGAGATCGCCCGGGGAGGTCTTGAGATATGCAACGATTGGGCCATCTCCTTTCCCACGTTCACCATGGCAAACGGCGCAACTGTTCGCGTACTCGCGCTGACCGGGATCTATTCCTTGCGCGTGAACGGGTATGGGAGCAGCTACCAAGGCAGCGCACAGCGTGGCCGTTCCCATCCGTTGCTTATTCATAACTTACGTCCTTAGCGTATCGTGCGGCTGTCAAGTGCAATGAATGTGTCAGTATCGTGCCCTCAAGCGTTGAATATTTTCAGTCTAACTCTTGGAAAGAGACATGTGGACGCGGGCCGCCCCCACCTTGGTGTTACTGGAGCGCCGTAGCGATATTTCACAATCAAAAACGGACATGATGTACTGTCCGCTCACGCGTCGTGGGTAGATTTGTGGGTAACGCAAATTCAAATCTTTCCTATGACCTATCGTCGAAGAATTAGGCTCGGATTATCGCCCAACTCTAATAGCCTTTGGAGATAGCGAATTAGTGTCGCACGCCGACCAAAAAACCAGCCGCTGGTGTTGCGTCGACCGGTTGGCCCCGCAGCCAAGAGCGGACATTGAAACGAGAGGTTGCTGCCACGGTGCGCCCGCCTCGGAGCGAGGCTACGTAATATCCCTGAATGCGTCGATTGACTTGCGTCAAAACCGATATTATGCGGCGTGAAATTGTGACTTCCGTTTTCCTAACTAGGAGGCCGCAATGAACTCTTCGATTGCCACTGCTGACCTTAGGACACATTTAAAAATCATTGCTGTTGCCTTGTTTTGGGCAACGGCGCTCTCGATCACGGTCATCATGATCCACTGACTTGGCGTGTTTTGCCGGGGTTCACGCTATTATTTTGCGTCGGACAACCGAGCCTCTTCCTCCATCAACAACCTCTCAATCGAGCGGCGCTGTTTCTCGTCGATCTGTCCAGTTGTTAGCAGTTCGCGGTAATGGGAGATGTTCTGACGCGTAACGAAGTTTTCTGGCTTTTCCCGCTCCTTAGCAATTGGCTTTCGCGCACGCTCTCGGGCAAGCTCGGCAAATCTCTGTTCAGCATTGGCCGCTGCGCCTAGCGCGCCGATGTACAATCGCCCTATTTCACCCAAAAGCATGATCAGAAGGAAACTGGCCGCGATCAATCCAAAGATGCGACCAACGTAGAAACCGAGATCGAAGCGAGATGAGCCAATAACTGCTGCGAGAGCAATATCAAACAACCAAATCCACATCACCAGCATCAGCCAAAGATCGACGACTCGCAGCGGGCGTTGCCACAACAGAAGCATTGCCGTGAGAGTCAGCAGCCATACAGCAGGGCTCACTCCCTTTTTTACCAATAAGGAATAGTCGCTTCCCTGCATGACAGCAGGCAAGAGATCATGGCCGACTGTAGCCAGCGCCGCGAGACCAAAAGCAAGTGCCGTGACCCCGACTATTGCAACAAACATCGCCTTGTACGGATTGGAGACCAAGAGCTTTGGGCCATTACGTGTTCGCCAGCGGATCATTGCGTAGGCAATCACAAATAAGGGAAAGCCCCCGTGCCAGAACACATACAGCCATGCGGTCGTCTGCTCCTTGGCACCAAGCAACCCCATCGGCGCGAAAGCGCCGGGGAAGGTCAGTGCATGCGGGACAATAAGGAGCGCATCGAAAAGATAGCCGGATGCTAGGACCAGAATTGAAACCAACCGCAAGCGGAGAAACTGCTCGAATAGAAGCAGCGCCGTGATTAGATCAATGAAAAATAGTGCAGCTTCATAGCTTGGGATGAAGGCCGGCAATTTAGCGAGCGGCGTTCGCGCAAAAGGGACCGCGACAACAAAACCAATAGCAGCAACGATCGCAATGACGAGAGCCGCCCGTTTTTGGCCCCCGCTCGCAAGCGCGGTAGTCAAAAAGAGACGCCGTTCATCGTTACTTCCAATGGCTGTCACCGAAAGTCTAGACCCTTACCCTCTCCCCAGCTTGTAATTGTGGAACGATCCATCCCGGTCGGCAAGTGTCCAAAGGCGCAAATGGACGCGCAAGTAACGGACGTTTTCACCATAATATCCGCTTTGGGTAAGTCGCTAACCTGGGACGGGGCAAGGAGCTCGCCGATCATCGACGATTTACGTATCAAATCCTAGCGTTGCAACTTACTTTTCCTGTATGCGATTTAAATAATCGATCACCGCCAAAATGCGATTTCTAAACCTAAATGCTTCTGCTGGTCCAAATCGGTATCCCCAAACAGGCATTTCTCGAGTGCCGTGGCTGCTAATCGTCGGATTTCGCCCATCAATCACTCGGTACACCATGTTGTAAGGAAACACGCCATTGTTGTTCTTGCTCAGGACAGTTAGATTGGTAGGGTGGGTCTTCAGGTTTTTGCTGACTGGTCCATTGCCTTTTGCGTCGATGCCGTGGCATGCCGCACAACTGGACTGATATTCTGTTTTGCCCACATCGAGATCATTTTGGGCCGATGCGTATGCACTGAGCCCGATCACGGCAATAACGACTACTAGCGACTTGAACGCAGCCTGCATTGGAAAATCCACCCGCCAATTCATCACCTATCCGCCTACAACTCCCGAGCGGACTAACGCAACCTCAAAAAAAAATGCAACACCCCCCTTCGCAAGCAGATTGACGCAGATCAACAGGCGCCCTGATTTTGCTATGTCCGCATTGGGTCACGTGTGGACGGCGCCTTGGCAAGAACTTTCTGACGCAGCTGCAGCATTGGTCGGATGCGGTCATGTGTCCGGCGCCTGTTTATACGGCAAAAGTTGGCATTCGATGGGTTATCCAACTGAAAACAAAAGCCCCGGTTATAAGGCCGGGGCCGCTGACAATTGGCGGGGACCAGGGGAGGATTCCCGCCGATACGCGTCAGCAAATTTAGGCGGTGTTTCTTGAAGTGCTCCGGGATTAGTCAGAGCAGAACATCGCCTAATTACAATTTCCAAAACAGCGACTAGTAAGCCCCAAAAGTTGCTAGCAAATAGACGGCCGCTAATAACCACAACGCGGAGGTCCAAAGACCAACGGATTCTTGCGGGCTAAGACGCTCACTCCTCGCAGCCGAGACTAATCGTGCATGATGCATGACTGCCTCTCAGGTTAACGCGATGGCAATGTTGGTGACCAAAATAGCCCAGACAAAAGCCACGGCAACAATCTTCAGATGGGTCACGCGGTCAGCGGTGGCGATTGAATAGTTCATGACCTGTCTCCACAATTTCGATGATCATGGTTAGCGCCGACGTCACGCCGCCGAAATTTAGATAATCTCCGTAAGGGTTTTCCCCTAGGTCAAAAACGGCTCGTTGGTACGAAGCCCCGTGGTGGCGCGATGTCCGGCCGATTAGAGAAGCGGACATGCGCGACAGAACACCTCTGCTACTCGTAATTCGGTTTATTCCCTCATATTCGCGCATGGCTGCTCTGAGACTGACCATTATTGCCGCGACTCGACCGGTACGTCACAACGCCGCCCCACAGAGTTTGTTTGCATCGCCAATGGAGGCAGGAATATGAGGACAACACGGGTCATTGCGTTTTCGATAGTCGCAGGCATCGTCTTAGGCGCCGGCTTGGTCGAGGCCCTTCATGCACAGGGCAAACCGCAAGCCTATGTCGTTGGCGAGATCAACGTCACTGACCCGGAGGGTTTCGCGAAAGAATTTAGTCCGTTGGCACGCAAAGCTCTTGCTGAGGCGCCTGGCTACCGCGCGCTCGTGCTCGGCGGCAAAACGGTCGCAATCGAGGGTTCAGCGCCAAAAACACGCATCGTCATCAACGTATTCGACAATCTCGATGCCGCAGTGCAGGCCTATAATTCACCTGACTTCAAGGCCGCGAAGAAAATCGGAGACAAATATGCGACCTTCCACACCTATGCCGTTGAAGGCCGATGAGCCGGCTATTACACGAAACGGCTGTTGAAGGTTCGTTCGGCCCATGAGGTCTTTCAGAACTACATCGTGACGACTAAGCGGGGCCGTAGCGGATGAATACGCTTGAGACAGTGATAGTTAAGCTGTTTCCGCTCCTCATGTTCCTCGGGCTAATATCGCCATTGGTCGCGTTTTTGTCCGCATTTGTTTTTTACTTCCGCCATCGCGATCGTGTAGAACCTGAACGTCGTGTCTCGGGCATCGCGTATGTCTTGGCTGTGATTGTTTGCGGTGTCATCGCGGGTTATTTTGGCCTGATTTTCGGGATCAGTCTGGCCTGTAACTCTCCGACTTCAAGCAATCTTTGCGGTTTATGGGGCTTCTTCGTTACTGGGCCGTTCACAATGGCTCTGGCAATTTTCCTTGTCGGATGTTCGCTCTCTCTAGTGCGGCCTGCGTCGCGAGAACAATAGGCATGATTTGACTGAGCAACCGATCATGTCCGCTTCTCTAATCGGCCGGTTTAGGTCAAGCGCTTTCAGGCTATCCACCAGTACAGTGTCGATGTCACTCACGGGCTCGTGCTTCTCTTCGGACTCGGCGCAAAAGGCCCTTCCAGTATG
>Ga0335084_10004454_pt1 | contig 13786 bp, 16 predicted proteins | sample Lox_Sample_44_FD_206721 | JGI IMG/M metagenome (GOLD analysis project Ga0335084, IMG submission 206721) | Soil microbial communities from Loxahatchee National Wildlife Refuge, Florida, United States - Lox_Sample_4.4 | ecosystem: Environmental > Terrestrial > Soil > Wetlands | place: USA... | reverse complement strand
ATCCGTGCAGCTCGCGCTCGGCATCCATGCCTCGCACGGTCCCGCCAACCCAACACCGGCACTGGATGCCGAGCGCGAGCTGCACGGATGCGTCTTCTGCGTGTCCTGCCAACCGAACAGGGCCGCTCGAACACCCCGAACAACGGCGACTCCGATCCAGCCGATCTCTGCAAAAAGAGATCACCGCGCGCGTCAGTTCTCGTGCAGCACGACCGGCAGCCGTTGGAAACCGCGGATCAGGTTCGAACGCACGCGCACCGGCGCGCCGACGACCTCGACGCGATAGCGCGGCAACAGCTCTTCCCACAACACGCGCAGCTGCATCTCGGCGACGCGGTTGCCCATGCAGCGATGGATGCCGTAGCCGAACGACACGTGCGCGCGCGCGTTCGGCCGGTCGACGACCAATCGATGCGGGTCGTCGAACATCGTGTCGTCGCGGTTGCCGGAGATGTACCACATCACGACCTTGTCCCCTTTACGGATGTGTTGGCCGCGAACGTCGGTATCGCGTACTGCTGTTCTACGCATGTGCGCGAGCGGCGTCTGCCAGCGGATCACTTCGGCGACGAAGTTCGGGATCAGCGCGGGATTGGCGCGCAGCTTCGCGTATTGCTCCGGGAAACGGTTGAGCCCGAGCACCCCGCCCGAGATCGAGTTGCGCGTCGTGTCGTTGCCGCCGACGATCAGCAGCATCACGTTGCCGAGGTATTCCATCGGCCGCTCGATCATGTCGTGCGTCGAGTCGCCGTGCACGAACATCGAGATCAAATCGTTCGCCGGCGGCAGCGCCGCCTTCTCGTACCAGAGATCGGTGAATCGGTTCAGGCACTCGAGCAGTTCGGACTGCCGATGTTCGCGCGAACGCGTGACGCCGCTGATGGTGCCGCCCGACATCACGTCGGACCAATGCGTGAGCTTGCGCCGTTCGTCGAACGGAAAGTCGAGCAACGTCGCGAGCATCTGCGTCGTCAGTTCGATCGACACGCGGTCGACCCAGTTGAACGTCTCGCCGACCGGCAGATCCTCGAGGATCGCCCGCACCCGTTCGCGGATCGCGCCTTCGAGTGCCGCGAGATTGCGCGGCGCCACGGTCGGTGCGACCGCCTTGCGCTGCACGTGGTGCTTCGGCGGATCCATCGCGATGAACATCGGCATCGTGAAGTCGTCGGCCTGATCGAACAGCGTGATGTTCGTATCGGACGAGAAGAGTTCGTGGTCGGCGTCGACGCGCTTGATGTCGTCGAAGCGGGTCAGGGACCAATACGGGCCGTGATGGCTGTCGCGGCAGTAGTGCACCGGCGCTTCGCGCCGCAAACGCTCGAAGTACGGCCAGTGCGTGTCGTTCTCGAACAAATACACGTTGCTGACGTCGAACTCGTCGAGCGGGATCGATTCGGCGCGCTGCCGCGCGCGCTCGACCGCCGCGACGTCGTCGAACGCGTTCGTCTGCATGTCAGTTACGCGCGCTTCGGCCATGCGCCCCCCCTCTCGCTAAACTCGCTAAACGCCGATCTTCGCCAACGTTTCGACGATCTCGCGCAAGATGCGCTCGGCGACGCGATGCTTCACGGCGAACTCGACTTCGATCGCCTTGGCGCGGTCCGTCAGCGCATCGCCCGGCGAGTCTTGCGCGTCGAGCCTCCGCCGGATGTCGCGATCGAGTTCGCGCATCGACGCGAGCGTATCCGCATCGACGTTCGCCCGCTCGAGTTCGCTGCGCAGTTGCTTCAACAATTCGCGGACGCGTTCGGCGCTCATCGCTGATCCATCGCCAGGTTCATAGGCAAGTGGCGGGTAGCTTAACCGAAAGTCGCGGTGCAGCCGCCAGGCTCACCCCACCGAGTGCAACCGGTGCAGGCTCAACCAGCGGAAGATGTCGGATGCGTGCAGCAGCCCGACGATCGTGTCGCGGTCGACCACCGGCAGCGGTTCGTCGGCCATCTCGGCGATGCGTTCGAGCGCTGCCGGCCCGGCGAGACTCGGCGCCAACACCGGCACCGAGCCGAGCGGGCGCATCACGTCGCGCACGAGCAGCCGCGCGCGATCCGCCTCGTGGGTCTTCGCGACGTCGCGCTGCGCGATCACACCGATCGCGCGACCGTTTTCGACGACCGGCCACGAGGTCTGCGCGCTGCGCAGCAACAGCCCGTCGACGAAGTCGGTGAGCGTGCGCGTCGGCTCGACCGATTCGAAATGCGTGCGCATCAAATCGGCGACGACCAGGCCGTGCAACGAACGCCGGACCAACAACTGCTGGTAGCCCGACGTCGCGGCGTTGCCGAGAAATACGCCGATCACGATGAACCACAACCCTTCCAGCGCCCGCCCGCCGAACAGGTTCACCACCCCCCACGCGATCAAGAGCCACGAGAACGCGCGGCCGCAACCGGCCGCGAGGCGCGTCGCCTTCACTTGGTCGCCGGACCACCACCACAGCAACGCGCGCAGCACGCGCCCGCCGTCGAGCGGAAAGCCCGGCACCAAGTTGAATAGCGCGAGCGCGAGGTTCACCGGCGCAAGCCACACGCAGATCGTCGCGACCGGAGTGAGTTCGGCCATCGCGGCGGCCGGATCGGCGGCGACGCGGGCGGCGAAGTCGAACGGCACCAGCCACGCACCGAAGAACGCGAACACCAGCGCGATCGCGACGCTCGTCAGCGGCCCCACGATCGCGATGACGAACTCGCTGCGCGGATCGGCCGGCTCGGCGGCGATCTCGGCGACGCCGCCGAAGACGAAGAGCGTGATCTGCGGCACCGCGATGCCGCGGCGGCGCGCGACCAACGAATGCGCGAGTTCGTGCGTCAGCAGCGACGCGAGGAACAGCAGCGTCGCGACGGCCGCGGTCGCCCAGGCGGTCCACCACGGCCAGTCCGGATGCCAGTTGCGGAACGCGCCCTGCGCGAGGCTCACGAGGATCAGCGCGACGATGACGAGCACGCTCGGGTGCAAGCGCACTCGAATGCCGAAGATGCGGCCCAGCGAAACACCCACGGGAGCGACCGATGGGTTGGCGTTCTGCCGGTCCATTACGACCCCCTGCGGAAACTCATTGCACGCTTCACGCGCTCGACCGCCATCGTCATCGCGACTCTCCGCGGCAGTGCGCGCTCGTTAGCAGCTCGCGCGAGTACTTCGTGCGTGTTCGCACCGACTTTCGAAACGATCGTCGCGAGCGCTTGCTCCTGCGTACCGCCGTGATACTCGACCGCGGCGCAGATGACGCCGCCCGCGTTCGCGATGAAATCGGGAATCACGCAGACGCCGCGTTCGGCGAGGCGCCGCTCCGCCTCGGCGGTCGCCGGAATGTTGGCGCCCTGCGCGATCACCATCGCCTTCACGCGGTCGACGTTGTCGGCGCGCAAAACGTCGGGCCGCGCCGCCGGAACCAGGATGTCGCAATCGACGCCGACCAAATCGGCATCGGCGATCGCGCGACCGCGCGGATACGTCGCCACCGATCGCCCGGCTCGCTTGAACGCGATGAGATCTGCGACGTCGAAGCCGTCCGCGTCGACGCGGGCGCCGCGGCTGTCGGCGACGCCGACCAGGCGTGCACCGCGCGCGGCGAGCAAGCGGGCCGCGTGCATGCCGACCGAACCGAACCCCTGCACGACGACGCGCGCGCGGTCGAGCCGCACGCCGCTGTATTCCTGCGCCGCTTCGAGTGCGGCGACCAAGCCGACGCCGGTCGCGCCGATTTCGTCGAGCGGAATACCGCCGATCTCGCGCGGCAGCCCGACCGCGCGGCCGATCTCGTCGCGAATCCACGCCATTGCGGTCTCGTTGGTGCCCATGTCCGGACCGGGAATGTAGTCGCGTACGTCGGCGATCGCGCGAGCGAAGCTGCGCAGCAGCGCTTGCTTACGCTCGAGCGGCAATGCCGGATCGGCAACGATCACCGATTTGCCGCCGCCGTGCGCGAGACCCGCCGCCGCGTTTTTCAACGTCATTGCGCGCGCGAGCCGAAAGCACTCTTCGGTCGTCGCATCGGCCGCCATCCGCACACCGCCGATCGCGGGACCGATCGCGACGTTGTCGACGACGACGATCGCGCGCAGCGGCGTGGTCGGGTCGTAGATCTCGATGACCTTGGCCGGGCCGAGGTCATCGGCGAACTCGAACATCAACGGCTCCAGGTGGCCCGCAGCATCACGTCGCCCGGCGTGTATTGCAGATCGACGTCGCCATGATAGGCGTGGTGCAGCGCCTCGGCGACCGCCCGCGCCAGGTGCGAGTCGGTGAACGTGATCTCGAGCCCGCGCGCGGTGCGCTCGCGACCCATCTCCCGCTTCAGCGCGTGCTCCTCGCGCTCGTGCGCCTCGACGTGCTCGATCAAATGCATGATCTCGACCTCGTGCGCGCGCAGGAAATCGCCGTCGACGAGGGTCAGATACGCGGCCGGCACCTTGTCGCGAACGCGTTGGCACGCCGGACACACGTGCTCGACGGCGCGCTTCGGCTTCGTCCGCCAACTCCACTTGCTGCGCGAGTGCACGGCGCCGCAATCGGGGCATACCGCCGAGCCTGCGATCTTGCGGCGCTCGAGGTACGGATCCGGATCCTTCTCGAACGGCCGCACGAAATGTGTTTGTCGAGTCCGTCGGCGCGACGCCGGCCGCTTGGGGGTAGTCATGTGAATCGTTCCGACAATGCATCGATGGCGCACGATAACGGCATTCGCACGACGATCCGCTACGTATTTGCCCGTATCGAACGGACCTCTCGACCTCCCGACAATGCGCAGCGTCCAACGGGGATCACAAATACCCATGTCTCTCGCCATCGAGCATCCCGAGTACAACTATGCCGTCGTGCGTCGCTTCAGCTTGATGACGGTCGTGTGGGGCATCGTCGGCATGGCCGTCGGTGTACTGATCGCCGCGCAGCTCGCATGGCCCGCGCTGAACTTCGACATTCCGTACCTCTCGTACGGCCGCCTGCGGCCGCTGCACACGAACGCGGTCATCTTCGCGTTCGGCGGTTGCGCGCTGATGGCGTCGGCGTTCTACGTCGTGCAGCGGACCTGTCGGGTGCGGCTCATTTCCGACGGGCTCGCGTCGTTCGTGTTCTGGGGCTGGCAGCTCGTCATCGTCTCCGCCGCGATCACGCTGCCGCTCGGGCTGACGACGGCGAAGGAGTACGCCGAACTCGAATGGCCGATCGACATCCTGATCACGATCGTGTGGGTCGCGTTCGCAGTCGTCTTCTTCGGCACGATCGCGAAACGCACGATCAATCACATCTACGTCGCGAATTGGTTCTTCGGCGCGCTGATCATCGGCATCGCGGTACTGCACATCTTCAACAGCCTCGAGCTGCCGGTGTCCGCGTTCAAGTCGTATTCGATCTACGCGGGCTCGATGGATGCGATGGTGCAGTGGTGGTACGGCCACAACGCCGTCGGCTTTTTCCTGACCGCGGGCTTCCTCGGGATCATGTACTACTTCGTGCCGAAGCAGGCCGAGCGGCCGGTCTATTCGTATCGGCTGTCGATCGTGCATTTCTGGGCATTGATCGCGATCTACGTGTGGGCCGGCCCGCACCACCTGCACTACTCGTCACTGCCCGACTGGGCGCAGAGCCTCGGCATGGTGATGTCGTTGGTACTGCTCGCGCCGTCGTGGGGCGGCATGATCAACGGCATCATGACGTTGTCCGGCGCGTGGGACAAATTGCGCACGGACCCGATTCTCAAGTTCCTGATCGTGTCGCTGTCATTCTACGGCATGTCGACGTTCGAAGGTCCCATGATGTCGATCAAGACGGTGAATGCGTTGTCGCACGACACCGACTGGACGATCGGCCACGTGCATTCGGGCGCGCTCGGCTGGGTCGCGATGGTCTCGATCGGCGCGATGTATCACCTGATCCCGATCATGTACGGCCGCAAGCAGGGCGAAATGTATTCGGTGAAGCTGATCAACCTGCACTTCTGGCTCGCGACGCTCGGTACCGTGCTGTACATCGCTTCGATGTGGGTGAACGGCTTGATCCAGGGGCTCATGTGGCGCGCGACGAACACCGACGGCACGCTGACGTACTCGTTCGTCGAATCGCTCGAAGCGAGCTACCCCGGCTACTACGTGCGCGCGCTCGGCGGCGCGCTGTTCCTCTCGGGCATGCTGGTGATGGCGTACAACGTCTGGAAGACGACGACCAGCGCCGAGACGCGCCGCGACAGCGCCATCGCGACGCCGTTAGTCGCGCCGGGAGTTTGACATGGCCGGCAATCGCACAGAGACGAGCCTGACCTTCCTGATCGTGCTGACGCTGATCGCGGTGTGCGTCGGCGGCATGGTCGAGATCTTCCCGCAGATCTTCAAGAGCGAACACACTGCGCCGGTCGAAGGTCTGACGCCGTTGCCGGCACTGGAGTTCGAAGGCCGCGACGTCTACATCCGCGAAGGCTGCCACGTCTGTCACACGCAGATGGTGCGGCCGCTGCGCGCCGAGACCGAGCGCTACGGCCACTACGCCGTCGCCGGCGAGGACGTCTACGAGCACCCGTTCCTGTGGGGCAGCAAGCGGACGGGACCCGATCTCGCGCGCGTCGGCGGCCGCTACAGCGACGATTGGCATCGCGCGCACTTGAAGAACCCGCGCAGCGTCGTGCCGCAATCGAACATGCCGGGCTACCCGTGGCTGTTCGACACGCAACTGACCGGCGACCTCACCGCGACGAAGCTGACCGCGATGCGCACGCTCGGCGTGCCGTACACCGACGCCGACATCGCCGGCGCGCACGACGCGGTGGCCGGCCATACCGAAGCCGACGCATTGGTCGCGTATCTGCAACACCTCGGCGTCGCGATGCAACACTATTCCGGAGACGAATAATGACGTTCGGCGCCTTCGTCACGTTGTTGGTGAGCCTCGCGTTCGCCGCACTGTTCTACTGGGTACTGAACCCGCGCAACAAAGCGCGACTGCAGTCGTACGCGTCGATCCCGCTCGACGACGACGAGCCGGCGCGTGGTGAGGAACCGCGGTCGTGAGCGCGTTCTGGAGCATTTTCATCGTCGTCGGCACGCTCGGTTCACTCGGGTGGGCGCTGTGGCTGCTGTTGTCGAACCGCACGAAGGCGAAGACGACCGTCGAGACGACCGGCCACGAATTCGACGGCATCGAGGAATACGACAACCCGCTGCCGCTGTGGTGGGTGGGTCTCTTCGCCGCAACGATCGTCTTCGCATTCGGCTACCTCCTCTACTACCCCGGTCTCGGCAACTTCGACGGCGTCGGTCATTGGACGTCTCACCAGCAGTGGCAGCGCGACGTCGATGCGAAGAACGCACAATTCGCGCCGCTGTATCAGCGCCTCGCCGCGATGAGCGAAACGGAATTGCACCAGAGCACCGAAGCGCAGCAGATCGGCCGACGCCTGTTTCTGAACAATTGCGCGAGCTGCCACGGCATGCGCGCGCGCGGCGGCTTCGGCTTCCCGAACTTGACGGACGCCGAATGGCAATGGGGCGGCGACTACGCGTCGATCGCAACGACGATCCGCGGCGGCCGTACCGCCGCGATGCCGGGTTGGGGACCCGCGCTCGGCGATGCGGGCGTCGCTGACATGGCGCAGTACGTCTTGGGCTTGTCCGGGGCGCCGCACGATGCCGCCGCCGCCACGCGCGCCGCGCCGCAATTCCAAACGTTTTGTATCGCCTGCCACGGCGCCGACGGCACAGGCAACCCCGCGTTCGGCGCGCCCGATCTGACGAACGACACGTGGTTGTACGGCGGCACCGCCGATGCGATCGCGTTCACGATCCGTTACGGGCGCAACGGCGTGATGCCGAACTTCACAACGACGCTCGGCGACGACCGCATCGCGATCGTCGCGGCCTACGTGGCGGGTCTGCATCGCCCCACGCCGACGCCGAGCGCTGCACCGCCATCGATCGGTTCGCCGACGTCGGACGGTTCGTCGCCGTGAACGATCCGTCGCACGGTCCGCTGATCGCGACCGACGCATCGACCGCCGGCTTCGCGCCGGTCGACCTGTACCAACGCCGCGAGAAGATCTTCACGCGCGCGATCGAAGGCCGCTTCCAGCGCATCCGTCTGTACTCCGGCTGGCCGCTGCTGATCGGCTATTTCGGCTTGCCGTGGCTCGATTGGGGCGATCGGCAGGCCGTACTGTTCGATCTGCCGTCGCGGCACTTCTACATCTTCGGCCTCACGTTCTGGCCGCAGGATTTCATGCTGCTCGCGTGGCTGTTGATCATCGCCGCGTTCGCGCTCTTTACGCTCACGTCGGTCGTCGGCCGCATCTACTGCGGCTATACCTGCCCGCAGACGGTATGGACCGCGATCTTCATGTGGGTCGAGCAAATCACCGAAGGCCCGCGTCACGCGCGCATCCGCCTCGATCAGGCGCCGTGGCACCTCGAGAAAATCGTTAGGCGGGGCGCGAAGCACTCCATGTGGATGGGCTGGGCGTTCCTGACCGGGCTCACGTTCGTCGGCTACTTCACGCCGATCCGCGCGCTGACCGTCGACGTCTTCACGCTGAACGTCGACGCAATGGCGGCCGCCTGGATCGTGTTCTTCACGCTCGCCACGTACATCAACGCGGGGTGGATGCGCGAACAGGTCTGCATCTACGTGTGCCCGTACGCGCGCTTCCAGTCCGCAATGTTCGACAAGGACACGCTGATCGTCTCGTACGACCCGGCGCGCGGCGAACCGCGCGGTGCACGCAAACGCGGCACTCGACCGGACGACCTCGGCGATTGCATCGACTGCGAACTGTGCGTGCAGGTCTGCCCCACCGGCATCGACATCCGCAACGGCCTGCAATACCAATGCATCGATTGCGCGCACTGCATCGACGCGTGCGACGACGTGATGAAGAAGGTCGGGTATGCACCCGGACTCATCCGTTACACCACGCACCACGGGCTCGAAGGACAACCGACGCGCGTGCTGCGGCCGCGCGTGATCGGCTATGCCATCGCGCTGTCGGTGATGGGCATCGCGTTCACCGTCGCGTTGTTCGCGCGCTCGCTGGTCGGCATCGACGTGATCCGCGACCGCGGCGAGCTCTTTCACGCCGATCGCGACGCGATCCGCAACGACTACACATTGAAGGTCATCAACAAGACGCAGCAGCCGAAGACGCTCGCGCTGACGGTGACCGCGAAGGGCGCCAACCCGCCGCCGCGTCTCGAAGGACCCGCGGCGGTCGACGCGGCGCCCGGCGAAGTGCTGACCGTCCCGGTCACGCTCGCGGTCCCGCCGCACGGACTCGAGGAGTCGCCGTTCGACGTACGCTTCGAAGTCTGCGACGCCGAGCGTCATTGCGACGCGGAGAAGAGCGATTTCTTCGGACCCGAAGCGGAGCACGAATGAACCCCGCATCGCCGCACGCCCGCCCGTGGTACCGGCAATTGTGGCCGTGGCTGCTGATCGCGATTCCGCTCGCGGGCGTGGTGACCGCGTCGATCACCGCGACGTATGCGTTCACGCATCCCGACCCCGAGGTGCGCAAGGCAGCCGCGACGCCGCTCGACAAGACGTCGTGGGAGCACCGGGAGTCGCACTCGTGACCGTCGCGCACGCGCTGCAATTGCCGTTCCGCGACGATCCGGACTTCGTCGCCCTGGTCGCGCACCGCGTCGCGGCCGATCGCTACGAGGTGGACCTCGACGTCGCCGACATGCGCTGCGCGAATTGCGCGGGCCGCATCGAACGCTCGCTCGCCGCGATCGACGGCGTCGAACGCGTCCGCATCAATCCGGCGCAGCATCGCGTGGTGCTCGACTACGACCCGAATCGCGTCGCGCTGAGCGCGGTGTTCGACGCGGTCGCCGCCGCCGGCTACACACCGATGTACGTCGCACGCGAAGTCGACGACCCGCGCGCGCGCGCCGAACGACGCCGGCAATTGAAGGGCATCGCGGTGGCGGCGCTCGCGATGATGCAGGTGATGATGTTCTCGTTGCCGCTGTACGTCGCGGCCGTCGACCACATGAGTGCGTACTACGTCCAGCTGTTCCGTTGGTCGGCGCTCCTCTTCACGACGCCGGTGGTTTTGTACTCGGCGCGGCCGTTCTTCGACAACGCTAGGGCGTCGTTCGGCAGCGCCTTCGGCCGCGGCTCGACCGGACTCGCAATGGACGTGCCGGTCTCGCTCGCCATCGCCGTCGCGTTCGTCGCGAGCGCGGTCGCGACGGTGCGCGGCGAAGGCTACGTCTATTACGACTCGATCACGATGTTCGTGTTTCTGTTGCTCGGTGCGCGCTTCCTCGAGCAACAGGCGCGCCGCCGGCTCGGCCGCTTCGATCATTGGCTCGCGCTGCTGCCGGAATCGGCTCGACGCGAAACGAACGCCGGCGTCGAGACGATCTCGCTCGATGCCATTCGCCCCGGCGACCGCATCGTCGTGCCGTCGGGTTCGCGCATCGCGGTCGACGGCGACGTCGTGGTCGGCGCCTCACAGGTCGACGAAGCGACGTTGACCGGCGAATCGCACCCGGTTGCGAAGGCGGTCGGTTCGCGCGTGTACGCCGGCACGCTGAACATCGCGCAACCGATCACCGTCGTCGCGACGGCGCGGCCCGCCCAGACACGCGTCGCGGACATCCACCGTCTGGCGCAACGCGCGACGCTCGACAAACCGCGCGTCGCGGTGCAGGCCGACGCGGTGGCGCGCCATTTCGTCGCCGCGGTGCTCGCGCTCGCCGCCGCGACGTTCGTATTCTGGCACTTTGCAGACCCCGTCAGGGCGCTGCCGGCCGCGATCGCCGTGCTGGTCGTGTCGTGCCCCTGCGCGCTGTCGTTGGCGACGCCGATGGCGATCACCGTCGCGACGCTGAACTTGCGCAGTCGCGGCTTCGTCGTCACGCGCGCGCACGTGCTCGAGCGGCTCGCCCGAATCCGCCGCGTGATCTTCGACAAGACCGGCACGTTGACCGGCGCGGCGCCGGAGCTGGTCGCGGTCGAGACGTTCGCCGGGACCGACGCGGCGCGCGCCGTCGCGATCGCGCGCGCGCTCGAGCACCGGACGGACCACCCTTTGAGCGCCGCGTTCGCGGCGACCGACGCAGCGACGCCGACGGCGACCAACGTGCGCATCGAGCGCGGCAAGGGCATCGCCGGTTCGGTCGACGGCGTCGCATATCGGCTCGGCAATGCCGATTTCTGCAACGCGCAGCGGCCGCCGCTGCATCCCGATCTCACGACGTTCTACCTCGCGACGGTCGCCGCGAACGGTTGGCCCGTCGTCGTCGGCGAGTTCGCCGTGCGGATGGCGCTGCGCGACGACGTGCCGGCGACGTTGGCGGCGCTCGGCCGCCTCGGCGTCGACGCCGAGATCTGCACCGGCGATCGCGCCGAACCCACCCGCGCGCTCGCCGAGGGGCTCGGGATTCCGTTCAGCGCCGACGCGACGCCGGAGGGAAAGCTCGCCCACGTGCGCGAACTCGCCGAGCGCGGCGTCGACGTCGCGATGGTCGGCGACGGCGTCAACGACGTGCCGGGCCTCGCCGCCGCCGCGGTATCGATCGCGCCGGCCGACGGCACCGACCTCGCGCGCGCACACAGCGACGCGGTAGTGCTCGCGCCCGGTATCGGCGCGATCGCCCACGCGATCGTCGTCGCGCGCGCCGCACAACGCGTCATCCGGCAGAACCTGACGTGGGCCGCCGTGTACAACCTCGTCGCGATTCCGCTCGCCGTCGCCGGCTACGTGCCGCCGTGGGCGGCCGCGATCGGCATGTCGGCGAGTTCGCTCGGCGTCACGCTGAACGCGCTGCGTCTCGCGCGCGCCGACACGTCCACGAAGGGGCGCTGATGGAGATTCTGCTGTTGTTGATTCCGCTGTCGGCACTCGTCGTCGTCGGCGCCGCGGTCGTGTTCTTTCGCGCCGTGGACGCCGGCCAATTCGACGATCTCGAACGACAAGGCCAAGCGACGCTCTTCGAAGACGCGCGCGCAGAACCCGCCCATTCGCTGCAAGGGGAAAAATCTCGATGAAACCGTATTCGCTCGCGATTCTCGTCCGCCCCGCACAAGCGTGGGCCGACATCGGCCGCTCGGCGACGTCCGTGGTGCGCGTCCTCGCGACGCACACCGCGTTGTGGGCGCTGGTGCCGGCGCTGTGCTGGTATTACGGCGTCACGCGCGTCGGCTGGCAGTTCGGCGAAGAACCGGTGCTGAAGATTTCGCCGGACAGCGCCGCGAAGATCTGCGTGCTCTTCTATCTCGCGATGGTCGCCGGCGTCACGTTCCTCGGCTACATGGTCCATTGGATGGCGGCGACGTACGCCGCGTCGCGCTCGACGTTCGCGCGCGGCATCGCAATCGCGACCTACACCGCCACGCCGTATTTCGTCGCCGGACTCTTGGGACTGCACCCGTCGCTGTGGTTCGACATCGCGATCGGCGTCGCGGTGGCCTGCCACTGCCTGTATCTGCTGTATCTCGGCGTGCCGATCGTGATGGAGATTCCGGCCGAGCGCGGCTTCCTGTTCGCGAGCGCGGTGGTCGCGATCGCGCTCGTCGGCGTGGTCGCGATGATGGGCGGTACGGCGCTCTTGTGGGATTTCGGAGCGGAGCCGCGCTACACGTATTGAGCGCGCGTCGCCCGCGTCACGTACCGGGCAGACGCGCCGGATCGGGCGCCTGCGACGTCGGCCACGCGACGTTGTGGTTGCGCATGATCTCGTTCAAGCGCGTGTTCCACCGTTCCTTGCCGAACGCCTTGTACGTCTGGAACGGATTGCAGTACTCGCGCATGCGAAACGCCTTGCCGTCCTTCGACGTGATCTTCGAGAAGTAACGCTGCTCGTACTTGCCGCCGAAGATCGTGTCGCCGCCGCCGGTCGATTCGATGATCACGGTGTCCGGTTCGCTCGTCGGATACGCCGCGATCAACTGCGTCGAGAAGCGCGGCACCACTTCGAGCAGGAATTCCATGAAACGGCCCGTCGCTTCGCGGCCGATCACGTACACCGGCGTCTCGAACGTCGGGCCTTCCCAGATCGCGTCCTCGTGCAGCGCTTCGAGCCAGATCTCGCGTTGCTCCGCGAGCGTCGTCTTGACGCCGCCGAATGCGGCACCGATGCCGCGGGGTCGGGTCGCCATCGTGGTCTCCTTCGATCAGTGAACGTTCGTCAGCCGAGCTTCGAATCCAACGCGACCGTCCAGTCGCGGATGCGCCACGCTCCGTCGGCGCGTACGAGCGAGAACGTGTATTGGCCGGTCGTCAGCGGCGTCAGCTTGTTCGCGACGGTGCTCATCACGACGAGATAGACGGCGCCGCTCGCCGTGCGGTCGTTCTGTTCGTGCACGACCAGGTTCGTCATCACGTGGCGCATCTGCGTACCGGACACATTCGGCGGCCGCAGCTTCAGCATTTTGGCGAGCGATGCCTTGTCCGCGACGCCCGGCACGCCGACGTCGATGCGCGCGTCGTCCGCGAAGAGCGCGGCGAGCGCGTCGGTTGCGCCGTTGTCGGCGAAGTGACCGTAGCTGTGGATCAGGTTCGTGATCTCGAGCCGGTCGCGGACGAACGCGACGTCGTTCATGGTATTGACCCCAATCCGTTTCGTGTCCAGCGCGCCGTTTCGAACGCCTACACGGCCGTTCGGCGTTTGTGCGAGCATCGCGAGCGATTCGCCGCACAGGATCGCGGCGCGTCGGCCGGGGAGTCAAATGTTGAAACGATCCAGGCGAAGTGTTCACGCGCACGCGGCGTGCGTCGCAGCGGCGCTGCTCGCCGCGGCCGCACACGCGACGTTCACGATCGTCGCGGTCGACCCGCAGAGCGGCGCCGTCG
>Ga0335084_10004452_pt1 | contig 13788 bp, 11 predicted proteins | sample Lox_Sample_44_FD_206721 | JGI IMG/M metagenome (GOLD analysis project Ga0335084, IMG submission 206721) | Soil microbial communities from Loxahatchee National Wildlife Refuge, Florida, United States - Lox_Sample_4.4 | ecosystem: Environmental > Terrestrial > Soil > Wetlands | place: USA... | reverse complement strand
AGCCAGAAAGTGTTTGAATGCCGCCAGCAGAAACGAGCGGAAGCGGCCGCGCTCCCGGTCGGCTTGTGCCAGCCAGTGGCCAGCCAGCAGCCGGGCGAAAAACTCCTGAGTGAGATCTTGCGCGTCATGAGATGCGTACCCGCGGCGCCGCGCAAACGCGTAGAGCGGATACCAATAGGCTTCGCACAACTGCGCCAACGCATCTCGTGCGAGCGTGGTGTCGCACGCCCCCGCCTGGAGCACGACAGACCAATGCGTGGTCGCGAAAACGCCGGCGGCACCGTGAGCCACACCGCTCGCGTTGCCGGGTCGCGAAGTCGTTTCCGATGAAGCGCTCATGAAACCGCCGCCCTAAGCCTGCGGTCAAACCGGCAGTCCTTCTCAGAATTCACCACTGGGTGATTTCGTCGTCAGCTTGAAACAATTGTGGAAACATCCGCTTTAGTTGAGCATTATTGAAACGGTCGAAGCCGAGGCAGCCTTCGTGGTCGGACGCCTTGGCATCGCAAGTTGTCGGGGACTTGTGCACCAGCATGCGCGCCCCGTCCCAAGCCGTGATCAGTTTCAGGAATTCCTCACGCGGTGTGTCGGCGGGCATCTTCTTGGCCAGCCACGGGTAGAGCCGGCGCAACTGCTCCAGCGACCACCTGTCGTACCCGTGACAGAAAACTCCGAGGCGAGCCGCGGCCTGACAAGTGGTTTCGTCGTCGCGCGTGCTTGAGACGAGGAACTCTCGAATCCGTTTGAGTGCGTCTTCCCTTGTGTACTTCACTTCGCTCACCTCATTTCGTTTCGCTAAGCTGGTTTGTAGCTGGTCAGCGCCCGCATGTATTGGGCGCGTTCAAATGCGCTGGGGTCGGGACAACGCATCTGGCTCATGCTGCCGCGCAGTTGCTGGACCGAATCATACCAATGCTCTTCGAGCCATTGAGTCAATTCAGTCTCGATAATGCCGATTTGGCCAATGCCCTTGGCCAGCAACACCGAGCACAGCATCGTGACGTCCGCGCCTGCCATCAGCATCTTGGCCACGTCTCTCGACGTGTGAATCCCACTGGTCGCCGCGAGGTCGGCGTTGATGCGTCCGAACAGAATCGCGATCCACCGCATCGGCAAGCGCAGCGCCTGTGGCGTGCTCAGGATCACTGACGGCTTCACCTCAAGTTCTTCCAGATCGATGTCGGGTTGATAAAACCGGTTGAAGAGCACCAATCCGTCCGCGCCCGCCGCATCGAGGCGCTTGGCCATGTTCGCGACGTTGCTGAAGAACGGGCTGATCTTCACCGCGACGGGAAGCGCAACCGCACTCTTCACTGCCTTGACGATGTCGACATACGTCTGTTCGACCTCGGCGCCGCTGAGGTTCGAGTCGGTCGGGATGTAGTAGATGTTCAGCTCGAGCGCGTCGGCGCCGGCCTGTTGAATCTGTTTCGCGAACTCAGTCCAACCGCCAACTGTCGCCCCGTTCAAACTGGCGATGATCGGGATATCCACTGTCTCCTTCGCCTTGCGGATGTGTTTGAGATATTCCTCGGGACCGAGGTTAAACTCGCGCGGCTCGGGAAAATACGACAGCGCTTCCGGAAAACTCTCCGTACCCGCGGTCAGATGATGATGCAACTCGTGCGTTTCCAGCCGCAGCTGCTCCTCGAACAATGAATACAGCACCACCGCAGACGCGCCCACGTCCTCCATGCGTTTGATGTTGCCGAGATCTTCCGAGAGCGGACCGCACGCCGAAACCACCAGCGGCGTCCGCAATGCCAAGCCTAAATAATCGGTTCGTAGATCCATAATGTTCCTCTCAAGTTGTCGATGCTTCAGCGACGGCGGGCGGCGTCTGGCCATTCGGTTTCCAGGTTGCCAGATACTCAAATCGTTTGAACCGTCGCTCCGCATCGGTCTGCGCGAGTTTGAATAGCATGCGCGCGCGTTCGGGGTCGCTCTTGGTCAGCATCTTGAACCTGTTCTCCATCATCAGGAATTCCTCGACGCGTTGCTTGGGCTGGCGCGAATCCAGTTGCAGCGGATTCTCGCCCTGGGCCAGGCGCCGCGGGTCGTAACGGTAGAGCAACCACTGACCCGAGTTCACCGCCGCCTTCTGATTCTGCATTGCGGTGGTCATGTTGATGCCGTGCGCGATGCAATGGCTGTAGGCCACGATCAACGACGGCCCGTCGTACGATTCCGCTTCGAGAAACGCGCGCAACGTGTGCTCGTCACGCGCACCCATCGCCACGCTGGCCACGTAGACGTGACCGTAGGTCATGGCGATGCGACCCAGATCCTTCTTCCCGACCGGCTTGCCGCTTGCCGCAAACTTCGCGACCGCGCCGCGCGGCGTGGCCTTCGACATTTGCCCGCCCGTGTTCGAGTACACTTCGGTGTCGAGTACGAGAACGTTCACGTCGCGTCCGCTGGCCAACACGTGGTCGAGGCCACCGAAGCCGATATCGTACGCCCAACCGTCGCCGCCCATGATCCACACGCTCTTCTTCACCAACATGTCGGCGACGGAGAGCAACTGACGTGCTTCAGCCGACTTGATTTGCTGTAACTTTTGCTTGAGCGCTGCGATGCGCTCGCGTTGGTCGTAAATCCCGGCTTCGTCCTTCTGTTCGGCGCTTAGGATCGCCTGCACGAGATCGCCGCCGATCTTCGGGGCGAGCCTCTTCAACAGTTCGCTCGCGAATTCTTTGTGTTTGTCGATCGAGAGGCGAAACCCGAGTCCGAACTCCGCGTTGTCTTCGAACAACGAATTGCACCACGCGGGGCCGCGACCGTCGTCGTTCACCGTCCACGGCGTCGTCGGCAGGTTGCCGCCGTAGATGGACGAGCAACCCGTGGCGTTGGCGACAATTGCGCGGTCGCCGAAAAGCTGGCTGACAAGCTTGATGTACGGCGTCTCACCGCAGCCCGCGCAGGCGCCGCTGAATTCGAATAACGGTTGTTGCAACTGCTGGTGCGGAATGCTCGCAACCTTGAGCCGGCGCCGATCCAGTTCGGGAATCTTCAGGAAGAAATCCCAGTTCACGCGCTCCTGGTCGCGCAATGGCGGTTGCGGTGACATGTTGATAGCTTTGAGTCGTGGCTCGCTCTTGTTCTTCGCCGGGCAAACGTCCACGCACAACGCGCAACCCGTGCAATCCTCGGGCGCGACCTGGATCGTGTATTTCAGTCCCTTCCAATCGCGGTCGCGGGCGTCGGCGCTCTTGAATGTCGCGGGCGCGTTGGCGAGCGCCGCCGACTCGTAAACCTTCGAGCGAATGACTGCGTGCGGACACACCATCGCGCACTTGCCGCACTGGATGCACACCGCGATGTCCCACACGGGAATCTCCAGCGCGATGTTGCGTTTCTCCCAACGCGCCGTGCCGGTCGGGAACGTGCCGTCGCACGGCAGCTTGCTGACTGGTAACAGATCCCCGCGTCCCGCGATGATTTCACCGAGCACGTCGCGCACAAACGCGGGCGCTTCTTTCCCCACCGGCGGCGCCAGTTCAGACGAATAGTCGGCCCGGCTCGGCACCGCGACTTCGAACAGGTGTTCGAGCGTCCGATCCACCGCGCGCAGGTTCATCTGCACGATTTCCTCGCCCTTCTTGCCGTAGGTTTTGCGGATCGATTCCTTGATCGACTCGATGGCCTCCGCTTTAGGTAGCACACCCGAAATCGCGAAGAAACAGACCTGCATGACGGTGTTGATGCGCCCGCCCATGCCGCATTCGCGGGCGACCTTGACAGCATCGATGACGTAGAATTTCAGTTGCTTGTCAACCAGCCCCTGACGCACCGCGCCGGGCAAGTTGCTGTAAATTTCATCCGGTCCGTACGGCGTGTTGAGCAGGAACGTTCCGCCCTCAACCACGTCCTTGAGCATATCGTAGCGGTCGAGGAAAATCGGCTGATGACAGGCGACGAAGTTCGCTTTCGACACGAGGTACGTTGAGCGAATCAGTTCCGGCCCGAACCGCAGGTGCGAGACGGTGATCGAGCCTGACTTCTTAGAGTCGTACACAAAATAACCTTGCGCGAAGTTGTCTGTATTCTCGCCGATGATTTTGATGGAGTTTTTGTTCGCGCCGACCGTGCCGTCCGAACCGAGACCGTAGAACACCGCGCGCACGACGTTGTCCGGCTCCGTTGAAAACTCGGGATCGAACTCAAGACTCGTGTGGCTGACGTCGTCGTTGATGCCGACGGTGAAATGGTTCTTCGGCTGACGCGCGGCGAGATTGTCGAACACGGCCTTGACCATCGCCGGTGTGAACTCCTTGGACGAAAGTCCGTACCTGCCGCCAACAACCACGGGCAGATTGCGACCCATTTCCCGCAACGCCGTCACGACGTCCTGATACAGCGGCTCGCCCGTGGCGCCAGGTTCTTTCGTGCGATCCAGCACGGCGAGCGCGTTCACACTTTTTGGCAGCGCGGCGACGAAGCGGGCGGCGTCGAACGGCCGATACAATCGCACTTTCAACAAACCAACCTTCTCGCCTCGCTTCGAAAGGTAATCGACCGCTTCTTGCGCGGGTTCGCAGCCCGAGCCCATCAGCACGACCACGCGCTCCGCGTCGAGCGGGCCATGATAATCAAACAGATGATAGGCACGGCCCGTCAACTTCGCGAAGGTGTCCATCGCCTTCTGCGCGATGTCGGGACACGCCGCATAGAATGGGTTCACCGCTTCGCGAGCTTGGAAGAACACGTCCGGGTTTTGCGCCGTGCCGCGCAACACCGGATGGTCGGGCGAGAGCCCGCGCGCGCGATGCTCCAACACGCGCTTGTCGTCGATCATCGCGCGCAGATCCTCGTCGCTCAGCAGTGCGATCTTCGAGACCTCGTGCGAGGTGCGGAAGCCATCAAAGAAATGCAGAAACGGCACGCGGGCTTCGAGCGTTGCGGCCTGTGAGATGAGCGCGAAATCCATCGCTTCCTGCACCGAGTTCGAGCACAGCATCGCCCAACCCGTCATGCGAGCCGCCATCACGTCGCTGTGGTCGCCGAAAATTGACAACGCGTGTGTGGCCAGCGATCGAGCGGCGATATGGAACACGGCCGGTGTCAATTCGCCGGCGATCTTGTACATGTTAGGAATCATCAGCAACAGGCCCTGCGACGCCGTGAACGTGGTCGTCAACGACCCCGTTTGCAGCGCGCCGTGAACCGCGCCCGCCGCGCCGCCTTCGCTCTGCATTTCGATAACGGTGGGCACCGTGCCCCAAATGTTCGGGACGCCGTGGGCGGCCCATTCGTCGGCCCACTCACCCATCGGCGACGAGGGTGTGATGGGGTAGATGGCGATGACTTCGTTGGTGCGGCAGGCCACGTAACCGACCGCTTCATTTCCGTCCATGGTTACGAATGTATGTTTGCTCACTTTGGTTCCTCTCTTAACAAATACGCGGCAAATCTTCTCCGGTCGGCATGTCGATAATCCGCTCGCCGCCGATGGCGGTCCGAAGCAGCGCCATGCCCTTGGGTTTGTCTTTCACCTCGCCGATCACACAAGCGTTCTTGCCGAGCGAATGGCGTTTCATCGCCGCCAACACGCGCTCGGCATCGACGGTGCGGCAAAACAAAATCAGTTTCCCCTCGTTGGCCATCGTCAATGGATCGATGCCCAGCAAATCGCAGGCACCACGAACCTCGCGATTGACCGGGACCGCCGTCTCTTTGAGGATGATGCCGATGCCCGAGGCATGCGCGATGTCAGATACGGCCGCGGCGAGCCCGCCACGCGTCAGGTCGCGCATCGCGTGAATCTCGACGCCCGTGTTGAGAACCTCTTTCACCAGCGGCCACAATGGCGCGCAGTCGCTGACGATGCTGGTCTGGAACGAAATGCCCGAGCGGCTGCTCATCACCGCCACGCCATGTTCGCCGAGCGACCCGTTCACGATCACCGCGTCGCCGGGCCGCGCGTTGGCGCTGCCGAGCCAGTTGGGCGTGACGATCTGGCCGATGCCCGCGGTGTTGATGTAGAGTCCGTCGCATCGGCCGCGCTCGACGACCTTGGTGTCGCCCGTGACAATCTGCACGCCGACTTCCGCGGCGGTATTGCGGATGGACGCAACAATCTTCTCCAGGTCGCCGATCGGCAAACCTTCTTCGAGAATGAAACTCAAACTCAGCCAGTACGGTTGCGCACCTTGCATCGCGAGGTCGTTGACGGTGCCGCAGACGGCCAGCCTGCCGATGTCGCCGCCCGGAAAGAAATACGGCGAGACGACGTAACTGTCCGTCGTGAAAGCGTAGCCCCGTCGGTTTATGACAAGGACGGCGCTGTCGTCGAGTGGACGCAGCACGGGATTGTCGAACTCGTGCGCGAAGAGCCCCTCGACCAGTTCCCGCGTCAACGAACCGCCGCCGCCATGCGCCAACATGATGCGGTCGTACGTCACGCAGCGACCCTCCCTTCGTATTTGTAATACGCCGCGCACGTGCCTTCGCTCGACACCATGCACGGGCCGATCGGATGCGCCGGCGTGCACGTGCAGCCAAACAATCGACAATCGAGCGGCGTCGAAATGCCACGCAAAATGTCGCCGCAACGGCACAGTGGGTTGACGTGCGCTTCGCCGAACTTCACACCGATCGCATGCGTGGCGTCGAAGTTGGAATACTTCGAGCGAATCGCGAGTCCACTTCCTGAAATCGTGCCGATCCCGCGCCAGATCGCGTCGTTCGGCTCGAACACTTCAACGATCAACCGCTGCGCCGCGGCGTTGCCGTGCTCGGTCACCGAGCGACTATACTCGATCTCCACTGCCGCGCGACCGTCGAGGATCTGGGTCAGAAGCATGTTGATCGATTTCAATATGTCCCACGCCTCGAATCCGGCGATGACGCACGGAATCTTGTAGCGCTCGCCAATGAACCGGTATACGGCCGCACCCGTGATGACGCTGACATGACCGGGACAGAGAAAGCCATCAATCTTGACCTGCTGATCGCGCAGCAATGCATCCATCGCGCGTGGCATCGTCTTGTGTGCGCACAGCACCGAGAAATTCCTCACACCATCGCGCGCCGCCCGCCAGATACTCCACGCGACCGTTGGCGCCGTCGTCTCGAATCCGACGCCAAGAAACACCACGCGTTTCGACGGGCATTCCTTTGCCAGCACGAGGGCATCGCTTGGCGAATACACAATCCGCACGCTGCCACCCGCGGCGCGCTCCCGATCCAACGACGATTCGCTGCCGGGCACACGCAGCAAATCACCGAACGTGGCGACGACGACATCGGGGCGACGACAGAGTTCGACGGCGGCGTCGATGTAGCTTGCGTCGGTCACACAAACAGGGCAGCCGGGGCCCGAGCGCAACCGCACACTCTCAGGCAGCAGTTGGCGCAAGCCCGTGCGAAACGCCACCATCGTGTGCGTGCCACAGACTTCCATGAGCTCCACGTCACGTCCGAGGCGCCCGGCGAGTTCTTCGATTGTCTGCACAAGAGTTTTCACGCGAGCACCTCCCGCAAGTCCGTCGCCGCGCGAATCGCCGCCAACTCCTCGACCTCGCTCTTGTCCCACTTGTGAATGGCGAAACCCGCGTGCACGAGCACGAAATCGCCGAGTCGCGGATCCTCAATGAGCGACACGTCCACCTCGCGCAACGCGCCCTCGACCGAAATCGTTGCGGTTGTCCCGTGCAATTCCACAATGACTGCCGGCACGGCTAAACACATCGTCGTTTGATCCTTTCCATCGCCACCGCTGCTTGTCCAAGCGCCAACCCGCCATCGTTGGGCGGCACTGCGGTGTTGGTGAACACTTCGAAGCGGCGCGACTGCAGCGCCTCGACGGTGCGTCGCAGCAGCAATTCGTTATGAAAGACGCCACCCGACAGAGTTACACGATGAAGGCCGCGCTGAGCGCGCAGGAATCGGCAGGTCTGAAGGACAGCGGCAACGATCGTGTTGTGAAACTTGGCAGAGATTTCACTGATGGCCGCGGCGCGTCGGCGATCACGGCGAATCGCGCGGAGTGTCACGCCGAAATCCAGCTTCCACGGTTGCTCACGCGTCTGAACTTGGAACGGATAGACATCGCGCACGCGCGCGTCGGCGATGGATTCGAGCCGGATGGCGGCTTGCGCTTCGTACGTCGTAACATCACAGAGCCCGAGAATCACAGCCACCGCGTCGAACAATCGTCCCGCGCTGGAAGTCGACGGCGAGTTGACGCCCGCTCCGATCATCTGTTGAATTGGCCGCAACTTCGGTGTGACTTCACCGAGTCCTTCGGTGAGCAACACGCTCGCGGCCATTCGCCATGGTTCCTCGATGGCTTTGTCGCCACCGGGAAGCGGGTACGGCTTGAAGTGGGCGACCCGCTCGAAATCGCATCGATCCGCCACGAGAAATTCGCCGCCCCAAATCGTGCCATCGGTGCCGTAGCCCGTGCCATCAAGCGCGACGCCGATGACGGGTTCATGCAAATCGTGCTCGGCCATCACGCTGGCGATGTGCGCGTGATGATGCTGGACGCCGACGCGCGGGAGCGCAGTGAATTTCTCGGCGAATTTCGTCGACAGATAACCGGGATGTAAGTCGTAAGCCAACACCTCCGGCACGATGCGCAACAGCCGCTGCAGCGCCGCAATCTCGGTCGCGAAGAATTCGTAGGCGCGGTACTCCTTGAGATCGCCGATGTGCTGCGAGAGAAACGCATTGCCGTCGCGCACGAGGCAGAACGTGTTCTTCAGTTCGCCGCCCACAGCGAGAATGTGCGGCGCCCCGGACGCGGGGGCGATCCGAATCGGATTGGGTGCGAACCCGCGGGCACGCCGCGAAAATTGGCGCTGACCGTTGATCACGCGCAGCACGGAATCATCGCACTTGTGGACGATGGGACGATTGTGGGAAAGCGAAGCCTCGACAATGCTTTCGAGAACGCCGAGCTCATTTTCGTCGCTGATGATGGGATCGTCGGTGATGTTGCCGCTGGTCATCACGAGCGCATCGATGTCCTTCAGGAGCAAATGGTGCAGTGGCGTGTACGGCAGAAACGCGCCGATCGTGTTCGTGTCGGGTGAGAGGTTAACAGCGAGTTTTGCTCCGCGTCGCTTCCGGCCCACGATGACAATGGGGCGAGCGACAGAAAGCAGTTCCGCTTCTTCAGACTCGTTGACGTCGCAGAACCGCTTGAGCGTTGGCAGGTCACGAAACATCACCGCCAGCGCCTTATGCGGACGCTGCTTACGTTCGCGAAGACGGGCGACGCACTCCGTGCTCGTCGCGTCGCACGCCAGATGGTAGCCGCCGAGACTCTTGATCGCGACGACGCGACCGCGCCGCAACAGTTCCTGCGCCTTGGCGAGAGGCGAGTCGGTCGTGGCACTCCCGCCCGAGATGTTAAGTTCAAGTCGCGGACCGCAATCCTCGCAGGCGTTCGGTTGCGCATGGAACCGACGGTCGCGCGGGTCGAGGTACTCGCGTGCGCACGGCTCACACATCGTGAAGCCGGTCATCGACGTTGTGTCACGGTCGTACGGAAGGTCGCGGATGATTGTGAAGCGGGGGCCGCAGTTCGTGCAATTGGTGAACGCGTAGCCGTAACGGCGATTCTGGGGATCGAAAATCTCCTGCAAACAATCGTCGCACGTCGCGAGGTCGGGCGAGACATCAACCGCGACATCGCCTTCGGGTTCGGATGCGACGACCTGGAAGCCGCGATAGCCTTTCGCGCGCAGCACTTCAGTTTTCATGTCGGCGATGACAGCTTGGCGGGGCGGCTCGGTGGTCAGATGATTGAAGAACGCGCCGACGTTCGTATCGTCGCCCTCGACTTCGAGTGTGACTCCTTGCGTATCGTTGCGGACGTAGCCGCCGAGGCCCAGTTGCGTGGCATACCGGTAAACGGTCGGGCGAAACCCGACGCCTTGGACACGGCCGACGATTCTTGCGCGCACGCGCGTGGTCATTCGGCGGTCACCTCCGAGTGGGTTTGGCGGTGGGGATGTTGGTGCGGCTGAACGAGGGCGTCGAGATCCGGGTGGTCGTGTGTGTGAGGTTCGATGTGAATTTCGCCTTCCATGACGTGCTCGAGCCAGTGAATCCACGCGGCGATCCCTTTGCCCGAGCTACAGGAAATCGGCAGGATCGGCGCGTGGGCGTTGAGGTTGCGGAAATTGCGGAGGAACTGCTCGTAGTCGAAGTCGACATACTGCAGCAGGTCGATCTTGTTGAGCACCAGCGCGCTGATCTCGTGAAACAGCAGCGGGTATTTCGCCGGCTTGTCATGGCCTTCCGTGACGCTGAGGATCCCGACCTTGGCGGTCTCGCCGAGATCAAACTCGGCGGGGCAGGCGATGTTCCCGACGTTTTCGATCAACAACAGATCCAGGTCGTCGAGGTTCAACTCACCGAGCCCGCGCTGGATCAACGGCGCCTCGAGATGGCAGGCGCCGCCCGTCAACAGTTGCACGACGGGCACGCCGAGTTTGCCAACGCGATCGGAGTCGAGCGTGGTGGCGATATCGCCTTCGAGCACGGCAATGCGATGATGCTCCTTGAGTGAAGGAATCGAGCGCTCCAACAGTGAGGTCTTTCCCGCGCCCGGTGCGCTAATCAGGTTGATCGCCGTGATGCTCTTGGCGGTAAGCAGTTCGCGGATGCGGCCAGCAATCTGATCATTCGCTTCGAGAACGTTGCGCAGGACTTTGATATTCATTGTCCACTGCCCGTGCGTTTAGCACTGCCGATGCCACAGACTCGGACATTTTGACAATCAACTGTGTCACAGTCAGTTGCGACTGTGCTGGAAGAAGCAGATGCCTCGCCGAGAACGACACGATGTCACTACAGACTGGCGGACTCGACAACTTGTCATCGGCGCCGGGCGACGCCGGTTTCGCGGGCCACCGCCGCGACGGCGCGGGCGACGCGTCTGGCGACGTCCCGATTGAACACGCTCGGGACGATGTACTCCTCGCTGAGCTGGTCGTCGGTGATGCAGCCAGCGATTGCCTTCGCCGCTGCGAGCTTCATCGGCTCGTTGATTTCGCGGGCGCGGGCGTCGAGCGCGCCGCGAAAGACGCCGGGAAACGCCAGCACGTTGTTGATCTGGTTCGGATAGTCGCTGCGGCCTGTGGCAATGATGCGGGCGCGGCCTTCCGCTTCCTCGGGCATGATCTCCGGGACCGGGTTTGCCAACGCGAACACGATCGGGTCTTTGGCCATTCTCTTCAGCGCACGGACGGGGAACAACCCGGGGCCGCTGACGCCGATGAACAGATGCGCGCCGGTCGCGGCGTTCTCGATGTTGCCGCTGATGTTGCGCGGGTTGGTGTGCTCGGCCAGCCACGCCTTGCTCGGGTCAAGGTCGGGCAATCGTTTTTTGCACACGATCCCCTTACGGTCGCAACACACGATGTCACGCGCACCCGCAGCCAACAAGATTTTCGTCACCGCAACGCCTGCCGCACCCGCGCCGAGGATGGTGATCCTGATTTCCTTGAGCTTCTTCTTGAGGATTTTCAGCGCATTCAGTGTCGCGGCGAGCACGACGATGGCCGTGCCGTGCTGGTCGTCATGGAACACCGGGATGTCGAGTTCGCGCTTGAGCCGCTGTTCAACCTCGAAGCAACGTGGCGCGCTGATGTCTTCGAGGTTGATCCCGCCGAAGCCTGTCGAGATCCACTTCACGGCGTTGACAATCTCATCGACGCTTTTCGTCTTGAGGCAAATCGGATACGCGTCGATGCCGCCAAATTCCTTGAACAACATCGCCTTGCCTTCCATCACGGGCATCGCGCCTTCGGGGCCGATGTCGCCGAGGCCGAGCACGGCGGTGCCGTCGCTGACGACGGCGACGGAGTTGTGTTTGATCGTGAGCGTGCTGGCTTTGTTTGTGTCCTCAGCGATCGCCATGCAGACGCGCGCCACGCCCGGCGTGTAGGCCATCGAGAGTGTGTCGCGCGTGTTGAGCGGGACCTTGTTTTGGATGTGAATCTTGCCGCCAAGATGAAGCAGGAACACGCGGTCGGAAACTTGGAGGACTTTGATGCCTTTGAGCTTCTTGATGGCCTTCAGGATTTTTGCCGCATGCGCATCATCGCGGGCGCTGACTGTGAGATCGCGCACCTTGAAATCGCGATCAGCGCGAACCAGATCGACCGCGCCGGGATCGCCCTCGGCGCGCGCCACAGTGTGTAGAACGCTGGCCAGCATGCCGAAGTCATTGCGGACGCGGATACGGACGGTGAAACTGTAGCTGACACTAGGAGCAACGTTAGCCATGGCGAGGGTTTCCTGCAGAGCATACGGGGCAGTGAGGGTCTTTCGCAATCGGAAAAGTTCGAAACGTCATCGCACCGCCATCCCACACCAGCAACTTACCTGTGAGATTCTGGCCGACACCCGTGAGAAACTTCAGCGCCTCCATCGCCTCGAGCGTGCCGATGACGCCCGGCGTGACGCCAACAACCGGGAACACGCCCTTCGGTGGCCCTTCAGGGAATAGGCAGCGCAAACAGGGCGTCTCAGGCGGACGAAAGAAACTCAAGCGTCCCTCAAGCCCCCACACGCTTCCATACACCAGCGGGATGCCCAGGCGCGCTGCCGCCTCGTTGAGGAGGTAGCGGGTCACAAAGTTGTCGAGACAATCGACGATGATGTCCGCCCCGCCGACCAGACGGGTGACGTTCTCCTCGTTAATCGTATCGGTCAAAACGGTAACCTTGACGTGTGGGTTGACCAGCGCAAGTGTTTGCCGGGCGGAGACAGATTTATTGACTCCGACGCGCGTGTCGTCGTGAAGAATTTGGCGATTGAGATTGGTCTGTTCCAGCGTGTCCATGTCGCAAATGCGCAGACGTCCGATGCCCGCCACCGCGAGATAGATTGCCGCGGGCGAGCCGAGTCCGCCGGCGCCAGCGATAAAGACTGTCGAACCTTTCAGCCGCCGCTGACCTTCTTCCCCCCAGCCATCTAGGAGCATCTGTCGGCCGTAGCGATCCAGTTCATCGGGCGAGAGGCGCATGGGATCCCTCCGTGTCAATTTCGATGCTGCTTAATATCAATTCATCACCTTTGAGCAATTCGGCGTCGAGGTCATGACAACGCGGGCACTCAAACCATGTGTCTTCCACGTCGAACTCCAAACTACACACCTTGCAGCGCGCGGTCGGCTCGATCGGTTCGACGCGCAATTCGGATCCGTCCAGCGGACTGTTGGCCACCGCGGCGTTGAAGCAAAACTCCAACATCGCAGCGTCAAGTTGACGAAGCCGACCGACCCGCACGTGCAGCCGCTGGACGCGGGGGTTGGGATACGAGCGCAGATACGTGCTGGCCGTTTCCAGTAACGCCTCGATGACCGACATCTCATGCATTCGCCGTCAGGCCTCCGCTCCCGGCCTCGTGCGCCAACGTCGGAAGTAGACTGTGAATCTGCCGCACCACGTCGCGCGCGGCTCGCTCGGTCTCAGGCGACAGCGCGGTGCCGAAGTTGAAATCGAAACCGCGGATGCCAAACAAGATACCCCGTGGTGCCCGGCCGAAGAACGACTCCGACAACTGCAAGAGATCCCCCGGCGCGAGATAGTGCGCCACCGCATGGCTCTGGTAATTCGGCTTCACGACTGTGCGCGTGACCGGTTGCGGAGTCTCCGAGGTGGCGGCATCGACGAAAATCACCACGTCGAATCGGCTGATGACCTCAGCGTGGTCAACCTCAAGTTGATGCGCCGTGAGCAACTCGACATCGGGCAGCGCCAAGTTCTCCAATTGTTCCACGACGAACCAGCCGACGCCGTCGTCGTTGCGACTGCGATTGCCGAA
>Ga0335084_10004451_pt1 | contig 13790 bp, 11 predicted proteins | sample Lox_Sample_44_FD_206721 | JGI IMG/M metagenome (GOLD analysis project Ga0335084, IMG submission 206721) | Soil microbial communities from Loxahatchee National Wildlife Refuge, Florida, United States - Lox_Sample_4.4 | ecosystem: Environmental > Terrestrial > Soil > Wetlands | place: USA... | reverse complement strand
GCAGTTTGGCGCCGACTTCCTCGATCGGATGCTCGGCGCCGCGACGGCGCATCGCCTTGAAGCTGGGCTGGCCGGCCTGGCATTCCTGCACCCAGTCGCGGGCGAAGCGGCCCGACTGGATGTCGTCCAGGATACGTTTCATCTCCTTCTTGGTCTCATCGGTGACGATCCGGGGGCCGCGCGTATAGTCGCCATATTCCGCGGTGTTGGAGATCGAGTAGCGCATGTTGGCGATGCCGCCCTCATAGATGAGGTCGACGATCAGCTTCACCTCGTGCAAGCATTCGAAATAGGCCATCTCCGGCGCATAGCCCGCCTCGACCAGCGTCTCGTAGCCGGCCTGAATCAGCGCGGTCAGGCCGCCGCAGAGTACCACCTGCTCGCCGAAGAGATCGGTCTCGCATTCCTCGCGGAAGTCGGTCTCGATGATGCCGGAGCGCCCGCCCCCGATGGCCGAGGCATAGGAGAGCGCGATCTCGAGCGCATTGCCCGAGGGATTCTGCGCCACCGCCACCAGGCAGGGCACGCCGCCGCCCTTCTGATATTCCGAGCGCACGGTATGGCCGGGGCCCTTGGGTGCCACCATGAAGACGTCGATGTCCGAGCGCGGCTCGATCAGGCGAAAATGGATGTTGAGACCATGGCCGAAGGCGATGGCGGCACCCGGGCGCATATTGGCGTGGAGCTCGTCGGTGTAGATCTTCGCCTGCAGCTCGTCGGGCGTCAGCATCATGACGATGTCGGCCCACTTGGCGGCCTCGGCCGGCGTCATCACCTGGAGGCCGGCGGCCTCCGCCTTCTTGATCGAGGCCGAGCCCGGCTTCAGCGCGACGCGGATGTCCTTGACGCCGCTGTCCTTGAGATTGAGGGCGTGGGCATGGCCCTGGCTGCCATAGCCGACGACGGCGATCTTCTTGCCCTTGATCAGGTTGACGTCGGCATCACGATCGTAATAGACGCGCATATTCGAAAGCTCCTTTGTCTCTTCCAGCGGCGACCCCGCTCGAGGGTGGAATGCCGCGCCGTTCCGGTGAAGGCGAGGCCCTGGCCTCGCCGCTAGCTTCTTGGCGCTCCGAAGGGCTCAGAGCGCCTCGGGGCCGCGGGCGATCGCCGCGACCCCGGTGCGCGATACATCGACCAGCCCCAGCGGCTGCATCAGATTGATGAAGGCGTTGAGCTTGTCGGTCGAGCCCGTCATCTCGAAGACGAAGGATTCGATCGTCGAGTCCACGACGCGGGCGCGGAAGATGTCGGCGATACGCAAGCTCTCCACCCGCTTCTCGCCGGTGCCGCGCACCTTGATCAGGGCCAGCTCGCGCTCGAGGCTGGGTCCCTCGGACGTGAGGTCGCTCACCCGATGGACCGGGACCAGCCGCCCGAGTTGGGCCTTGATCTGCTCGATGATCATCACGGTGCCCGAGGTCACGATGGTGATGCGCGAGAGATGGCGCTGCGCGTCCACCTCGGCGACGGTCAGGCTCTCGATGTTGTAGCCGCGCCCCGAGAACAACCCGACCACGCGGGCCAGGATGCCGGGTTCGTTGTCCACCAGCACCGAGATGGTGTGGCGCTCGATCTTCTGCGGTTCGGCCATGGCACTTACACCAGCACCATGCCTTCTTCCGAGACCGGCTTCGCATGGTCCTCGGGTCCGAGCAGCATCTCGTTATGCGCGGCGCCCGACGGGATCATGGGGAAGCAGTTCTCGGTCTGGTCGATGCGGCAATCGACGACCACGGTACGGCGGAGCTTGATCATCTCCGCGATCGCGCCGTCGAGGTCGCCGGGCTTCTCGATCCGCAGGCCCACGCCGCCGAAGGCATCCGCGAGCTTGACGAAATCGGGCAGCGAATCCGTGTAGCTCTCGGAATAGCGCCCGCCATGGAGCAGCTCCTGCCATTGCCGCACCATGCCCATCCACTGGTTGTTCATGATGAAGACCTTGACCGGCAGCTTGTACTGGCAGGCGGTGGAGAGCTCCTGGATGTTCATCAGGATGGAGGCCTCGCCCGCCACGTCGATGACCAGCGCGTCGGGATGGGCGATCTGTGCGCCGATCGCGGCCGGCAGGCCGTAACCCATGGTGCCGAGCCCGCCCGAGGTCAGCCAGCGGTTGGGCTGCTCGAACTTGAGGAACTGGGCCGCCCACATCTGGTGCTGGCCCACCTCGGTCGTGACATAGACGTCCTTGTCCTTGATCGCCGCATAGAGGCGCTGCAGCGCATATTGCGGCTTGATGATGCTCTCCGAGTTCTTGAAGCGCAGGCAGTTGCGGCCGCGCCATTCCTCGATCTGCTTCCACCAGGATGCCAGCGCCTTGGCGTCGGGCTGGACCTGCTTGGCCTTCCAGACCTTGATCATGTCCTCGAGCACATGGCCGACGTCGCCGACGATCGGGATATCCACGCGCACGTTCTTGTTGATCGAGGAGGGATCGATGTCGATATGGATCTTCTTCGAGTGCGGCGCGAAGGCGCTGACCTTGCCGGTCACGCGGTCGTCGAAGCGGGCGCCGACCGCGACCATCACGTCGCATTCATGCATCGCCCAGTTGGCCTCGTAGAGGCCGTGCATGCCCAGCATGCCGAGGAACTGCGGATCGGTCGCCGGATAGGCGCCGAGCCCCATCAGGGTGAGCGTGCAGGGGAAGCCGGTCAGCTTCACGAACTGCTTCAGCAGCTGCGAGGCCGCGGGACCCGAATTGATGACGCCGCCGCCGCAATAGAAGAGCGGCTTCTTGGCCTTGGCCAGGAGCTCGATCGCCGCGTCGATCTGCTTCGGATCGCCCTTCACCGGCGGGTTGTAGCTGCGATGCTTGCGTGCGGCCGCCGAAGGCGCCCCCGCATAGCTGGCCTTCGCCTGCAGCACGTCCTTGGGCAGATCGATCACGACCGGCCCGGGCCGGCCGCTGCGCGCGACATGGAAGGCCTCGTGCACTACGCGGCCCAGATCGCCGACATTCTTCACCAGATAGTTGTGCTTGGTGCAGGGCCGGGTGATCCCGGTGGTGTCGGCCTCCTGGAAGGCGTCGTTGCCGATCAGATGCGTGGGCACCTGGCCCGTCAGGCAGACGATGGGGATCGAATCCATCAGCGCATCGGTCAGGCCGGTCACGGCGTTGGTGGCGCCGGGTCCGGAGGTCACCAGCACGACGCCGACCTTGCCGGTCGAGCGCGCATAACCCTCGGCCGCATGCACCGCCGCCTGCTCATGGCGCACCAGTATGTGGCGCAGCGCGTTCTGCTTGAACAGCTCGTCATAAATCGGAAGGACCGCGCCGCCCGGATAGCCGAATACGACGTCCACACCCTGGTCCAACAAGGCCCGGATGAGGACAGACGCTCCGATCATCTCCTGCGCAGACATGTTCGCTGATCCTTTCGCTCACGAAATCGGGCTCGGCGCGGCTTGTTCGCGGGCGCAAAAACCCGTCCCGCCCAGCCTATTGGCTGCCGGCGAGGGTTTTCGACCCTAGTGGCTTGCTGCATTGCGGTCAACAGCTAATGGCAAATCTTCGAAAAGAATTCACGAAAGAATCTTTCCAAAAATTTCTCGCCACCAAAGCCGGGGGCCAACGGATCGGTCTCGATCCGGGTCGCTTCCGGCAGCCGATGGCGAAACCAGGTGAATTGCCGCTTGGCATAGCGCCGGGTGGCCTGCTGGCCAGCAGCAATCGCGGCTTCGAGGCTGGTCTTCCCGGCGAGATGCGCACTCAGCTCGGCCACCCCGATCGCCTTCATCGCCGGCAAGTCGGGATCGAGCCCGAGAGCCAGAAGCGCCCGAACCTCTTCAAGCGCCCCCGCTTCGACCATATGCGCGAAGCGCCGATCGCAGGCCGCATAGAGGGCGCCGCGCGGCGGCGTCAGCACGTAGGCGGAGAAGGCGAGATCCGGCGGCGGTCCCTGCCCCGCCTCCGCTTGCCAAGCCGAAAGTGGTTTGCCCGTCGCCTCGTAAAGCTCGAGCGCGCGCAGGATGCGTTGACGGTCGGTCGGCTCGATCCGTTCCGCGGCCGCGGGGTCGCAAGCCCGGAGGTCCTCATAGAGCGCGGCCAGGCCGCCGTCCGATCTCATCCGCGTTTGCAGCCGCGCCCGAACCACGGCCGGTACCGGCGGCAGATCGGCGATTCCGCGCATCAAGGCTTCGAGATAGAGGCCGGTGCCGCCCACCAGGATCGGCAGGCGCCCTTCGGCCTGGGTTTCGGCGATCGCGGCCAGCGCCAGCTCGCGCCAGCGTCCCGCCGAGCAGGGTTCTGCCGCCGGTAGAATGCCGAAGAGACGATGCGGCACGCGGGCCATCTCGGCCGTGCTCGGGCGCGCCGACAGCACCGCCAGCTCGCGATAGAGCTGCACGCTGTCGGCATTGATGAGCGTGCCGCCGAGCTTGAGCGCCAGCGCCATCGCCAGCGCCGACTTGCCGCTCGCGGTCGGACCGGCGATGACGAGGACGTTTCTCCGATCTCGTCCCGCTTGGAGAGGGTTATCCCCTCTCCCTTGATGGGGGAGGGTTAGGGAGGGGGTGTGAGACGGTGACCGCGAAGAGGTCATGAGATCCGAAGCGTTCGCTTCTCATAGCGAGGCAAGCGGCCCCCCCTTCCTAACCTTCCCCCGCAAGGGGGGAAGGGATGAGGACATGGGGTGAATGGCGATTGCTGGCGTGGTCAGCGCTCGGTCGCTTCGTTCCTCAGCTCTTGTCGATCCGCACGGCGACCCATTGGAAGTCGCCGCCGCGATAGACCAGGAGCGTGACCACGCGATAGCCGTTGCTCTTGGCGTCGTCGACGCGCTTCTTCACGTCGTTGGGAACTTTGACCGCTTTCTGATCCACCTCGATGATGACGTCGCCTTCCTGCAGCCCCTTCTCGGCCGCGGCGCCATTGGGATCGACCGCGGTGACCACGACGCCCGCGACGTCCGGCTCGAGCTTGTATTGATCGCGCAAGCCTGCCGTCAGCTCGGTGACGACCAAGCCCAACAGATCGATCTTGCCGCTATTGGCAGGAGCCGTCGTGTCCTTGCTCGCCGGCGGCTCGGCCGACGCCTGCTCGGTCTCCTCATGGAGCTCGCCGACCTTGACCGACAGCGTCTTCTCCTCGCCCTGGCGCCAGACCACGATCTGCACTTCCTGATCGATCGGGGTCTCGGCCACGACCCGCGGCAGCTTGCGCATCTCGTCGATGGCATGGCCGTTGAACGACAGGATCACGTCGCCCTGCCGGATTCCAGCCGTCTCGGCCGGGCCGCCGGTCGTCACGTTGGCGACGAGCGCGCCCTTGGGCGAAGGCAGCCGCAATCCCTCCGCCAGCTCGGGGCTGACACTCTGGATGCGGACGCCCAGCCAGCCGCGGCGCGCATGGCCATAGTCGCGCAGCTGTTCGATCACCGTGCGCGCGAGGTTCGAAGGAATGGCAAAACCGATGCCCACGCTGCCGCCCGACGGCGAGAAGATGGCCGTGTTGATGCCGATCACCCCGCCATCCATGTCGAACATCGGGCCGCCCGAATTGCCGCGGTTGATGGAGGCGTCGGTCTGGATGAAGTCGTCATAGGGACCGGCATTGATATCGCGCTGGCGGGCCGAGACGATGCCGGCCGTGACCGAGCCGCCCAGCCCGAAGGGATTGCCGATGGCGAGCACCCAATCGCCGATCCGGGTCTTGTCGGAATCGCCCCACTTCACCGCCGGCAAGGGCGACTTCGGTTCGACCTTGAGCAGGGCCAGGTCGGTCTTGGCGTCGACTCCGATGATCTTGGCCTCGAGCTCAGTGTCGTCATGCAGCCGCACGGTAACCTGGTCGGCACCCTCGATGACGTGATTGTTGGTCACGATGTAGCCGGTGGGATCGATGATGAAGCCCGAGCCCAGCGAGGTGGCCCGGCGCGGCTCGGGCTGTTGCCCGTTGTCCTCGCCATTGCCATCGCCGCGGTTCTGCCGGTCGAAGAAATCCTTGAACATCTGCTCGAGGTCCTGCTGCGAGCCGCCGTCGTCGCGCAGCACCTGGGTGGTCGAGACATTGACCACCGCCGGCAGCAGGGATTCGGCGAGATCGGCAAAGCTGTCGGGCGCCGAGCGCGCCGAAGCAGGGACCGGCGCCGCCGTCATGGTCAGGAAGACAGTCAGCGCCGCGGCGCAAACCGGCCGCGCCGCAGTGAGCCACCAGGATCGCGCCCGGAGGAGACACGGCAAGAAAGCAGGACGGGACGACACGGGTATCAGACCTCCAAAGTCATAGGCCACCGACGGGCCGGTGGACGAATGGGGAACGAGATTAGGCGAAATCGATGGCGGTCGGGTGAATTTTCCGGGGAGCCGGCAGCACGCCTTTCTCGACACAAATGGTGGCGGAAGCGTGGCAGCCAGGCGCTTTAGCCGCGGACCAGCCAGATCAAGAGCAAGCCCAACCCTGCCGCCGCCAGGCCGCCGGTGCGCCGCACCGGCTCGGGCAGCGCCGACAAGGCGTCCGCGGCGCGGCGCAGCATCCCGGGCGCGGCCGCAAGGACGATGCCCTCGATCACCAGCACGAGACCGAGCGCGCTCAAAAGATCCGTCATCGCGCCATCCCGCGCCGCACCGGGGCGGGCACCGGCCGGTCATCGTCCCATCCCGCAGGCAGGATCGGCCCGATCACGGCGCGGGCTTCGCGCCACCCGTGTGATCGCTGCCGAAATAGCGGAAGAAGTCGCCCGTCGGCGGCCCGACATAGGTCGTGTTCGCGCTGTTGAGCCCTTGGGTCAGCGCCTGCATTGAGCGATAGAAGTCGAAGAAGGCCGGATCCTTGCCATAGGCGTCGTTATAGACCCGGGTCGCCTCGCCATCGCCCTCGCCGCGCAGCACTTCGGCCTGGCGGCGCGCGTCGGCGAGGATCACCACCTGCTGCTTGTCGGCCTCGGCCTTGATCTTCTGCCCGTCGCGCTGGCCTTCGGCGCGCAGGCGCCGCGCTTCCTGCTCGCGCTGCGTCTGCATGCGCCGGAAGATCGCCTGGCTGTTCTCCTCGGGCAGATCCACCCGCTTCATGCGCACATCCACGACGTTGACGCCGTAGATCTGGGCCGCCTGATTGACCGATTCGGTGATCGACTGCATGAACTGGGCGCGCCGGGCCGTCAGCATCTCCGACATCGGCACCTTGCCGATCTCCCCGCGCAGGTTCGCGTTGATGATCGGGCCGACGCGGCCGCGCAAGCCCCCCTCGTCGCGCACGACCTGATAGAACTTGAGCGGATCGACGATGATGTACTTCGCATAGGCCTCGACCACCACCTGCTTCTGGTCATTGGTCGGCATTTCGGCCGGTGCCAGATCGAGATTGAGCACGCGCTTCTCGAAATAGATCACGTTCTGGATGAAGGGCAGCTTGAAGTGCAGCCCGGGCTCCTTGATCGCCTGGCGCGGCTGTCCGAACTGCAACACCAGCGCCTGCTGCCACTGATTGACAGTAAAGGTCGCGGAGAGCAGCACAACGACGGCGACCACCACCAGGATGACGATCGCCACGAACGATGTCCGGTTCATTGCGAGGCCCCCGTGGTCGTGGACGTACCCTTGTTGCTGTTGTCGGATTGCACGGCGCTGTTTGCGGGCGGCTGCGACTGCAGCTTCATCAACTCGTTCAGCGACAGATAGGGAAGCGTGCCGCCGCCCGGAGCGCCATCGACCAGCACCTTGTTCATGCCGTGCATGACGTCTTCCATCGTCTCGAGATAGATGCGCCGCTCGGTCAGCTCCTTGTTCTTGGCATACTGGTCATAGACTGAGAGAAAGCGTTGCGCGTCGCCGGTGGCGATCAAAATTTTCTCGGCCTTGTAGGCCTCGCCGGCCTTGATCACCTGCTGCGCCGCGCCTTCGGCGCGTTGCGTGATCTCGTTGTAGTAGGCCTGGGCCTCGTTGACCGAGCGCTCCTTGTCGGCGCGCGCGGCCTGCACGTCGCGGAACGCCTCGATCACCGCGTCGGGCGGATCCACCTTCTGCAGCTGCAGGCTGGTGATGACGATGCCGGCATTGTAGCTGTCGAGCACATGCTGGATCAGCTCCTGCGTGCGCGATTCCACCTCGGCACGCCCCTTGGTGCGGGTCGATTCGAAATCGGACTGGCCGATGATCTCGCGCATCGCCGCCTCGGACACCGCCTTCACGGTCTCGTCGGGATCGCGCACGCTGAAGAGGTACTCGCCGGCGTCGCCGATCTTCCACAGCACCACGAATTGGATGTCGATGATGTTCTCGTCGCCGGTCAGCATCAGGCTTTCCGCCGAGATGTCGCGGGTGCTGGTGCCGTCGGCGGCGGAACGGAAGCCGATCTCGACCCGGTTCTCGAAATCGACCATCGGCGTCTCGACCGAGCCGATCGGGGCCGGCAGGTTGTAGTTGAGGCCGGGGCCGGTGGTGGCGACCCATTTGCCGAAGATCATGGCGACGCCCTGCTCGTTGGCGTCCACCCGGTAGAAGCCGCTGGCGAGCCACAAGGCCAGGGCCGCGAGCGCGATGAAGATCAGGCCGCGCCGCCCGCCCATGCCGCCCGGCAGCCAGCCCTTGAGCCGATCCTGCCCGCGGCGCAACATCTCCTCGATATCGTTCGGCCGTTGACCGCCGCCCGACGGACCGCGCCCCCAAGGGCCCTGGCCGCCGCCCCAAGGACCGCCGCCTCCTTGATTCTGCCAAGGCATATCAAGCCTTCCTGTCTAGTGGATCGAATTCTGCGCGCCGGCTTTCCCGGGACGGTCCGACGCCTTATATGACAGCCGGTTGCCTCGGGCAACCGGCGCACGCCCCGCCTCCGGCCATATTGTGATCTCATTGGAGTTGTTCAAGCATGTCCGCCCTTAACCAAGCCGCCATCCTCGATGCCCTGAAGCGTGTTCCGGGGCCGGACGGCCGGGGCGACATCGTCGCGCTCGGCATGGTCTCGGGCGTGGCGATCAAGGACGGCAATGTCGGCTTCGCGATCGAGATCGATCCGAAGCGCGCCGCCCAGCTCGAGCCGCTGCGCAAGGCGGCGGAGCAGGCGGTGCATCGGCTGCCGGGCGTGCTGTCTGTGACAGCAGTCCTGACCGCTCATCGCGGCGGACCGGCGCCGGGCGCCTCTTCGGCCGGGCATGCGGGTCCGGCGCCGGCGGCGGGTCAAAAGGCCGCCGTCGCCGGCGTGCGCCACATCGTGGCGGTCGCCAGCGGCAAGGGCGGCGTCGGCAAGTCCACCACCGCCGTCAATCTGGCGCTGGCGCTGAAGTCGCTCGGCCTCAAGGTTGGGCTCTTGGACGCGGACATCTACGGGCCTTCGCAGCCGCGCATGATGGGCATCTCCGGCAAGCCCACCTCGCCCGACGGCAAGCGGCTCAACCCGCTCGAGAATTACGGCGTCAAGGTGATGTCGATCGGCTTCATGGTGCCCGAGGAGACGCCGATGATCTGGCGCGGGCCGATGGTGATGAGCGCCATCAACCAGATGTTGCGCGACGTCGAATGGGGCGAGCTCGATGTGCTGGTGGCCGACCTGCCGCCCGGCACCGGCGACGCGCAGCTCACCATGGCGCAGCAGGTGCCGCTCTCCGGCGCTGTCATCGTCTCGACGCCGCAGGACATAGCATTGCTCGACGCCCGCAAGGGCCTCAACATGTTCCGCAAGGTCGAAGTGCCGGTGCTGGGCATCATCGAGAATATGAGCTACTTCGCCTGCCCACACTGCGGCCAGCGCAGCGACATCTTCAGCCATGGCGGGGCGAAGCGCGAGGCCGAGCGGCTGGGCGTAGAGTTCCTCGGCGAGCTGCCGCTCGACATGGCGATCCGCGAGACCTCGGACGGCGGCCACCCGATCGTGGTGTCGCAACCCGACAGCCCACACGCCAAGACCTACCGCGCTATCGCCGAACGGGTCTGGGCCAAGCTCGCCGGCGCCCAGCGCACGGCACCACGCATCGTGATTCAGTAGAGGCCCTTTCTTGATCTCCTCCCCCGTCTTCGGGGGAGGATCAAGGAGGGGGCTGCTCGTTGGTCGAACACCGTGCAGCCCCCTTCCAAACCTTCCCCCGTTCCGGGGGAAGGGACAAGCAAGAGCAAGCGGAGCTTTCACGCCCCCGCCGGGGAACCGGATCGATCCTCAAGGTTCCTTGCGGGCCAGGATGGCCTGCAGCTCGGCCCATTCGCGCTTGCCGAGCCCGCTGTTCTCCGGCGTCACCTTTTCGCCGGCCAGCATGCGCTTGATCGCCGCCATCGCCGCCGCCGACAGGGTCACGGCATGGAGACGATGCTGGAGGAAGGCCTCGTAGGTGAGGGGAACCCATTTCGCCACGACGTCCAGCATCTTCTCGGCATAGACCCGAATTTCGTACTGCGCATGCGGATCGGCGCGCAGCGAAAGGAAATGCAGCAGGTTGTGGAGATCGGTCTTCCAGTACCATTGCGTATAAAAATTGAGCGAGAGATTCATGCGCGCGAGCTCCCGCGCCAAACCCTGGCGGGTCTCGTCGGGCCGGCTCCCATCCTCGCGTTCGTTCAGCATCTCCTCGTAATGCGCGTAAGACCGGGCCGCATCCTCGCGCAGCAGGATCAACACGCGCTGGGCCTCCGCCCCCTCCAGCACATCGCCGCGGCCCTGACGGTTGGCGGCCGACTGCGCCGCGAGCTGCTCGGGCGCCGGGATGTAGAACTCGTTGTCCAGCACCGAATAGCGCGCCGAATATTCGTTCACATTGGCGGTGCGGTGCCGGATCCATTGCCGCGCGACGAAGATCGGCAGCTTGACGTGGAACTTGATCTCGCACATCTCGAACGGCGTCGAGTGGCGGTGGCGCAGCAGATAGTGGATCAGCCCGCGATCCTCGCTGACCTTCTTGGTGCCGCGGCCGTAGGACACCCGCGCCGCCTGCACCACGGCCGCATCGTCGCCCATATAGTCGATGACGCGCACGAAGCCGCGGTCGAGCACCGGCAATACCTGATAGAGGATCTCTTCGAGGGCCGGCACGGTGGGGCGGCGGGTGGTGGCACTGACGGCGCGCTGGGCGTCGATCTCGGCTTGCTGCTGGGGCGTCAGCGTCATGACGGTCGGATGGGTCCCTTCGTGTTTTCGACTGCGGCCCGCAACAGCGCCGCCGGCCCCGCGCAATCTAACGGCTCGATGCGCTTGCGGCCACAAGCTGTGCCGCGGCGCCCGGAAATGCTGGGAGTCGGCTCGGAAAACCCAACGAATCGAGCCTCTTCCCGTCCGATAACCAACCCTTCCGATTCGCCATGTCCCCACCTATATTGGGGGTGTCGGGAAACCGACTATGGCGATAAACGCGTTATGGAATAAGCGTTGCGGACCCGGGGGCGGTACCCGGCGCCTCCACCAGATTTGCCGGCCTTGGGATCGTTCGGATCGGAACCCTTCCAAGGCGGGCCCCACGGGGGCGAAATAGGATCGACGCGCGTGGTAAAGGTAACGTTTTTGCCCGGCATGGTTCCGCCGTTATCGGGCCAACACAGAAGTGCCAACGACAACAATCGTCTGGCTCTCGCTGCCTAATAGGTAAGCGCGGTCCGGGGGGCACCGGGCAACAGAAGCCCCCCACTTTGATCGACGCTGCCAGTTCGCGTAAGACGGAGGCAGCGGGGTGATGGACGATATCCGAGGGGGACGACGGCACGCATGGCCGAGGATTTTCTGCGTTACGAGGAAATGGTGGAAGCGGCGCTGCGCGACGTGGTGCGCCGTTCGCTGGCGCTGGTGGCCGAGCGCGGCCTGCCGGGCGCACATCATTTCTATATCACCTTCCGCACCGACCGGCCGGATGTCCTCATTCCCACGCGCCTGCGCCAGCAATATCCCAAGGAGATGACGATCGTGGTCCAGCACCAGTTCTGGGGGCTGGAGGTCGATCGCGACACGCTGCGCATCACGCTCAGCTTCAACAATCAGCAGGAGCGGCTGGTCATCCCCTTCGTGGCGTTGACGGCCTTCGCCGATCCTTCCTGCAAGTTCGGCCTGCAATTTGAGGCGCGCGCGGCAAATGCCGTCGAAGCGGCCGATCGCGGCGCGATTCCACAGGCCCGCGCGGGCGTTCCGGCGCCCGCCCCGGCGGCGGCCACGCCCGCCGAGACCAAGGGCGCCGAAGTGGTCACGCTCGACGCCTTCCGCAAGAAGTAAGCGGGCGCAGCAGCCCGCTTGTCCGCTTCTCCAGACGCAGCCAACAGATCGCCGCACCCGAGCGTCTGCGTCATCATCGTCGCCTTCAATGCCGGGCGCTACCTCGCCGCCTGCATCGACGCGCTGGGGCGCCAGACCTGGACCGATTTCGAGGCGATCGTCGTCGATAACGGGTCGACCGACGGATCGGTATCGAGCCTGGGTCCCCTGCCCCCCTCGTTCCGCATCCTCGCGGCTGGACGCAATCTCGGCTTTGCCGCCGCCAACAATCTTGCCGCCACGGCGACGCAAGCGCCCTGGATCGCCCTGCTCAATCCCGATGCGATCGCGGCACCCGACTGGCTCGCGGCTCTCATGGCGGCGCAGTCCGCACATCCGGATATCGTCATGTTCGGTTCGACTCAGATCCAGCTCGGAGACGAAACGCGCTGGGACGGGCTGGGCGATGTCTATCATGCGAGCGGCATTCCCTGGCGTGGCGGCCATGGCCGAGCCGTCACCGGCCTTGCCCCGGGCGGCGAGGTGTTTGGCCCCTGCGGCGCGGCGGCCCTCTATCGGCGTGAGGATTTTCTTGCGGTCGGCGGCTTCGATGAGCGCTTCTTCTGCTATGTCGAGGATGTCGATCTCGCCTTTCGGCTGCGGCTCAGGGGCGGGCAGGCGCTCCAGGTCGCGGATGCCGTGGTGCGCCATGCGGGCTCGGCCTCGACCGGCCGCAGTAGCGACTTCACCCTGTTCCATAGCTGGCGCAACCGCAGCTGGCTCTTCGTCAAGAATATGCCCACGCTCCTCTTCTGGCCGCTCTTGCCGCTGCATCTCGCAGCCTTGGCGCTGCTCCTGCTGTCCAGCCTCCGGCCGGAACGCCGTTACCGCCTGGCACCCAGCTGGCGCGGGCTCGTGGCGGCGGCGACCGGCCTCGCCCCGATCTGGCAAAGCCGGCGGAAGATCCAGCGCCAACGCCAGGCATCGATCGGCACGATTGCGCGCGCCATGACCTGGTCGCCGATGGCTCCCTTCACCCGGCGTCCCGTCCTATGGCCGCAGCGTCATCCCGGCGCCAGGATCCGCACGACGCCATGACGGACGACCTCGAGACCGCCGGCACCGTCAGCGTGATCCTCGTCAGTTTCCATTCGGGGTCCGTGATGTGGCGCGCGCTCGACGCGCTGGGCGCACAGCCGGAACTGCGCGAGATCCTGCTGGTCGATAACGGCAACCCGCCCGCGGTCCGGGCGGAGCTTGATCGCCGCGCGGCCGCCGGCAGGATCCGGCTGCTTCGAAGCGAGCGCAATCGGGGTTTCGCCGCCGCCTGCAATCTCGCGGCTGCCGCGGCCCAGGGCGAGCTGCTGCTGTTCCTCAATCCCGATGCCATCATGCCGCCGGAGGGTCTTGGGCGATTGGCGGCGGCGATGGCGGGCCGGTCGCGCCCCTGGATCGCCGGCGCGCGGCTCGTCGGTGCCGACGGCGCCGAACGGCGCGGCGGCCGGCGCGGCGAGCTGACGCCCTGGGCCGCGCTCGGCGACGCGCTGGGAACTGGCCGGTTCAACCGGCATCGCGAACCTCTGCCGCCCGGCCCGACCGAGCTGCCGACGATCAGCGGCGCCTGCCTGCTGATCCCGGCCGCGGATTTTTGCGCGCTCGGCGGGTTCGACGAGGGTTACTTCCTGCATGTCGA
>Ga0335084_10004450_pt1 | contig 13790 bp, 10 predicted proteins | sample Lox_Sample_44_FD_206721 | JGI IMG/M metagenome (GOLD analysis project Ga0335084, IMG submission 206721) | Soil microbial communities from Loxahatchee National Wildlife Refuge, Florida, United States - Lox_Sample_4.4 | ecosystem: Environmental > Terrestrial > Soil > Wetlands | place: USA... | reverse complement strand
CGCGCCGATCCCATTGGGGAAGATTGGGATGGAGAAGGACACGACCTGCCGTCGCGCCGCGGTGGGCACGTCGGCGGCACACAGCAAGTCAACCTTGCCCTGCTGTACTGTCTCGAACGTCGCCGGGGCCCACTGCACGCCCAACGTGGGGAGCCCGAGCTCTGCTTTGAGCGCGTCGACCACTTCCATACACATCGCGACAGAGAATCCGGCGGCGTTGCCCGCCTCGTCCCGGTAGGAAAACGGGCGTGCATCAGTGCGATAACCGAGATTCACCCGGCCGGCTTGGCGAATGCGCGCCAAGGTCCCGGCTGGCGCCCGCGTTGCTTGAGCGCCCGCCGGCGGCACGACGGCGTGGAAGGCTATGGCGCAGGCCGCGATCCGGGCCCAATGCCCCCAAGGGACAATCCATCCTACACGTTGCATGGACCTGTCTCCTTTCAGCCCCTGGCTGGTTGTTTGGCCACCGCGGGCATTCCCGCTGTGAAGCGGTTGGCGATGAAGCCCCAGAGCACGTACGTGAGGCCGATGACGATCATGCCTCCCATCACCGCGTCCTTGCCGGATGCGTAGAGCGCATAGACGCTGTAGAGCATCGCGACCACCGTGATCGTGACGTTGCGCTTGTAGACGGACCCTGGCGCGGCGCCTTTGATCATCATCACCGGCAAGGCCGACAACGCGATCACGTAGGGCACCACGTTGGTGACGACGGCCAGGTTCACGAGGACGCCGAACTGCTCGCTCAGGCTAGGCGAGATCGTCGACAGCGCCAGCAGAGTCTGGACGACGCCCAGCACGAGCATGCCCGCAATGGGCGCGCCCATGGCGTTCACCTTCTTGAAGATGGCGGGGAACATGCGGTCGTCCGCAGCCGCTTTCGCCGTCTGGGCGATCGTAAACTGCCAGCCGAGCAGCGAGCCGACGCAGGCCAGTACCGCAAGGGCCATGACGATGCGGCCGATCGTCGGGTTGAACATGTGCGCGTAGGCGAGTGCGAAGGGACCGGTGGACTTGGCCAGCTCGGGGTTCGGCACGATGCCCTGGATCACCGTCGTCGAGAGGATGTAGATGACGGCGGCACCCAGCGTCCCGAACATGCACGCCAGGGGCACGTCGCGCTTCGGGTTCTCCACGGCGTCCGAGTTCTGCGCGGCGGATTCCATGCCGAGGAACGCCCACAGGGTCAGCGAGATGCTCGAGCCCATGCCCTGGCCGAGGCTCAACCCCTGCGGATTCCACGCGGCCGAGAATGTGTCGCCCTTGAACCAGAGCCAGCCCATGAAGGACAGCAGCCCGACCGGCAGGATGACTCCCCAGACCGTCACCGAGCCGATCTTGCCCGTGAGGGAGGGACCGCCGAAGTTCGCGATGGTCGTCAGCCAGAGCAGTCCGATCACGCCGATACAGGTCGCGATGGGCGCCGAGGACAGCCACGGGAAGAACCCCGCCAGGTAGCCCACGGCCGAGATCCCGATCGCTACGTTCCCGATCGCGAGCGAGAGGAAGTACAGGAAGAACGTCATGAAGTACCCGTCCTTCCCGTACGCGTCCTCGGCGTACGCCGCCATGCCGCCCGGGCGCTGATTGAAGATGCCGGCCTGCGCGAACCCGTACGCGATGGCCATCGAGCCCACGGCGGTCACGCCCCAGGAGAGGAGCGAGATGGCGCCCACCTGGGCCATGTTCGTCGGTAACATGATGATCCCGGAGCCCATCATGTTCACCGCTACGATGAACGTGAGCTGGATCAGATTCATTTTCTTCTTGGTGTCTGCCACGATCTCCCCCCTGCGGTTTACCGCTTCAGACAGTAGATGTGGTAGTGCCCGTCGCGCTCCTCTGTCCCTTCGACTTCCTTCGCGAATCCCGGAAACTTCTCACCCCAGTCCTGGACCGCGCGCAGATAGGTGAGCCACGGGCCGTCGGCGGGGCCCACGTTCTCGCCTGGCATCACGATCGGAATGCCCGGAGGGTAGGGGATCACGCCGACCCCCACCGTGCGGTTGGCCATCTTGTCGAGCGGGACCTTCTCGGCGTGCCCCGCCATGAGCTGCTGGAAGGCGCGGCGCGGCGTCATGTCCGGCTTGGGGAGCGTGGCGTACGCCTGGGCCTGCCACTGTCCCTGCTTGCCTTCCTTCATATAGGACCACATCTCGTCGCCCAGGTCTTTGAGGCCCATCCCCGCGTAGCGCTGCGCCGCGGCGGCCGCGATACCCGGCAAGACCTCGGCGAGCGGCGCGTTGCGGTCGTAGTCGGTCTTGAAATCGAGCAGGGTGTTCAGGAGCGTCCCCCACTTTCCCTTGGTGATGCCCACGGAAAAGAGGAACAGCACCATGTGGTCGGTGGTGCGCGACGGCACGATCCCATGGCGGCCGAGATAGGCCGTCACGATGTCGGCCGGGATGCCGCGCGTATCGAACTCGCCGTTCGCCTTCATGCCCGGGCACACGATCCCGAACTTGATGGGGTCGAGCATGCACCAGTTGTCCCGGATCCCGTCGAACCCATGCCACGTCTCGCCCGGGTGCAGCACCCAGCACGAGGGCTCGTGCGCCAGCAGCTCGGCGGGCGCTTCGTGGAATGGCATGCGCTTGCCGGTCTTCGGGTCCTTGACCTCCTCGGCGTTCCACGGCGCGAAGAACCAGTCCCGCTTGCCCTTGAACTCCTGATGCACGCGGGCCACCGCCAGGCGGCACGCCACCGCCTCGTCGATCACGTCCTGGGTGAGCGTCAGCCCGCCCGGACCGTCCATCATGGCCGCAGCCACGTCGTTCGACGCAATCAACGCGTACAATGGCGACGTGCTCGCCTGGGCGCAGTAGGCCTCGTTGAAGCGGCCGTGATCGATCGCCCCGCGGCCGTCCCGGATGTGGATGTAGGAGGTCTGCGAGAGGGCGGCGAGCAGCTTGTGCGTCGAGTGCGTGGCGAAGACCGTAGGCCCGTCCTTGGGGTGTTCGCCGGGATTGCCACGCATCGCGTAGCGGTCGCGGTACATCGGGTTAAACCGCGCGTACCCGTACCACGCTTCGTCGAGATGAACGCGATCCACGCTCTTGGCGAGGCGGTCCTCCACGTCGCGCGAGTGATAGCACATCCCGTCGTAGGTGCAATTCGTGATCACCGCGTAGACGGGACGTTGCGCCGTGGCGCTCTTGGTGAGCGGATTCTGCGCGATGCTCTCGGCGATGGCCTTCGGCTCGAGCCGTTCCGGCGGGATCGGCCCGATGATGCCGTAGCGGTTGCGGGTGGGCCGGAGGAACACGGGGATGCCCCCGGTGATCGCCAGCCCCTGCTCGATGGACTTGTGGCAGTTGCGATCGCACAACGCGATCTCGGCATCGCCCACGCACGCCATCATGATGGCGCGGTTCGAGCCCGACGTGCCGTTGAGGACCGAGTACGAGCGATGCGCCCCGAAGACCCGGGCCGCGTACCGCTCGCTCTCGCCCACGGGCCCGGTGTGGCCGAGCAGGGAGCCGAGCGCCCCGCGCTCGATGCCCATATCGGACCGGAACAGGTTCTCCCCGTAGTAATCGAAGAACACGCGCCCGACGGGCGACTTGAGGAACGCGACGCCGCCCTGGTGGCCGGGCGCTGCCCAGGAGTACTCCCGGTCGCGGTCGTAGCGGGCGAGCGCGGCCGCGAAGGGCGGCAACAGGCCCTGGATGTAGCGCTCGATCGCCGCCGCGGCGCGGCCGCCGATGAAGGCGGCGGTGTCCTCGAGAATCCAGATGAATTCATCCGCGAGCGTGGCGACCTCGACGGTGACTGTGCCCGCCACACTCCTATCCGCCATCAGGAAGATCGGGATGGTCGCGTTCCGGGCGCGCAGCGTGCGGAGCAGGTCCGTCGCCGCGGCGTGGGTCTGCTTGTCGTTCTTGCCGAGGGTCCAGTTGACGAAGACAGAATGCAGCCCTGCATCGGAGACGACGTTCGCATGGCCGTCCTCGAGCGACAGCGCCTCGATCACCTCGATCCCGCGCCCACGCAGCTCGGCGGCGAGCGTTCGTACGGCCCGGCCGCCGGCGGTGGTGGCCACCGCCAGCTCGTCGTCGACGATCAGGACCCGCCGGGTCTGTGGGCGCGCCGCGCCGACGATCACTGCCGGTCTCCCGCGGTCCGCCTAGTACGAATACGCCACATAGATCATCCCGTAGACGAAGCTGTCCGTGCGATTGAACACCTGCTTGACGGCGTCCTTCGGCGTGGCGAGCGCCGCGATGAAGCTGATGGTGAAGTTCGAATTGGCCTTCCAATCGCAATAGCCATCGAGCTCCGTGAGGAGATCCTTCGAGGTGATGGCGGCGGGGGCCCGCTGGAGGCTGAAGAGGTAACCGAACACACCGCCGCTGATGTTGTCGCTGGGCGTCACGTGGACGCGGATTTGATGCGAGATCAGATTCGAGTTGGACAGGAAGTACTCCCCGCCGATCTCACCCTGCCACCACGTGCCCCAGTCATAGAAGCCGGTGATGAGGGGATCGAACGCCTCGCTCTGTGGCGTGCTCGGGTCGTCACCTTCGAAGATGGCGTAGCGGTACGACAGGGTCGGTTTCCACTTCAGCTTCGACAGCTCGTAGGCGACCTTGGCGTTCCAGGCATAAGAGCTCAGCAGGTCGCCGTTTTTCTCGAGTGCGTACTCGAGCTCGAAGGACAGAGCTGGAAGCTTGCGGAGCGGAGCGGTGTAGGCCCGCAGGTTGTAGACGTTCATGCCGTCGCGTGCGACGAGCGAGTCGGCTATGGCGCGCATGAAGGTCGCCCCGAAGGTGCTCGCGCTGCCCAGGGCGTACTCGTAGTTCACGCCGAACAGCCGGGTGCCGGTCTGGCTTTCCGGAAGCTCATCGCGGTCGAGGTAGAAACCCTCGAGCGTGTGGTGCTTCGGGGTGAACCGGCCGATGGCGGCAAAGGCCCACGCCTTGCGCGCGTTGCTCCAGAAGGCGCCGCGGCTCCCGCCTTCCGATGCGCCGTCCCACACCAGCATGCCGTGGCCGATCCTGTAGGGCGCCCGCCCGACGATGAACTCGACGGGGTTGCGCGGACAGTCCTTCGGGCAGCGCCAGCCGATATACATGTCCTCGACTTTGAATGACGAGGCCTCCGCACCGACGAGCGGGGGTGGCGCGGCGAAGGTCCGTTCGCCCACGGCGCTGAACTTGCCGAACAGCTCACCGTGCTTGCCCCCGAGATGCCAGATGCCGGAGAGGGCGGGCTTCGCGGAGCTCTCCAGCCAGTTGTCGCTCAAGCTGTCGGTGGGACGATCCGGCCGGTTCTGGTACAGAGAGTGGGCGAATCCGAACATCCCGAGACCCGCGTCAAAATTGAACGTCCACTCGACCTTCTTGGGCAGGCCGGTGGGTCGCTCTTCCTTCGCCTGTGTCTGCTGAGCCCGCGCCTGTCCCGCGACCGTGAGGAGGAGAGCGAGGGCGGCCAACGCGCTACGGAACGCCATACGGGCACCGTCCTTGAATAGTGGTGGCCGAGAGGGGGCCTGAAGGCGCCACTCGGTCAGAAACCTGCCGTCCGGGGTGGGTTGCCAGATATTGGACCTTGGTTCTATTCCATCTGCTTGTTTCTCGGGGCACATTTGCTGTCGCGACCCCACTCCGTCCCGAACACGGAGCTGTTTGCCATGTTTGTGATGCGCCCGGTTCTCACGGCTGTCTGCGCCGCGTCACTTGTCACCGCGGCGTGCGGCGACAAAGGCAAGCCCGCGCCCAAGGTGGTGGACGTCGTCGTCGCCCCCGTGCAGGTGCGGGATGTGCCGATCGTCCAGGAGTGGGCGGCCCAGACCTTCGGCGCCACGGATGTCGAGATCCGCGCCCGGGTGCGCGGGTTCCTCACGCAGCGCGCGTATCAGGAAGGCACGATGGTGCCGCGCGGCGCCCTGCTGTTTCAGATCGATCCGCAGGAGTACCAGGCTGCCGTGGCCCAGGCGCGCGCGACCGTTGCACAAGCGGACGCCGGGCTCGCCAAGGCGAACGCCGACGTCGGTCGCCTCGGGCCGCTCGTGGAGCGCAACGCCGTCAGCCGCCAGGACTACGATCACGCCGTCGCGGCCCAACAGTCCGCGGAGGGACAGGTGAACGCCGCGCGCGCCGCCCTCCGCACAGCCGAGCTCAACCTCGGCTATACGCGCATCACGAGCCCGATCGCCGGCCTGGCCGGTGTGGCCCAGGCGCAAGTCGGAGCCCTCGTCGGCAGCCCCGAGCCGACCCTGTTGACCGTCGTCTCCCAGGTGGATACGATCAAGGTCAAGTTCCGCATCTCGGAGCAGGAGTATCTCACGCTCGCGCGGGCCCTCGGCGACTCGGGTCGCGCGACGCCCCACGGCGAGCCCCGGCTCGAGTTGGTGTTGGCCGACGGATCCGTCCATACCAGCAAGGGCCGCGTGGTCACCGTGGACCGGAACGTCGACCCCACGACCGGGACGCTCGGCATCGAGGCCCTGTTTCCCAATCCCACGGCGTTGTTGCGGCCCGGTCAGTTCGGCCGCGTGCGGGCCCCGGTCACGACGCGCATGAACGCGACGGTGGTGCCCCAGCGGGCCATACGCGAGATGCAGGGGACCTTCAGCGTCGGCGTGCTCAAGCCCGACAGCACGGTCGAGGTCCGCCCGGTCAAGGCCGGTGCCCGGGTGGGGAGCGACTGGGTGGTGGACTCGGGGCTCGTGGCGAGCGATGTGATCGTGGTCGAGGGGATGCAGAAGGTGCGGCCCGGCGTCAAGGTTCGCTCCGTGCCGGCCGCGGCGTCCGATACCGCGAAGCCGCGCTGATCCGTGGCTGACTTTTTCATCCGCCGGCCGACGGTCGCCATCGTCATCGCGATCGTGATGGTCCTCCTCGGCCTGGCTACGCTGCAGAAGCTGCCCATCGAGCAGTACCCGACCCTCGCGCCCCCGACCATCCGCGTGGAGACGACCTACCCCGGCGCTTCGGCCGAGGTCGTCGAGCAGTCGGTGGCGACGCCGATCGAGCAGCAGGTGAACGGCGTCGACAACATGATCTACATGAAGTCGCTCAACACGAGCGACGGCCGCATGCTGCTCGACGTGTCGTTCGAGGTCGGGATGGACCGCGACATGGCGAACGTCTTGACCCAGAACCGGGTCTCGCAGGCCCAGTCGCGGTTGCCGCAGGAGGTGACGCAGCAGGGCGTGACGGTCAAGAAGATCAACCCCAGCATCCTGAACGTCATCTCGCTCTATTCGCCCAACGGCACCTACGACGCCCAGTTCCTGAACAACTACGCCATGATCAACGTGCGGGACGCGATCCTGCGCGTCCCGGGTGTGGCCCAGGTCGATCTCTACGGCGGCGCGGAATACGGCATGCGCGTGTGGCTCCGGCCCGACCGTCTGGCGACGCTCGGTATCACGGCAACGGACGTCATCAACGCGATCAAGGAGCAGAACCTCCAGGCGCCCTCGGGGAAGGTGGGCGACGAGCCCGCCCCGCCCGGACAGGAGTTCACCTACACGGTGCGGGCGCCCGGCCGGTTAGTGACGGCGCAGGAGTTCGACAACATCATCGTGCGCCAGACGCCGGGCGGGGGGATCGTGCGGGTCCGCGATGTCGGCCGCACCCAGCTCGGCAGCGAAAACTACCGCTCCTTCGGGAGGCTGGACGGAAGGCCCGCGGGGGTGCTGGCCGTGTACCTGCTCCCCGGGGCGAATCAGCTCAAGTCGGCGGAGGGCATCTACCACACGCTCGACGAATTGAAGGCGTTCTTCCCGGCGGACATGGACTACAAGATCACCTACGACACGACCCCCGCCGTCGAGGCCTCGATCGAGTCCATTCTCCACACGCTGCTCGAAGCGTTCATCCTCGTCACCCTGGTGGTGTTCATTTTCCTCCAGAGCGTACGCGCCACCTTCATCCCGCTTCTGACAGTGCCGGTGTCGCTGATCGGGACGTTCATCTTCTTCCCGCTCCTCGGCTTCTCGATCAACACCCTCACGATGTTCGGTTTGGTGCTGGCCATCGGCATCGTGGTGGACGACGCGATCGTCGTCGTCGAAGCGGTCATCCATCACATCGAGCATGGCAAGACCCCGCACGACGCGACCGTCCAGGCAATGAAAGAAGTGTCCGGGCCCGTCGTTGCCATCGCCCTCATTCTGTCGGCCGTGTTCATCCCGGTCGCGCTGCTGGGCGGGCTCACCGGACGCCTCTACCAGCAGTTTGCGCTCACCATCGCGATCTCGGTGCTGCTGTCGGCGTTCAGCGCGCTGTCGCTCTCCCCGGCGCTCTCCGCCATGATCCTGAAGCCGGGCCACGGACCGCCGAAGGGCCCGCTCGGCGCGTTCTTCAAGTGGTTCAACAATCTGTTCGAGAAGACCACGGGCGGGTACGTCAACTGGTCGCGTCTCTTCGTACGCAAGGCGATCCTCGCGCTGGCCGTGATCGCGGTGGCCACCGTCGCCACCGGCGTGCTGGCGAAGGTGCTCCCCGGCGGCTTCGTGCCGGACGAAGATCAGGGGATCTTCATGATCAACGTCCAGCTGCCGCTTGGCTCTTCGCTACAGCGCACCGACCGCGTCCTGCGGCAGATCGAAGAGATCCTCGCGAAGACCGACGGCGTGGACGCCTGCAACGCCATCGGGGGGCTGGGCATGTTGACCAACAGCTTCAGCCCCGAGTTCGGCTCATTCTTCTGCCGGCTGAAGCCGTGGGACGAACGGAAGGGCAAGGCGCTCCACGTCTCGGGGATTCAGCAGACGGTGGGCGCCGAGCTCGCGCAGCTCCCCGGGGCCGTTGCCTTCCCCTTCATGCCACCGACCATCTCGGGGTTTGGCGCCGCCGGCGGGTTCAACTTCCTGCTCCAGGATCGCAGCGGGACCCTGACCGTCGAGGATCTGGGCCGGCAGACGCAGGCGTTCCTGACCGAAGCGCGCCAGCGGCCCGAGCTGGCCAACCTGTTCACGTCGTTCAACCCCACGACGCCGCAGGTTTCCGTGCGCCTCGATCGGGAGAAGGCGCGCGAGCTTGGCGTGCCGATCAACGATGTATTCCAGGGTCTGTCGGCCTTCATGGGCGGGACCTACGTCAACGATTTCAACCGCTTCGGCCGCCTGTACCGCGTCTACGTCCAGGCGGATTCCCAATTCCGGGCTCGGCCCGAGAACATCGGACAGCTGTATGTCCGGAGCAAGAGCACGAATGACATGATCCCGCTGTCCACGCTCATCTCGGTCACACAGTCCTCGGGGACCGAGATCACGACGCGGTTCAACCTGTTCCGCTCGGTCGAGATCAGCGGCGTACCCGCGCCGGGGTACAGCTCGCAGCAGGCGATGTCGGCGCTCGAAGCCGTCGCGCACGCGGTCCTGCCCCCGGAAATGGGCTTTGCGTACTCCGGGATGTCGTACCAGGAAAAGGTGGCGCCGCCGGCCGCGCCCACCTTCGTCCTCGCCATCGTGTTCGTGTTCCTGTTGCTCGCGGCCCAGTACGAGAGCTGGCGGCTGCCCTGGGCGGTGCTGCTCGAGACGCCCCTCGTGGCGCTCGGCGCGTTCCTCGGCGCCTGGGTCATGCACTTCGACAACAACGTCTATGTGCAGGTCGGGCTCATCATGCTGATCGGCCTCGCGGCGAAGAATGCGATCCTCATCGTGGAGTTCGCCAAAGCGAAACACGAGGAAGGCTCGAGCGTCGAAGACGCCGCTCTCGAGTCCGCCAAGGTCCGATTCCGCCCGATCCTCATGACCGCCTTCGCGTTCATCCTGGGGTGCGTGCCCCTCATGCGGGCGAGCGGATCGGGAGCCGCGTCCCAGAACGTGATGGGCACGGCGGTCGTGTTCGGGATGTTGATCGCGACCGTGGTCGGCATCTTCCTCGTCCCCGGCCTCTACGCCTGGACCGAGCGCTGGAGCTTCGGCAAGAAGAAGGCGCCCGAGAAAACGAAGGCGTCCGCGGCTGTACCCGCACCCGCCGTCGCCGCGAAGGCATCGACGGGCCACTGATGACCATCGGACGCTGGGTTGGGCTGGTCGTGCTCGCGTCGGTCGTCGCGGCCTGCCCGATGGGTCCCAACTTCAAGACGCCGCCGACCGCCGTCCCCGAGCATTGGCGCGACTCGACTATCTCGACCCAGGACTCATCCTACGCCAACCTCTTGTGGTGGCAGGTCCTGGGTGACTCGACCCTCCAGGAACTCGTGAAGGTGGCGCTGCGGGAGAACCGCGACCTGCGCGTCGCGCTGGCACGGGTGAATGAAGCCCGCGCCCAGCTCGGCATCCAGCAGCTCGAGTTCCTGCCGCAGATCGATGTGAGCGGCACGGGCGGTAAGGTCTCGGTCCAGGACAGCCTGTTGGGCCTCCGCCAGGGCACCTACGGGTTCTGGTCGCTCGGGGCCGCCGTCAGCTGGGAGATCGATCTGTGGGGTCGGCTGCGCCGGCTCAACGAGTCCGCCAAGGCGAGCCTCCTGGCCACGGAGTACGGCCGCCGTGGCGTGATCGTCAGCGTGGTGGGCGGCGTGGCGCGCGCGTATCTCGAGTTGCGCGACCTGGATCAGCAGACCGTGATCGCGTTGTCGACCGTCGAGACGCGTCGGGCGTCGCTCGAGCTCGCCCGCTCGCGCTTCGAGGGCGGGCTCACGTCCGAGCTCGACGTGCGGCAGGGCGAAGCGGAGTTGGCGAGAGCCGAGGGAAGCGTGTCGAACATCCGCCTCCAGGCGAACCAGAAAGAACAAGAGCTCAACGTGCTGCTCGGGCGCATGCCGGGGACCGTGCCGCGTGGCGCCTCGCTCATCAAACAACAGTTCCCGACGCGCGTCCCGGCAGGCCTCCCGTCGACGCTGCTCCAGCGCCGGCCCGACATTCAGCAGTCCGAGGAGCAGCTGCGCTCGGCCAACGCCCGTATCGGCGCGGCGATCGCCGCGCGGTTTCCGACCATTTCCCTCACCGGCGCCGGGGGCACGCGCAGCGATGAGGTTGATCATCTGTTCCAGATGGGCACGGGCTTCTGGCATCTGGCCAGCAATCTCCTGCTGCCGATCATCAACAGCGGCCGCAGCGGGAAGCAGGTCGCGGTGGAGCGCGCCCGCACCCAGGCAGCGGTCGCGAACTACGATCAGACCGTACTGAATGCGTTCCGCGAAGTCGAAAACGGTCTGGCCGCCGTGCAGGAACTCCAGATTCAGGTGGACGCGGCCGTCCGCCAGGTGGCAGCCGCCCGGCGTGCGGTATCGCTCGCGGCGGACCGCTATCATGGCGGGGTGGACAGCTACACCACGCTGCTCGACGCGCAACGCGTGCTCGCCGACGCCGAGCTCGGTGCCTCGAGCCTCCAGCGCCAGCAGCGCGTGGCCGTCGTGCAGCTCTACGTCGCGCTGGGCGGCGGGTGGGACCCACAGACCGACGCGATGGCGCTCCCGCCCAAGAAGTAGATCTTGGCCTGGCTGACCTCCCCCGAAGCGTGGCTCGCTTTCCTGACCCTCACGATCCTCGAGATCGTGCTGGGGCTCGACAACATCATCTTCATCTCGATCCTCGCCGGCAAACTGCCCGCCGCAGTGCAGGGGCGTGCCCGCACGCTTGGTCTCGCGGTGGCGATGGTCTCGCGGATCGTGCTCTTGCTGTCGATCACCTGGGTCATGCGTCTGACCCGTCCCCTGTTCGCGGTGTTCGGGCACTCCTTCTCGGGGCGCGACGTCATTCTCATCGCCGGCGGGTTGTTCCTGCTGTGGAAGAGCACGCGCGAGATCCACGACAAGCTCGAGGGTGACGAGGACGGGCGCCGGGTGCGGGCCGACATCACGTTCGCCGACGTGATCGTCCAGATTGCCGTGCTCGACATCGTGTTCTCGCTCGATTCGGTCATCACCGCCGTCGGGATGGCACGGCATGTGGGCGTGATGATTGCCGCCATCGTGGCGGCGATCGGCGTGATGCTCTTCGCCGCGAAGGGGATCAGCGACTACGTCGACCGGCACCCGACCATCAAAATGCTCGCGCTCGCGTTCCTGCTGCTCATCGGCGTGACGTTGCTCGCCGACGGGCTGGGCCAGCACGTCCCGCGAGGCTACATCTACTTCGCGATGGGATTTTCGGTGTTGGTCGAGTTCCTGAACCTGCGCGCGGCCAAGAGGCGCGCGGCCACGCCGGTCCACTTGAAGCAAACCTTGCCGGGGTGAGATCTAGAAGGACGTACTCCAGGTACTCCAGTTCACCCCGGCGGATTCACCACAGCGCGTGCACTGCATCGTGTTCTGCTCACGCCGCAGCTGCAGGCGCTCCTTGCAGGAGGGGCATACCGCGTAGCGTGCACCCCAGCTGATCGGCAGGTCGACGGCATCGTAGGGGCGGGGCACGACCGAGAACTCCCGGGGCCGGACGAACGTCACTTCGACAACGGCGCGCGGTACGCTGACCGATCGCTGGCCAACCTCGAGGACGGCAGCATCCGGCGTGATCCGCAGCACCGAATACCATGCACCGCGACGCACGCTGTAGTTGACGTCGCCACGTATCTGTGCCCACCGTGGAGCGTCCGGCACGCCTATTCCTTACTATGTGAGACAGACTGAACATAGGGTCCGGACGACGGCCTAACGGGTGATGGGAGTCACATTTGGGCGCCCGGCTTCCCCTCGCCCACCCTCCGTGTAGCTTCGGTCCCATGCCCCGCTGTGGGACCGTTGTCCTGGCCGGCCGCCCCAATGTCGGCAAATCCACCCTCCTGAACGCCCTCGTGGGCGAGCACCTGGCGATCGTCTCCCCCAAGCCCCAGTCGACCCGTTTGCCGGTCGTAGGCCTCGTCACGCGGGGCGATACGCAGTTCATCTTCACCGACTCGCCGGGTCTGCTCGAGCCCGAGTATCAGCTCCACGAAGCGATGCGGGCGGCCGCCCTCCGCGCGATCGCGGACGCCGAAGTGATTGCCTACCTGCATCCACTGTCCGAGTATCCCGCGCCGCCTCTCGAGGAGGTTGCTCGCTTGGACCGCCCGCCGCGTGCCCCGGTGGTCACTGTGTACACGAAAGCGGACCTCGTTCCGTCCTCGACCCTCCTTGACCGTCCTCGACCGCCCTCGACCGTCATCGTCTCCGCCCTCACGCGCGCCGGCCTCGACCTTCTCCTCGACACGCTGCGCGAACGGGTCCCTGAAGGTCCGTTTCACTACGATCCCGACGAGATGGCTACGCAGCCGCTGCGGTTCTTCGCCGCCGAATTCATCCGCGAAGCCGCCTTCGAAGCGCTGCACGAAGAGTTGCCCTACAGCGTCGCCGTCGAAATCGATGAGTTCCGGGAGGGTTCGGCGCCGGTATATATTCGGGCGGTCGTGTATGTCGAGCGCGACAGCCAGAAGGGGATTCTGATCGGCGAAGGCGGGCGGACCATCAAGGCCCTCGGTCAGGCCGCCCGTCGCAAGATCGAGCCCCTCGTGGGGGAGAGCATCTACCTCGACCTGCACGTCAAGGTGCTGCCCAAGTGGCGGCGTCACTCGCCTTCCCTCAAGCGTCTGGGGTACGTCCAATGAGTCTCGCGCCAGACCTGCTCGATCTCCTCGTGTGCCCGAAGTGCAAGGGGCCCCTCGAGCACCGGGCCGCACCCCCGGCTCCCCGCGAGGAGCTGGTGTGCCACGCGTGCCGCCTCATCTACGGCGTCGAGGATGATATTCCCATCATGCTGATCGATGAGGCGAGACATTTCTAGGAGCGGCCAGGCGGTCAGACGGCGAGGTGGAGCGGCGTGCATCGTCATGCTCCTGCTCACCGTCTGCCCATCGACCCGACTACCCGCCCAAACGCTTCCGAACAACTCGGGCGCGCTGTTCCTCACGCTCCCG
>Ga0335084_10004445_pt1 | contig 13797 bp, 12 predicted proteins | sample Lox_Sample_44_FD_206721 | JGI IMG/M metagenome (GOLD analysis project Ga0335084, IMG submission 206721) | Soil microbial communities from Loxahatchee National Wildlife Refuge, Florida, United States - Lox_Sample_4.4 | ecosystem: Environmental > Terrestrial > Soil > Wetlands | place: USA... | reverse complement strand
CCCCCCGGGCACCCGCCCCGCCGCGCACTCGCGACACCAGCACTCCGTTGCGCGCCCGTCCCCTCGCCGCTAGACCGACCGCCATGCCGACGAAGGCTTCCCGTCCCTCCCGCTTCCGTCTCGCGCCAGACGTCCGGCCGCGCGAGTACGACCTGCACGTGACGCCGGACCTCGATGCCGGAACCTTCACGGGGGAGGTGACGATCGGGCTCGGGCTCGCGAAGGCGCGCAAGGAGATCACGCTCCACGCCGCCGACCTCGCGATCACGCGCGCCACGGCGCGGGCGAACGGCACCGAGGTGGCGGTGAAGGCGAGCCTCCAGCCGCACGACGAGACCGCGACCCTGCGCTTCGCGAAGCCGCTCCCGGCCGGCGACGTCGCCCTGACGCTCGCCTACCACGGCAAGCTGAACCAGCACCTGCGCGGCCTCTATGCCGCATCCGCGAACGGCCGGCCGTACGCGTTCACGCAGCTCGAGACGGCGGACGCGCGCCGCGTGCTGCCGTGCTTCGACGAGCCCGCGATGAAGGCGCGCTGGCGCGTCGCCGTCACGGCCCGCGCCGGCGACGCCGTGGTCGGCAACGCGCCCGTCGAACGGGAGGAGCCCGCGGGAGACGGACGGCGCACGGTGCGCTTCGCGCCGACGCCGCCGCTCTCGTCGTACCTCCTCGCGCTCGCGGTGGGGCCGCTCGAGGCGACCGCACCGCGGCAGTGCGGATCGACGCCCGTGCGCGTCTGGCACGTGCCCGGCAAGGCGCATCTCGCCGACTTCGGGCTCGAGGCCGGCGTCGAGGCGCTTCGCCGCCTGGAGGAGTACTTCGGCATCGCGTACCCGTACACGAAGCTCGACCTGATCGCGGTGCCCGACTTCGAGGCGGGCGCGATGGAGAACGCGGGTGCCGTCTTCTTCCGCGAAACGCTGCTCCTCCTCGACCCGGCGACCGTGTCCATCGCCGAGCGCAAGCGCGCCGCGGAAGTGATCGCGCACGAGCTCGCGCACATGTGGTACGGCGACCTCGTCACCATGGCCTGGTGGGACGACCTGTGGCTGAACGAGGCGTTCGCCACCTGGATGGCCTACCGCGTGGTCGACGCCTGGAAGCCGGAGTGGCGCATGTGGCAGGGCTTCGAGCACGATCGCGCAGGCGCGCTCGGGCTCGATGCGCTCGCGAACACGCATCCCATCTACGCACCGGTCCATTCGGTCGCCGAGGCGACCGAGAACTTCGACCTCATCACGTACGAGAAGGGCGCCGCCGTCGTGCGCATGATCGAGCACTACCTCGGCCCGGACACCTTCCGCGCCGGCGTGCGCATCTACATGCAGCGCCATCGCGAGGGGAACGCCGTCGCGTCCGATCTCTGGCGTGCGCTCGAAGAGGCGTCGGGGAAAGAGGTGACGCGCGTCGCTCAGGCGTGGATCGCGCAGCCGGGGTTCCCGCTGGTCGCGATCGACGCCTCCGGAAAGGACGGCGTGAAGGTGCGCCAGGAGCGCTTCTTCGCCGATCCCGCCGTGCCGGCGGCGAAGCGCCGCACGCGCTGGCCCGTGCCGCTGGTCGCGAAGCTGCCGGGCGGACGACTCGAACGGGCGCTGGTCGACAAGACCGCGCAGCCGCTTCCGCTGGGCGCGACGAAGCCCGAGTGGATCTACGGCAACGCCGCCGCCGGCGGTTTCTATCGCGTCCTGCACGACGTCGGGACGCGCGCGGCGCTGGTCGAGCATCTTCGCGAGCTGACGGCGGTCGAGCGGCTCGCGCTCGTCGGCGACCAGTGGGCGCTCGTGCGCGCCGCCAAGGCCACGATCGAGAGCTACCTCGACGTCGTCGACGCGCTCGGCGACGAGACCGACTACGACGTCCTCGACGGCATCGCGGGTCCGCTCGGCTTCGTCGACGAGCAGATCGCCGGCGACGGCACGCCGGCGCAGGCGGCGCTGCGGAGCTGGATCGCGCGTCGCTTCCTGCCCGCATTCGAGCGGCTCGGCTGGCGGGCGGCCGCGAACGAGAGCGACGACGTCCGCCTGCGCCGCGCCGCGCTCCTGCGCATCGTGGGCGGCGTCGCCGAGACGCCCGCCGTCATGAACGAGGCGAGCCGGCACCTCGAGCGCTACCTCGTCGATCGCGGCTCCCTCGAGCCGAACCTCGCCGACCCGGTCGCGCACCTGGCGGCGCGCATGGGGAGCGCCGGGCGCTACCGGCGCTACCGCGAGGTCGTCGCCGAGGCGCGCACGCCGCAGGAGCGGCGGCGCTTCCTGCTCGCCCTCGCGAGCTTCCGGAACGCCGAGGCGATCGCCGACACGCTCGCCGCCACCCTCACACCGGACATCCCCACGCAGGACGTCGCGTTCATCCTGATGCGCATGCTGGCGAACCCGGCCGGCCAGCGCCAGGCGTGGACGTTCCTCACCCGCAAATGGACGCCGCTCCGCAAGCGCCTTCCCCCGCTCATGCTGGCGCGCCTGGTCGACGCGACGCCGGCGCTGCGCGAGACGCGCTACGCCCGCGAGGTGCGGGACTTCTTCAAGAAGCATCCGCTCCCGGAGGCGGCGCGGGCGATCAAGCAGGCGCTCGAAGTGTTCCGCTTGAATGCCGGCCTGCGCACGCGCGCGCAGCCCGGGCTCGAGCGGTGGCTCGGGACGCGCGGGTAGGACCGTGCGACGGCTCGTGCGCTGCGTCCTCGTCCTCGTCGCGGCCACGGCCTACGCGAACCCGCCGCCCGTGCCGCGCCCGGTCCGCGACGCGCTCGGCGCAGCGACGGTCGAGGTGCTGCCGGCGCGCTGCACCGGCGCCGTCGTCGAGAGCCCGTGGCTGATCGCGACCGCGAAGCACTGCGTCGAGGACGGCAAGTCGTTGCGGGTGCGCGTGGCCGGCGTGGAGCGACACGCAGTCGTCGTCGCCGAGGACGACGTCGCCGACCAGGTCGTGCTCGTGCTCGACGAGCCGGCAGCCGTGACGCCCCTCGGCATCGTGCGCCGGATTCCGATCACGGGCACAGTGCTCTACTTCCACGGCAATCCTGTGCGACCGCGCTGGCAGGCGGCGCGCCTCGATCGGGTCGGCGAGTGCCCGTCGCTACCCCACCTCCCGAACGCGCTCTTCACCAGCATCGACGGGACGCCGGGCGATTCCGGCGCGCCGCTCGTCGACCTGCTCGGACGGGTCGTCGGGCTCGTTCATGGCGGTGCGCGCTGCCGCATCGCGACGCCGGGGGATCGCCTCATCCGCCTCGTCGATCGCGTTCTCGAGCGCCAGCACGCGCGAACGCCATTGATCGCTCCCACGAGGAGTGGTAGCCGGGTCTCATGATGGTGCGTGCCTGGTTGGTGGTGGTAGTCGGAATCGGGCTCGTCGCCGGGACCGCGCGTGCGGCGACCGACCCTGCGACGCTGGTGGGGAACTGGACGGGGACGTGGGAGAACAAATCGTTCAACCCGCACCCGACCGGCACGGTCAACGCGGCGATCACGGCGCCCGACGCGAACACGGTGGTCATCGTGTACAGCGCGACGGGCGGGGTCTTCGGACAGTGCACCGTGATGCCGACCACGCTGACGCTCGTGAAGGGCGTCGACTTCACCGACACGACCCTCGGCTTCACGCGCCAGGACGCCACCTTCGGCTCCGTCACCGTGAAGAACAAGGGGAAGAAGAAGGTGACCGGCCGGGGTACGGGGACCTGCGGCGGCGGCGGTCCATCGTGGACCGCGACGGCGAAATACAAGGGGTCGAACTTCGCGGCGAAGATGAAGATCAGGTTGCCGGGCAAGATCGCCAAGACCACCATCAAGCTCGCCAAGCAGTAGCCGGCCGGAGCGGATCGGTGTTCGAGCTCGCCTGGCAGACCGTGCGCCGGCAGCCGGGGCGCTTCGTCGCCGCAATGGGGGCGGTCGCGTCGGCGGTCATGCTGGTCTTCGTCGCGGGCGGTCTCTATCTCGGGCTGCTCGAGGCGATGATCCGCTACCCGCGCTCGCTGCCGGGCGAGATCGTGGTGGCGGAGTCGGGCGGCTCGGCGACGATGCTGCACTCGTCGTCGCACCTCTCGAAGGATGCCGCCGAGGCGCTGCGGAAGCTCCCCGGCGTCGAGCGGGCATACGAGCTGTACGGCCGGCTCGCGTGGCTCGAGCGCAACGGCCGCCAGGCGCTCGTCTATCTCGTCGGCGTCGGGCGGCGGGCCGAGTTCGGCATGCCCGTGCGCATGGTGGCGGGCAAGGCGCGGCCCGAGTTCGACGAGATCGTCATCGACGAGGTGCTGGCGCACGACCTCCGCGTGACGATCGGCGACGTGCTCAAGGTCGGTGTCGCGAACCTGAAGATCGTCGGCATCTCGTCGGGCGGCAACGCCGTCCTCGGGACGTACGCGTTCGTGCAGCGTGGGACGCTGGTCCTCGGCGGCATCCAGGAGCCGAGCTACGTCTTCGTGCACGTCGGGACGGAGCTGGGCGTCGACGAGGTGATCAACCGGATCAACCAGGAAGACGGGATGCACGCGATGACGCGGGAGGCGTTCCGGTCCGCAAATCAGGCGTTGACGCGCCAGATCGTCCTGCCGCTCATCGCCATCGTGGTCGGCATCGCGTGCGCGGTCGGCGGCATGGTCGTGGCCCTGACGCTCTACAACGTCACGATGGAGCGGCGCGAAGAGTACGGCCTCATGAAGGCGCTCGGCCTGCCGGACCGTGCGGTGCTGGGGGCCGCGTTCGCGCAGGGCGGCATCGCGACCGGCGTCGGAGTCGGTGCGGGCCTGCTGATCGGCTGGCTCCTCTCGGCCGCCGTCGGCATGCTCGAGCCGCGCTTCGTGACCACCATGCCGAGCTGGCTCACGCTCGGCGTCGCGGGCGGAGCGGTCGTGGTGGGAGCGATCGCCTCCAGCATTCCCGCGCGCGTGGTGGCGCGCATCGATCCGGCGCTGGTGTTCCGTGTCTGAGCTGCTGCGCGCGGTGCGTCTCGCCAAGACCTGGGACGCCGGCGGCCCGGCGCCGATTCGCGCCGTCGTCGACGCGTCGCTCAACATCGAGAGCGGCGAAACGATCGTCGTCACGGGTCCGTCGGGATCCGGGAAGACGACGCTCCTCTCGATGCTGGGCGCCCTCTTGCGGCCCGATCGCGGCGAGATGTGGCTCGACGGCGTCGACATCGCCTCGGCGCCGGAGTCGGTCCGGCAGGCGACACGCTTGAAGAAGATCGGCTTCGTCTTCCAGCGCGGGCTCCTCCTCGAACACTTCAGTGCGCGCCAGAACGTGGCGCTCGTCCTCTATGCCGCAGGCACCCCGAAGGCCGAGGCGCTCAAGACTTCCGAAGAGCTGCTCGAACGGCTCGGCTTGGGCGGGCGCGGCGACCACTATCCCGCCGCGCTCTCGCCCGGCGAGCGGCAGCGGGTCGCCGTCGCTCGCGCAGTCGCGCTCCAGCCCCGGGTCGTGTTCGCCGACGAGCCGACCGCGCACCTCGACTCCGCGAGCGGCGCGCAGGTCGTCCGCGAGCTGTGGGCGCTGGCGACGGGGGCCGGCGCCGGGCTCGTCGTGGTGACGCACGACCCGCGCGTCACGGAGATCGCCGACCGCGTGCTCCGTCTCGAGGACGGCTACCTGTTCTCGGCCTGAGGGCTCACGATCGCCGCACGGCGGCCGGCATTCCGGCGGTGGTGAAGGCGACGCCGGGCGTTCCGTCGCGCGCGACCACGATGAGACCCGCCTCGGCGCCGGTCCGCTCGCGGAGCAGGGCGAGCGCGCGGGTCGTGGCGTCGGCCGGCGCAATGCCCGCCGCGACGCAGGCGAGCGCGACGCGCGCGAGGCCCAGCCGGATGATCGCCTCGCCGGGGCCGGTCGCCGACACGGCCCCCGTGGCGTCGTCGGCGTAGGTGCCCGCACCGATGACGGCGCTGTCGCCGACGCGGCCCCGGCGCTTGCCGGCGACCCCGCCCGTCGACGTCGCCGCGGCGACGTGACCGTGGGTGTCGACCGCGACCGCGCCCACCGTGTTCCCGGCGGTCGCCCGGCGACGTCGCCACCGCGCTAGGGCCTCCGGCGTCACGAGGGCGTCCGGCGCCACGATGCGGAGGCCGTGCCGTTCCGCGATGGCGTGGACCGGCTCGCCGACCATGAGCACCTCCCGTCCCTCGCGCAGAACCGCCAGGGCGGCGCGGACCGGATTCGCGACGTCGCGCACCGTCGCGACGGCCCCGGCACCGAGCGCTGCGCCCTCCATCACCGAGGCGTCCATCTCGATCGTGCCCTCCTGCGTCAGCACCGAGCCGAGGCCTGCGTTGAAGAGCGGGTCGTCCTCGAGCACGGCGACCGCCTCGACGACCGCCTCGAGCGCCGTGCCGCCCCGCGTGAGGACCGCCGCCCCGACGTCGGCGGCACGCTCGACGCCGCCGGCGCGCGCCGCGCGCTCGCCGGGCGGATCCTCGCCCGCGCCTCCGTGGACGACGATCGTCGGCATCGACGCAGCATACCGCCGGCCGATGAAGTGAGATAGGACCGACGCAGCGAAAGGAGGATCCCATGGTGTTCCACGGCGTCGACGTCGGGCGGCAGTTCAAGCGCATGCGCGAGCTCGCCCCCGAGGTGTACCGGTCCTGGCTCGATTTCGACCGCAAGGCGTTCGAAGCCGGCGCGCTCGACGTGAAGACGAAGGAGCTGATCGCGCTCGGCATCGCGCACATCACGCAGTGCCCCTGGTGCATCGACGCGCACGTGAAGAAGTCCGAGAAGGCGGGCGCGTCGGAGAAGGAGCTCGCGGAGGTCATCTTCGTCGCGATGGCGATGGCGTCGGGCGCGGCCTGGAGCCACGGCGGGCTGATGCTCCAGTGCCAGGACGAGGCGCACAAGCCGGCCGCCGGCTGAAGACTGGCGGCGACCGGCGCCGCAGGCTATCACCGGCCGGCCGTGAGACGACTCTCCTCCTATCTGGCGCCGACGCTCCGCGAGGATCCAGCCGATGCGGAGGTCGTGAGCCACAAGCTCCTCGTGCGTGCCGGCATGATCCGCCAGGTCGCACGCGGCATCTACGACCTGCTGCCGCTCGGCGTGCGCGCCGTACATCGCGTCGAGCGGATCGTCCGCGAGGAGATGGATCGGGCGGGCGCGCAGGAGATCCTGATGCCGACCGTCATCCCGGCCGAGCTCTGGCAGGAAAGCGGGCGCTGGGACAAGTACGGGCGCGAGCTCCTGCGCCTGAAGGATCGCTACGATCGCGACTTCTGCTTCGGGCCGACGCACGAGGAGGTGGTGACCGACCTCGTCCGGCGCGAGATCCGCTCCTACCGCGATCTGCCGAAGAACCTCTACCAGATCCAGGTGAAGTTCCGCGACGAGGTGCGCCCGCGCTTCGGCCTGATGCGCGGGCGCGAGTTCCTCATGAAGGACGCGTACTCTTTCCACGTCGACCGGGCCGACGCCGAACGCGAGTATCGCGTGATGTACGACACGTACACGCGCATCTTCGAGCGCTGCGGGCTCACGTTCCGCGCCGTCGAGGCGGACACCGGTGCGATCGGCGGCGACATGTCGCATGAGTTCCAGGTGCTCGCGGCCTCGGGCGAGGACGCGATCGTCGCCTGCGACGCCTGCGGCTACGCGGCGAACGTCGAGAAGGCCGAGGTGCGCGCGGTGCCGCCACCCACCGCGAGCGGCGGCGCCCTCGAGCGCGTGGCGACGCCGGGCAAGCGGACCGTCGAAGAGGTGAGCGCGTTCCTCGGCGTGCCGGCCGAGCGCTTCATCAAGACGCTCGTCTACCAGACGGCCGCGGGGGACGTCGTCGTCGTGCTCGTGCGCGGCGATCACCAGGCGTCGGAGACCAAGGTGAAGGCCGCGCTCGGCGGCCAGGCGGTGACACTCGCAGACGAGGCAACCGTCACGCGCACCACCGGCGCGCCGGTCGGGTTCGCGGGGCCGGTCGGGCTCTCGGCGCGCATCGTCGCCGACGCCTCGCTGCGCGGCGCGCGCGGCATGGTGAGCGGCGCGAACCAGGCCGACCATCACACGACCGGCATCGACCAGGAGCGCGATCTCTCCGGCGTCACCTTCGCCGATCTGCGGCAGGCCGTCGCCGGCGACATCTGCCCGCGCTGCGGGCGCGGGACGTTCGGCGCCCACCGCGGCATCGAGGTCGGCCAGGTGTTCTACAACGGCACCGTCTACACCGAGCCGATGAAGGCGATGTACCTCGGCGCGGACGGCGTCGAGCGGCCGATCGTGACGGGCTGCTACGGCATCGGGATCACGCGCACCGTCGCCGCGGCGATCGAGCAGCACCACGACGACGCGGGCATCGTCTGGCCCGCGCCGCTGGCCCCGTTCGGCGCGCACGTGATCCCGGTGAACGTCGCCGACGCCACGCTGCGCGAGACCGCCGAGCGCATCGCGACCGAGCTCGAGGCCGCGGGCGTCGACACGCTGCTCGACGACCGCGAGGAGCGGCCGGGTCCCAAGTTCAAGGACGCCGACTTGATTGGGATTCCCGCACGCGTCACGATCGGGCCGCGTGCGCTGCAGAAGGGATGTGTGGAGCTGAAGCCTCGCGCGGCGAAGGAGGCGCAGGAGGTGCCGGTTGGCGAGATCGCCAAGCGGGTCGTGGAGCTCGTCGGCGCCCGCTGACGCGCGCCTCCGCGACCGCCTGATCGTCGGTCTCGACGTCGATTCGACCCGTGCGGCCGCACGGCTGATTCGCCGCTTGGGTGAGGTGGTCCGCTACTACAAGGTCGGCAAGCAGCTCTTCGTCCACGGCGGTCCGGACGTCGTGCGCATGGTGCAGGCGGCGGGCGCGGACGTCTTCCTGGACCTCAAGTTCCACGACATCCCGAACACCGTCGCGGCCGCCGGCGTGGAAGCGGCCCGGCTCGGCGTCCGCCTGTTCAACGTGCACGCGAGCGGCGGCCTCGCGATGATGGAAGCGACCGCGGCCGCGGTGGCGCGCGTGTGTCGCGCCGAAGGGCTGCCGCGACCGCAGATCATCGCCGTCACGGTGCTGACGAGCCTCGCCGACCGCGACCTCCGCCAGGTCGGGATCGCGAGCCGGGTCGAGGCGCAGGTCGTGCGCCTGGCGCGGCTCGCGCAGCGCGCGGGCCTCGACGGCGTGGTCGCGTCACCGCGCGAGATCGCCGCGGTCCGTCGCGCGTGCGGGCCGAAATTCCTGATCGTCACGCCGGGCGTCCGCCCGGCAGGTGCGGACGTCAACGATCAGAAGCGGGTGATGACGCCGGGCGACGCGATCGCCGCCGGCGCGGACCACATCGTCGTGTCGCGGCCGGTGCTGGAGGCGTCCGATCCGGCGCAGGCGGCGAACGACATCGTCACGGACATGGCGGGCGGCGCGATCCGGCGCCGCCGCCGGACGTGATCCAGAAGAAAGGGGGACGACCATGTACCTGGCAGCGGTGTGTGCGGGAATACTGGGTCTGCTCGTGTTCGGTCTCGGGATCGCCGTATCGATGACGCGCGGCGCGACCAACACCGTGATCGGGTTCAATCCCGATCCGGCGGATCGCCTCTACAAGATGATCCGCGCGCACGGGAACGCGACCGAGTTCAATCCGATGCTCGCGATCCTGATCCTCTTCGTGGGCTCGCGGCAGCCTGCCGCGTGGCTCGGATGGGTTTTCGTCATCGCGGCCCTCTCACGGGTGCTGCACGCGGCGGGCATGATCATGTCGCCTACCCTCGCCAAGCCGCAGCCCCTGCGGGCGACGGGCGCGGTCGGCACCTACGTCTGCGGACTCATCCTGGCCGTCGAGACGATCCTCCTCGCAAGCTAGGCCGGCGGGAGCCGGCGGTGCGCGAGCGCCGGGAGCTCCTGCCGCACGCGCGCCAGGTGGGCCCCGTCGAGCTCCGCGGTGGCGATGCCCTCGCCGTCGTCGGCGCGGGCGACGACCGTGCCCCAGGGGTCGACGATCATCGAGTTGCCGTGGTCGTCGTGCCCGTGGGGGCTCCGACCCGTCTGGTTCGCCGCCAGCAGGTAGCACTGGTTCTCGATCGCGCGCGCCCTGCAGAGCACGTCCCAGTGCGCCGCGCCGGTCGGCCTGGTGAACGCCGACGGGACCAGCAGGACCTCGGCGCCGTCCCTCGCAAGCCGGCGATACAGCTCTGGAAAACGCAAGTCGTAGCAGATCGAGCAGCCGAGGGTCGCGAGCGCCGTGGGCACCACGACGGGCGCGTCGCCCGCAAGACGCGTTGCCGACTCGCGCACCGCCACGCGCCCCGGCAGCTCGACGTCGAAGAGGTGCATCTTGCGGTAGGTCGCGACGAGCGCGCCCGAGGGATCGGCGACGCAGCTCGTGTTGTAGCGGCGCGCTTGGCCCGTGACCGCTTCGAGGATCGAGCCCATGCAGAGGAAGATTCCGAGGTCCCGCGCGAGCGCCGACATCGTCGCGGTGGTGGGTCCGGGCACCGTCTCGGCCGCGCTCGGGTCGTTCACGTCCGTCCCGCGCCAGGCGAACACCTCGGGAAGAACGACGAGACGTGCACCGCGCTCCGCGGCGGCTCGGACGAGCGCGCCGGCGCGCCGAACGTTCGCCGCGCGGTCGCCGCCCGACGACATCTGCACGACGGCGGCGACGAAACGCTCCATGCGTCGCCGGCGCATAGCCCCACCCGACCGGCCGGTCAATGTTACCGGTATTGATCGGCAGGGCCGACCAATGGTAGCTGCACTCACATGCCACGTCTCGTGAAGCGGTACAGCAACCGCAAGCTGTACGACACGAGCGAGAGCCGTTACGTCACTCTCGACGAGATCTCCCGCTGGGTGAAGGCTGGCGAGGAGGTGAAGATCGTCGAGAACGAGTCCGGCGAGGATCTGACGGCGGTCACGTTCGCGCAGATCATCCTCGAAGAGGAGCGCAAGAAGAACGGCTTCCTGTCGTTGCCGCTCCTGCGCAACCTGATCCAGCACGGCGAGGCGGCGCTCCAGGGGATCGCCGCGACCGTCGACCGCGGCATGGAGGCCATCCGCACGGCGCCCGAGCGCGCCCGCTCGCGCGTGCAGGAGCTGACGAACGTCTCGGACCGTCTGGGCGAGCTGCAGCACCGCGTCGACGACGTGGTGCGCCGCTCGGTGGAAGCGGTCACCTCGCATCCGACGTTCCGGCAGGAGATGCGCCGCATAGAGCGCACGATCCAGGCGCTCGAGGCGCGTGTCGGACGCCTTCGCAGCAACGGCAGCGTGCCACCGTCGGACGACGCGGTGCCTCCGCCGCCTCCCGACGCCGGCGACCACGCCCGCTGAGCGCTAGCGCGTGAGGAAGACCGGGGCCGGGCTGTTGCGCAGCACGTACTCGGTCGTGCTGCCGAGGACCATCTCGATGATGCGCGAGTGCCCGTAGGCGCCGATGAAGAGGAGGTCGTAGCCGCCGTCGCGCAGCACGTCGACGATGCGCTGGTGCGGCGGTCCGGAGAGGGCCTTGTAGGTGACCTGCAGATCGTACGCTGCGAGATAGCGCCGCGCCTCGTCGAGGACCTTGTCGTCGTCGCCGCCGTCGCGCCCGACGTGGATCACCGTGAGCGGGAGCGCGAGCGCGCTCACCACCTCGGCGGCGGTGTGCATGGCGGCGGCCGCGCGTTGCGAGCCGTCGTAGGCGAGCAGGGGGCGCGTCACCTGCTGGAAGGCGGCTGGGCACACGAGCACCGGCTTCGGCGCCTTGCGCGCGACCGACTCGGTCGTACCGCCGAGCAACCCGGTCGAGAACTGCTCGTTCACGCCGCGGTGTCCGACCACCACCAGGTCGGCCGTGCGCGCCTGATCGCAGATCTCGTTCGCGACCACGCCGAGCGGCAGGACGGTGTCGCAGGGGATGCCGCGCTCGGTGCAGCGGGCGCGAAACACGTCGAGCAGCGCACGCCCGCGCTCGTGCAGCGCGTCGCGCATCTTCGACGAGAAGTCGAGGTAGGGCTCGAAGCCGAGCGAGCCCGACACGTCGTGCAGGAACGAGCCCTCGATCGAGACGATGTCGACGACGTGGAGACCAATGAGACGGGCCTGCAGCCGGCCGGCGAGCCAGAGCGCGTACTCGAGCGCGCCGTCGGCGTGCTGCGAGCCGTCCAGCGCAACCAGGATGTTGCGGATCATCGCGGCGCGTCCTGTGCCGGCCTCTAGCCCGCGTCGCGTGCGGTTGGCAAGCGCATGGCCCGGCGCTCGTCGCCTCGGCTTGCGGGGGACACCGGCGCGTGTCATTTCGTCCCGAGCATCGATTGGTGCGTGATGCCCGCTGTCGGGTCACTGGCGCTCGGGACGGACCGGCCTGGGGTCGGAAGCAGGGGGGGATGGGGATGGCCCTCGTAGCGATCGTCGCCTTCGCGGCACTCGTGGTCGCGGTCCGAGCGCTGAAGCGTCTCGAGAAGCTGCAGGAGGAGGACGAGCGGAAGACGAGGGCCCTGCACGATCTCGCGCTCCGCGTCGTCATGCTCGAGAAGGGCGGGGCGCAGGCGAAGGCCGGTGCGCCCGCGGAGCCGGAGCCGAAGGCCGAGCCGGCACCGGCTCGTCCCGCGCCGCAGGTGGTGCCACCCGCCGCGCCGTCGATGCCGCCGCCACCGCGCATGCCCGCGGCGCCGCCGGTCCCACCGGCGCCGGCAGTCGGCGCGCCGCCCTTCCCGTCGCCGAGAGCGGAGCGACCGGCCCCGCCACCTCGTCCCGCGGAGACGGCCTCACCGAAGCCCCCTCCGCCTCCTCCTCCGCCACCACCGCCGCGGCGCCCGTGGCGTCCGCCGACGCCACCGGTGTCGATCGACTGGGAGGGGCTCGTCGGGGTGAAGCTCTTCTCGTGGATCGCCGGCGTCGCGCTCGTCCTCGCCGCCGTCTTCTTCCTGCGCTACTCGATCGAGCACGGCTGGCTCTCCGATCCGGTGAAGATGGCGATCGGGCTCGCCGTCGGCGTCGGGCTCCTGGTCGCGTGCGAGATGCGGGCGGCGCGGCGCTACGCCGTCACGGCGAACGCGATGGATGCCGCCGGCATCGCCGTGCTGTTCATGACGTTCTTCGCCGCGCACGCGCGCTGGCACCTCGTTCCGCAGGTCCCGACCTTCATCCTGATGGCGCTCGTGACGGCCGTTGCAGTCGCCCTCTCGATCCGCCGCGACTCGCTCTTCATCGCGATCCTGGGGCTCCTCGGCGGCTTCCTCACGCCGGCCCTGCTGTCGACCGGCGAGAACCGGCCGGTGAGCCTCTTCAGCTACCTGCTGCTCCTGAACGTCGGTCTCGCGTGGGTGGCGCACCAGAAGCGGTGGGCCGTGCTCACGGCGGTCTCGGCCGTGCTGACGGTCCTCTACCAGTGGGCGTGGGTGCTGAAGTTCCTGCACAGCTCGTCGCTCTCGCTCGCAATGGCGATCTTCCTCGTCTTCCCCATCCTGCAGATGGGGACGCTGCTCCTCGCCGAGAGCCGCGAGGGCGAGACCGACCCGATCTTCGGGCACACGGCACACGTGGGGGCGATCCTGCCGCTCCTCTTCGCGGTCTACCTCGCCGCCGTGCCGGCCTATGGCGCGCACGTCGGCCTGCTCTTCGGCTTCGTGCTCCTGATCGGCGCCGGGCTCGCCGCGGTCGCCATCTTCCGCGGGCCGCCGCTCGTGCACCTGGTCGGCGGAGCCGGCGTGGTCGCGGCCTTCGCCGTGTGGTGCGGGCTCTCCTACACGTCGGCCGCCTGGCCGCAGGTGCTCGTCTGGGTCTCGCTCGCGGTGGCGCTATACCTCGCGGCGCCCGCCGTCGCGGGATGGTGCGCGCGATCGCTCGGCGACGAAGGGCGGGCGAGCCGGCTCGTGGCGCCGGCGCTGCTCTTCGTGTTCCCGTTCCTCGCCGTCCACGAGCCGAGCG
>Ga0335084_10004443_pt1 | contig 13799 bp, 15 predicted proteins | sample Lox_Sample_44_FD_206721 | JGI IMG/M metagenome (GOLD analysis project Ga0335084, IMG submission 206721) | Soil microbial communities from Loxahatchee National Wildlife Refuge, Florida, United States - Lox_Sample_4.4 | ecosystem: Environmental > Terrestrial > Soil > Wetlands | place: USA... | reverse complement strand
GCACGCCCCATTCCCACATTCCGAACATCGTCTTCTGCGAGATGGGATAACCGACCTGACGGGCAAGGATGGTGACTTGCCCACGGTGGTGAGCATCGTGAGCAATGAGGTAGCCGACAAAACCCGCGACGTCCGGGCGAAAGCCTTTGATGCGGCCATCGGCTTTGAGGGCGGCAGCGATCACTTCGTGTAGCGCGGCATGGCTCTCGGCAAGGGCCTTACGGGCTTGCGCCGGGGTCACAGTCAGGCGATCGAGTTGCGCCGGGATGTTGCCCTTCGTGGCCTTCAGCCACATCACGCGTACGTTATGCACGTGTGCGACGATCGCTGCGATGGTACGTCCACCTCCACCCGGAGGATTGGCACGCCAGGAGAGCACGGGCAGGTTTTCCAGCAGGTACTGGTTGATACGTTCGTTGGTATCAAAGGCCGAGAGCAGTGCCTCGGACGGTTTGAAAGGCGGGGCAGATTTCCTGGGCATGGACTTCCTTCCTGAAAATTGAGGTTAGCAGGCGCACTGACGGTGCACCAATCGGCATATAATCTTGGCAGGCACGTGGGGTTCCGTTTCTTCAGGTTCTCGATACATCTTCTAAATCCAACAGGGGGTGGTATGAAACTCACAGTGTGTTTTGTGGTTGTCGTGATGTGCCTTGGAGCCGTGTTGGCGGCACAGGACCATTCCATGGCTTCGCATTCGCGTCCGGTGACGCTCGTGACGGGCTTGGGCGACCTGCACCATCCGGTCTCGACGAAGAATGCGGAAGCGCAAAAATTCTTCGACCAGGGACTAAGGTTCATTTACGCGTTCAATCACGATGAGGCCGCGCGCTCATTTCATAAAGCCGCGGAACTTGATCCCAAGCTGGCGATGGCTTGGTGGGGTGTAGCCGAGGCGGTGGGTCCAAACTACAACGATCCGGCGAGCGAGGAACGATTCAAAGAAGCGCACGACGCCATCCAGAAAGCCTCGGATTTGAGCGGCGCCGCGTCAGCGAGCGAAAAAGCATACATTGCCGCCATGGCGAAGCGTTTCCCGGCCGATCCCAAGTCAGATTTGCGCAAAGCCGCGGAGGACTATCGCGATGCTATGCGCGAAGTGATGAAGTCGTTCCCGGACGATCTGGATGCAGCGACTCTCTTTGCTGAAGCAGGGATGAACCTGCATCCGTGGGGATTGTGGCAACACGACGGCACACCGCGAGAAGGAACAGATGAGATCGTCGCCACGCTGGAGTCGGTGCTGAAACGCGAACCGAATCACCTGGGCGCAGTGCACTACTACATCCACGCTACCGAAGCTTCGGTCTCCCCTGAACGTGCTTTGGCCGGAGCGAACCGGCTGGCGGCCCTTGCGCCGGGGGCGGGCCACATTGTGCATATGCCGGCCCATGTATACATCCGTACCGGAGACTACGATCAGGCGGTGAAAACCAATATCGAAGCTGCAGCCGCTGACGAAGCCTATCTCAAAGGCGCAAGCGGGCCCAGCATGTACTCCGGGATGTACTACAGCCATAACCTGCATTTCATTGCCATCGCGGCCAGCATGCAGGGCGACTTCGCCCAGGCCAAGAGCGGAGCCGATCGGTTGGTGGCGCACGTCCAACCCATGATTAAGGAAATGCCCATGCTGGAAGGCTTTCTGACCATCCCGACGGCGGTCCAATTGCGTTTTGACCGCTGGAACGACGTCCTGAAGACGCCTAAGCCCGACGCTAGCCTTCCCGTTGCGACGACGTTCTGGCATTACGCGCAGGGCGTGGCTCTGGCTGAAACCGGGAAACCGGACCAGGCGGAGAAAGAGCGGCAGACAGTCGAAGCCGCATGGAACGCAACTCCGGCCGATGCCATTTTTGCTCCGCCGTTCAACAACAAGACCAAGGACATCCTGCGCATCGCCAATGACGTTCTGACCGCCAAGATCGCCATGGCACGCAACGACAGGCCGGCGGCAATCGCAAGTCTGCGCGATGCCGTGACGGTGCAGGACAGCCTGAACTATGGCGAACCTCCAGACTGGTACTTCCCGGTGCGCGAGTCGCTGGGTGCAGTATTGCTGATGAACGGCGACGCCAAGGGAGCGGAACAGGTGTTTCGTGAAGACCTGGAGAAGAACCCGCGAAATCCCCGGTCGCTGTTTGGACTACGAGAGTCGCTGAAGGCTCAGGACCGCAACTACGATGCCGGGTTCGTTGACAAGCAGTTCCGCGAAGCGTGGAAAGGCGGCGAGGTAAAGGTGGCAGACTTGGTGTAGCGTGTGACGCGGACATCATTGTCCACGTGGGCGGGCAGAGATGCCCGCCCCACACGAACAAAAATAGGCCGGAGTCAGGGTCGCTGGATCGAATAGACAGAGTGCCGCAGGCCGCGCCAAGCGATTTCTTTCCAAACCTTCATGCCGTTGCGCTCAGCGACGCGCTGCGAAGGGACGTTCTCCGGGCGGATCAGCGATATCAAGCGATCGACCTTGAGATTGGCAAAGCCCCACTCGCGGCAGGCGATCGCCGCTTCCGTCGCCAGGCCCTGTCCCCAGCAGTCGTGGCGCAGATGATAGCCGATCTCGTAGTAGAACTCTCCTTCCACTGGCTGACGCGTGATGCCGCAGTCGCCGATCAACTCGCCGGTTGACTTGAGCACCATCCCCCAGAGGCCGACGCCGTCCTCTTTGTAACGTTGGCGGTTCCGGGCAATCCATTGCTCGACTCCGGCGTGATCGTACGGCGCGGGGTAGTAGCGCATGGTGTGGGGATCGGAGACGACGCGAGCCAGGGCAACCGTATCATCGGGCTCGAACTCGCGCAGGATCAGGCGTGCGGTTTCGAGGATCATGGACACTGGTTGAGTCTACTTGACGGCCGATTGCACGGGCGGCCCGAGCCTGCCCCAACAAGCCGAGCGAGTGGAAGGGAATGCCCGCCTCACACGGGTCGGTTAGACTCGAAGGATGCAGGAGATGGGCCGGATTCTCGTCATCTCTGGTGCTCTGCTGGTTGTGATTGGCGGCGTCGTCATGTTGATCGGGTGGACGGGGGTGCCACTGGGACGACTTCCGGGAGACATCGTTTACAGGGGGAAGAACACGACGTTCTATTTCCCCCTTGTGACGTGTATCGTGCTTAGCGCCGTATTGTCACTGGTCCTGTATCTGATCGCACATTTCAAGCGCTGACATGCCGATTGCCTGATTCTACCCGTGAGCATGCGTGTCTCTCTGAGCGCAGCGTTACACTGAAGCCTCGTGGAAGCCACCGACCAACTCGGATTTCAATTCCGTCCGCCGGAGCGCCGCATCTGGACGGTGGCGGCACTCGTCTCGGCGGTGCGAACGCATCTCGAACGGGAATATTCCGACTGCTGGGTCGAAGGCGAGATTTCGAATCTGCGGAGCCCGGATTCGGGCCACCTCTATTTCACGCTCAAAGAAGAGAGCGCGCAGATTCGGGTGGTGATGTTCCGTTCATCAGCGAAACTGCTGCGGTTCCGTCCCGACAACGGGTTGCACGTGACTGTGCGCGGCCGAATCACAGTCTACGAAGACAAAGGCGAGTTGCAGATCTCGGCCGAGTTCATGGAACCGCAAGGAGTTGGGGCGCTGCAACTGGCGTTCGAGCAACTTAAGGTTAAGCTCGAGGCTGAGGGGCTATTCGATTCAGCGCGCAAAAACCCGATTCCTGCATTGCCGACGCGAATCGGGATCATTACTTCTCCACAGGGCGCCGCTGTGCGCGACATCCTGAACGTTCTGGCGCGAAGGCATCATTCGGCGAACGTGCTGATCTACCCGGCGCAGGTGCAAGGGGAGGCAGCCCCGCTGGAGGTCACTGCCGGAGTTCGCCATTTCAATCAGACGCGAGACGTTGAGGTCATCGTCATTGCGCGGGGCGGCGGATCAGCCGAAGACCTCGCAGCCTTCAACCAGGAAGGACTGGCACGGGCGGTGGCCGCATCGAAGATTCCGGTGATCTCGGCGATCGGGCATGAAACGGATTTCACGATTGTCGACTTCGTCGCCGATCTGCGCGCGCCGACGCCTTCAGCGGCAGCGGAGTTGGTGATCCGGTCGCGGCGGGAAATTGAAACGCAGGCTGCTGAGTTGAATCAGCGGCTGGAACGGGCGGTCCGTTACCGGCTGCTGATGGCGCGGCAGCAATTGATGGAGCATACGACGCACGGAGCCTTCGCACGCATAATGGACGCCATCAACCGGCGGCAACAGCGGCTCGACGAAATCGCCTTCCGACTGGAGCGGGCCGAAGGGCAGGCGGTTGAGCGGTTGCGTCGTCGCTGGGAGATAGCGTCGGCCGGGGTTCGCCACTTCGACGTGCGGCAACGGCTCGCGCTGGTTCGACAGCGGCTCGAGAGCCAGGCAGGCGGTCTGGCGGCCGCGGTGCATGCACGGCTGCTGGCGCTGCGGGCTGGATTAGACCGCCGAAGCGCAGCGCTGGAGGCGCTGTCTCCGCTGGCGATCTTGAACCGCGGCTACGCCCTTGTATTCGACGCGAGCGGGCAGCTCGTTAAGGATGCGGGCCAGTTGCGCCCGGGCGATCAGATCGCCGCCAGGCTGGCACGCGGGCGCGTGCATGCGAACGTTGATTCCGTCGAAACCACCTGGCCCGATTCGAAAGAGCCTGCATTAGAATGAAATTCAAGTTCTTCGCGTGAGGTTGGCGTGACCGCGTCACTGGCCTGGCCGCACATTTCGCTGATCTCGATCGTGGATATCCTGCTGGTCGCGATCCTGATCTATCAGCTGCTGTCGCTGATTCGCGGTACGCGGGCCGCACCGATGCTGGTCGGTCTGGCGGTGCTGGCGCTGGCGTTCTATTTTGCGCGGCTGGGCGAACTGCGCACGTTGAACTGGCTCCTGAGCACGCTCCTTCCCTATGTGGTGTTTGCGCTGATTGTCGTGTTCCAGACGGAGATTCGGCACGCCCTGGCCAATCTCGGCAGCCGGATTTCATTCTCACGCTCTTCGAGTCTGGCGGGGGACGTGTATGACGACATCGTCCTCGCCGCGAACCTGTTCTCGCAGAACCAGACCGGAGCCTTGATTGTGATCGAGCGCGAGATCGGGCTTCGCACCTACATCGAGAGCGGAGTGCCGCTCGATGCCCGCCTTTCATATGATCTGCTGGCGACTCTGTTCCGTCCCAGCGCCCCGCTGCATGACGGGGCGGTGATCATCCAGCACGATCGCATCGCGGCAGCTGCGTGTTTCCTCCCGCTATCCATGAATCCTGTGCTGTCGACGCAAATGGGGACACGACATCGAGCCGGGATCGGCATTACGGAAGAGACAGACGCGGTGGCGGTCATCATTTCCGAAGAGACCGGGGCCATCAGCCTCGCGATCAAGGGTGAAATTGAGCGTGACTTGACGGTCGAGCGATTGCGGGAGCGACTCACGCAACTGTTGCGGAGATACGCGCCGGCTCCAATGTTGCCGACTCCGGTAGAGGAGACCGTCGTCGCAGAAGAACCGCCCAGTTCTGCGAGTGCCCGCAGACAAGATGCCGGCGTACGGCCGGGAGGCGACGACTAAACCATGGCAAACTTGTTTCGTCGCGTCTTTATCCAGGATCTCGGCCTCAAGGCCGTTTCCCTTGCGCTGGCGTTCGGCCTGTGGCTGGTCATGGTCCGATCTCCGATTGCCGAGGTCGAGATGCGGGTCCCAATCGAGTTTCACAACATTCCCGAGGCGCTGGAGATCGACTCGGCGAGCTTTACCGAGGCGCAGGTCCGAGTACGGGGGACTGAAAGAGTGATCCATCGTCTGCGCGCGGGTGAGGTGCGCGTCGAGGTTGATCTATCGTCCGTGCACGCCGGCACACGGACGTTCGATTTGACTTCACGGAACATTCGGCTGCCTCAGGATCTTGAGGTCGTCCAGATTATTCCCGGCCAGTTCCAGCTTTCCTTCGACACCCGTATGACCCGCACAGTTCCAGTTCATCCCCGGGTAATCGGAATTCCGGCCGAAACGCCGCTCGAGGCCGACCCGGCGACGATCATTATCACCGGTCCCCGGCGGCGCGTTGAGGGCGTAGACGCCGCCACGACCGACCCTGTGGATGCCACTGGTGTCATGACGCGCGCCACGTTCGTCACGCAGGCGTATGTCTCCGATCCTCTGATCCAAGTTGTGCACCCCACACCCATTCGAGTCACCGTTATCATGGAGCGTTTGGGGGGCGATAAGAAGACGCAGTAATCCAGCCCTTCGCCATTCGCTCTTAGCCTTCAGCCTGGCCTTCTGCTGCTCGCGCTAAAAGCTGACGGCCAGGTGCAAACAGCAGACTTTCATGACGCAGACTCGACAGCTCTTTGGGACAGATGGAATCCGCGGCGTAGCAGGAGAATTCCCACTCACGCGAGAGAGCACGTACCTGATCGGGCGAGCTCTGGGGCACGACCTGATTCGCGGAAACGCGAAGGCGCGCGTCGTCATCGGGCAGGACACCCGCGAGTCGAGCCGGTGGATTGCCGACCGGGTCTGGCAGGGCCTGGAGTCGGTAGGAGTTGAAGTGCGCAGTGCCGGAGTGATTACGACACCGGGGGTGGCGTACCTGGCGCGGTCACAGAGTTTTGACGCGGGTGTGGTGATTTCGGCGTCTCACAATCCCTGGACAGACAATGGAATCAAGGTCTTCTCCGGAGACGGCTACAAGCTGCCGGATGCTCACGAACTGGCAATTGAGAAAGAAATCTTCGCGCTGCTCCAGGATCCGCTCGCAGTCGCAGACCTCCCCACGGCTGCCTCCAGCCTTCCCGGAGATGGGGCGTTGCGGCAATCCTACGTCCGGTGGCTCGCCGCGGATGTCAAAACCGACTTGAGCCGCCTGCGCGTCGCCGTCGATTGTGCGAACGGCGCAGCCGCCGAGGAAGCGCCGGAGCTTTTCCGAGCGCTCGGAATTGCCGCAGAATTTTTGCATGCCTCACCTGACGGTAAGAACATCAACGAACAGTGCGGCGCGCTGCATCCTGAGGCCGTCGCAAACTTCGTAGCCGCGAGCGGAGGCCACTTCGATCTTGGCGTGACTTTCGATGGCGATGCTGACCGGGCTCTGTTTTCCGATGCCCAGGGGCGCGTCGTAAACGGCGATGCAGTGCTGCTCATCGGTGCGCGAGAAATGCACGGGCGCGGCGTTCTGGCAAAGTCGACGGTGGTCGCCACAACCATGTCGAATATGGGGCTGGAACTTGCGCTGAAACAGGCCGGCATTCAGATGTTGCGTGCCAACGTGGGTGACAAATACGTTCTCGAAGAGATGCAACGCGTGGGTGCGGCTCTAGGCGGAGAACAGTCCGGTCACATTCTCTTTCGCGACGGAGATGCAACCACCGGCGACGGCCTTCTGACGGCGATACGAGTGATGGAGATCATGGTTCGCACGGGGAAATCGCTCGCGGAACTGGCGAACGATCTCAAAGTATTCCCGCAGGTGATTCGCAATGTCCGCGTGCGGGAAAAGATTCCCTTCGCGCAGATTCCTGCCGTGGAGGCAGTCATCAAGGCTGCGCAACGAGAGCTCGACGGTAACGGCAGAGCCGTTGTCCGCTATTCGGGTACCGAGGCGCTGGCACGGGTGATGATTGAAGCCGAGTCGCAAGAACAGATAGAGCGGCTTGCAGAGGGTATCGTCGTGGCCATTCGGGGCGCGCTGGGAGTGTAGAGCACGTTCATTTCGAGAAGTTCCCCACCGTTGTGTCCCACGTCCATTCGTGCAGTTTCGTGATCTTGTGTGCGCGATCTTTCACGCTGAGAATGAGGATTATCAGAGCAAGTAAGAAGGCGCTCATGAGAATCCTGATCGTGGAAGACGATACAGCGCTGGCCAATTTCATTCGTAAGGGACTTGAAGCCGAACATTACGCGGTCGACACTGCCATCGATGGTGAGCAGGGCCGTTCGATGGCGCTGCAGTTCGACTACGACCTGTTGGTGCTCGATTTGAACCTTCCGGGAATCGACGGCCTTGCGGTTCTGAAGGGTTTGCGGCAACGCAAGCCTAGCCTGCCGGTCATGATCCTGACGACGAGAAGCCGAGTCGAGGATCGCGTGCTGTGCCTGGATACGGGCGCAGACGACTATCTCGTGAAGCCATTCTCCTTTCTCGAGCTTGCAGCACGGGTGCGCGCCCTGTTGCGGCGCAGCCACCTGCCGTCGGAATCGGTACTGACGGTGCGCGACCTGCGGCTCGATCGGGTGGAACGTCGCGTTGAGCGTGCCGGACGCCGAATCGACCTGACAACAAAAGAGTTTGCCCTCCTCGAGTACCTGATGCGGAACACGGGGCGGCGCCTGACGCGGACGATGATCATCGAGCATGTCTGGAACCTGACGTTCGATTCGACGACCAACGTCGTCGATGTTTACATCAACTATCTGCGTCGGAAGGTAGATGACGGTTTTTCTCCGCATTTGATTCACACGGTTCGCGGCGTTGGATACCAACTCAGTCCTGAGGAGGCGGCTGCATGAGTACCATCGCTCAACCTGCGGCCAAGCTCTTGCAGGATCAGGAAATTCTCGGCGAACTTCTCCATTCAGTCAGCCAGCCCCTGACCACGCTTTGCTGTTCGCTCGAACTGTCGATTGAGAAGGCTGCGGGCCAGCAGCAGGAGGCTGTCGCTACCGCATTGGAACAAGCCGAACTTGTCATCGGCCAGGTTCGACTGCTGCGGGAGTATCTCGATGCAGAACTGGCGCGGCCGTCAGCCCAGCCGGTGGCTTTCTTCCCCGTGCTCCGCGGGGTGGTCGAGGATCTTCGCTCGCTTGCCGAGTTGAACCAGATTTGCCTCAAGATTGTGGGTACAACGTCAGCCACGATCGCAGTCCCCGGGCCCAGACTCCGCGTGGCATTGCAGTATCTTCTTGGGACGATGATCGAGGAGCAGCCTCCGAAACGCACGATCACGCTCCGGTTTGAAGAAGGGGCCGCAGAGTGGCTCCTGGGGGCGCAAGTCGAACACTCGGACCCTCGCTCGCATCCATGCAGCATGCCGCACCGGCAGAAGAAGCGTAACGTCGCAGGCGCGACCTCACGCAAGGTGCGACTGGCAATTGCCGTACGAACGCTGGAGTCAGGCGGAGCTTCACTCATAGGCAACGGCGCTTGCGCGTCCGATCTTGTCCTTCACCTTCCACGCTACGGCGCGCGCCCCGTCTAGGCTTCCCAACATTTTCCCGGCGCAGCCCCGGCGTGCGGGAGTACAATCCTGCATCTTGCGGAGGTTTCCCTGTGAGGCGCTGGTTCACGCTCTTAACCGTTCCTTGCTTAGTTGTAGGGAGCTGGGGGCAGAGCAATGGCCCCGTGCTCAAGCCGATGACCGTAATTCGCGCCGGGGTTCTGATTGACGGCGAATCGGCGACTCCGCGTCGGAATCAGGTCATCATCATCCGTGGAAACGTGATCGCCGAGGTGTCTGACGCGTCGGCGGCACGCATCCCCTCGGGTGCTGAGGTCATTGATCTTTCACAAGCTACCGTTCTCCCCGGGCTGATTGACGCGCATACACATATTTTCCTGCAGGGTGAGGAACCGTCGGAAGGCGGCTATGACGTGCAGCTGCTGAAGCAGCCGCTGGCGTTTCGCGCGGCACGTGCCGCGGTGGCTGTGCGGCGAGCGCTCGAGCAGGGTTTCACGTCGTTGCGTGACATGGAAACCGAAGGTGCGGGTTACGGCGATGTCGGCATCAAGGAGGCCATTGAAGGCGGATATATTCCCGGCCCCCGCCTGTTCGTCTCCACCCGCGCCATCTCGACGACAGGAGGTTATCCGCTGGAAGGATACGCACCTGAGATTGATGTGCCCAAAGGCGTGCAGATTATCGATGGGCCAGTCGAGGCTCGCAAGGCTGCGCGGGAGCAACTGGACCATGGCGCCGACTGGATCAAGGTCTACATGACGCATCGGTCGTGGGTCGGAAAGGACGGCGAACTCGTGTCTCAGCCGACGCTCACGGTTGACGAGCTGCGTGCGATCGTGGATGAGACCCATGGCTGGGGAAAGAAAGTTGCCTGCCACGCCTACAGCGGCGAAGGCTTGCAGCGTGCCCTCGACGGCGGATGCGACTCCATCGAGCACGGCTTGGCGCTTACGGATGCGAACATCGCCCAGATGCTGAAGCAGGGGACATGGCTGTGTCCGACACTGAGCGTCTACTACTACGATCATTCTCCGGCCGACACGCCCGCCGGCCAGCGTGACCGCAAACGCGTATCTGCGCATGAAGAGTCGTTCCGCAAGGCGCTGAAGGCTGGAGTCAAGATCGCGTTCGGAACCGACATGGGCGGCATTTCGTGGACGGAACCGATCGCGCAGGAGTTCCCGCGAATGGTCGCGTTCGGGATGACTCCGATGCAGGCGATCCAGAGTGCGACGTCCCGGGCCGCCGAACTGCTCGATATGCGAAGGAGGATCGGCGTAATCGCGCCGGGCGCCTTCGCCGACATTGTGGCAGTGAGCGGGGATCCCTTGGCAAATGTCGAGATCCTGAGCAACGTGCGGTTTGTCATGAAGGACGGTAAGGTTTTCAAGAACGAGATCGGACAGAAGAGGCAAGAATGAACATCCTGGAGATGTGTGATGCGGGCGGTGCGTCGGTCGCGCTGGACGCGACCGCGGCACAGGCCATCCAAGCCATGCTGGACCGCCGCGTGGGTGCGGTGGCCGTGGTCGACGAGAACAAGCGCGTGGCCGGAATTTTCACCGAACGCGACGTTTTGCGGCGCCTTTCCGCGAGCGGCAAGGATCCGGCACAAACATCTGTGCGCGAAGTCATGACGACACCGGTGGAAATGGCAACGCTCGACACGACCCCAGGACAAGCGCTGGCAACCATGGTGGAACGGCACTACCGGCATCTGCCCGTCGTGGATGACGATGGGATGTTGCTGGGGATGTTATCGATTCGCAATGTGCTGCAGGCGCGCATCGACACGCTCACGCGGCAATTGGACGAAGCGCGCGGCCTGCGGGTGACGCGCTAGATCAGGCCTCAGTTCTCGGCTGTCAGCGCTGTCGTTCTCAGGGGATTCTCGTCGCCCACAATGTCAGTCGTTGGATGAGCTTCCTGGGATTTAACCCTGGCACCTGCGACCTGGCCCATGGCACGGCCTTACTTGTGCGCGTGCGGGCTCTGGGCGGGATTCTTGCGGGCTGGCGCTGCAGCCTTGCTGATCCTCACTTCGAAGCTGACCGGCAGTTGTTTTGGCGGATAGCACTGTGCGTTGTCGCAAGCCTGATACTTCAGATTCCCGCGAATCATGTACTTGCCGGCCTGTACAGAGCGCAAGGGCCTGACCATCACTCCAACTTCAAAGTCTCCGGCATAGACGTTGAGCTTCTCATCGGGGGAGAAAGCAAAGCTCATATCCTTGCCATCCGGATAGGTAATCCTTCCAATGACGATGTCTGTAGTGGCATCGACCTTCAGCGCGGTCGGAATCAGGAACTCCGATTTCGGCTTGTTGGAATTGATGTGATAACCGCGCACGATGCGAAACGACAGAGGTACCGTTCCCGATTTGCCTTGAGGAATGCTGGCGATCGGAACGGGCGCCAAGGAAACGACTGGCGCTTTCAGGACAGGCATCTCCTGTGTCAAGGCGCATGCCACAAGCACCAGAAGCATTCCGGGAATGATCCGATTCATCGGTCTCAAGGGTACTCCAGTCCTCGCTCCGATTCGAGGTTACTTTTGCGCCTGTACCGGCTGGCCCAAAGACTCCTTGATATGGTCCACAAAGACACTACGGCTCTGGAGCCCGAATTCCCGCGCCACCAGTTTCCCGTCGCGATCGATGAAAAACGTCGTCGGGAAAACGTTGACGTTATAGCTGTCCCCGACCGCATCGGTGCCCACCAGCACGGTGTAGTTGACGCCTAGATCCTTGGCAAATTTCGCAATTTCCTCTTCGTCGGCCGGATCGTCCATGGCGACACCGACCACCTCAAATCCTTCCGGGCCATACTCTTTCTGCAACTCGACGAACCATGGCATTTCGATTTTGCAGGGACCACACCAGGTCGCCCAGAAATTGAGCAACACGGCCTTGCCACGGAAGTCGGAGAGCTTTACGTTCTTGCCGTCCAGCGACTTGAGTTCAAAATCAGGAGCAGTCTGTCCGCGGAGTTTGCTGGAAACCGATCCGGTGGCGCGGTTCTTGCGGGCGGCATAAATGCCACCGTAAAGCATAGCCGCTACAATCGCGGCAATCACGATTAAGACCCAGGGATCTCTCTTCACTGTGACTCCACTTATAGAGCAAAACGGTTCAGGAACGAAAACCAGCTCGAAATGATCGTGAACTTGCCGGAAACGAGCAGAATGCCGAGCAGGATGAGCAAGCCTCCGCTGGCCACCTCGAGCGCGTGCATGTGGAATTTAAAGCGGTTGTAGAACTTCAGAAAGCGGCCGATACCGAGAGAAGTCAACAGAAACGGCACCGCTAGACCGGCCGAGTACACGGCCAGGAGAAGCACGCCCTTGACCACGGTTTCCTGTACGGCGGCGAAACCCAGAACCACCGCGAGTATCGGGCCTACGCAAGGCGTCCAGCCAAACGCAAAGGCAAAACCAATGACGAAAGCACCCCAGGCGGTCGCTCCACCTTTGAGGCTGTGCATGCGCGTGTCGGCCAGCAGGGCCTTGATCTGGAAGATCCCGGTCAAATGCAAACCAAAGAGGATAATCACGACACCAGCTACGCGGGCGAGCAGCGATTTGTATTGCGCGAACAGTTGCCCGACCCCGGTCGAGATTGCGCCCAGCGTCACGAAAACGATGCTGAAGCCGATGATGAATGCGATCGAGTTCAGCATTACCTTGCGGAAGAGCTGGCCGGAGTCGGATTTCAACTCCTCCACTCCGGCGCCCGAAATGAGCGAAACGTATCCTGGAACGAGGGGCAGCACGCACGGCGATAAAAACGAGATCAGGCCAGCGACAAAGGCTGCGATCGGAAGTGGCAGACTGGACATGAAGTTATTGTAGAGACTCGCGGCTCCGCCTCCCTGAAAAGATGCGGCGGGACGCCGAATTGTTACAGGTTTTCCTCCTTTGCGTCGAGTTCATGGCTTCCGGGTCTTGCCGGCCGGTTTCGACGGCACCTTCGGCGCGGGTTTCGCCGCTTCGGCGGGCGCCTGTTGCTCGGGTGGAGCTTCGGTCAAAACCTTCTTGATGAATCCCGGCGGAACGATCGCGGTCAGAATCGCACGGTTCCCTGAGCGCTCCACTTTCAGGCTGTCGAAGAACGCTCTCACGTCGACATCCGGGCCCTGATTCCCAATGCTGACTTCTGCCGAGTGAAACAGACTCAGAAACGTGCCCGCCTTATCCGTGATGTCGCGAGCATCGTCTTCGCTGTCCGTGAAGGCCTCGGCGCGCAGGTGTAGTGCTCGAATGTAACGGCCAGAAACGACGAGAACGGCGGGCTTCGGGAACAGCAGGGACCAGCCGCTTACTCCAGTGAGAGAACTTGCATGTGACGGATCGACGCGGAGGATGGCCCACGCCAGGCTGGCAAAAGGCACGGTCTTGTAGTACTGGCGGAGGAACTGCGGACCGCCGAAGGGGGATGCTAATTTCCGCGAGCGGTCAAGGATGCCCCGGATCACGTTTTCGTCAGGATGATTGGAGACGGCAACCGTATCGTAGGAGAGGATGACGGCTCGAACCGTGCGGCCCTCGAGTGGGATGTTGTAGATATTGAATCCCTTATATTCGTCCACGGAGGACGACACCTTCTTCAGGTAGGCAGCGAGTTTGGCGTTGTCGATCTTGGCGACGAA
>Ga0335084_10004442_pt1 | contig 13799 bp, 13 predicted proteins | sample Lox_Sample_44_FD_206721 | JGI IMG/M metagenome (GOLD analysis project Ga0335084, IMG submission 206721) | Soil microbial communities from Loxahatchee National Wildlife Refuge, Florida, United States - Lox_Sample_4.4 | ecosystem: Environmental > Terrestrial > Soil > Wetlands | place: USA... | reverse complement strand
GGTGGAGCGACGCCCCGCGCCGGTGCTCCAGCACGAGACGGTGCTGCATGCGAAGCGCATCGAGCTCGTGTTCGACCGCGAGTCGTGGGTCGAGATCAAGGACGCCGACGGCCGGATCGTGTTCTCCCAGCTCAATCCGCCCGGCAGCCGCCGGAAGGTCGTGGGCGAGGCGCCGTTCTCGATCGTCATCGGCAACGCTACCGGCGTGAAGCTGCGCTACAACGACAGCGACGTCGACCTCGCACCGTTCACGCGCACCGACGTCGCGCGCCTGACCCTCGAGTGAGCGAGTGAATCGCCGCGGCTCCCGCAAGGTGTGGATCGCGCACGTCCCGGTCGGCGGCGACGCCCCGATCATGGTGCAGTCGATGACCAACACCGACACCGCCGACGCGGCCGCGACCGCGCGGCAGGTGCTCGAGCTCGCGCGCGCCGGCTCGGAGGTGGTGCGGATCACCGTGAACACCGCCGAGGCGGCGGCTGCGGTGCCGGCGATCCGCGCGCAGCTCGACGCCTGGGGCTGCAACGTGCCGCTCGTCGGCGACTTCCACTTCAACGGCCACAAGCTCCTCGCCGAGTTCCCCGATTGTGCGACCGCGCTCGCGAAGTACCGGATCAACCCCGGCAACGTCGGACGTGGCGCGAAGCGCGACGAGCAGTTCGCGACCATGATCGAGACCGCGTGCCGGCATGCGAAACCGGTGCGGATCGGCGTCAACTGGGGCAGCCTCGACCAGGAGCTGCTCGCGCGCCTGATGGACGAGAACGCGGCGCGCGCGCAGCCGCTGGAGGCCGACGCGGTGATGCGCGAAGCCCTGATCGCCTCGGCGGTCGAGAGCGCTGCACGCGCGGAGGAGATCGGCCTGCCGGGCGACCGCATCGTGCTCTCGTGCAAGGTAAGTGGCGTGCAGGACCTGATCGCCGTCTACCGCGAGCTCGCCCGGCGCTGCGACTATCCACTGCACCTTGGCCTGACCGAGGCGGGGATGGGTTCGAAGGGGATCGTCGCCTCGACGGCGGCGATGGCCGTGCTGCTGCAGGAGGGCATCGGCGACACGATCCGCGTCTCGCTCACGCCGGACCCCGGGGGCGATCGCACCCGGGAGGTGGTCGTCGCGCAGGAAATGCTGCAGACGATGGGCCTGCGGTCCTTCGCACCGCTCGTGATCGCCTGCCCCGGCTGCGGCCGGACGACCAGCACGTTCTTCCAGGAGCTCGCGGCCAAGATCCAGAGCTACCTCCGCGCGCAGATGCCGGGCTGGCGCAGCCGCTACCCCGGAGTCGAGGAGATGCACGTGGCGGTGATGGGCTGCGTCGTCAACGGGCCGGGTGAGTCCAAGCACGCGAACGTCGGCATCAGCCTGCCCGGCTCGGGCGAGCGCCCGGTCGCACCCGTGTACGTCGACGGCGTGAAGACGGTGACGCTGAAGGGCGATCAGATCGCCGAAGACTTCGAGCGCATCGTCGAGGAGTACGTGCGCACGACCTACGGCCCCGGCGGCAGGGGCCGGCGCGACACCGCTGACCGCGACGAGACCACGAAGGCCGTCGCGTAGAACGGCCCGCGATCCATGACCCAGACCATCCAGGCGGTACGGGGGATGAACGACATCCTCCCGGACGAGGCCGAGCTGTGGGAACGCTTCGAGGAGACCGTCCGGTCCTGGGCGCGGAGCTACGGCTATCGCAACATCCGCACGCCGCTCCTCGAGCACACCGCGCTCTTCCGCCGCGCGATCGGCGAGGCGACCGACATCGTCGAGAAGGAGATGTACAGCTTCGTCGACGAGCTGAACGGCGAGCACCTGACGCTGCGTCCCGAGGCGACCGCCTCGACGGTGCGCGCGACGATCGAGCACTCGCTCCTGTACGCCGGCCCGCAGCGGCTCTGGTACATGGGGCCGATGTACCGGCACGAGCGCCCGCAGAAAGGGCGCTACCGGCAGTTCCATCAGGTGGGCGCCGAGGCGCTGGGCGTGCCCGGGCCGGACGTCGACGCCGAGCTGATCCTCATGTGCGCGCGCCTGTGGGACGACCTCGGGCTCGACGGCATCCGCTTGCACCTCAACTCGCTCGGCAGCCTCGAGGAGCGCCGCGCGCATCGCGAGGCGCTGGTCGCCTACCTCAGGCGGCACGAAGCCGACCTCGACGAAGACTCGCGCCGGCGGCTCGTCACGAACCCCCTGCGCGTGCTCGACACGAAGAACCCGGCCCTGCAGCCGATCGTCGCAGGCAGCCCGCGGCTGCTCGACTACCTCGGCGAGGCGTCGCTCAAGCACTTCGACGGCGTGCAGGCGGTGCTGAGGGACGCCGCGATTCCGTACACCATCGACCATCGGCTCGTGCGCGGGCTCGACTACTACAACCTCACGGTGTTCGAGTGGATCACCGATCGGCTCGGTGCCCAGGGCACGGTCTGCGGCGGCGGCCGCTATGACGGCCTGTTCGTGCAGATCGGCGGCAAACCCTCCACCGCTGCCGGCTTCGCGATCGGCGTGGAGCGGCTGATCGCGCTCGTGCGCGAGGCCGAGCAGGCGCCGGCGGGCGCGCGCTGTGACGCCTACCTCGTGCATCAGGGGGAGGCCGCCGACCGGTTCGCATTCACCGTCGCCGAACGGCTCCGGGATCACGGCTTCGCGGTGCTCCAGCATGCCGGGGGCGGGAGCTTCAAGTCGCAGATGAAGCGCGCCGACGCGAGCGGCGCCGAGGTGGCGGTCATCGTCGGCGACGACGAAGCCGCCGCCGGCGAGGCGAGCGTGAAACCGCTGCGCGAGGACCGCGGGCAGGTGCGCGTGCCGCTCGACCGGCTGCCGGTGGTGCTGACCGACATGATCTACGCAGACGAAAGCGAATGAGCACCTACGACCTCGAAGAACAGGAACAGCTCGCCGAGCTGAAGGCATTCTGGAAGCAGTACGGCAACCTGATCGTGCTGGCGATCGCGGCGGCGCTCGCCGTCTTCGCCGGATACCGGATCTGGCAGTGGTATCAGGTCTCGCAGTCGGCGCAGGCGAGCGTCGTCTACGGCGAGCTGCTCAAGGCGGCCTCGGCGAACGACGCCAAGAAGGTGCGCGATCTCTCCGGGACGCTGATCGAGCAGTACCCGCGCTCGGCTTACGCGCCGCTCGGGGCGTTCATCTCGGCGAAGGTCCACTTCGGCACCGGCGACTTGAAGACCGCGCGCGCACAGCTTTCGTGGGCGGCCGAGAATGCGCGCGACCCTGGCGTTCAGGCGCTCGCGCGGCTGCGGCTCGCCAACGTCCTGCTCGACGAGAAGGCCTACGACGAGGCGTTGAGGGTCCTCGCCGCCAAGCCCGAGGCGGCGTTCGAGCCGCTGTTCGAGGAACTGCGCGGCGACGTGCTCGCCGCACAGGGCAAGCGCGCGGAGGCGAAAGCCGCTTACGCGACGGCGCTTGGCAAGCTGAAGACGGGGGACGACGCCGCCCGCGAGCTCATCCAGCTCAAGCTCGACGGGCTCGGGGACCGATGACCGGCGGGCGTCGTCGCATCCGCGCCTGGCTGGCGCCGCTGGCGGTGCTCGCGCTCACCGGGTGCGGGAGCTGGAGCTGGAACCCGATCGACTGGATCACGCGCTCGGCGCCCCCGCCACCGGCGCCGCTCGCCGAGATCCGCAGCCCGATCGCGACCCGCGTACTCTGGCAGGCGTCCGTGGGGCGCGCGCGCGACGCCACGTTCACGCCGGCCGTCGCCGGCGACAGCGTGTACGCGGCCGGCGCCGACGGGGTCGTGACCCGTCTCGAGGCGGCGACCGGCAGACAGGTCTGGCAGGTACGAGTTCCGACCACCCTGTCAGGCGGCGTCGGGAGCGACGGCAAGCTCGTGGCGGTGGGCTCGACCGAAGGCGAGGTCATCACGCTCGATGCCGACGGGCGCACGCTGTGGCGCGCGCGCGTGTCGAGCGAAGTGCTCGCCCCGCCGGAGATCGCGGGCGACCTCGTCATCGTGCGCAGTGCGGACAGCCGGATCTTCGCGCTCGACGCCCGTGATGGCCGGCGCCGCTGGCTCTACCAGCGCCAGGCGCCGGTGCTTGCGGTGCGCAGTCCCGCCGGGCTCGTGGTGCGCGGCGGCTACGTGTTCGCCGGGTTCTCGGGCGGGAAGCTCGTCGCGCTCGCGCTCACGAACGGCGGGCTGCGCTGGGAGGGCACCGTGTCGGTACCCAAGGGCACGACCGAGCTCGAGCGCGTGACCGACGTGATCGGCCTGCCATGGATCGGCGATCGCGAAGCCTGCGCGGTCGCGTTCCAGGGCCGGGTGGCGTGCTTCGATCTCGGGAACGGCAACCAGCTCTGGGCGCGCGACATGTCATCCTCGAGCGGACTCGGCGTCGACAGCAGGTACGTCTACGTGAGCGAGGACCGCGGCGCGGTGTCCGCGCTGGAGCGGGCGACCGGCCGCAACCTGTGGCGCCAGGACCGGCTCACGAACCGCAACCTCTCGGCGCCGCTGCCGCTTGGCGCGGAGATCGCGGTCGGTGACCTGCAGGGTTACGTGCATCTCCTCGCGCGGGACAGCGGCGCGTTCGTCGGCCGGATCGCAACCGACGGCTCGGCGGTGCGCACGGCGCCGGTGGCGCTCGCCGACGGCTTTCTCGTGCAGACGTCGGGCGGTACGCTCTACGCCCTCGCGACGCGCTGAGGGGCGGTCGCGGCGGAGCGGCGCCGCGCTTTGGCAGCAGTACGACGCACCTCGCGGCACGGAAGCCCCTCGGAGCAGTGAAACCCGTCTCACGGCAATGAAGCCGACCTCGCACCAGTGAAACCCACCGTCGTCATCGTCGGCCGGCCGAACGTCGGCAAGTCGACCCTCTTCAACCGCCTGACGCGGTCGCGGGACGCGCTCGTCGCGGACACCCCCGGCCTTACGCGCGACCGGCACTACGGCGACGGCCGTCTCGGGGACCGCTCGTACTACGTCGTCGATACCGGCGGGCTCGAGCCGGTGGCGAGAGACGGATTGCTCGGCGAGATGGCGAAGCAGACCGCGGCGGCGATCGCCGAGGCCGACGCGATCATCTTTCTCGCCGACGCGCGCGAGGGGGTGACGCCACAGGATCGCCGGATCGCCGGGGAACTGCGGCGGGCGCGCGCGCGCATCTGGCTCGTCGCGAACAAGGCCGAGGGGCTCGATGCCCCGGTCGCGACCGCGGAGTTCCATGAGCTCGGGCTCGGCGTGCCGCAGGCAATCTCCGCCGCGCATGGCGACGGCGTTGCGGCGTTGATGGACGCGGTTCTCGCGCAGTTCCCCGCCGGCCCGGAACCCGAAGCCGATGCCGAGGACGACGGGCCGCGCGTGGCGGTCGTCGGGCGGCCGAACGTGGGCAAGTCGACGTTGGTGAACCGCCTGCTCGGCGAGGACCGCATGATCGTCTTCGACGCACCGGGCACCACGCGCGACGCGATCGAGGTGCCGTTCGAGCGCTACGGCCGGCGCTACGTGCTCGTCGACACCGCCGGCGTGCGCCGGCGCGGGCGCGTATTCGAGTCGGTCGAGAAGTTCTCGGTGGTGAAGACGATGCAGGCGATCGACCGCGCGAACGTGGTGATCCTGGTGGTCGATGCGGCGGACGGCATCGCCGACCAGGATGCGCACCTCGCCGGCTACGTCCTCGAGCGCGGCCGCGCGCTCGTCCTCGCCGCGAACAAATGGGACGGCCTCGACGCGTACGCGCGCGAGGCCGCGAAGCGCGCGATCGAACGCAAGCTCGGCTTCCTCGCGTTCGCGCGCGTCCACTTCGTGTCGGCACTCGCCGGGGAGGGGCTCCGTCCGCTCATGGGTTCGGTCGACGAGGCATACCGGGCGGCGATGGTCAAGCTGCCGACGCCGCGCCTCACGCGCACGCTCATCGACGCGGTGGCGCGTCAGGCCCCGCCGCGCGCCGGCCTGTCGCGTCCGAAGCTGCGCTTCGCACACCAGGGCGGGCGCAACCCGCCGATCATCGTGGTGCACGGCACCGCGCTTGGCGCCGTCCCGGCAAGTTACCGGCGCTACCTCGAGGGCGTCTTCCGCAAGGTATTCGATCTCACCGGGACGCCGCTGCGCATCGAATTCCGTACCGGACGGAACCCTTACGTGCGGCAATAGTCCCAGGGCCCGGGGGGGCATGCGATGGCGGGAGCCTCCGAAACGCGCTAAAGTAACCGTTCATAACAAATGCCGGAGCGGCCATGAGCAACAAGGGACAACTCTTACAAGACCCCTTCCTGAACACGCTGCGCAAGGAGCACATCCCGGTGTCGATCTACCTCGTCAACGGGATCAAGCTCCAGGGGCAGATCGAATCCTTCGACCAGTACGTCGTGTTGCTCAAGAACACCGTGACCCAGATGGTGTACAAGCACGCCATCTCCACCGTGGTGCCCTCGCGTCCGGTCAACCTCAGCCTGGACCACGGCGGCGACTCCTGATGTACCGCGGGTAGTGGCGGGCAGCACGCCTCGCCCGAGCACCGGTCGAGCGAACGGCGCCGCGCCGGGAGGCGCAGTGCTCGTCGCGCTCGACTTCGGCCGCGACGGTCACGCCGAGAGCCGCGAGGAGCTGCGGCAGCTCGCGGCGAGCGCCGGGGTGCGGGTGCTCGCGGTCGTCGAGGGCAAGCGCAGCCGGCCGGATCCGGCGCTCTTCGCGGGCTCGGGCAAGGTCGACGAGGTGGCCCGCGTGTGCGCGGAGACGGGCGCGACCCTGGTGATCTTCAATCACGAGCTCTCGCCGGCGCAGCAGCGCAACCTCGAGCGGCAGCTCGAGCGCCGCGTGGTCGACCGCACCACCCTCATCCTCGACATCTTCGCCCAGCGCGCGAGCTCCCATGAGGGCAAGGTCCAGGTCGAGCTCGCCCAGCTCGAGCACCTCGCGACGCGTCTGGTGCGGGGCTGGACCCACCTCGAGCGCCAGAAGGGTGGCATCGGGCTGCGCGGGCCGGGCGAGACACAGCTCGAGACCGACCGGCGGCTGATCGGCCGGCGGGTCAAGGTGCTGAAGGAGCGGCTCGAGAAGCTCGGCCGGCAGCGCGTCGTGCAGCGGCGCTCCCGCACGCGGGGCGAGATGCTCGCGGTGTCGATCGTCGGCTACACGAACGCCGGCAAGTCGACGCTGTTCAACGCGCTGACCCGCGCCGGCGCCTACGCCGCCGACCAGCTGTTCGCGACCCTCGACACGACGACGCGGCGGCTCTTTCTGCAGTCGGTCGGGACGATCACGCTCTCGGACACCGTCGGGTTCATCCGTGGCCTCCCGCACACGCTGGTCGCCGCGTTCCGCGCGACCCTCGAGGAGACGGTGCACGCCGATCTCCTGCTGCACGTCGTCGACGCGTCGAGCACGACCCGCGACCTCCAGATCGACGAGGTCAACAAGGTCCTGGCGGAGATCGGCGCGGAGGCGATCCCGCAGCTCATGATCTGGAACAAGATCGATCTGAACGGCGTCGGGCCGGGGGTCGACCGCGACGAGTGTGGTACCATCGCGCGCGTCCGAATGAGCGCCCGAACGGGTGCCGGACTCGACGATCTACGCCAGGCACTCGCCGAGGCGGCAGCCGCGAAATCCGAATCCCGACGCGCCAGAGCCCCAGCCGACACGACCGACGTCCATGTCACTTAACGATCCGCAGTGGGGTCGCCGCGGCGGCGGCGGCGGCGGCGGCGGCAACCAGGGCCCGCCCGATCTCGACGAGCTTTGGCGCAACTTCAACCAGCGCCTCGCGGCGATCTTCGGCCGGCGCGGGGGCGGAGCGCCGGGCGGTGAGCCGCCGAACTTCCGCCAGCTCGGCGGGGGCGCGGGCCTCCTCGTCTTCCTGGTGCTGGTGGTGTGGCTTGCGAGCGGGTTCTACATCGTCGACGCGAGCCAGCGCGGCGTCGTGCTCACCTTCGGCAAATACTCGCAGACGACCGAGCCGGGCCTGCGCTGGCGCTGGCCGTACCCGATCCAGTCGCAGGAGATCGTCAACATCAGCCAGGTGCGCACGATCGAGGTGGGCTACCGCAACAACGTCAAGTCGAAGGTGCTGCGCGAGGCGCTGATGCTGACCGACGACGAGAACATCGTCGACATCCAGTTCGCCGTGCAATACACGATCAAGGACCCGGAGGATTACCTCTTCAACGTCAGGCGTCCGGACGAGACGGTGCTGCAGGTTGCCGAGTCGGCCTTCCGCGAGATCGTCGGCAAGTCGAGCATGGACTTCGTGCTCTACGAGGGCCGCGAGGAGATCGCGGCCCGTGCGCAGAAGCTGATGCAGGACATCCTCGACAGCTACAAGACGGGCGTTCTGATCAGCAAGGTCACGATGCAGAACGCCCAGCCTCCGGAGCAGGTGCAGGCCGCGTTCGACGACGCGGTCAAGGCGAAGCAGGACCTCGAGCGGGCGAAAAACGAAGGCCAGGCGTACTACAACGACGTCGTCCCCAAGGCCCGCGGCACGGCGGCGCGTCTCACCGAGGAGGCGAACGGCTACCGCCAGCGCGTGGTCGCCACTGCCGAGGGCGACGCTTCGCGCTTCCGGCAGATCCTGGTCGAGTACAACAAGGCGCCAGCGGTGACGCGCGAGCGCATGTACCTCGAGACGGTCCAGCAGATCATGACGAGCACCAGCAAGGTCATGATCGACGCCAAGGCGGGTGGGAACCTGCTCTTCCTGCCGCTCGACAAGATCATCCAGATGTCGGGCGCCGGGCTGCCCGAGGTCATGGGCGGCGGCAAGCCGTCGGCGACCGACTTGGCGCCGCCGGCCGATACCACCGCGCGCTCGCGCGAGGCGCTGCGCTCGCGCGACCGGGAGGGGCGGCCATGAAAGCCGGCCTGGGCGCGCTCATCGGCGTCGTGCTGGTGGCGGTGGTGCTCGCAAGCCTCGCGCTCTTCACCGTCGACCAGCGCGAGAGCGCGATCGTCTTCCAGCTCGGCGAGATCAGGGAAGTGATCACCGAGCCGGGGCTGCGCGCGAAGTGGCCGCTGATCCAGAACGTGCGCTACTTCGACAAGCGGATCCTGACGATCGACGAGCCCGACACCGAGCGTTTCGTCACCTCGGAGAAGAAGAACCTGCTGGTCGATTCGTTCGTGAAGTGGCGCATCGACGACGTGCGCCAGTATTACATCAGCATGAACGGCGACGAGGCGCGCGCGCGCTCGCGGCTCACCCAGATCGTCAACTCGGTGCTGCGCGAGGAGATCGGCAAGCGCAACGTGCAGGACGTCGTCTCCGGCGAGCGCGACAAGATCATGCAGGTGGTACGCGACAAGGTGCTGCAGGACGCGAAACCGTTCGGCGTCCAGATCGTCGACGTGCGCCTGAAGCGCGTCGAGCTGCCGCAGGACGTGAGCGAGTCGGTCTACCGCCGGATGGAGGCCGAGCGGCGCGCGGTCGCGAGCCAGCTCCGGTCGCAGGGCGCCTCCGAGGCGGAGAAGATCCGCGCCGAGGCCGACAAGGACCGCGAGGTCATCATCGCGGAGGCCTATCGCGATGCGCAGCGCGTGAAGGGGGAGGGCGACGCGAAGGCCTCGGCGATCTATGCCAGGGCGTACAGCGAGAACGCCGAGTTCTATTCGTTCTACCGCAGCCTCGAGGCCTACCGGGCGAGCTTCCGCAACCGCTCGGACCTCCTGGTCCTCGAGCCGAACTCCGACTTCTTCAGGTACCTCAAGAGCCCCGGCGCGAACCGACCGGCCGGCAAGTGACGACGACGTTCCTGATGGCGGTCGGTCTGATGTTCGTGATCGAGGGCGTCCTGCCGCTCGTCGCGCCCGGTTCCTGGCGCGAGGTGTTCCGGCGGATCCTGCAGTTCAGCGACGGCCAGATCCGGTTCTTCGGGCTGGCGTCGATGCTCGCCGGCCTCGCGCTGATCGCCCTCGCGCGCGCCTGACGCCCGCGGGCCCCGAATGCGCACCTGGCTCCTGCCCGAGTTCGTCGAGGACGTGCTGCCCGACGAGGCGCGCGCGATCGAGACCTACCGGGCGCGACTACTCGAGCTCTTCCGCGTCCACGGGTACGAGCTCGTCGCGCCGCCGATGCTCGAGTACATCGAGTCGCTCCTCACCGGTACCGGCCACGACCTCGATCTGCGCACGTTCAAGCTGATCGACCAGATGTCGGGCCGGACGATGGGGTTGCGGGCGGACATGACCCCGCAGGTCGCGCGCATCGACGCGCACCTCCTGAACCGCGAAGGCGTGACCCGCCTGTGCTACTGCGGGACCGTGCTGAACACCCGCCCGCGCGGCCTTACCGCGACGCGCGAGCCGCTGCAGATCGGGGCCGAGATCTACGGCCACGCCGGCATCGAGAGCGACGTCGAGATTCAGCAGCTCCTGCGCGGGGCGCTCGCCGCGTGCGGGATCGGGAACGTGCGACTTGACGTCGGGCACGTCGGCGCGTTCCGCGCGATCGCCCGGCGCGGCGGGGTGACGCCCGAGCTCGAATCCGACGTGCTCGAGGCGCTGCTTGCGAAAGACCGCTCGGGCCTCGACGCGCTCACCGCGACCCTCGCTGCACCGACCCGGGATGCGCTGCGGCTCCTGCCCGAGCTCTACGGCGGGGCCGAGGTGCTGACCCGCGCGGCGGCCGCGCTGCCGCCGTATCCGGAGATCGGGGCGGCGCTCGCCGATCTTGCCGCGCTGGTGCGCGAGAACGGCATGGCGATGAGCATCGACCTCGCCGATCTGCGCGGCTACCACTACCATAGTGGGGTGGTGTTCGCGGCATACGGCAACGGGCTCGCGAGCGCGATCGCGCTCGGCGGGCGCTACGACGAGGTCGGCAAGGCGTTCGGCCGCGCCCGGCCGGCGACCGGATTCTCGATGGATCTGCGGGAGGTCGTCCGCATCGCGCCGCGAGTGCCGCGGCCGAGCGCGATCCTCGCGCCGGCCAGCGGCGACGCGACGCTCCGGGCGGCGATCGACGCGCTGCGCCGCGCCGGCGAGACGGTCATCCAGGAGCTGCCAGGCCACGAATCGACGCGGCACGAGCTCGGGTGCGAGCGGCGGCTCGTGCACCGTGGCGGCAAGTGGGAAGTCGACGCGCTCTGACCATGGCAAAGAACGTCGTCGTCATCGGCACCCAGTGGGGTGACGAAGGGAAGGGGAAGGTCGTCGACTGGCTCACGCCGCACGCCCAGGGGGTGGTGCGGTTCCAGGGCGGGCACAACGCCGGACACACGTTGGTGATCGCCGGGCGGAAGACGGTCCTGCATCTGATTCCGTCGGGCATCCTGCACCCGGGTGTGACCTGCTACATCGGCAACGGCGTGGTGCTCTCGCCGCACGCGCTGCTCGAGGAGATGGACGAGCTCGCGCGCGCCGGCGTGGCGCTCGATGGCCGGGTGCGCATCTCGGAAGCCTGTCCGCTGATACTGCCCTATCACGCTGCGCTCGACGTCGCGCGCGAGGCGGCGCGGGGCGCGGGGAAGATCGGCACCACCGGCCGCGGCATCGGTCCGGCCTACGAGGACAAGGTCGCGCGGCGCGCGATCCGGCTGCAGGATCTCCTCGTCCCGGACCGGTTCGGCGCGAAGCTCGCCGAGCTGCTCGACTATCACAACTTCGTGCTGACGAAGCACCTGAACGCACCGGCGGTCGATCTCGCGCGGACGCGCGACGAGGCGCTCGCGATGGCGCCGCGGCTCGCGCCGATGGTGACCGATGTCCCGCGCGCGCTCTACGAAGCGAACCGTTCCGGCAGGAACCTGCTGTTCGAGGGCGCGCAAGGGGCGCTGCTCGACATCGACCACGGCACGTACCCGTATGTCACGTCGAGCAACTGCGTCGCGGGCGCGGCGGCGGCGGGGGCGGGCGTGGGCCCGCAGATGCTGCACTACGTCCTCGGCATCACCAAGGCGTACACGACGCGCGTCGGCTCCGGGCCGTTCCCGACCGAGCTCGAGGACGGGACCGGCGAGCGGCTGCGCGCCCGCGGCAACGAGTTCGGCGCGACGACCGGCCGGCCGCGGCGCTGCGGCTGGTTCGACGCCGCGGCGCTCAAGCGCTCGATCCAGATCAACGGCGTGTCCGGGCTGTGCGTGACGAAGCTCGACGTGCTCGACGGCATGGACGAGCTGAAGGTCTGCGTCGGCTACACGATCGACGGTGAGTTCAGCGACCTGCTGCCGGCCGGTGCCGACGACACGGCGCGCTGCCAGCCGGTCTACGAGGACCTGCCGGGATGGCGCGAGAGCACCGTCGGCGTGAAGCGCCTCGAGGATCTGCCGCCGCCGGCGCGGGCGTATCTCGACCGCATCGAGGCGATCTGCGGCGTGACGATAGACCTGATCTCGACCGGCCCGGACCGCGAGGAGACGATCGTCCGCCGGCACCCGTTTCAGTGAATACGCGAGCCAAGGGGGGAGCGATGGCCGACCTCTACGTGAGCTGGTCCGATTACCACCAGGCGATCGAGCGCCTCGCGGCGAAGGTGCACGAGTCCGGCTGGCGCTTCAACCAGGTTGTCTGCATCGCGCGGGGCGGGCTGCGCGTGGGCGACATCGTGTCGCGGATCTTCAAGCTCCCGCTCGCGATCATCTTCACCAGCTCGTACATCGCCGAGGGCGGGACGCGTCGCGGCGAGATCAGTGTTTCGCGGCACATGGCGATGATGACGCCCGAGCTCGGCGACCGAGTGCTGCTCGTCGACGACCTCGTCGATTCCGGGGTGACGCTGGACGTGGTCAAGCGTCACCTCGCCGAGGGGCATCCGGACCTGAAGGAGCTCCGCACCGCGGTGCTGTGGTACAAGGCCGTCTCGCGGTCGAAGCCCGACTACTTCGTCGACTACCTCGCCGAGAGCCCATGGATTCACCAGCCGTTCGAGCCGTACGACGTCATGACGGCCGACGACCTGCGCACGCGCCGCGCGTAGGTGGGCGGCGCGGCGTGCTACCCGACGCGAGCGCGCCGGCGTTGGAGGTGTGGTGCCGAGGAAGGGACTCGAACCCCCACAGTGTTGCCACCGCTAGGACCTGAACCTAGTGCGTCTACCAATTCCGCCACCTCGGCACGAGGCGCGGATTCTATCAGGGCGATGCATTCTTGCAGCGATGAAACTGAGGCTTCGCAGGCGGCACCGGCAGCCCGCAGGCCAATGCGTCAATGAGCCGCGGCGCCACTTCGATTAAGCGACGCCGCGCGCGCGCGGCGCCGCGATCGCCGTCGCAAAGACGGGCAGCCGATCCGCAACGCGTGCGCGAGGCCGAGCGCTACGCCGAGCCGTTGCCGAGCCGCGAGCTCATCCTGCAGACGCTCGAGGAAGAGGCGGTCCCGGTCGACGAGCGGCGGCTCGCGCAGTTCCTCGGCGTGCGTCGCAAGGAAGCCGAGCCGTTCGCACGCCGCCTCGCGGCGATGGAGCGCGACGGCCAGATCCTGCGCAACCGCAAAGGCGCGATCCTCGTCGCGGGGAAGGTCGATGTCGTGCGCGGCCGGATCGAGGCGCATCCGGACGGGTACGGCTTCGCCGTGCCCGACGACGGCGGCGCGGACCTCTACCTCGCGCCCGGTGAAATGCGCCAGGTGATGCACGGCGATACGGTGCTCGTGCGTCCGGCGGGGATCGACCGCCGGGGCCGTCGCGAGGGCCGGATCGTCGAGGTCGTCGAGCGCGCGCACGCCCGCGTCGTCGGCCGGCTGCACACCGAGCGCGGCGTCGCCTTCGTCGCTGCCGCGGACCGGCGGATCCAGCACGACATCCTGATCGAACCCGGCGCCACCGGCGGCGCGAAACCGGGACAGATCGTCACCGCCGAACTCGCGGTTCAACCCGGACCGAACGTCCAGCCGATCGGCAGGGTGGTGGAGGTGCTCGG
>Ga0335084_10004441_pt1 | contig 13800 bp, 12 predicted proteins | sample Lox_Sample_44_FD_206721 | JGI IMG/M metagenome (GOLD analysis project Ga0335084, IMG submission 206721) | Soil microbial communities from Loxahatchee National Wildlife Refuge, Florida, United States - Lox_Sample_4.4 | ecosystem: Environmental > Terrestrial > Soil > Wetlands | place: USA... | reverse complement strand
CGACCGCTCGCACCCCAAGCGCCTCAGAAGACTCAGGGTCGAAGTAAATAAACACACTTCTGGTTTTTCGATTGGTCTCTTTCCCCCTGTTTTTTCCTAGTTGCGTCACAAAAATGTCACAAAGTTTCTCACCATCGCTTCGCCCACTCCGGCGAGGCGATTGGTTCGGGTTTCCGCATGTTCAAATTGACCAATTCGATGTCTCGCAGTTCGGGAAATGCATCGAGGTTCGCAGCGTACAGACAGCCGCTTCGAGCGAACAGGATTCGCCCGGCAGCGTCCGAGTCTGCCCACTCAGCCCCTCGGATTTCCGTTTCTCCCTCACGGCTACGCACCGAGAACGCTTCTCTGTACCTGAAGCCGGAAATCGAACGGTTCATCACCAGCGTGACTCCCGAAGCTTTGCGGGAATTCTTCACTCGGATTTCCGGTTGCTGGGTTTTGAAGCCGTGTCCAGCCCAACCGTACTTCCAATCCTGCGTCTTCTTCCATCCGTCTCGCTCAAGCCGCATGGAATATATGGGGTCGTCCTCACCACAGGCACCCGGATTATTTTCGACTCGCAGTCCGCTGGGCAGGTGGTCTCTATGAGGAATCGCCACGAGAGGTTTGTGGTTCAGCCACAGAACTCGGTTCGACTTGAACAACCCTCCACCATGCCAACAGTCGCCTTTGGGCCAAAGCCCAAGGGCAGTGAGATACGGAGGCTTACTTACCGCCGTCCAAGCATAGGTGTATTCCGTTCTCGCCTTTGGCTTGCGCTTCAGCAGAAGGCGCAAGTCATGGGTGAGTGCCCCAGCCTTGCTTTTGTCGAGCATCGCTTCGGCTTCTTCGATTCGACGTTTGCTCCATTTAGCGCAAAAATAGACCAGGAATTTTCCGTCTGGCGACAGGTCGCTGCGCCTCGGATACATCTGCCCGTGGAACCACTGACCGTGCTCGAACGTGTCAGTGTCGGTGTTCCACTTCACAATGTGAAACCACTTGCTCGACCCACGACGGAAAATGACCCCGACCGGAGCCTTTCTGGCGAGGATGACGTGTATCCGGGCGCTGGGTTGTTCCGAGACGCCACGCATTCTTCCGTCTATTTCTTCCGAGACGACGTTTTTCATTGCTCTGTTTGTACTTCAGCGTTTTCAGCGAATGCTCATTTCGAGTTCTTCGACTCCTGCTGCCACGGTTTGCTGAAGGAAGTCCAGCATGAATTTGCGGTCGCCTCGACCGAATAACCATCCCACCTTCGGGAGAACAGGTCCAAACAGAATCAAAGCTGGTGGAACAATCAGTCCGACCCATGTGTCTCCGGTCGTGTGGTGACTTCCGGTGAACACATCGAGCAGCGTGAGCACAAATATCGGCGCACCGCACAGAATGGCGAATCCAAGCCACACTCGCATGAAATATCTCGCCCAGCGAGGAGAATCGAAATAGCCTTGGATTCGGCTGCCTCCGGGCTCGGCTTCAACCCTCCCATAGAAGTGACCTGCGAAATCGTTGCGGCTGTAACGCCGCTTCTGCAATCTGAACGTACTTTCTCCAACTTCACCCAGCACTGGTCGCTCCCCGTTATACCCAGAGAGCGAGAACAGCGTTCTTTGTTCAGGGTCAATGGAGCGGCGCAATGTATCCATCACGATGGATGGAGCGAGAGCGGAATGCAACAAGACGGCTGGCGCTTTCCTGAACACGCCTGCATTTTCGCCTCAGAATACTCGTCCTGTCCACAGGGTGCTTGTCTGCAAGCGGAGAGGGATGAGCATGAAAGTCGCTTTGTATGCATGAGTTTCAACCAGCAATGGTCAAAGCCCAGAGATGCAGTTGGCAGAACTTCGGGAATATGTATTACGCCGATGGGCGGAAACCGAACAAAAGAAAACCAGATTATTGGCCCTTCGCAGCCGCTTGTGGTTTCGCTAGTGATACAGACGGCGCCGCCCGGTTGACCATCTCGACCCTGATATTCGCCGAGACATCCGCAGCGATGCACTCACCCAGAATTGGAAACCGAGGTTTGGCCAATGTTGCAGTGCTGATGCTGGTCTTGCGTCGTTAGCAAAGGGAGACCTTTTCATATTCTTTGGGTGGTACGCCTCCCGCAGCTTGAACACAGGTAAAGCGGCCTTCGTGGCACCATGCGTCCTTTGGAAGGCGAGTTAGCCGCTGATGGAAGAAGGATGGCAGCCGCCATAGCGATCTACAGCCTGCCCTGCACGCCGGATGTGTAACAGATTCCGAGTCAGGACTATTCCCCTCAACCGAACCGCTTGTTGGGCGGTCGAGCGACTGCTCGACCGGGCACACAAGCTGGGTTCGACCAACCCAGAGCACTACCTAATCCCACTGAGGCTCGGAGGCAAACAGTACGACCCGACCAAACCGCCAAGCCGCTGGGGCTGGAGAACTGCGTGGCGCAAGATGACCAAGGAAGCCGGACTGGAGAGCCTACGACCCCATGACTTGCGCCATCACGCCATTACGAAGTTGGCGGAATCGCCGGAAGCCAGTGAACAAACCATCATGGCAATCGCTGGACACGTGAGCCGAGAAATGCTGGAACACTACTCGCATGTCCGGCAACAAGCGAAGCGACGAGCAGTCGAGTCGTTGGATAACGACACAATTACGTCACAATTGGGAAAATGGGAGGCACTGGCGAACCAGAGGAGAGAACCAGAAACCAAAGAAAAGAAAACCAGAAGATTGGTCGGGACGGGCAGATTTGAACTGCCGACCCCTCGCACCCCAAGCGAGTGCTCTACCAGGCTGAGCCACGTCCCGACTTGAAGGATTCCGCCGAAAGTTGCGTCGGCGGAGGGGTTCGAAATGATTTTACACTACCGTCGCCTCGTCATAACGAGGATAGAGGGCCCTTCTAATCCAAATCTCTCCAGTTCGGTCCAATGCCCATATCAACTTGCAGCGGCACCGCGAGGTCGCGCACCTTCTCCATATGCTCGCGCACTAGCGGCTTCATTACCTCAATCTCGTCCTCCGGCACTTCAAAGACCAGTTCGTCGTGAACCTGCAATGTCATTCGGGATTTCAGTCCACGATCCCTGAGGGCCGCGTCGATGCGGATCATCGCGACCTTGATCAGGTCTGCTGCCGTTCCCTGCAGCGGCGTATTTACCGCCGTGCGCTCGGCAAATCCTCGCTGGTTAGAATTCTTGCTATTGATATCGGGAATGGGCCGCACGCGCCCGAATAGCGTCGTTACCTTCATATCGCGACGCGCTTCGTCCAGCGTCTTGTCAATAAACTTTCGGACGCCTTCGTACGTTTCGAAATAATTCTGAATGAACTGCTTCGCTTCACTCGGTTCGATTCCCAGGTTTTGCGAAAGCCCGAATGGAGATAGACCGTACACGATGCCAAAGTTCACTACCTTCGCTTGGCGCCGATGATCTGGCGTCACCATCAGTGGAGGAACTCCGAATACCTGCGACGCGGTCAGAGTGTGAATGTCATCTCCACGCCGGTATGCGTCGACCAACAACCGATCTCCCGAAAAATGCGCGAGTAATCGCAGCTCGATCTGCGAATAATCTGCAGTCAGCAGCACGTGTCCCGGCTCCGCGATGAATGCCGCACGAATCCCACGCCCGAGCTCAGTACGAATTGGAATATTCTGCAGATTCGGATTCGCCGACGATAGCCGGCCAGTCGCGGTTCCCGTCTGACCGAAAGTCGTATGCAATCGCCCCGTCGACGGCCGGATCAACGCCGGCAGAGCATCGACATACGTAGACTTCAGTTTTGTGAGCTGCCGGTAATCCAGCACCATCCGAGCGATGGGATGATTTTCCGCCAACTCTTCCAGCACATCGACCGCGGTCGAGATCATCCGCCCTTTGCCGTACTTCACCGGCTTGGGCAGATTCATGCGGTTGAAGAGCACGTCGCCAAGCTGCTTCGGGGAGCCGACATTGAACTCCATCCCCGCAACTTCATGAATCTCTTTCTCTTTCGACGCAATCTCACGCTCCAGTTCCGATGACATCTTGGACAGCACACCGGTATCGATCTTGACTCCCGCGTGCTCCATGCGCGCCAGCACTGGAACGAGCGGGAGATCGATCTCCTGATAAATCTTCCCCAACCGCTGTTCTTCCACGTCGCTGTGCAACGCGCTACTCAGCTGTCCAGTGATATCGGCCGATTCAGCCAGATTCCCGCTGAGCTTCAGATTGAACCGCCGCAGCGCCACATCCGCCAAAGCGTGCGAAGAGTACGTCGGATCGAGCAGATAGGAATACAGCATCGAATCGTGCTGCACGCCCTCAAACGTGAGACCGAGCGCTGTCAGCGCATGAACGGCCGCCTTATAGTCGTGAACGCTTTTCGGTATCACTGGATCGCCGAGGATTTCGCGCATTCTCGTTCCCGGACCCGAGGAGTCGAGCAGCACGCTCAACGCCGATCCGGCATTCACTGAAATTGCCGCCCTGCAACTGACGGCCTCAGGTGCACTCGAGTTCAGCGCTCCGTCCATGAAAGAGAGTTGTTCAGCCTGCGACGTTTCTTTCTCCTCTCCATCCTCTTCCGATGACTCGGGCGTTTCCGCGTGCTCTATCGCGATCGCAAGCACGCCGTTCTTACCGAGCGCCTTCACGACGGCATCCACATCAGCTGCCGACTTCGCTTCCGTGTAATTCGTCTCGCTCACTTCCACCACGGGAAGCAGTTCCTTCAACAGCGAAGTGAATTCCAGCTCAGTAAACAGGGAACGCAATGCGTCAACGTCAGGTTCACCGACACGCATCGACTCCACATCCAGTTCGACAGGAACATTCGTGTCGATCGTCGCCATGCTCTTGCTGAACAGAATCGTGTCTCGGTTATTCTGCAGCGATTCGCGATAGGTCTTTCGCTCGACCTCTGCCGCACGCTCCAGAGCCTGCTCAACGGTGCCGAAGCGCTTGATGATCTCTACCGATCCTTTGTCACCGATCCCCGGTGCTCCGGGAATGTTGTCGATCGAGTCGCCACGCAATGCCATGACGTCGATCACTCGCTCCGGAGGCACTCCGAGAATTTCTTCGACCTTCGCCGCATCACAAATCAGGTTGTCCTTGGGCGGATTCAGGATGTGGACGGTGTCATTGACGAGTTGCATCATGTCTTTGTCGCTCGACACGATGTAGACAGGACGCGATTCCTCCGCCGCCTTGCGCGCCAAGGTTCCAATGACGTCATCCGCCTCGAACCGGGTCACGCCGATCATCGGGATCCGGTATGCCTCAAGCGCGCGCCGGATGTAGGGCACCTGCTGCGCGAGATCCTCAGGCATGGCTTTGCGATTCGCCTTGTAGCCCTTGTATTCAATTTCGGTAAAGGTCTGTGTCTTGATGTCGAACTTGCGCACGCTGGTGACGGTCTCAGCTTGCTCGTCGCGAAAAGTTCGGCCTGCCACGTCGAACACCGCGGCCAGATACTGCGGCGAAAAGTCGTCGCGCAACTTCCGCAACATGTTCACAAAAACATAAATCGCCGCGGTCGGGAGTCCGGTCTTGGTGGACATCGGCCTCTGCCGCGCCATCGCGTGATACGCACGGAAGATGAACGACATGGTATCGATCAGGAAGATGCGGCCGCGTGATGCTTCGGCCTCACTTACACATTCTTTAGGCGTGGCGTTCTTTGGAGGTGTGGGAGCGACAGGTTTTTCCGCTGAAACCGCTGTACCGGGGCCGGAAACGGAGCTTTTCTTGCGGGGGGACACCCGCTCAGTTTAGCAGCACTGGCGAGCCTAGAAGTTCATCTCGAACTCGGCCTGGACAACTCTCTTGCCGGTTTTTGGCGAGACATTGCGAAACATGATGTGATACTTCGCTCCTTGGTTCAGCGTTGGTGGCAGGTTTGCATTTACTTCTTGATCATGCGTTGCGTCGGCGGAGAAAACGGCATCGCTCGGTTGTCCATGCTGGAGCGCCGAATATTGCGCATCGCTCAGCAGAAGAAATTCAACATCTCCGGGAGCTGTGGTTGGTGCACCGCTCGCCTGAATAAAGGATCGGAAAGTTCCCCGCAACTGCGGGCTGTAGGCGTGAGCAGGAACTTCAAACGGCACATCAACCGCGCCGGCAACCAGGAAAGTCTGATGAAGCACCTTATTCGTCGTTCCCACCACAGAATCACCAACGCGGTCGGACTCTGTGGCTCGATAGGTAGCCTCAACTGTTTCGACCTTACCTGACCTCATCAATGCAGTTAACGGGGAAACCATGGTCCCGGCTTCTTCCTCGCCCTGAGCCATCGTGTACGTATCTTCCGCGTTCCGGGCTTGCTGGGCAGCGGTCGTGGCTTGATGCGCAACGGTTCCCGCTTGGAGTTCGACAGAATCTGCCGAGTGCTTTAAATGGATCCACGTGAAATAACCCAAAAGCAAAGTAATCAGTGTCGCAACTGTGAAACCAAATACACCGCGCATAACTCCCCCAAAAGACAATGTTAGTGCGGAGGGAACAGCCGGGGCTAGTTATCTGGTGGATTCTAAGTGGTTACTTCGGTTTGCCGTACTCGGTGTTGAAACACAGCTTTATCTCGCCACATGTGCCTTGTTCCGGCGAGTAGACGATGCACGTATCGAAGGGCCGGGAATAGACGTGAAGGCTAACCGCACGCTGATTGAATTCGCGTGGATTCACCACGCGGTGGACAGGATCACCGGGGTCGACAGCGCAGGGATGCGCGATGTTCATCTCCACGGTATTCAGCGGCTCCAGCCGGCATGTTCCGGCATCAACGTCCTGGCGTACGAGATGGAAATTCTCCACTTGAAGGCGCCCAATCGGAACCGCCATCCAGCAATTCTGGTCACGATGGTTATGGACCGAGCTGGACTGACCGACCTCCCAGCAAATCGCCATCAGTTCATAAAGAGCAGTACGATCGATAAGGTTTCGGGTGTAGTGCTGACGGTCCCAATTGAGATATGGCGCAAGAGAGTCCGAGTCGACGGGCATCTCCGCCAAGAGCCGCCGAATCGGTTCTATCGGAGTGAACGCCGACTCCGGCATCTGCCTCAGCCTTTGCACGAGTTGGTGAATGGGCACTGCCTTTCTGGCTGTATGCATCGGGTAATCCGGGCAATGAGTATAGCTCAGGTTTGCTGTGCGTTTGCCCGATCTGGAGTAAACTCCGATTGGAACGCAGACATGTTTGAATTCTTCCGACGAAGTATCCGCAAGGCCCCCGTCGTCCTCGTCGGCTTGTTCGCGACAGGGAGTCTTCTGGCGGGCGATGCGTTTCTTTCCACTCCGGCGACCGGGAGATTCATCCTGAGCCCGCTTTCTGGAAGGAGCCTACTCAAACAGTGCTCACGCCTGACTCCCGGCGATGTTTCGGGATTCTGGCGCCCTTCTTCCCACGACGTAGACGAACTCGAAACATACCTTTCCAAGTACCTGGAAGCGGGACGTAAGGGAAATCAAGCAATGCCGCCGAGTGGCCAGGCTTACCATCGGCAATACGTTGGATTTACCAGAAATTCTGAGCGGTTCATCTACGGCAACTTCTATCCGGCCAGCGCAGCGTCCGATTTTTCGAAGGACAATGAGGCGAAGCAAGCGCTCGTAGTTTGCGATGGAGGGCCGGCATTCTGGGGAATCGTCTTCCGCGTTTCGACGAAATCATTTGAGGAGATTCGATTCAACGGGTTTGGATGAGCTCTGATCTACCTGCCGGCCCCCAAGATTTCTTTACTCTCGCCTTCTGCCACTGCAGGGTACGCTGCGGTTTTCCTTCTCCGTCGTAAGTCCCGCGGCAACTCGGACTTCAGCAGCCAAAGACCCGCTGCCACCGCAGCCGCCCACGTAAGAGAAACAAGTGCAAGCTGAACAATGTCAGTGAGCCGACGCCCGAGCCCACTCGCGATCTGAACCTTTGCCACCTCAAAGCTGATCGCCCCTGCAATCACCGCCGTGATGGTCGCTTTTCCCAACTCGTCCCACCGCAGCTCGCCCAAGGAGACCAACTTCCGTCGATGCAACAATCCTGCCAGCAGCACCAGGTTTAGCCCGATCCCGGTATCCGACGCCCATGCCAATCCGACCACCCCGAACTTGTAAAAAAGGAACGAGTAAATTGGCAGCGATGCTGCCGTCACGATCGTCACCGCAACCATCGGTGTGAGCGTGTTTCCCGCAGCATAGAAGGCACGCGCATAGAGTCCCTGTGCCGACCAAAGCACGAGCGAAACAGAGAACCAGAAAAAATAAATCGCCGTCGGCTGCGTGTCCGAAGGCAAGAACTTCCCGCGCCGGTAAACCAGATCGATCAGCGGCAACGCGACTGCCATCATCCATGTCGTCGCCAGGATCGCCGCTGCCGAGACGCGGTATACCGAATCGTTGACCGTGTCGGCAAACTCCTTCAGACGCTTTTCATTAAAAAGACGAGCAAAAAATGGCAGTGATGCCTGCCCTGTGGCTTGCCCCAATACCGCAATCGGAACGGCGAAAAGCCGCTTGGCATAATTGAGCCTCGTAATATCGCCGACACCCTTTGCGGCATAGTGACGCAAAATCCAGTCGTCAGCCGTCACCAGCGAAACGCCCAGCATCAGCGGCACTGAGAGCTTCACCCACTCGCGAAACGCGGGATTCGAAATATCGAACGATGGGCGATACCCCGTCCCAATTCGTGCCGCCCCGATGGCACTCGCCAGAAACGGTCCCGCGAAGCTGCCGATCAGTGCTCCATAGGCCAAGGATGCAATCCCCAGACGCTGCCCGCCGATCACGCCTCCCAGAATGATGAACAGGTTGTAGATCAGCGGCCCGAAAGCAGGAAACAGGAATAGCCGATGCGAGAGCAGTACCGCCGATACCACGCCGCCGACATAAAAGAAGATCTGTGCGGGCAACAGAATCCGCGTCAGATGTACCGTGAGTTCAATCTTGTCCGGCGGAAAGTCTTTTACATACCAGTGAATAAACTGCGGTGTGAAAATCTCCGCCGCGATCGTTCCAACAATCATCACGGCGGTCATCACGGTAATGATGATGGAGAAAGTCTTCTGAGCGTCCGCCTCCCGCTTCTCGGCCAGAAAGCGGGTATAGATCGCAATAAAGGTGATCGAAGCCGATCCGCCTGCGACAACGTAGTTCAAGAAATCCGGAAGAGTGAAAGCCGTGACGTAGGCGTCGGTGGACCCGGCCGCTCCATAGGCCCATGCGATATACGCGTCCCGCACGTATCCGATCACGCGCGACAGCATGATCGCCGTGATCAGCAACAAGGTCGCCGAAAATGCGGTGTGCTGATGCGATGGCCGAAAGAAGCGCAGCAGTTTTGTCATCGAGACCCGATCGGATTCTCAATCTTATCGGAATCTCAATGCCGTAGTGTTGATCGACAGGCTCCACGTGAACGCGATGGTAATCGCCTTTACTTCTCCTCAGCAGCGACCCAAACCCGTCCCGCCGAGATCAGATCAACGTCAGCGATCTCGCTCTGCAATCGAATCTGCCGCCACCCGGCTTTCTTCTCCGGCTTAGGAACAAAGGTCAGAAGGTATTGGTTTCCGAGCCGGCGTCCCAAATTCTCAAGGTAAGGAGCAAACGAGACCGGCGCACCCGTGAACCCGATGTAGTAGGCCTCGCCCCCGGTTTTGTCCGCCAACTCCGACAGATAGATCTGACCCCAATAGTTCTGCCAGTAGCTGTGGGCGTAATGGCCAACTCCCGGCGTGTAAATCGCGGACACACTGATGCCCGCCTTCACCGCGTCGTCGATCGCAGCCTGCAGGTATGGGTCATCCAGATTGCCGGTTCCGTAGTAGCGGTCGATGCCATCACTGACCACCAAAACCGAGCGCCGCTCGTTCGTCGCCGGCCATTTCTTGACGAGATCGCTGAGTGAGAAATATGGACTGGCATTCGCACCCGCGGCTCCCATGGGCAGGCGTAAGGCTTTTCCAGCCGCCGCATGATCATTGGTTAGATCCTGCGCCACGCGTGCAATTCCGTTCTGCATGTATGCTATGCCGATCTTCGTCGAAGGCGGCTGGGAATTAATGAACTGTCGGATATCCTCCAGTTGCGAGCCGAGCGATACGCCCGATCCGTCATCGATCAGAATGAATAATTGGAGGCCGGCTCGATCTCCCTGCAGTGGAATCCAATCGACGACCTGATCGCGGTCGCGTCCTTCGTATACCATGACATCTTCTTTATGAATTACCGGTGCATTCGCCCCGTGCTTCGGCTCAACCGTCACCACAATGTGGGCAGAACCTTCTGCCGAAGTTGACGGCTGCTGTCCCCACACCGCTGCGCTACACGCCATATATACGAGCGCCAGAAACAAAGACGGGAAAATCTTCTTCATGAGGCCTCCTTAACCGTCACGAATGAGGCCAGACGCTTGTCCAACATAGACTTACGGGCCTTCTAATTTGTTAGATGTTCGCCTGTGGGCCAAAACGTTGCCTGACCGCGATTCCATACCGTTTTTGCAACTGTCGTTCTTTGAGAGCGCATCAGAAAGCTATGCACTACATGCTGCTTGCAACCGACTATGACGGGACCCTGGCTCATGACGGAGTCGTTGACGATCGCACGTTGTCTGCCCTCGAACGCCTTCGCGCTTCAGGACGGAGGCTGGTGCTGGTAACCGGTAGACACTTGCCCGATCTGTCCAAAATATTTCCTCATCTCGATCTCTTCGATCGAGTTGTGGTTGAAAACGGAGGAGTTCTCTATCGTCCCCTGTCCCGTGAAGAAAAATTGCTTTGCGATCCACCCAACCCCAGATTCATCGATCTGCTCCAGGAACGAAAAGTTCCATTCAGTGCAGGACGTACTGTCGTCGCTACCTGGCGGCCTCATGATGCTGAAGTGCTTGCTGCGATTCGAGACCTGAGCCTCGATCTGCAAGTCATCTTTAACAAGGAGTCGGTTATGGTGCTGCCTTCGGGAGTCAACAAAGGAACTGGCCTGCACGCTGCTCTCGACGAACTCGGCATTTCTGCGCACAACGTTGTTGCTGTTGGAGACGCGGAAAACGACCTCCCAATGCTTCGCATGTCTGCCCGCGGAGCCGCTGTCGCCAACGCGTTGCTTACCGTGGAAGAGGAGGCCGACATAGTACTTGAAAAACCGCGTGGAGCGGGGGTAACCAAACTGATCGCCAGCCTCATCAGCGATGAACTCGCGCATTTCAAAACCGGAGAAGCTCGTTCACCGCTCCTGTATGACGAAAATGCGATAATGCCGCGGTGACCAACTCCACCGCGCCCGCCGTCCATAGCTCCGTTTTTCGGCGGTCGTTTCGAAAAGAATTCCCCACGGCGATACGAGGCGAGGGCATTTATGTGTGGGATGCTGCCGGCAATCGGTATGCGGATCTCGCCGGCTCGGCCGCGGTCAACTTCATCGGGCATGGGGTGCGCGAAATCTCTGCCGCCATGGGGGAACAGGCCGCAAGATTGGAATTCGTTCACACCAGCCAGTTCACGACTTCCGTTGCGGAGGAATACGCAGAGGAATTGTTGGCCTTTGCCGGCGAGCACTTCCACGATGGCGCAGTTTACTTCACATCCGGCGGCTCAGAATCAATCGAGACCGCGCTCAAACTAGCGCGCCAATACCAGGTGGAAATTGGACAGAGCAAGCGTTTTCAAGTCCTGAGCCGCAACCAGAGCTATCACGGCTCGACGCTTGGAGCGCTCGCCGTCTCCGGCAACAAGCGTCGCCGCGAAATCTATTTGCCCATGGTGAGCGAGTTTCCGCACATCGGGATGCCGTACTGCTATCGATGCGCCTTCGACTGCACCGACGGCTGTCGGAACTGCGGTGAGCAATATGCCGCCGAACTCGAACAGGCCATCCGCAACGGCGGTGGCACAGTGGCCGGGTTCATCTTTGAGCCTGTAAGCGGCGCGACACTCGGTGCCGTCATTCCCCCACCGGGATATCTGCAGTCGATCTCGGACATTTGCCTCCGCAACGGAGTTCTTCTGGTCGCCGACGAAGTAATGACCGGCATGGGCCGCACCGGTCGCAATTTCGCTGTCGACCATTGGGATGTCAAGCCCGACATCCTCGTCACCGCTAAAGGTCTCTCCAGCGGTTACGCTCCCCTTGGCGCCGTGATTGCCAGCAAAAAGGTCGTCGACGCGATCGCCAACGGCTCTGGAGCGTTCCTCCACGGGTTTACGTACAGCGCGCATCCGATTTCTCTGGCAGCAGGCCGTGCGGTGCTCAATTGCTTGCTCACTCGAGAACTGGTAGAAGCCGCGGACTCCACGCGACCGGTCACACCTGCATCCGAATTCAAACGTGAGTTGGAAACTTTGCGGGATCTAGAGACGGTCGGTGACGTTCGCGGGATCGGTCTGCTCTGGGGTGTCGAGTTCGTGGCGGACAAAAGTTCAAAGCGTTCGTTCCCACCTGACCGCAATTTCGCCGGACGCGTCGGCACAGCCGCGTTAAAGCGCGGTCTGCTCGTCTATCCCATGCAGGGCTGTGTTGACGGAATCGTCGGAGACCATCTGCTGCTCGCCCCGCCTGCAATCATCACGCGAGATGAGATCGCTTGGTCCATCTCTCAGTTGCGCTCCGCAATCCGCGAAGATCAAGAGTGAGCGATCAGCTGGCTATTTTGAGGACCACCTTGCCGTAATTCTTTCCCTCTTCGAGCAGTCTGAAGGCGTCTACTGCCTTTTCCAGAGGAAATACCTGCCCAATTTCAGGAACCAATTTCCCTTCGCGTATCCATCCAGATAGCTGCTTCCAGGCGGGTTCCATAATTTCTGGCTTCTGAGACAGGTACGTCAACCACAGTCCCTGCACGCTGGCCGATTTCGCGTACATCGCTCGCAAGTCCAGTTGCGGAGACTTTCCGGTCGCCGTCCCATACTGAATGACTTTTCCAAAATCTCGCAGGCACCGCAGGCTTCTCGCTGTATGCTCTCCTCCCAGCATCTCGAACACCGCATCCACGCCTTCGCCGCGAGTCAGGTTCTTCACAACCTCTTCGTAGCTGTTCCGCTTGTAATTGATCCCATGCTGTAATCCGAGCTTCTCCACGCGCGCCAGTTTCTCGTCCGATGAAGATGTTCCGTACATTTCCACTCCCAGCAGCTTTCCGATCTGCACGGCGGCGGTACCCACACCGCCCGCAACCGCATGGATCAGCGCTCGATGCGTTCCGCCATCTCGGCGAGGCTGTGTCATCCCGGCCTGCCAATATCCGAGATACGCTGTGAAGTAGTTCACAGGAAATGCGGCGGCCTGCTCGTCTGTCCATGCCTCGGGTGCCGGCCAAAGCAGGTTGGGATACGCCTCAGCCTTCTCTGCGAAAGCTCCCCACTGCAAATAGCCCATCACTCGTCGACCCGTACTTTCCTCAACCCCCGAAAATTCGCGACCAGCAATCAGGGGTGGCGGAGGTGTACCTGGATAGCCGCCTTTTGTGGTCATAAAATCGGCAAAGTTCAAACCGCCGGCGGCAACGCGAACCAAAGTCCGCGGGGACTTCGCCGTGGTTTCCGGCACATCCTGAATGGCTAAGCCTTCGGGACCAGTCAAGTTCGTGATAACTAACGCTTTCATAAGAAAAAGTGTAGCAGGGACTGCTGCCTCAATCTGCCAACTTGCGCCGATGGCGGCTCTTGAACCAAGGATATGTCCAGGATTAACCCTGAGGTATATACTTTTGACGTTAATGACTAACTCCGGCCAGGCCCCAGACAGGCCGGAACGGGGCGCGTATTTATTCCCCCTTTATTCATGCGCTCCGCATCTGTAAGGCCATTCCTCGCCACGGGGCAGCGCGGAGAGGCACGGGTGC
>Ga0335084_10004437_pt1 | contig 13803 bp, 12 predicted proteins | sample Lox_Sample_44_FD_206721 | JGI IMG/M metagenome (GOLD analysis project Ga0335084, IMG submission 206721) | Soil microbial communities from Loxahatchee National Wildlife Refuge, Florida, United States - Lox_Sample_4.4 | ecosystem: Environmental > Terrestrial > Soil > Wetlands | place: USA... | reverse complement strand
AAGAACGGATGGCCCGTGGCGATCGCGGTGGTCGATACGGCTGGAATCCTCGTGCTCAGATTCTTGGATGCGCGCTGCGCGCGCCCCGGACGCTGCGCTGCTCGCCGCCACAGGTTCGCTCCCTGCCGGACACCGCCCGCCGCTCCAGGACGACCACGGCATGCGAGGCGACGCCAGTGCGAAGGTGGTGCCGAGAACGTGCACGAACATCGAAGACGAAAACGGACTACAACAACCTTCAGAGCCTCCTTACGATTGCCTGCGTGATATCGCGGGTCGTGGCCTTGCCGCCGAGATCCCCGGTGCGCACGCCGTCGTCGCGCAAGACAAGATCGATCGCAGTCCGCAGCCGGCGCGCTTCGTCGAGCCGCCCGACGTGATCGAGCATCATCGCGGCGGCGAGCAGCAGCGCGAGCGGATTCGCGATGCCCTTGCCCGCAATGTCGGGCGCCGATCCATGGACGGCCTCGAAGATCGCCGCCCCTTCGCCGATGTTCGCGCCCGGCGCCATGCCGAGGCCGCCCACCAGGCCCGCGATCTCGTCCGACAGGATGTCTCCGAACAGGTTGGTGGTCACGATCACGTCGAACTGCCACGGCTTCAGCACGAGTTGCATCGCACACGCGTCGACGATGCGCTCGTCCGCCGCGACCTTTCCTTCGTACCGTTTGGCGACCTGCTGCGCGGTCTCGAGGAAAACGCCGGTCAAGGCCTTCAGCACGTTGGCCTTGTGCACGATGGTGACCTTCTTGCGGCCGTTCTTCAGTGCGTATTCGAAGGCGAATTCGGCGATGCGACGGCAGCCGGCGCGCGTGTTGACGCCCGAGCCGATCGCCACCGCGCGCGGATCGCCATCGATCGGTATGTAGTGCTCGAAGCCGACGTACAAACCTTCGAGGTTCTCGCGCACCAGCACGAGATCGATGTCCTCGTAGCGCCCCCCGGGAATCAGCGTGCGCGCCGGACGCAGATTTGCGTACAGCTTGAATTCCTCGCGCAGCCGCACGTTGACCGAGCGAAAGCCGCCTCCGACCGGCGTCGCGAGCGGACCCTTGAGCGCGAGCCGCGTATTGCGAATGCTGTCGAGCAGCGCCGCAGGCAGCGGGTCGCCGCTTTTCGCGACCGCAGCCATGCCGCCTTCCTGCACATCCCACGCGAAGGGCTTGCCCAACGCGTCGAGTATTTCGACCACCGCCGCCGAAATCTCCGGGCCGATGCCATCGCCCGGCACCAGCGTTGCGTGAATCGGATTCGCAGGCGTCATGGAGGCTCCCGTCGATGGGGCGGCACGATACCGAAAAGATGAGACGCGGATTGCGCGGATCAACGCGGATCTGAAAGTTCCTTTCCGCGCGAATCCGCGTAATCCGCGCCAGGGTTTGCGCGGCCGATTGCGTGGAACGTCAGCGCTTGCGTCCGCCGAGCAGCGACCCGAGCACGCCGCGCGTGATCTCACGCGCAACCGAAGAGCCGACCGTTCGGGCCGCGCTCCGCGCCATCGCGTCGACGATGCCCTCGTGGTGCCCGCCGCGCGGACCGGTCGTACCGAACAGAACATCGCTGATGCTGCCGAGGATGCCACCGCCCGCACTTGGCGGCGCTCCGGGCGCTGGCGCGGGCGTACCCGGTTGCGCCGGTGTCGCCTCCGCACCCGCGCGCTTCTTCAGCATCTCGAACGCCGACTCGCGGTCGACCACCTTTTCGTAAACGCCGGCGACCACCGACGCCTCGATGAGCTTCTTGCGCTCGTCCGGCGTGATCGGCCCGATCTGGCTCGCCGGCGGCAGCACGAAGGCGCGCTCGGTGATGGCGGGCGTGCCTCTCGCATCGAGCAGCGAGACCAGCGCTTCGCCGACGCCGAGTTCGAGGATGGCCTTTTCGATGTCGAGCTTCGGATTGGCACGCATCGTCTCGGCCACCGACTTGACCGCTTTCTGGTCGCGCGGCGTGAACGCGCGCAACGCATGCTGCACGCGATTGCCGAGTTGTGCGAGGACCTTGTCCGGAATGTCGAGCGGATTCTGAGTGACGAAGTACACGCCGACGCCCTTGGAGCGGATCAGGCGCACCACCTGCTCGACCTTTTCCAGCAGTGCCTGCGGTGCGTCGCTGAATAGCAGGTGCGCCTCGTCGAAGAAGAACACGAGTTTCGGCTGGTCGCGGTCGCCGACCTCCGGCAGACGTTCGAACAACTCCGAGAGCAGCCACAGCAGGAAACTCGCGTAGAGCCGCGGGTTGGTCATCAGCTTGTCGGCAGCGAGGATGTTGACGACGCCGCGCCCGCTGCTGTCGGTCTGCAGCAGGTCCTCGATGTTGAGCATCGGCTCGCCGAAGAAGCGATCGCCGCCCTGCTGCTCGATCTGCAGGAGACCGCGTTGGATCGCACCGATCGAGGCCGCGGAAACGTTGCCGTACTGGGTCCTGAACTGCGCGGCGTTATCGCCGACGTACTGGACGATCGCGCGCAGGTCCTTCAAGTCGAGCAGCAACAGTCCGTTGTCGTCTGCGACCTTGAACACCAGCGTGAGCACGCCCTCCTGGGTTTCGTTCAGGCTCAGCAGGCGCGCGAACAGAAGCGGCCCCATGTCCGACACCGTCGCGCGCACGGGGTGTCCTTGCTCGCCCCACACGTCCCACAGCGTCGCGGGCGCGCCGGCCCACTTTGGCTGCGCGAGCTTGAGCATCTTCAGACGCTCCTGCAGCTTGGGATTGAGTGCGCCGGGACGCGTGATTCCAGTGAGGTCGCCCTTGATGTCGGCGAGGAACACAGGGACCCCGATGTTCGAGAATTTCTCGGCAAGCACCTGCAATGTGACGGTCTTGCCGGTTCCGGTGGCGCCGGTGATGCAACCGTGCCGGTTGGCCAGCGCTGGCAGCAGCGCCAGCTCGGTGTCGCCGGTCTTTGCAACGACGAGGGGTTCGGCCATCGTGAGCTCGCGGTGGAAGAATGATGCCTGCGTGATCCTTGCAGCGAGTGTACTCAGCGCGCCTCGGCGGCGCGAACCGCAAGCCTTGTGCGGGTTTCCCGGTGATAGACTCGCCGCCCCGCAGCACCCGCATCTCCTCGATCCTCTCCCTGGGACAAAGGCACCATGGCCGGCCATTCCAAATGGGCCAACATCCAGCATCGCAAGAACCGGCAGGACGCCAAGCGCGGTTCGCTGTGGACCAAGATCATTCGCGAGGTCACCGTCGCCGCGCGCGACGGCGGTGACCCCTCCATGAACGCGCGCCTGCGGCTCGCGCTCGACAAGGCGAGCGGCGCGAACGTCCCGAAAGACACGGTCACGAAGGCCATCGCGCGCGGAAGCGGCAAGCTCGAGGGCGCGCACTATGAAGAGGTCCGCTACGAGGGCTACGGCATCGGCGGCGCGGCACTGATGATCGATTGCATGACCGACAACCGCACGCGCACGGTCGCCGAGGTGCGGCATGCGCTTGCGAAAAACGGCGGCAATCTCGGCACCGATGGCTCGGTGGCGTTCAACTTCAAGCACTGCGGCCAGTTCGTCTTCGCACCGGGCACCTCCGAGGACAAGGTGATGGAGGCGGCGCTGGATGCGGGAGCGGAAGATGTCGCGACCAACGAGGACGGATCGATCGAGGTGATCTCGGCTCCCGGTGACTTCGTCGCCGTCCGAACTGCGCTCGAGCGCGCCGGACTCAAGCCGGAGGTGGCCGAGGTGACCATGAAGCCGCTCGCCGAGACGGCGCTCACGGGCGACGATGCCGTGAAAATGCAGAAGCTGCTCGACGCGCTCGAGGACCTCGACGACGTGCAGCAGGTCTATACGACGGCCGACTTGAACGCATGAAGGTGCTCGTCATCGGCGGCGGCGGCCGCGAGCACGCACTTGCCTGGAAGCTCGTCCAGTCGCCGCGCGCTGCACGCGTCTTCGTGGCACCCGGAAATGGCGGCACGGCGCTCGACCGGCGCCTGCACAACGTGCCGATCACCGATGCCGAACAACTCGCCGACTTCGCGCTGCGCGAGGGGATCGGCCTGACCGTCGTCGGTCCGGAAGCACCGTTGGCGGCGGGCGTCGTCGACGTGTTTCACGCGCGCGGCCTGCGCATCTTCGGACCCACGAAAGCGGCTGCGCAGTTGGAAAGCTCGAAGGACTTCGCCAAGGCGTTCATGCAACGTCACGGCATTCCGACCGCGCCGTCGCAGACGTTCACGCGGGTCGCCGATGCGCGCTCGTATCTCGACCGCAAGGAGGCGCCGATCGTCGTCAAGGCCGACGGCCTCGCAGCCGGCAAAGGCGTGGTGGTTGCGCAGACGCGCGCCGAGGCGAAGCAGGCAGTCGAAGCGATGCTGCTCGACAATCGCCTCGGCGGCGCCGGTGCGCGCGTCGTGATCGAGGATTTCCTCGCCGGCGAGGAAGCCAGCTTCATCGTGATGAGCGATGGGCGCAACGTGCTCGCGCTTGCCACCAGCCAGGACCACAAGCGGCTGCGCGATGGCGACGAGGGCCCGAACACCGGAGGCATGGGCGCGTATTCGCCGGCGCCCGTGGTGACGCCGCAGCTGCATGCGAAGGTGATGCGCGAGATCATCGTGCCCGCCGTCAACGGCATGGCAAGCGATGGCGTTCCGTACGTGGGTTTTCTCTATGCCGGCCTCATGATCGGCGCCGAAGGTGGCGGTGGCGGCCTGCCGTCGGTGCACACGCTCGAATTCAACTGCCGCCTGGGCGATCCGGAGACGCAGCCGATCCTGATGCGGCTGAAGTCCGATCTTGCCGACCTGCTCGACCACGCGGTCGATGGACGGCTCGATGAGGTCGAGGCCGAGTGGGATCGCCGAACCGCGCTCGGCGTGGTGCTCGCCGCGCACGGCTACCCGGACGCGCCGCGCCGCGGCGACGAGATCACGGCGCTGGCAACCGACACCGACGACTGCGTCACGTTTCACGCCGGGAGTGCGCTCGCAGGAGAACGCCTCCTCGTGACGGGCGGCCGCGTGCTGTGCGTGACCGCGCTCGGCGACAGCGTGCGCACCGCGCAGAAACGCGCCTACGAGGCGATTGCGCAAACGCGTTTCGACGGCATGCAGTACCGCCGCGACATCGGTCACCACGCGCTGAAGCCGCGGCCCTAGGCGCGGCAGCCAGGCTCAGGTGGGCAGCCGCACCACCGCGAGGTAGAGACGCAGCATCTCGACCATCTTGCTGAACTGCGGGCCGAGCTCGGACTTGATCATGTACCCCGCGACATGCTCCTCGTAGGCGCGCTTGCAATCGCGCGCATCGGCCGACGTGGTGAGCACGAACACCACGGTGTCGTTGAGGAGCGGATCCGCACGCACCTCGCGCAGGAAGTCCATTCCGCTCAGACGCGGCAGGTTCAGGTCCAGCAGCACCAGGTTGGGCCGGCGGATGCGATGCTTGCTGTGCGTGCCGCGCAATACCGAAAGCGCTTCCCAACCTTCGGGCGCGACGATGATCGTCGAGTCGACGCCCGCCTTGCGCAGGCTGCGCACGACCGCCTCGGCCTGAACGTCGTCATCCTCGACCAGGAGGATGTCAGCCCTGCTCACTAGCTGTTCCGACTTGCTCTCCATCGACTGGCCACCTCACCGTGAAGCTGCTTCCCCGCCCTGCTTCGACGGGCGATGTCACCTGGATGTTTCCGCCCGACGCTTCGACCCACTTTTTTACCACTGCCAGGCCGATGCCGCCCGTATGTTCACCTTGCACCGGAGCAAGGGTATGGAACAGCTTGAAGATGCGGCCCTGGTCCTCCGCCGCGATGCCGGGCCCGTCGTCGGTCACGGCGATCACGTAGAACCGCCCGTCGCGCGACACCTCGACCACCACGTTGCCCGCCGCACGGTCATGATGCTTGACCGCGTTGCCGAGCAGGTTGCGCAGCACCGTCGCGACCGGCGTGCGCGCGGCGAGCAGTGCACCGGCGCTATTGCGCACCTCGACAGGGAAGGCATCGGCAATCGCAAGGTCCTCGACGAGGTGCTGCACCAGAGCCTCCGGATCGATCGCCTCGCGCGCCACATCGGTCCGCCCGACGCGCGAGTAGGTGAAGAGATCCTGGATCATGTTCTCCATACGATGCACACGCAGACGCAGGCGCTCGAGGTGGCGGCCGACCTCGCCCGGCGGATCCGCGCCCAGGTCGTCGCTGATCCAGTCGACCAGGTTGTCGATCGCACGCAAAGGCGTACGCAAGTCGTGCGAAACAATGTATGCGAACTCCTCCAGATCGGCGTTGGCGCGCAGGATGTCGCTCTCGCCGCGCTTGCGCTGCGTGATGTCGACCAGCGCCGCCAGCACGAACGAGCGGTCGCCCGTTTCGAACGGCGCGAGCCCGACTTCGACCGGAAACTCGCTGCCATCCTTGCGCAGCGCGTACAGGCCGCGCCCTTCGCCCATCTGGCGCGGCTGCGGCGCGGCGAGATAGGCGAGCCGCTGCGCGAGGTGCGCCGTGCGTAGCCGCGCCGGGATCAGCACCTCGATCGTCCGGCCGAGCAACTCTTCGCGTCTCCAGCCGAACGCGCGTTCGACCTGGGCGTTGACCATCGCGATGTCGCCGCGCCGGTCGATGATCAGCATGGCGGCGGGCGCGACTTCGACCGCGGCGCGAAAGCGCGCGTCTGCGCGTTCCCGCTCGCGCACTTGTGCGAGTAGGCGCGCATCTTCCAGCCGGCCCGTGATGTCCTCGACCTGCTTCAGCAGCACGCGCGCGGTTCCGTCCGGTCGGCGCAGCGCCGAAAGCGCCACGATCGCCGTCATCGGCTGGCCATCCTTGCGCCGGTAGCGCGTTTGCAGCCGCACGACCTCGTAGATTCCGTTTGCGACCTCGGCTTCGGCCGCGAGTGTCGCTTGCGCGTCCTGTGGATCGGCAAGGTCGTGCACGGTCTTGGTGAGCAATTCCGCCTGCGTGTAGCCAAGCATCTGCGCGAGCGCGCCGTTGACTTCGAGGAACGCGCCGCCAAGCGAAACCAGGGCCATTCCGATCGGCGAGGTCTGCATCACGCTCCGCCAGCGCGCTTCCTCGCCCGCGAGGGCTTGCGCCTGCTGGCGCAGCGAGTCGAACACGAAGGCGATGAAGATGCTCGGCAGGAAGGCGGCGATCGAGGTTGCGGTCAACGTCGTCGGATCCGCGCCGGGCACGCGCGGCGCTGCGAGCATGCTCTCGAAGTTGACCATCACAACCAGCATGAGCGCATTGATCCCGGCCAACGCCATCTGGGGAGCGAGCGGAAGGCGTGCCGCGGTGAGGATCGGCAGCAGCGCAGCCGCGACGAACGGCCAGTCGAGAAAGCGAACGCTGGCAGCGCCGATCGCGAGCGATGCCGCGAGCAATGCGCAGAACTCGATCAGCACGCGCGGGGTCCATTCCTGGGCCGCTTGCGGCGTCGCGCCCCGCAGCGTCCACGGCAACACGATGGCGAGCGCGAACGCGTCGCTCACGAGCCACGCACGATACGAGCCCGCGAAACTCTGGCCGGCCGTCCAATGCAACGCTGCGGCACCGGCCAGCGCAGCCAATGCAGGCGCTGCGAGTGCACCGAGAGCCCATGCCAGCACCCGGCGTTGCGGGCCACGCCGCGCGATGCCGCCTCTGGCGAGACCGACGGCCCGGTACGCCAGCGCGATTTCGAGCAGATTCGCCAGCGCAAGAGCGATCGAAGTCGCGAGCGCAAAGTTGAATGCGAGGTTTGCACTCACGCATCCAAGCGCCGCGCCCGCGCCGATCACGAAGCGGTAGCGCGCCGGCGCCGCGCAGAGCACGAGCACGGTCAAGGCGTTGGGAAGCCAGATTTGGGCGATGAAGCCGCCGAAGCGCGCAACCGCGATGCACGCCACCCCGACACATGCATAACCGGCCGCCGCTGCGCTGAGCGTCGCGAACAGATCCAGGACACCGGGCCGCCCTCGCGCCTGGAGCGCAAGCCGGCTCATGGCGCAGTTCCTCTCGCGGTTGCCATGACTCGCGCGGACCTCGACATCGCGCGCCCACCGGCGGGCGCGATTGGCGCCCACTGTACGGGATAATCGGGCCGCCCAAGAAACGCGGCGGCGCGGTCAGCTCCACCGAGCGTTGCCTGCGAGTCCGCGGTCGCGGCCCCGATCCGAACACAGAGACACGACCAACCACCGATGGCAACCGCTTCAACTTATTCCGTCGCACAACACATCGCACTCAAACGCGTGGGCGCGCTGGCGGCCTCCCCGTGCGGCCGCTGGCTGGCGGTGGTCGTACAGCGACTCGACCTCGAAGGAGCGAAGTACGTCTCCGATCTCTGGCGCGTGCCGACCGATGGCGGCGCGGCAGTCCAGCTCACCCGCGGCGAGTCGAAGGAAACGGCGCCGTGCTTTCGGCGCGATGGCGCGCTGGGCTTCCTGTCGAACCGCCGCCCGAACGAGCTGAAGCCCGACGAGGAGGCGGAAAAGCGCATGCAGGTCTGGCTGCTTCCGGCCGATAGCGGCGAACCGCGCCAGATCACCGACGAGCCGCTCGGTGTCGACGCGTTCGCATTCGCCGCGCGCGCCGATCGCATGGTGCTTCTCGCGCCGGTCCTGCCGCAGGTCCCGTTCGAACAGCAGCGGGAGACCGCGACCAAGCAGGCGAAAAATGGGCCGAGCGCGCGCCATTTCGTGCGCCAGCCGGTGCGGCACTGGGATCACTGGCTGCACCAGAACGCGGATCGCGCGAACGTTCACGTGATCGCGTGCGACGAGAACGGCCGGGGCCGCGTCGACCTGACGCCGCAGGCCACGCGCGAGTTCGCGATCGAGCCGGAGCTCGCCGTGAGCGACGATGGTCGGCACGCTGCCGTAACGCGGCGCACGACTGGCAAGGATCGCGTCGACGACGTTTCGATCGTGCTGTTCGACCTCGGCGCATCGAGCAGTCGTGTTCTGGCGCATGCGGATGCCACGGCGTTCAGTACCCTGCGCTTCTCGCCCGATGGCAGGACGCTGGCCGCGTCGCGCGAGATGCGCTCGCCAAAGGGAGTGCGGGCCACGTTGTCGGTGATCGATGTCGCCAGCGCGGCGATGCACGACGTTGCGACCGCGTGGGACCGCTGGGGCGAGCCGGGCACGTTTAGCGCCGATAGCCGGCGTCTCTTCGTGACGGCGGACGATCACGGCGATGTTCCGGTCTTCGTCGTCGATCTCGGAAATCACACGGTGGAGCGGCTAACCAGCGCCGCGAGTGGCGGTGCGCACAACCAGCTCGCGCTGCTCGCCGACAGCCGGATCGCGTGCGTGCGTTCGACCCTCCTCGATCCGCCCGAGTGCTACGTGCTCGATGCACATCCTGGCAGCGCACCGCATCCGCTTGCCCGCCTGTCAGGTCACACGCCGGCAGGCGACTGGGTCGAGGTCGAACGGATCACCGTCCCGTCGACAGACGGCGTGCCGATCCAGAGCCTGATCACAAAGCCCAAGGGAGCAAAAGGCAAGCTGCCGACTCTGTTCTGGATTCACGGTGGACCGGTCGGCATGAGCACCGACGGATGGCACTGGCGCTGGAACCCGTTGCTCGCGGTGGCAGCGGGTTACGCAGTGGTGCAGCCGAATCCGCGCGGCTCGACCGGATACGGGCAGAAATTCGTCGATGGCATCTGGGGCAACACGTGGGGCGCCCAATGCTTCGAGGATCTGATGGCCGTGGCCGATGCGCTCGTCAAGCGGCCGGACATCGATGCATCGCGCGTGATGGCGATGGGCGGCAGCTTCGGCGGCTACATGACGAACTGGATCGGCACGCAGACCGACCGCTTCAAGTGCCTGATCACGCACGCGAGCATCGTCGGCATGTCGACGTTCACGGGTGTGACCGACCATCCAGGCTGGTGGTATCTGGAAATGGGCGGCGAGAACCCGTACGCGAACCCGGAGAGCTTCGACCGCTATTCGCCGTGGAAATTCATCACGCGCTGGAAGTCGCCCACCCTGATCATCCATGGCGAACTCGATTACCGCTGCCCGGTGAGCGAAGGACTGATGCTGTTCGAGGCCCTGCAGTACCAGGGTGTGCCAAGCGAGCTGCTGATCTTCCCGGACGAGAATCACTGGATCCTCAAGCCCAACAACATCGCTGCCTGGTACACGCACGTGCTCGACTTCGTGCGCAAGCACATGGGCTGAACACGAGGCAGGAGCATGGCCGAGTTCATCGACTCCCAGGCGGTGCGGGAATACCTGCTCGCTCTGCAGCAGCGCATCGTCACTCGGCTCGAAGCGCTCGACGGCCGCATGTTCAAACACGACACGTGGGAAAAACCTTCTGATGCGCCGCTTGGAGGCGGCGGACTCATCTGCATCATCGAAGATTCCGGGCTGCTCGAGCGCGGCGGCGTTGCGTTCTCGCATGTACTCGGCAGGCAACTCCCGGCGTCCGCATCGGCGCGTCGTCCCGAGCTCGCCGGCCGCGGCTTCGAGGCAATGGGCGTATCGCTGGTGCTGCATCCGCGCAATCCGTACGTGCCCACCGTGCACATGAATGTGCGCTTCTTCATCGCGCGCGAGCAGGACGAGCCGTCCGGGAGCGCGCCCGCGTGGTGGTTCGGTGGCGGAATGGATCTCACGCCCTACTACGCGGAGGCTGAAGACGCGCGCCACTTCCATGCCACCTGTCGCGACGCGCTGGCGCCGTTCGGCGCCGCGTATCACCCGCGCTTCAAGAAGTGGTGCGACGAATATTTCTTCCTGCGCCACCGCGGTGAGGCGCGCGGCATCGGCGGCGTGTTCTTCGACGACTTCAACGAACTCGGCTTCGAACGGAGCTTTGCGCTGATGCGTTCGGTCGGCGATGCCTTCCTCGCTGCGTACGTGCCGATCGTCGAGCGCAACCGGGCGCGCACATTCGGCCAGCGCGAGCGCGACTTCCAGGCGTACCGGCGCGGCCGGTACGTCGAGTTCAACCTCGTGTACGACCGCGGCACGCTGTTCGGGCTGCAGTCGGGCGGGCGCGCCGAATCGATCCTGATGTCGCTGCCCCCCGGCGTGACGTGGCGCTACGACTGGCATCCCGCGCCAGGCTCGGCGGAAGCCAGGCTGTACACGGATTTCCTGCCGCCGCGCGACTGGGTCTAGTTTGGCTTCCCCGATCGGCCTCCTCGGCGGCACGTTCGATCCCATCCACAATGGGCATCTCGCGCTTGCGCGCGCCGCGTGCGATGGCCTCGGTCTTGCGCAGTTGCTGTTGATCCCGGCGGCGCATCCCTGGCAAAAGGGCGAGATCACCGATGGGGAACATCGCGCGCGCATGGTCGGCCTCGCGATCGCGGACGACCCGTGCATGCGCGTCGATCGCTGCGAGCTCGAGCGCGGCGGACCGAGCTACACGATCGACACGTTGCGCGCGCTGCGCGCGCGTCTTGGCGCACAGACGCCGCTCGTGCTCGTCATCGGCGCGGACCAGATGGAGCGGTTCGACACCTGGTACGAGTGGCAATCCGTTCTCGATCTTGCACACATCGGAGTCGCGCGCCGCAACGACGCAGTGCTGGTTCTGAGCTACGCGCTGCAGGACTTCTACAACGAACACTGGTCGCCGGGCGATGCGGTCCACGCCGAGGCGAACGGCCGGGTCGTCGAGATCGACATGGCGCCGCACGACGTCTCCGCGACGGAAGTGCGCGCGCTGCTGGCTGCCGCACCGGCGCCGGAGCGCGACGCGCGCCTTGCGCGGATCGTGCCTGCAGCGGTGCTGGACTATATTCGCGCGCATCGCCTCTACACCTGAACGGATGGACATCAGAAAGCTGCAGCGCGTCGTGGTCGACGCGCTCGAGGACGTCAAGGCCCAGAACATCAAGGTGTTCAATACGATCGGACTCTCGGACATGTTCGATCGCGTGGTGCTCGCAAGCGGTACGTCGAACCGCCAGACGCGCGCGCTTGCATATCGCGTCGCGCAGCAGGTCAAGGAGGCCGGCGGACATGTGGTGAGCGTCGAGGGCGCGGATGCCGGCGAATGGGTCCTGGTAGATCTCGGCGATCTGGTGGTGCACGTGATGCAGCCGGCCGTCCGCGACTACTACGGCCTCGAAGAGATCTGGGGCGGCAAGCCGGTCAAGCTGAAGCTCGGCGAATCGGGCGCGAAGCGCATCGTTGCACAGGCTTCGAGCGATACGCCGCAGCCGGCGAAAACGCCGCGCGCGACCACTGCGAAGCCGCGCAAGCGCGCGGCGACGCCTGCGAAGAAATCCCGCGCGAAGAAAGCGACGCAAGGCCCGCGGACGCGCAAGGCGGCAGCGAAGAAGCCTGCCGCGCGCAAGAAGGCGCGCACCGCCTGAGCGATGAAAGTCGCGATCGTTGCCGTCGGGCAGCGCCAGCCGGCTTGGGTCGATGACGCGGTCACAGACTATCTCGCGCGCTTCCCCGCAGATTTCGAGGTGCGGCTGGTCGAGGTGAAGGCCGAAGCGCGCGCCGGCCAGGCGGTCGAAAAGATGCTGGCCGCCGAAGCGCAACGGGTGCGCGCCGCAACGGCGCAAGCCACACTCGTCGTCGCGCTCGACGAGCGTGGCCAGGATTGGACGACGGCGCAGCTTGCCGAGCACCTGCAGGCGTGGCGCGACGCATCCGAGCGCGTGGCGTTCGTGATCGGCGGCCCCGACGGACTCGATGCCGGCCTCAAGCAGGCGGCCCGGTGGCGGGTGCGGCTGTCCGCGCTGACCCTGCCGCACGCGCTCGCGCGGGTCCTGCTCGCGGAGCAACTGTACCGGGCCTGGAGCATCCTCGCCCATCACCCTTACCATCGCGCTTGATGAGCCCGAACTCAATCCCGCCGCGCCGGTCCAGGCATGACTGACCTGTACCTCGCCTCCCGCAGTCCGCGTCGGCGCGATCTGCTAAAGCAGATCGGGGTCAAGTTCGAGCCGTTGATGCTGCGCCTGGCGCTGCCGCGCGGCGCCGACATCGACGAGTCGCGCCACCAGGGCGAATCGCCTGCCGCGTACGTCGAACGCATCGCGAAGGAAAAGGCGAGTGCCGCCGCGCGCGCGATCGCGATGCGCTCGCTGTTCGGCAAACCGATCATCACCGCCGATACCGTCGTGATCCTCGACGGTGAGACGCTGGACAAGCCGGGCAATCCGACGCGCGCGGCAGAACTGCTGCGCCGTCTTTCCGGCCGTACGCACGAGGTGCGCACCTGTGTCGTGGTGGCGGTGGGCAGCGGCAACGCACTGCGCCTGCTCAGCCAGACATGCGTCTCGCAGGTCACCTTCACCACTCTGACCGAAGCTCAGATCGCACAATACTGCGCCACCAACGAACCGCTCGACAAGGCCGGCGGATACGCGATCCAGGGCCTGGCCGCCGTGTTCGTCGAGCGCCTTGAAGGCAGCTACTCGAACGTGATCGGACTGCCGCTCTTCGAGACGGCGCAACTCCTGCGCCAGGCCGGCGTACCGGTTCTCTAGCCCTTCGCAGCGCGGCTGTGGAGGGAAACCAACGGGCTGTTGAACTTGAACTACCCTCGCGTTCAATGCACGAAGGGTCCGCATTTCCCTCCCCCGCCGTGCCGGGGGGAGGGTGGGGGCGCATGCCGTGGTCTTCCCCGGCAAAGGGGCGCTCGGGCCGACTGCTCCGCTTAGCTGAGGCGGTCGGTGCTGCGCACCGACTTCCCTGCGATGCTCGGCCTCATGGCCCGTCGCAGAACTCGCTTCACTCGCTACGCTCGTTTCGCTCAAACAGCTGCGCACGTTTGATGCTTAGAAGCGCGCTGCGCGCGCGGCCATGAGTCCTGCGCTTCTCGGCGCCTCAGATGCGCTGCGCAGCCGACCCGAACACCCCTTTGCAGCACCACCTTCGCCCTTCCGTC
>Ga0335084_10004435_pt1 | contig 13809 bp, 9 predicted proteins | sample Lox_Sample_44_FD_206721 | JGI IMG/M metagenome (GOLD analysis project Ga0335084, IMG submission 206721) | Soil microbial communities from Loxahatchee National Wildlife Refuge, Florida, United States - Lox_Sample_4.4 | ecosystem: Environmental > Terrestrial > Soil > Wetlands | place: USA: Florida... | reverse complement strand
CGGCCCGGCGCCTGGTTGGTGGTGTCGGGCGCGGGCACCGGCGTGCCGCCGCGCGCGGTGATCTCGCTGGCCATCTGGTCCTGGCAGATGCGCTTGATCACCATGTCGTGCGCCTCGCACGCGACCATCACGCGTGCGCCGCGCAGCGTTCCCGGCGTCAGCTTGGGATCGGCCCACTGCGCGTCGAGCCGCGTCGACGCGCAGCCGCCGAGCAGCGTGGCGGCGGCTGCGGCCACGGCCGCCAGGGTCTGCGAGAGGTAAAGCGCGCGCATGGTCGAAAGTCTCCGGAGGACAGCGTCGCCAGCATAGGCCGAACCCGGCGCGTGCGCTGCAACCGATGGTGCCGCTGCGTGCACTCCTACTTGGCCGGCGTCGTGCCGGCCGGCGGTGCAGCGCCGGCAGCCGCCGCGGGCGCAGCCGAAGCGCCTCGCTGCTGCGCCGGCGATGGCCCGCCGCGGTACGGCACGCCGCCGACGGTGAGCCCTTCGCTCGACAACTTCGCGGCGTTGCCGCGGCCGATGCCGTCGACGCGATCGATCAGGTCCTGCCAGTCGGCGAACGGCCGGGCGCGCCGCTGCGCCAGGATCTTCTCGGCGAGCGACGGGCCGACGCCGCCGACCGCCTCGAGCTGCGCCTGGGTCGCGGTGTTCGCGTCGACGGGCGCCGCCGCGGCCGCCACGCTCCACGCGACCAGTGCGCAGGCGACGGCGCCGCGCAGCGCGCGAGCGATGGCCCGGTTCATCGAGAGGTCCGCTCGGGTTGGTGGTGGCCGGCATTGAAGCACCGCGCACGGCGCAACGCCAGACACTCGATGCTCCGCTTGGAGCTGGAGCTGCGAACGGCGCTGCGCGCGCATCGCTGCACCGAACGCGCGCGCGCTTGAACCTGCCGCGGCGCATCGGCAACCCACGCGGGCCGGTTCGCCCGGCGAACCTCGCACCCCGCAGCGGAGGCCGCATGATCGAGCGCCTGTATCCCGGCGTCTATCTGACCGAAGGGTCGTTCAACGCCAAGCCGATCGAAGGCGTCGCGACGGCGACGCCGCACGCGCTCGCCGCGCACGACGCCGCAGCGGTCGCGCCGCAGTGGACCGATCACAACCAGAGCGACCCCGGCATCACGCTCGTGCAGGCGTTCGCATGGCCGCTGGAAGCAGCGCAGTACCGTGCGCAGCCGCACGGCGCGCACCACGCAATGCACGCGGCGGCGCCCTGGGGCATCGCCGAGGGCCTCGCGGTCGCGTCAGGCCGCCGCGACGCGGTGGCAGTGAGCGTCTCCCCGGGCACGGCCATCGCGGCCGACGGGCAACCGGTCAGCGCCGACTCGCCGCGCGGCGACCACCGCATGCGCAAGCCCTGAGGCTCCGGCGCGCAGCGCCAACGCCCGGGCGCCGTCACGGCTTGGCGGTCATGGCCCGTGAGAGCGACGCGTTGTGGGCCACCTTCTCGTTGGGCTGTGTCGCCATGCGGCGCTGTTCGGCGCGCAGTTGCTCGCCGCGCTGCACCGAATGGTTCAGCACCATGACGTACGCGCCCATCAAGAGCGCCACCGCCAAGCACGCGGCTGCCACCAGCAAGCCATGCGGCGTGATGGTGAAGCGGATACCGTGGGGGAGGATGACGTTGACGGTCCACATGCGAGGTCTCACGGGTCGGCGCCAGTGTGCGCCCGGCCGCCGGTACCGTCCATCGGCCTGATGCGCGTAGGGTTGCGCGTGCGGTGGCGCGTCGGGTGGCCGAGCGCGACGCCGCGGCAGCCGCACGCCCGAACACGCACCTATCATGCCCCGATGCATCGGGCGGACGCCGTCATCATCGGTGCCGGCGCCGCCGGCCTGCATTGCGCGGCGATCGCCGGGCAGCGCGGCGTGCGCGTGCTGCTTATCGACCACGCGAGCGCGCTGGCCGAGAAGATCCGCATCTCCGGCGGCGGGCGCTGCAACTTCACCAATCGCGACGTCGCGCCGCACCACTTCCTGTCGGCCAATCCCGACTTCTGCCGCTCGGCGCTGGCGCGCTACACGCCGCGCGACTTTATCGAGCTGGTGCAGCGCCACGGCATCGCGTGGCACGAGAAGCACAAGGGCCAGCTGTTCTGCGACGGCTCCAGCGAGCAGATCATCGACCTGCTGCTGGCCGAGTGCGCGCAAGGCGGCGTGCAGCGCTGGCAGCCGTGCACGGTGAACGCGGTGCGCCACGGCGAGCGCGGCTTCGAGCTCGACACCGCGCGCGGCCCGGTGGCCACGGAGCAGCTGGTGGTGGCCAGCGGCGGCCTGTCGATCCCGAAGATCGGCGCCAGCGACTTCGGGTACCGTCTGGCGCGCCAGTTCGGCCTTGCCGTCGTCGAGCCGCGTCCGGGCCTGGTGCCGCTGACCTTCGACGCCGCCGCGTGGGCGCCGTACGGCGCGCTGGCCGGGCTCTCGCTCGAGGTCGACGTCGCGTCCGGCGACGGCCGCACGCGCTTTCGCGAGGACCTGCTGTTCACGCACCGCGGCCTGAGCGGCCCGGCGATCCTGCAGATCTCGAGCCACTGGCGGCCGGGCGACGCGCTGCAGATCGATCTGACGCCGCAACGCGACCTCGAGCGCGAACTGATCGAGGCCAAGAAAGGCTCGCGACGACAGCTCTCCAACCTGCTCGGGCAGTGGTTGCCGCGGCGCCTGGCCGACACCTGGCTCGGCCTGCACGGTCGCGGCATCGCCGAGACGCCGCTGCCCGAGATCCGCGACCGCGACCTCGCCGCGCTGGCCCGGCAGCTGCGGCACTGGACGGTGACGCCCAGCGGCAGCGAGGGCTGGCGCAAGGCCGAGGTCACCGCCGGCGGCGTCGACACGCGCGAGCTCGGCTCGCAATCGATGCAAAGCCGCCGCGTGCCGGGGCTGTACTTCATCGGCGAGGTGGTCGACGTCACCGGCTGGCTCGGCGGCTACAACTTCCAGTGGGCGTGGGCCAGCGCGGCGGCTTGCGCGCGCGCGCTGCACGCCGGCGGCGGCGCGGCGCGCGGCTGAGCGACCGCGTCGCGGTGCCGGCGGCGCCCCCCGCGGCCGCCGTGGGGCGGACACCGACCGCGTGCCGCCATCGGGCCGCCCGACGCCCCGGCTACCGATGAAACGCAGCGTTCACTTTTGACAGCCAGCGCGTCCATTGGGAAATCGAATCAGCACCGCGGCCGGCGCACAGTGGCATCACACAGTCACCCAGCCGGGAGATCCTCATGAACAAGCTGCCCCTCGCCGTCCGCGCCACCGCCGCCGCGCTCGCCGTGTTCATGACGACCGCCGCGCTCAACTGCGTGATCTCGGTCGCCGAGCCGCAGCAGAGCCAGCTGGTCGCACAGGTCGCGGCCCGCCAGGCGACGCAATCGAGCGCCGCGCCGCAAGCAACGCTCGTCGCCCAGGCCGGCACCGCGGCGCCCGCGCGCTGATTCGGTTGCAGCGGCGCGGCACCACGGCCGCGCCGCCGCCGCGTGGCGCGACGAGCGCCGCCGGCCTCGGGCTCGCCGACTCCCCCAACCCGCCGCCCCCCGGGCATCCCGTCACAATCGCTGCACCGGCCGCAATGGCCGCGGCGGAGTGCTCGATGACCCGATGCCTGTGCGTGCTGTGGCTGTGCCTGCTCGGCGCGCTCGCGCAGGCCAGCACCTTGCGCTGGGCCGGCCGCGGCGACATCGGCACGATGGACCCGCACTCCTTCAACGAGGGCCTCACCGACAACATCGTCGGCCACATCTACGAGCAGTTGGCGCGGCGCAACCGCCAGCAGGTGATGGAGCCGGCGCTGGCCGAAAGCTGGCAGGTGGTCGACGACACCACCTGGCGCTTCACGCTGCGCACCGGCGTCAAGTTCTCCGACGGCAGCGCGCTCACCGCCGCCGACGCGGTGTTCTCGATCGAGCGCGCGCAGCAGGCGAACTCGCAGCAGGCGTACTTCGCGCGCCAGCTCGGCAAGCCGACGCAGGTCGACGAGCGCACGTTCGAGCTCAAGCTGGGCAAGCCCAACCCGCTGCTGCTGGAGCACCAGCTCAACGTGCGCATCATGAGCGCGGCCTGGTGCAAGGCCAACGGCGCTGCCAACGTGCCCGACTTCACCAAGAAGGAGGAGGCCTACTCCACCCGCAACGCGATGGGCACCGGGCCCTACCGGCTCGAGCGCTTCGAGCCCGGCGTGCGCGTCACGCTGGTCAAGAACGCCGGCTGGTGGGACCGCTTCGACGGCAACGTCACGCGCATCGTCTACACGCCGATCGGCAACGACAGCACGCGCCTGGCCGCGCTGCTGTCGGGCGATGTCGACTTCACGCACGACACGCCGCCGCAGGACCTGCCGAGGCTGGCGCGAGAGAGCGCGATCCGGCTGGTGCAGGGGCCCGAGAACCGCGTGCTGTTCTTCGTGATGGACCAGTGGCGCGACGAGCTGCTGCACGGCAGCGCCGGCGGCCGCAACCCGTTCAAGGACGCGCGCGTGCGCGAGGCCTTCGCGCTCGCCATCGACGCCGAGGCGCTGCGCACCAGCACCATGCGCGGCCAGTCGGTGACCACCGCCTGCATGGCCACCGCGGCGATCGGCTGCCTGGCGCCCGAGCTCGAGCGGCGCCCGGCCGCCGACCCGGCGCGCGCGCGCCGCCTGCTCGCCGACGCCGGCTTCGGCGAGGGCTTCGAGGTCGCGCTCGACTGCCCGAACGACCGCTACGTCAACGACCAGGCGATCTGCATTGCGGTGGCCGCGATGCTCGGCCGCGTCGGCGTCAAGGTGCGCGTCGAGGCGCGCTCCAAGACCATCTTCTTCCAGAAGATCGAGCGCCTCGACACCAGCATGTACCTGCTCGGCTGGGGCGGCGGCACCACCGACGCGCAGGCGTTGCTCGACCCGATCGTGCACCGGCCCGACGCGCGCACGCAGAAGGGCGGCTACAACTACGGCCGCGTCGGCGACGAGCAGCTCGACGCGCTGATCGACGCCGCCGGCAGCGAGATGAACGCAGCCAGGCGCGCGCAGCTGATCGCGCAGGCGCAGCGCCACGTGCAGGCGCGGCACGTCGTGCTGCCCGTGCACCGCCAGATGATCACCTGGGCCGCGCGCAGCAACGTGACGGCGGTGGTGATGCCCGACAACTTCGTGCGCGCGCAGTGGATCCGCATCGATTGACCGCGGCGGCGCCGCGGCGATCCGCACTTGCCCGGGGCCTGCCACGATGCCCGGCCACTAGAATCGCCCGATCCCCATCGGCGTCGGGCCCATGCATGCGCGACCCCCCGATGCGCGCGAGCGCGCCCGTGAGCGCGGCCGCGGCGCACGATCTTCCTTGGTGGCTCCCCGCTCGCGCCGTCGGCGCAAGACGGCCTGACTTGCGCGTGCGCGCCGCACGCCGCGTCGCTGGCGGAGCCGCCGCATGCTGATCGGCGTCGTCCGCACCGCGCTGAAGAAGCCCTACACCTTCGTGGTGCTGGCGCTGCTGCTGATGCTGATCGGCCCGCTGGCGGCGCTGCGCATGCCGACCGACATCTTTCCGGAGATCCGCATCCCGGTGATCGCGGTGGCGTGGCAGTACACCGGGCTGCCGCCCGAGCAGATGACCGGCCGCATCGCCACGCTGTTCCAGCGCGGCCTGACCACCACCGTCAACGACATCGAGCACATCGAGTCCAACTCGTACGCCGGCATCAGCATCGTCAAGATCTTCTTCCAGCCCGGCGTCGACGTCGCGGTCGCCAACGCGCAGGTGACCGCGATCTGCCAGGTGGTGGTGCGGCAGATGCCACCGGGCATCACGCCGCCGCTGATCCTGAACTACAACGCGGCGACGGTGCCGATCCTGCAGCTCGCGCTGTCGGGCCAGGGGCTGTCGGAGCAGAACCTGTTCGACCTCGGCGTCAACACGGTACGCACGCCGCTGGTCACGGTGCCGGGCGCGGCGATCCCGTTCCCGTACGGCGGCAAGCAGCGGCTGGTGCAGATCGACCTCGACACCGCGGCGATGCAGGCGCGCGGCCTGTCGGGGCAGGACGTGGCGCAGGCGCTGGCCGCGCAGAACCTGATCGTGCCGATCGGCAACCAGAAGATCGGCAGCCTCGAGTACACGCTGCAGCTCAACAACGCGCCGTCGGCGATCGCCGACCTCGGCAACCTGCCGATCAAGGTGGTCAACGGCAGCACGATCTACATCCGCGACGTCGCGCACGTGCACGACGGCAACTCGCCGCAGACCAACATCGTGCACGTCGACGGCGGCCGCTCGGTGCTGATGTCGGTGCTGAAGAACGGCAGCACGTCGACGCTGGCCATCGTCGACGGCATCCGCGCCAAGCTGGCCGAGCTGAAGCCGGCCTGGCCCGACGTGCTGAAGGTGGCGCCGATCAACGACCAGTCGCTGTTCGTGCGCGCGGCAATCAGCGGCGTCGCCGCCGAGGGACTGATCGCGGCAGCGCTGACCAGCCTGATGATCCTGCTGTTCCTCGGCAGCTGGCGCTCCACGCTGATCATCGCGGTGTCGATCCCGCTGTCGGTGCTGGGCTCGATCATCGCGCTGGCTGCGGTCGGCGAGACGCTGAACATCATGACGCTCGGCGGGCTGGCGCTGGCGGTGGGCATCCTGGTCGACGATGCCACGGTGACCATCGAGAACATCAACTGGCACCTCGAGCAGGGCAAGGACGTCGAGAGCGCGATCATGGACGGCGCCGCGCAGATCGTGACGCCCGCCTTCGTGTCGCTGCTGTGCATCTGCATCGTGTTCGTGCCGATGTTCTTCCTGCAGGGGGTGTCGCGCTTCCTGTTCGTGCCGATGGCGCTGGCGGTGATGTTCGCGATGGTGTGCTCGTTCATCCTGTCGCGCACGCTGGTGCCGACGATGGCCCAGTACCTGCTGCGGCCGCACGCGCCGCACACCGACCTGCACGGCACGCACGCCGCGCTGCCGCCCACGCGCAACCCGCTGGCGCGGCTGCAGCGCAGCTTCGAGCAGGGCTTCGAGCGCGTGCGCGACGGCTACCGCGGCGTGCTGCAGCTGGCGCTGCAGGCGCGCTGGCGCTTCGTGGCCGGCTTCATGGCGCTGGTGCTGCTGTCGTTCGCGCTGCTGCCGATGCTGGGCAGCAACTTCTTCCCGTCGGTCGACGCCGGCCAGATCCTGATCCACGCGCGCGTGCCCACGGGCACGCGGGTCGAGGAGACGGCGGCGCGTTTCGCGCGCATCGAGCGCGCGATCCGGCGCGTCATCCCGAGCGAGGAGATCACCACGCTGGTCGACGTGATCGGCCTGCCGCAGAGCAGCATCAACCTCACCTACAACAACACCGGCGTCATCGGCACGCAGGACGGCGACATCCAGATCGCGCTGCGCAAGGAACACCGGCCCACCGCCGACTACGTGCGCGAGCTGCGCGAGGTGCTGCCGCGCGAGTTCCCCGACACCGTGTTCTCGTTCCCGCCGGCCGACATCGTGAGCCAGATCCTCAACTTCGGCGCGCCGGCGCCGATCGACCTGCAGATCCGCGGCAACGACCTGCCGGCCAACTTCGCGTACGCCAACAGGCTGCTGAAGGAGATCCGCCGCATCCCGGGCGTCGCCGACGCGCGCATCCAGCAGTCCAACCGCGCGCCGGTGTTCGCGATCGACGTCGATCGCACGCGCGCGCAGGAGATGGGGCTGACCGCGCGCGACGTCACCAACAGCCTGGTGGTCAGCCTGGCCGGCAGCAGCCAGGTGGCGCCGACCTACTGGCTCAACCCCGCCAACGGCGTGTCGTACGCGATCGTCATGCAGACGCCGCAGTACAACCTCGACTCGCTGTCGGCGCTGGCCAACCTGCCGGTGAGCAGCGCCGCCGGCGGCAACATGCAGGTGCTGGGCGGCCTGGCGCAGTTCAGCCGCGGCAGCGCCAACGCGGTGGTCAGCCAGTACGACATCCAGACCATGGTGCAGATCAACGCCACCACGCAGGACCGCGACCTGGGCGCGGTGGCGCGCGACATCCGCCGCCTGATCGACGACACCGCGGCCGATGTGCCCAAGGGCTCGCGCGTCGTGCTGCTCGGCCAGGTGCGCACGATGGACAACGCGTTCTCGGGCCTGCTGTTCGGCCTGCTCGGCGCGATCGTGCTGATCTACCTGCTGATCGTCGTCAACTTCCAGTCGTGGCGCGACCCGTTCGTGATCATCACCGCGCTGCCGGCGGCGCTGGCGGGCATCGTGTGGATGCTGTTCGCCACCCGCACCACGCTGTCGGTGCCGGCGCTCACCGGCGCCATCATGTGCATGGGCGTGGCCACCGCCAACAGCGTGCTGGTGATCAGCTTCGCGCGCGAGCAGCTCGAGCGCAGCGGCCACGCGCTCGAGGCGGCGCTGCAGGCCGGCTTCGTGCGCTTCCGCCCGGTGCTGATGACCGCGCTGGCGATGATCATCGGCATGCTGCCGATGGCGCTCGGCCTCGGCGAGGGCGGCGAGCAGAACGCGCCGCTCGGCCGTGCGGTGATCGGCGGGCTGGTGTTCGCCACCGTCGCCACGCTGGTGTTCGTGCCGGTGGTGTTCAGCCTGATCCACGCGCACGACGGCCGCCGCGTCGCGCCTTCGCTGGGAACCGTGCATGTCGCCTGACACGCCACCGCCGTCGCCGCCGGCTGCCGCAGCGAGCGCCGCGCCGTCGCGGCGCACGCTGTCGATCGTCGGCATCCTGCTGCTGGTGGCCGCGATCGCCGTCGTCGTCAGCGGCGTGGCGTCGCGGCGCTCGCAGGCCGCGCGCCTGAGCGAGCGCGCCAGCGCGCAGGCGGTGCGCTCGGTGGCGGTGGTCTCGCCGGCCGCCGCCGGCGACGCCGCCGCGCTCGACCTGCCGGGGCGCATCGAGGCGTGGGCCCGGGCGCCGATCTACGCGCGCGTCAGCGGCTACCTCAAGGGCTGGAGCGCCGACATCGGCACGCCGGTGAAGGCGGGGCAGCAGCTGGCCGAGATCGAGACGCCCGAGCTCGACCAGCAGCTGCTGCAGGCGCAGGCCGAGCTGGCCACCGCCCGCGCCAACGCCGAGCTGGCGGAGGCCACCGCCCGGCGCTGGCAGGAGCTGCTGGCCAGCGGCATGACCACGCGCCAGGCGGTCGAGGAGAAGACCGGCGACCTGGCGGCCAAGCAGTCGGCGATGCGCGCGCTGCAGGCCAACGTCGAGCGCTACCAGACGCTGAAGCGCTTCACCCGCATCGTGGCGCCGTTCGACGGCGTGGTCACCGCGCGCGCCACCGACGTCGGCGCGCTGATCAATGCCGGCGGCGCGCCCGGCTCGGAGCTGTTCGTGGTGTCCGACACCCGCCGGCTGCGCGTCTACGTGAGCCTGCCGCAGAACCTGGTGGGCAGCGTGCGCGCCGGCACGCCGGCGCGGCTGGCGGTGCCAGAGCGCCCCGGCAACCGCTATGCGGCCACGGTGCAGACGATGTCGCAGGCGATCAGCAGCGGATCGGGCGGCATGCTGGTGCAGCTGTCGGTGGACAACCCCAACGGCGAGCTGCTGCCCGGCGGCTTCGCCAACGTGCGCTTCGAGCTGCCGCGCGCGCCGGGCACCCTGAGCATCCCGCCGAGCGCGCTGATCTTCGACAAGTCGGGCCTGCGCGTGGCCACCGTCGGCGACGGCGACAAGGTGGTGCTGAAGCCGGTGAAGGTGGCGCGCGACCTCGGCACCTCGATCGAGATCGCGTCGGGCCTGCTGCCCACCGACCGCGTGATCGAGAGCCCGCCCGACGGCGTGGAGAACGGCGACGCGGTGCGCGTGGCCGCACCGGTGACGCAGCAGCCCTGAGCCGGCGGCGCCGCGCGACCGGGCCGGCGCCGCGCCCCGCTGTCCGCCGCCTAGGTTGCTAGCCCGCCTTGCCGCTGCGCGCGCGCAGCGCCTTGATGCCCTGCTCGATGCGCTCGGCCAGCTCGCGCTCGCGCTGCAGCGCGCGCAGCGTGTTGTGCGCCTCCTGCACCGTGAACTCCAGCCGCGCCAGCTTCTCGCCCACGTCGTCGACCACCGCGCGCTGCTCGCCCAGCATCTCCAGGTTCAGGTGAATGTCGTCGAGCATGTGCGTGATGCCCTCGGCGCGCGCCTGCACCTCCTCGACCACCTTGCGCCGCGACTCGATCGCCACGATCTTGCCGTCGGTGTCGTCGAGCCGGCCCAGCAGGCCGTCGACCTTGTCGCGCAGTGCCGCGATGTCGTCGCAGCGCGCCAGCACGAGCCGGTGGTCGTGCTCGCTGCGCGCGAGCCGCTCCTCGAGCGCGCCGGCGGCCTGCTGCGAGCGCTCGATCAGCTGCGTCAGCGCGGCCACCTGCGCGGCCATCGACTCCAGCCGCTCGGCGGCGCGGCCGATCTGGCCCAGCATCGCCTCGTGCCGTGACTCGAGGTCGACCTGCGCGCGCTGCAGTGCGTCGGCGCGCGCCGCGCGGGCCTGATCGAGCGCGTCTTCGTCCACGGGCAGCGGCGGCACGGCCGACGCGCGCACATCGAGCGCGGCGTGGCCGGTGTCCGCGGCGGCCGCACCGAGCGAGCACGCCAGCGCCATGCGGCCGCCGGGCAAGGGCACCTCGCGCACCTGGAAGCCGAGGTCGGAGCCGGCGAGCAGCGCGGCGAACTCCGGCGCCAGCAGCACCGTGCCGTCGGCCGCCGCGGCGGCGAGATCGGCCGACTGCGCGATGCAGCGCGCGCTGACGCGCACGCCGTCCCTGGCCTGCGGCGCGCGCTCCTTCACGCTGCAGGCGAAGCCGAAGCGCAGCAACGAGCCCGCGGTGCCTTGTGCGGCGCGGCACGCCAGCGCGATCAGGCGCGCATCGGAGGCGCCGAACTTCACGAAGGTGGCCTGGCGCGCGTTCTTGGCGGTGACCACCGCGCGCTCGCGGCGCACCTTCATCGCGAACTCGTCGATGCGCTGCGCGGCCGCTTCGACCGAGAAGACACAGCCGACGATCTGCTGGTGCGTGGCTTCCATGGCGTGACACTCGCGCGCGCAACCGTGGGCGCGGTGGTGCAAAACCACGGGCGCGCGAGGCGAATCGATTATCGGCGTGCGCGCTGCGCCGGATCGCACCGTTTCAGTTCGATCGGTCACCAACCGTCACACGGTTACGCGACGCGCGCGGGTCGCGTTCACTACTTCACAGCCGTCACAGCACCCTCTGTACGACGATCGCCCACGCGAATCGCGAACGACGACGGCCGCGATCGAAACGCCGCACTGCAGCACCGCGGCTCGCGCAACTCCACGGTCACCAGGGCGGGAACTCAACATGCTGGACACGATCTTCAAGGCGGGCAGTGAGCGCAAGCAGGCGCAGGACGACCTGCGAACCCTGGTCGAGCAGGCCCGCGAGGAGCGCACCGAGCTCGCCGCCATGCTGGCGCAGATCAACGGCGCGTCGCCGACGCTGCAGCGCAGCAGCCGCACGCTCGACGACCTGCGCATCAAGGCCGACGAGGTGACGCGCCGCTGCGACAAGCTCGGCAAGGTGGTCGGCACCTACGAGGAGTGCACCAAGAACTTCGAGCAGCTCGAGGCGCGCATGAGCGGCCTGCTGGCCCAGGTGGCCGAGGCGCGGCGCTTCGCCGAGGCGATGACCGCGCCGGACGGCGGCCTGCAGCAATGGCGACACGCCGCCGACGAGATGGATTCGCGCTCGCGCGCCGCGCACGCCACGCTCGACGAGCTGCAGCGCGAGGGCGACAACCTCGAGGCGCTGCGCGAGCGCCTGCGCCAGGCCACCGGCGAGATGGGGCAGTCGGTCGGCGGCGCGATCGCGCTGAAGGGCGAGCTCGACGAGCTGCGCCGCGCCGAGAGCGAGATCCGGCTGCAGATGCAAGGCATCCGCTCGAGCGCCGGCGAGGCGCGCGGCGACTCCGAGGCCGCCCGCAGCGCGGTGGCCGAGGTCGAGGCCAAGCTCGAGTCGCTGGCGCAGCTGCAGGAGCTGAGCAAGAGCACCGAGCAGCGCCTGGCTTCGCTGAACGCGCTGGCCGAGCACGTGGCGCACAAGGGCAAGGCGCTCGAGGCGCAGAAGCTCGCGGTCGAGCGCGCCGTGGTCGAGGCCACGCGCCTGAACGAGATGGTGTGGAGCATGGACGCGCAGATCGCCAAGCTCAATGCCGGCGGCGACCAGATCCAGCGCGCCGAGGAGGCCGTGGCGCGGATGGAGGAGCTGGCCAAGGCGACGACCGACGAGCTGACCGCGGCCGGCGCGGCGCGCGAGCAATTCGCCCGCGAGTCGCAGCGCGTGCATGCCGAGAGCCGCGCGCTGGCCGATGCGATGAAGTCGACGCTCGACCGGCTGTCGTTCGACAAGAAGGAGGTCGATGCGTTCGACGAGCGCCTGAAGGCACTGGCCAGGGCGGTGGGCGAGACCGAGGCGCGCGTCGAAGGCGTGCTGACCAAGGACAAGGAGCTGGCGGCGATGCAGCGCGAGGCCGAGGCGCTCGGCAAGGCGTTCGCGGTGCTGACCGGCAACGCCGACGAGCTGGCGCGCAAGCAGAGCCTGCTCGACGCACTGGCCGGCAAGCTGACGCAGGTGGACGCGCTGGCCAAGCGCACCGCGGCCCAGCACGAGAGCCTGCTGCAGTCGCAGAAGGACGTCGACGCGGTGCGCGCCGAGCTGGCCGAATTCCACCAGGCCCATGCGCAGGCCGCGCAGCTGCGCGACAAGCTGGCGGTGGACCGCGCGGCGCTCGACGCGCTCGGCGAGCGCACCACGGCGATGCTGGCGCGCGCGCCCGAACTGCGCACGCAGCTCGACGACGTGCTCGGCAAGATGGCGCTGCTGGAGAAGGGCAGCGAGGCCGCGGCGCGGCTGGGCGAGCTGACCGGCGAGCTCGACGCCCAGCTGAGCCGCGTCGGCACGCGCATGCAGTTCGTCGAGAAGCTCGAGGCGCGCGTCAACGGTCTGCACGAGGTGACGAGCGACGTCGAGCGCAAGCTGGCGGCGCAGCTGGCGCGTCGCGCCGAGATGGAGAGCCTGCAGAGCCTGTGCGACACGCTGGCCACGCAGGTCACCGACGCCCAGCAGAAGCTCGACGGCGTCGGCGCGCTGCAGGGCCGCGTGCTGCCGCTGGCGTCGCAGGTGGCGACGCTGCAGCAGACGCTGGAGCGCTCGCAGCAGCTGGTCGACGCGATCAAGATCGACGAGGCGCTGGTGCACGAGCAGCAGGCGCGGCTGACCGGCTTCGTCGAGCAGGGCAAGGCGCTGGCGGCCGAGACCGCGGCGCGCCTCGAGCAGGTGCGCGGCGTCAGCGACGAGCTCGACCGCGCGGCCGCGCTGAAGGAGCAGCTGCTGGCCGAGCTGACGCGGGTGCAGGGCGCCCAGCTCGACGCGGTGGCGCAGACCGACGCCGCCGAGGAGCAGATCCAGCGCGCCGAGGCGCTGGCGCGGCAGCTCGAGCAGCGCGTCGCGCAGCTGGTTCGCAGCGGCGACAGCGTCGCCGCGCTGGAGGGCAGGCTCGGCGAGCTCGACCGCAGCGCCGAGGCCGTCGAGCGCCGGATCCAGTCGCTGGCCGATCACGACGCTGTGGTGCAGGCGGTGAAGGCCGAGGTCGACAACATCCGCCAGATCAGCAGCCGCAGCAAGGCCGACCTCCAGTACGTGACCGAGCACCGCGGCGAGGTGACCGCGCTGCGCGAGAAGGTCGAGGACCTGCTGGGCCGGCTCGACGACACCGACGGCAAGATCGTGGCGATCGAGTCGCGACGCAAGGTGGTCGAGGAGGTGCAGACGCGCGCCGAGGGCATCACGCACATGCTCGACGACATTCACCTGAACCTGGAGATGCTGGGCGAGCAGCGCGCGGTGGTCGACGACGTGGGCGAGAAGCTGGCG
>Ga0335084_10004434_pt1 | contig 13813 bp, 13 predicted proteins | sample Lox_Sample_44_FD_206721 | JGI IMG/M metagenome (GOLD analysis project Ga0335084, IMG submission 206721) | Soil microbial communities from Loxahatchee National Wildlife Refuge, Florida, United States - Lox_Sample_4.4 | ecosystem: Environmental > Terrestrial > Soil > Wetlands | place: USA... | reverse complement strand
GACCCGACGATATTCTTTCCGAGATAGCCCGCTGCATAGGCTTCCTTGAGCGCGTCTTCGAAGCGCTCGTATGCGTCCCAGATCTCGCCGTGGATGTAGTTGTAGCCGACGCTGATGCCCATCGCGTAGGCGCCGATCGCCATGCCCTCGATCACGATGTGCGGGTTGTAGCGCAGGATGTCGCGATCCTTGAACGTGCCCGGTTCGCCTTCGTCCGAGTTGCACACCAGATATTTCTGGCCGGGGTAGTTGCGCGGCATGAAGCTCCACTTGAGCCCGGTCGGGAACCCGGCACCACCGCGCCCCCGCAGCGCGGACTTTTTCACCTCCGCGATGACCGCCTCGGGGGTGATCTTCTCCGACAGAATCTTCCGGAGTGCCTGGTAGCCTCCGCGTGCCTCGTAATCCTTGAGGCGCCAGTTGGTGCCATCCAGATCTTTGAGAATGATGGCGTCCGGGCCATACGCATCACGCGCGAACGGAGGATGAGAGGTCTTCATTTGCCTTGCTCCGACAGCCAGCGATCGATGGTTTCGGGCGTCATACCGATCAGCAACTCCTTGTTGTTGTGCAGGACCACTGGCGCATCTCCGCACGCGCCGAAGCACTCGCCTTCCTTGAGGGTGAAGCGGCCGTCGGCCGTAGTCTGGTTCCAGTCGATGCCCAGTTTGCGCTTCAGGTGATTGGCGGCATCGGTTGCACCGGACAGCGCGCACGGCAGATTGGTGCAAATGCATAACTTGTGCTTGCCGACCGGGGCAAGGTCGTACATGGCGTAGAAGCTTGCCACCTCGTACACCGCGATCGGTGGCATGCCCAGATAATCGGCGACGAAATCCATGACCTCCGGGGACAGGTGGCCTTTTTCGTCCTGTGCGATGGTAAGCGCTGCCATCACCGTAGACTGCCTCTGGTCCGCCGGATATTTGGCCGCCGCCTGATCGATCTTAACGAGCGCTTCGTTGCTCAACATATGCTCTTCGGTGTGGCCGTTGCCTTCACCCTTCACTCTGCACTGCTATTTAGCGATCCACTTCGCCGAATACAATGTCCTGCGTGCCGATGACGGCAACCACGTCGGCGATCATGTGACCGCGGGTCATCTCGTCCAGCGCGGACAAGTGCACGAACCCCGGCGCACGGATCTTCAAGCGATACGGTTTGTTCGCGCCATCCGATATGAGATAGATGCCGAACTCACCTTTCGGCGCCTCGACCGCGGCGTAGGTCTCGCCCGCGGGGACATGCATGCCTTCGGTGAAGAGCTTGAAGTGGTGGATCAGCTCCTCCATGTTGGCTTTCATCTCGATGCGCGCGGGCGGTGCGATCTTGTGGTTGTCTACGATCACCGGCCCCGGATGCTTGCGCAGCCAATCGATGCATTGGCGGATGATGCTGTTGCTCTGGCGCATCTCCTCTATGCGCACCAGATAGCGGTCGTAGCAATCTCCGTTCACGCCCACCGGAATGTCGAATTCCATGCGATCGTAGACCTCATACGGTTGCTTCTTGCGCAGATCCCAGGCGATGCCCGAACCGCGCAGCATCGGACCGGTGAAGCCGAGCGCCTGAGCACGCTCGGGCGTGACTACGCCGATGCCGACCGTGCGTTGTTTCCAGATGCGGTTGTCGGTGAGCAGTGTCTCGTACTCATCCACCAGCCTGGGAAAACGCTTGGCGAAATCCTCGATGAAGTCGAGCAGACTGCCCTGGCGATTGGCGTTCAGGCGCTTGATGTCCTGTTCGCTCTTCAGAGCGGACGGCTGGTATTGCGGCATGTGATCGGGCAGATCGCGATACACGCCGCCGGGCCTGTAATAAGCAGCATGCATGCGTGCCCCGGAGACGGCCTCGTAGCAATCCATGAGATCTTCGCGCTCGCGGAAGCAGTACAGAAACACGGTCATCGCGCCGATGTCGAGCCCGTGCGCGCCCAGCCACAACAGGTGGTTCAGGACACGCGTGATCTCGTCGAACATGACACGGATGTATTGCGCGCGCAGCGGCACCTCGATGCCGAGCAACCGTTCCATCGCCAGGCAGTAGGCGTGCTCGTTGCACATCATGGACACGTAATCGAGCCGGTCCATGTACGGCAGCGACTGCACGTACGTCTTGTGCTCGGCCAGCTTCTCCGTGGCCCGGTGCAGCAGCCCGATATGCGGATCGGCGCGCTGGATCACCTCGCCATCGAGCTCGAGCACGAGCCGCAGCACGCCGTGTGCGGCCGGATGCTGTGGCCCGAAGTTCATCGTGTAATTGCGGATTTCGGCCATTTCGCTCTACTCTTCCACGTCCCCATAATGGACTTCGCGCGTGACCCGCGGCACAATCTCGCGCGGCTCGATCGTGACCGGCTGGTAGATCACGCGCTGCTGGTCGGGGTCGTAGCGCATCTCCACCGTGCCCGACAGCGGGAAATCCTTGCGGAACGGATGCCCGATGAAGCCGTAGTCCGTCAAAATCCGCCGCAGGTCGCGATGGCCTTCGAACACGATTCCGTACAGATCGAACGCCTCGCGCTCGAACCAGTTCGCCGACGGCCAGATGTCGGTGACCGAAGCAACCACCGGCAGCGCATCGTCCTGCGCGAAGGTGCGCACACGCACTCGCCAGTTGTGCTGGATCGACAGCAGGTGATAAACCACGGCGAACCGCGGCGGTTCACGGTCTTCGTTGCCGTAACGCGAGTAGTCCACACCACAGAGGTCGATCAATTGCGCGAAGGCGAAATCCGGATGATCGCGCAGCGTGCCCGCCACACTGAGCAGATCGCCGGGCGCTATTTCCAGCGTGAGCTCACCGAGCACACGCACGAGCCGAAGCACACGGCCATCGAACTGTCGTTCAACGGTGCTTTGCAGCTGATCCAGGCGTTCCGCCATTAGCGTGCGATCGTGTTGGTGCGGCGAATCTTGTTCTGCAGCTGGATGATGCCGTACAGGAGCGCCTCCGCGGTGGGCGGACAACCCGGCACGTAGATGTCGACCGGCACGATGCGATCGCAACCGCGTACCACGGCATAGGAATAGTGATAGTAGCCACCGCCGTTGGCGCACGATCCCATCGAGATCACCCAGCGCGGCTCAGCCATCTGGTCGTATACCTTGCGCAACGCCGGGGCCATTTTGTTGCACAACGTGCCGGCCACGATCATGACATCGGACTGGCGAGGGCTCGGGCGGAACACGACGCCGAAGCGGTCGAGGTCGTAGCGGGCTGCACCGGCGTGCATCATCTCGACCGCGCAGCAAGCCAGGCCGAATGTCATCGGCCAGAGCGAGCCGGTACGCGTCCAGTTGATCACGTTGTCCAGCGTGGTGGTGACAAAGCCTTTTTCGGTGACGCCTTCGATACTCATGGTTTCACTCTTGATACAGGCTGGAGCGGGATTCTGGACTCCATGGAAAGAGGTGCCGCTCAGAGTAGCGAGCGCCTGGCCGCGCTATTCCCATTCCAGAGCTCCGCGTTTCCATTCATATATGAAGCCGACTACCAGAATCCCAAGAAAGATCATCATCGATACGAAGCCGAACAAGCCGATTTCGCGCAGCACGACCGCCCACGGAAACAGGAAGGCGATCTCGAGATCGAACAGGATGAACAGGATCGCCACCAGGTAGTAGCGCACATCGAATTTCATGCGCGCGTCTTCGAACGCTTCGAAGCCGCACTCGTAAGGTGAGAGCTTCTCCGGATCGGGCCGATGCACACCGAGCAGCCGACTGGCGCCGCCACCCAACAGCGGCAGCAGTACGCCGAGCCCCAGGCCGACGCAGATGAACAGCAAGATCGGAAAGTACTGTGAAAGCATGTCAAGCTTCAGGAGCCGACCCTAAGGGCGGACTCGTGCCGATGCGCACCGCGACTCCACTCCGTCGCGTGAAGAGCTCCCCCTCGCGGTCATTTGCGCGCAGGCCCGAATCCGTGCTGCGCAAAACCCCCACACGCCGAAATCGCTGGTGCCGATGGTGAGACTCGAACTCACACGGGTTTCCCCACCACCCCCTCAAGATGGCGTGTCTACCAATTTCACCACATCGGCAATTTCACCACATCGGCAATTGCACGCCGGCGATTGGCTTTCGGTCCAGCGCCGCGGGCCGAGTCGCCTCGCTCTACTTCGGGATCTCGCTATTCTTGGAGTCCGCCGGTGCGGGTGCCGTTTCCGCAGGCTTGGCCGGCTGTGCCGGCGCCGGCGCAGCCGGCTGCTCGGTCTTGTGTCCTTCCATCACGCTACTCGCCTGCGGCTTGTGACCGGTAACGTACGTGAGCCCCATGCTGGTAAGGAAGAACACAGCAGCCAGCACCGCGGTCGTCCGGCTCAAGAAGTTTGCCGACCCGGATGCACCGAACAAGCTGCCCGAAGCCCCGCTGCCGAACGCAGCCCCCATATCCGCGCCTTTGCCGTGCTGAAGGAGCACCAGCCCCACCAGTCCGGCAGCGGCGATTACGTGTACCACAAGAATCAATATTGCCAGCATCGCTTTCAAGTCCCGGCGTTGTCTGCAGCAATGCAGATTGCCCTGAATTCCACGGCGTCCAATGAGGCGCCCCCGATCAGCCCGCCGTCAATGTCCGGCATGGCGAACAAATCTGCCGCATTGGCGGCCTTCACACTGCCCCCGTACAGCAGGCGCAGACTGCGTGCAATGTCCGGCTCTTCGGCGGCGATGCGCTCGCGCAGGTAACGGTGCACGGCCTGCGCTTGCTCCGGGGTTGCCGTCTTCCCGGTGCCGATCGCCCAGACCGGCTCGTAGGCGATCACACCCTTACTCAACGCTTTCCAACCCAACCGGCTGGTGACGGCGGACAACTGCTCGTCGACCACGCGCTCGGTCTCTCCCGCCTCGCGCTGCTGCAACGTCTCGCCGACACAGAGGATGGGTGTGAGCCCGCCCTCGCTTGCAGCCTGATACTTCGCTGCGACGGTTGCGCTGTCTTCGCCGAACAGTGCGCGCCGCTCCGAATGACCTACGATCGCGTAGGCACACGCAAAGTCGCGCAACATGCCGGCGGAGACCTCGCCCGTGTAGGCGCCCTTGGGATGTTGGCTCACGTTCTGCGCACCCCAGCTTACCTGGCTTCCTGCGAGCGATTGCTGTGCTTGAGCCAGATACGGGTACGGCACACAAACGGCCACCTGTGCCCGGCGCAGCTTGCTGGCAGCCTCCACCACCGCGCTCAGCAATGCGGCATTCTCGGAGAGCCCGCCATGCATCTTCCAGTTGCCCGCAACCAGCGGAACTCGCATGTCCATCCGACCGTGGAGACGATAAAGCCAAGGAACGGCCTCAATGGAAAGCCGCCGGTAAAAACCGTGGAATGTTACTCTACGGAGGGGGTTGGGTCAATTTTGACGGCACTGTGCCGCTACATCACCGTCGGGTTTCTATCCGGATCTACCGGCAATGTAGTGGCTTCGGCCGCGCTGAACGCGCTTAACTTGCGCACGGCGCAAGTTAGCCTCCGCCGCTACATTACCGTCGCGCTTCTACCCGTATCTGCCGGCAATGTAGTGGCTTCGGCCGCGCTCAGCCGCGCTTAACTTGCGAACAGCGCAAGTTAGCCTCCGCCGCTACATCACAGCGGATTCGGCGTTCAGCCGAATCTGCCTGTGATGTAGTCTTCCGTCGCCTTGTTGCGCGGTTTGATGAAGATGGTGTCGGTACTGCCGAACTCGATCAGTTCCCCCAGATACATGTAAGCGGTGTGGTCGGAAACGCGCGCCGCCTGCTGCATGTTGTGCGTGACGATCACGATCGTGTAGTCGTGCGTGAGTTCGGACACCAGCTCTTCGATCTTGGCGGTCGAAATGGGATCCAGCGCCGAGGTCGGCTCGTCGAGGAGCAGCACTTCGGGCTTCACGGCGATCCCACGCGCAATGCACAGTCGCTGCTGCTGACCACCCGACAGGCTGAGCCCGCTTTGCCCCAGCTTGTCCTTGACCTCGTCCCACAACGCCGCCTTGTTGAGCGCCCACTCCACGCGCTCGTCCATGGCCATTTTCGGCAGCCGCTCATACAGGCGCACGCCGAACGCAATATTGTCGTAGATCGACATGGGGAACGGCGTGGGCTTCTGGAACACCATGCCGATCTTCGCGCGCAGCAGGTTCACGTCCTGCCGCGGAGTGAGAATGTTGGCCCCGTTGAACAGCACCTCGCCCTCGGCGCGCTGGCGCGGGTACAAATCGTACATCCGGTTGAGCGCGCGCAACAACGTCGATTTGCCGCACCCCGAAGGGCCGATGAAGGCGGTCACTTTCCGCTCCGGGATATCGAGCGTGATCGATTTCAGAGCATGGTAGTCGCCGTAGTAGAAGTTCAGGTCGCGGATGCGAATCTTGGGCTCAGCAGCCGCTTCCTTCCTTCTGGGCTCCATTGCGACCTGGATATCCATTGCGTCTCAGCTCGAAGTTGTGCGCTCAGGTGACGATCTTCTGCCGCGCCAGCGAGCGCGCCACGATGGAGAGCACCAGCACGGAAAGTGTGATCAGCAGCGCGCCGACCCAGGCCAGGCGCTTCCAGTCCTCGTAAGGGCTCATCGCGAACTGGAAGATCACCGAGGGCAGATTGGCCATCGGTGCATTCAAGTCGGTGCTCCAGAATTGATTGTTGAGCGCGGTGAACAGCAACGGGGCAGTCTCGCCGCTGATGCGCGCCACCGCAAGCAACATACCGGTGATGACTCCGGCACGGGCGGCGCGCAGCGTGATCAGCATTATGATTTTCCAATTGGGCGCGCCGAGTGCCGCCGCCGCTTCGCGCAGGCTGTTGGGCACCAGTGAAAGCATGTTGTCGGTAGCACGCACCACCACCGGGACCGCAATCAGGGCAAGTGCGAAGCAGCCCGCCCAGCCCGAGAAATGCCTCACGCGGGCAACGTAAACGGCGTAGACGAACAGACCGAGAATGATCGAAGGCGCGGACAGCAGGATATCGTTGACGAAACGCGTCACTGGAGCGATCCAGCTGCGGCGGCCGAACTCCGCCAGATAGATGCCGGCCATCACGCCGGTCGGCGTAGCGATGAGCGTGGCCACACCCACCATCAGGAGACTGCCTGCGATCGCATTGAGCAATCCGCCGTCGCTACCCGGGGGCGGGGTCATCTGCATGAACACTTTCGGACTGAGCGCGCCCACCCCTTTGATGAGCAGCGTACCGAGGATCCAGACCAGTACGCCCAGCCCGATCAGCATCGCCAGCATGGAAAGCGCCAGGCCCACTCGGTTTGCGATTCTGCGCCGGGTATAGAGGGTCATGGTCAGGTGCGCGAGCCCTCGCGACGGGCCACGCGTAGCAGGAGGAACTTGGCGAATGCAAGCACCACCAGCGTGATGACGAACAGTAACAACCCCAGAGCGATCAGCGCACTCGCGTGCATGTCGCTGTGCGCCTCGGCGAACTCGTTGGCGAGACTGGACGCGATGCTGTTGCCCGCGCTGAAGAGCGACAGGCTCAAGTCATACGAGTTGCCGATGACGAACGTCACCGCCATGGTTTCCCCGAGCGCGCGCCCCAGCCCGAGCATGATGCCGCCCACCACGCCCGCTTTGGTGTACGGCAGCACCACGTGCCGCACGACTTCCCAGGTCGTGCAACCCATCGCATAGGCGGATTCCTTGAGAATCGACGGCACGACCAGAAACACGTCGCGCATCACTGCGGCAATGAACGGCAGCACCATGAAGGCGAGGATGATGCCGGCGGTCAATATGCCGATACCCATGGGCGGGCCCGCAAACAGCGCAGACACTCCCGGCACGTTGGCGAACGCGGATTGCAATGGCGGCTGCACGTGATCGGCGAAGAACGGCGCCAGCACGAACAACCCCCACATGCCGTAGATGATGCTGGGTACGGCTGCGAGCAATTCCACCATAATGCCCAGCGGGGTGCGCAGCGCTACCGGGCACAGCTCGGTCAGAAACACCGCCACGCCGAAGCTCAACGGAATAGCGAGCAAAAGGGCCACCGCCGAGGTGACCGCGGTGCCGAAGATGGGCACGAATCCGCCGAACTGTTCGGTAACCGGATTCCACTCGGTATTGACGATGAAGCCCAGACCGAACTTGTGGAATGCCGGGGCCGCACCGATGGCCAGCGACACGACGATCGCCGTCAGCATACCCAGCACCAGCAACGCAAAGAGTTGCGACAGCCGGTGGAACGCAGCATCCTGCCGCGTCAGCCGAGCAGAACTGTGCGACGGCGTCGATTCTTCCTGCGGCACTGTCAGTACATGGGTGGTCAAAGGCGGGCTCAAATGTACCCCACTTTGAGGTCTGGGGGGCGGAAGCTCAGAATCCCGCCAGCGTACCAGCGGCGCCGTCGGTGCGCTCCCCACGACCAAGGGACCGGCAGGCAATCATTTCCAGATCGCCTCCCCGCTTTGCGTCTTGAGCTGTGCGCGCCACGCGGAGTCGATCAGCTTTACGACGTTGTCGGGCATCGGCACATAGTCGAGCTCGACCGCCATTTCCTTCCCGTTTTTGAACGCCCACGCGAAAAAGTTCAGCACGGCAAGCGTCTTGGCGGGATCCGCCGCATTCCTGCGCAGCAGGATGAAGCTCGCACCGGTGATCGGCCAGCTCTTGGCGCCGGGCTGATCGGTCAGCAGCTCGTAGAATCCAGGCGCTTTGTCCCAGCGGGCGTTGGCCGCTGCCGCGGCAAAGCCCTCCTGTCCGGGGGTGGCCCACTGTCCCGATTGATTCTTCATCACGGTGTGCGCCATTTTGTTCTTCTGCGCGTACGCAAATTCGACATAGCCGATGGCGCCCTTGATGCGCTGAACGTAAGCGGCCACACCCTCGTTCCCCTTGCCGCCGACCCCGGCGGGCCATGCGACCGACGTGCCCGTACCCACACGACTCTTCCATTCGGTACTGACCATGGAGAGATAATCGGTGAACAAAAAGGTGGTGCCCGAGCCGTCGGCACGGCGCACTACGGTGATCGCGGTTCCCGGAAGCTTCAAGTCAGGGTTCAGCGCGGTAAGAGCGGGATCGTTCCAGTTTTTGGTCTTACCGAGGTAAATGTCTGCCAGCAAAGCACCCGTAAGCTTGAGCTGGCCCGGCGCTACACCGTCCAGGTTAACGACCGGAACTACGCCGCCTACGATCGCTGGAAACTGCATGAGGCTGTCCTGATCCAGCTCCTGTGAGGTCAAGGGCATGTCCGAAGCCCCGAAATCGACGGTACCGGCCTTGATCTGCTTAATGCCGCCGCCGGACCCGATCGACTGGTAATTCAGGCCCACCTTGGCCTGCGTCTTGTACGTGTCCGCCCATTTGGCATAGATCGGATAAGGGAACGTGGCGCCCGCGCCGGTGAGATCCACCGCGTGCGCCCCCGTCGCGCACAGCACAGCCGCCAGGCACAGACTGATCCCTGCTAATGTCTTGCGCATGGGTTCAATTCTCCATTGATTCTTTTTGATAGGCCAGAACTTGGGTATGTTGCGCTGAGCAGTTTAGCCTGCGCACGTGACAACGACGTTTCATCGGCGCCGCGCATAGCGGGGAAGCCCGACGCCGCGGCTTCACGCCCGGGGGATCGAGGCGGCGATGGTTTCAGCTAAATCGCGTACGAGCTGCTCGGACTCGCCTTCGACCATCACCCGCACCACGGGCTCGGTCCCCGAAGGACGCAGGAGCACGCGACCGCGACCGTTCAGGGTGGCCTCTGCGGCACGGACCGCGGACTGCACCTGCGGGTTCGCCCGTACATCGAGACCGCGCTGGATCTGCACGTTGACCAGCACCTGCGGATACATCCGCAGCTCGGAAACAAGGTCCCCCAGCGTCTTGCCGCTCGCGCGGAGCGCATGCAGCACCTGCAGGCTCGAGACGATGCCATCGCCGGTGGTGTGTTTGTCCAGACAGATGATGTGCCCCGAATTCTCGCCGCCGAGCTGCCAGCCGACCTCGTACAACTTTTCCAGCACGTAGCGATCGCCGACCGCAGCACGGCTGAACTGGATCGAGCGCGCGGCGAGCGCCCGCTCCAACCCCAGGTTGGTCATCAGCGTACCGACCACCCCGCCGCGCAGCGACCCGTTCGTCTGACGATGGCAGGCGATCATGAACAGCAGTTGATCGCCGTCATAGGTGCGTCCCGCCGCGTCGACCATCACCAGCCGGTCGCCGTCGCCATCTACCGCGAGGCCCAGATCGGCGCCATGTTGCCGCACCGCGTGCACCAGCGTCTGCGGATGCGTCGCGCCACACTCCAGGTTGATGTTGAGGCCGTCCGGCCGATTGCCGATCGGCACGATGTCCGCGCCGAGCTCGTGAAACACATGCGGCGCCACGTGATAGCACGCGCCGTTGGCGCAATCCACCACGATCTTCAAGCCACGCAGGTCGAGATCGTTGGGAAACGTGCTCTTGCAGAACTCGATGTAACGACCGGCCGCGTCATTGATACGGCGCGCCTTGCCCAGCCCGGCCGAGGGCGCGGTTTTAATCGGATCGTCCAAGCGCTTTTCGATCTCATGCTCGACCACGTCGGGCAGCTTGTCGCCGCTCGCCGAGAAGAACTTGATGCCATTGTCTTCGAACGGATTGTGCGAGGCGCTGATCACGACGCCGGCCTGCAGGCGCAGCGCGCGCGTGAGGTAGCTGACCGCGGGGGTAGGCAACGGACCGCTGAGGTACACGTCGATGCCTGCAGCCGACAGGCCGGCCTGCAACGCCGATTCCAGCATATAGCCGGAGATGCGTGTGTCCTTGCCGATCAGCACCGCGGGCGGATCGCCGCCGGGGCTGCGCTGCGCAGTCCCGGCCAGAACCTTGCCGGCAGCGTAGCCAAGATGCATCACCAGCTCCGGGGTCACCGGCAGCTCGCCCACCCGGCCACGCACGCCGTCGGTGCCGAAGTATTTCCTCGTCATGGCATGTACCCCGGATCCTCGATCGCCTGCATCACCCTCAGCGCATCTCGCGTTTGCGCCACATCGTGCACCCGCACAATGGCTGCGCCGCGTTGAGCCGCGAGCATGGCGGCGGCGATACTTGCGCTCATGCGCTCCCCATCGGCTCGGCCCGTGATTTTACCCAGGGTCGATTTGCGCGAGATACCCGCGAGCACGGGCACGCCCAGATCGGTGAGCGCTTTGAGCTCGCGCAGCAGCGTCAATGTGTGCACGCTGCGTTTCGCGAAGCCGAATCCAGGATCGATCACCAGGCGCTCGCGCGCGATCCCGGCCGCTTCGCATGCTGTCACCCGCTGTGCGAGAAACTGCTTCACTTCAGCCAAAACATCCTGATACTGGGCGAGGCCCTGCATGGTCTGCGCATCGCCCTTCCTGTGCATCAGACAAACAGCGCAGTTGGAGTTGCGCACCGCTTCGATGGCACCTTCGCTCTGCAGCGCGTTGACGTCATTGATCATGCTCGCGCCGCAGTCGAGAACCAGGCGCATTACCTCCGGCTTGTAGGTATCAACCGAAATGGGAATGTGCACGTCGCGCAAGCCCTCCAATACCGGCAGCAGCCGATCGAGCTCTTCCTGCACAGGAACGAAGCGGGCACCCGGGCGTGTCGACTCCGCCCCGATGTCGAGGATGTCGGCGCCGTCATCGATCATCTTGCGAGCCCCCGCGATGGCGCGGTGGCGATCGAAGAATTGTCCGCCATCGGAAAACGAGTCGGGCGTGACGTTGACGATGCCCATGATCAGCGTTCGCGCGAGCGACAGTCGATACGGCCCGCAACGCAGCCAGCGCGATGCGATGGGGGTAGACGTTCGAGACGCGACAGCGGCAGCCATGAGAGCGTGATCTTACCGCGGCTTAAGGGGCAGCAGGCCCACAGTCGGATGATAAAAGAAGGGCAGCAGCGCTGCCCTTTTTGTTGTCGAGTGGCGGTGGTTTATTTCGGCTCGGGCGCCGGAGAGCCGGCCGGTGCCGGTGCGTTCGGCGAGCTATCCGAAGGTGTAGGCGGCGGGGCAGTCGGCGTGGGCTTGGGCGGCCGTGGCGGGCGGCCGGCCATGATGTCGTTCACCTGCTCGGCATCGATGGTTTCCCACTCCATGAGCGCTTTGGTCATCGCCTCGACCTTGTCGCGGTTGTTTTCGATGAGCGAACGCGCGTGTGCGTACTGCTCGTCGATGATGCGACGGATCTCGGCATCTACTTTCTGCATCGTGGCCTCGGACAGACTCTTGTGCGTAGTGATCGACCGGCCGAGGAACACTTCGCCCTCGTTCTCGCCGTACACCATCGGCCCGAGCGCATCGGACATGCCGTAGCGGGTGACCATCTCGCGCGCGATCGCGGTTGCCTGCTCGAAGTCCTGCCGTGCACCGGTGGTCTGCTGGTTGAGGAATATTTCCTCGGCGATGCGGCCGCCGAAGGCCACCGCGATCTGCGCCATCATCTGGTGGCGATCCAGACCGTAGCGATCCCTCTCGGGCAGGAAGAAGGTCACGCCCAGGGCGCGGCCACGCGGAATGATAGTGACCTTGTGAACCGGGTCTGCCTTGTGCACCAGCTTGCCGACCACCGCGTGTCCGGACTCGTGATAGGCGGTGTTGAGCCGCTCCTCGTTGGTCATTACCATGGAGCGGCGCTCCGCGCCCATCATCAACTTATCCTTGGCGCGTTCGAAGTCATCCATGTCTACCAGACGTTTATTAGTGCGCGCGGCGAACAGCGAAGCCTCGTTCACCAGATTCGCGAGGTCGGCGCCCGAGAATCCCGGCGTGCCGCGCGCGAGAATGTCCGCGCGTACGTCCGGTGCGACCGGCACCTTGCGCATATGCACGTTGAGGATCTGCTCGCGGCCGCGGATGTCGGGTAACGGCACCACCACCTGCCGGTCGAAGCGCCCCGGACGCATCAGCGCCGGATCGAGCACATCAGGGCGGTTGGTCGCGGCGATCACGATCACGCCGGTGTTGCCCTCGAAGCCATCCATCTCCACCAGCAGCTGATTCAGCGTCTGCTCGCGCTCGTCGTTGCCGCCGCCCAAGCCGGCGCCGCGCTGGCGCCCGACCGCGTCGATCTCATCGATGAAGACGATGCACGGCGCGTGTTTCTTGGCCTGGTCGAACATATCGCGCACCCGGGCCGCACCCACGCCGACGAACATTTCCACGAAGTCCGAACCGGAAATGCTGAAGAATGGAACCTTCGCTTCGCCGGCGATGGCCTTGGCGAGCAATGTTTTACCGGTGCCCGGGCTCCCCACCATCAGCACGCCGCGTGGGATGCGACCGCCGAGCTTCTGGAATTTGCCCGGATCGCGCAGGAACTCTACCAGCTCGCGGACTTCTTCTTTCGCCTCCTCGCACCCCGCCACATCGCCGAATGTGACCTGATTGTTGCTCTCGTCCAGCATGCGCGCGCGGCTCTTGCCGAACGAGAACGCGCCACCGCGCCCGCCGCCCTGCATCTGCCGCATGAAAAATATCCAGACCCCGATCAACAGCAGCATCGGGAACCACGATATGAAGACCTGCATGAGGAAGCCCTGCTCCTCTTCCGGCTTGGCCTCCACGATCACGTTGTTCTTCAGCAGGTCGCTCACCATCCAGATGTCCTGGGGCGGGTAGGTCATGAACTTCTCGCCGGACTTCTTCACGCCCTTGACCAGCTTACCTTCGATGGTGACCTTGGAGATGTTGCCGGAGCGGACCTCCTCCATGAACTGCGAATAGTCCATCGGCTTCTGCGACGGCTGACGTGCGCTGAACTGATTGAACACAGTCATCAGCACGAGCGCGATGACCAGCCAGATCGCAACGTTTTTGATGAGATTATTCAAGAGTGCTCCTTCGGTGGACCCGGCAGGGTCCGGTTCATT
>Ga0335084_10004433_pt1 | contig 13815 bp, 15 predicted proteins | sample Lox_Sample_44_FD_206721 | JGI IMG/M metagenome (GOLD analysis project Ga0335084, IMG submission 206721) | Soil microbial communities from Loxahatchee National Wildlife Refuge, Florida, United States - Lox_Sample_4.4 | ecosystem: Environmental > Terrestrial > Soil > Wetlands | place: USA... | reverse complement strand
AAAGAGATCACCCGGCTGGAGCGGATGAATCCCATTTCGGCAGAATATACCGTCTCCAGAACCTACCTGGACTACCTGACCACGATGCCGTGGAATAAGAAGACGACGGACAACCTTGACCTTAGCCAGGCTCAGGTCGTTCTCAATCAAGACCATTACGACCTCGACAAAGTGAAGGAACGGATCTTGGAGTTCTTGGCCGTTAAGAAACTGAAGGAGCCCATGAAGGGCCCGATCCTCTGCTTCGTCGGTCCTCCGGGAGTCGGAAAGACGTCCTTAGGGCGTTCCATCGCCCGTGCGTTGGAAAGAAAATTTATCCGTATCTCCCTGGGAGGGGTGAGGGACGAAGCGGAGATCCGGGGACACCGTCGAACTTACGTCGGAGCACTTCCAGGCCGCATTATTCAAGAGATCCGGAGGGCAGAAACGCTCAATCCCGTCTTTATGCTGGACGAGGTGGATAAGATCGGTCAGGACGTCCGCGGAGATCCGGCGGCAGCCCTTCTTGAAACGCTCGATCCGGAGCAGAATTTTTCATTTACCGACCATTATTTGGATGTGCCCTTTGACCTCTCCCATGTCCTGTTCATCACGACGGCGAACACCCTCTCCCCCATTCCCCCGGCCCTGTTGGACCGCATGGAAGTGATCCCCCTGGCGGGATATACCGAAGAGGAAAAGGAGAAGATCGCCTTCCAATTCTTGATCCCCCACCAAAAGGAAGAAAATGGGTTGAAGGATTATCCCCTCTCCTTCACTCCCGAGGCCGTTTACCGAATTATTCGAGAATATACCCGGGAGGCAGGGGTTCGAAATTTAGAAAGGGAGATTGCCACCCTCTGCCGAAAAATTGCCAAGGAAGTGGCCATGGGAAACGTCACCAAAGAGAGGATTGATGAAGCGACGGTCGAAGAGCTTCTGGGGCCTCGGAAATTCTTCCGGGAGATCGCTCAGGAGAAAGATCGCGTCGGGATGGCCACAGGACTGGCCTGGACAGAAAATGGGGGAGACGTTCTTTTTATTGAAACATCCAAGATGAAGGGAGAGAAGGGGCTGATCCTGACGGGATCTCTGGGGGAGGTGATGAAGGAGTCCGCCCACGCCGCCCTCTCTTACATTCGTACCAATGCCTCCTCCCTTCATGTTCCCGAAAATTTTTATGAGGCGTGCGACCTTCATATTCACATCCCGGCCGGAGGAACGCCCAAAGACGGCCCTTCTGCCGGAATCACCCTTGCCACGGCGATCCTCTCTCTCTTGCGAAATAGACCCGTTCCTCATGAGATTGCGATGACGGGGGAACTCACACTTACCGGAAGGATTCTTCCGGTGGGAGGGATCAAAGAAAAGATCCTGGCAGCCCGGCGGGCTGGCGTGAAAACTGTCATTCTGCCCAAAAAGAACGAGAAGAATCTTGACGATATCCCGGAGTATATAAAGAACGAAATGAACTTCATCTTCGTTGAACACCTCGACGAGGTGTTCAACTTCATCTTCCCTTCGCGGGAATGAATCGTTGGGACCGATAATTTCCAAGCGCTGAAGAGGAGCGCTGAACGTCAGGCCCACACGTATCGATCTTTCGGAGAACGATGGCACCTTTCAAATCCGGCTTTATCTCCATCCTGGGAAGGCCGAACGTGGGAAAATCGACCCTTTTCAATCGTCTCCTGGGCGACAAGGTCGCCATCATCGCCGAAAAGCCTCAAACGACGCGAAACCGAATTCTCGGCATCAAGAATGTGGAAGGAGGTCAACTGATCTTCCTCGATACCCCGGGAATTCACCAGGGACGATCCGAGTTGAACAGACGGATGGTCCGAACAGCCGCTGCCTCGGGCCGCGATGCCGATATCCTCCTCTTCCTCATCGAGGCTACCTCCCCGTCTATCGAGAAAGACCGAGAGGTAATGGAGTTCCTCAAGGGAAGCGGAGGCATTCCGATTCTGGTCATCAACAAGATTGATTTGGTGAAAAAAAAGAATCTCCTCCCCCTTATGGATCAATATCGAAACCTTCACCCTTTCAAGGAGATCCTTCCCGTCTCGGCCCTGACCGGAGCAGGGATAGATGTTTTATTGAAGGAACTAAAGGACGCCCTTCCCGAATCCCCTCCATACTATCCGGAGGGCGTCATCACAGACCAGACGGAACGTTTCTGGGTCTCCGAGATCATCCGAGAGAAGGTCATCCGCCAATCCTATCAGGAAATTCCGTATTCGACGGCGGTCACGATCGAGGATTATAAAGAACATCCGGAAAAAAACCTTGTCGTGATTAAGGCGACCATCCATATCGAAAGAGATTCTCAGAAAAAAATTCTCATCGGAAAAGGCGGACAGAAATTGAAGAAGATCGGCGAGGCCGCTCGAAAAGAGGCAGAGGCTCTCCTGGGGACGAGGATCTTCCTGGAATTGTGGGTGAACGTTGAGAGAAATTGGACCCAGGATCCCCGGGCGCTCAACCGGCTGGGTTATCCATCGACGATAGACCATTCCGCCTGAGAGGATTGCTCTGTGGATGAAAAGGAAACCTTAGGAAAGTATCTCAAGAATCAACGGGAATCGAAGAAGATTTCCCTGAGGGAGGTGGCGAAGAATACGAGGGTGAGAGAACCCATCCTCGTCGCCCTTGAAGAGGATCAATACCATCTTCTTCCTCCTCCCACCTATGTCAAAGGGTTTCTTTTGGCCTATGCCAGGTACCTCAACCTGGATCCAAACGATATCCTTCTCCGCTACGAAAGAGCTTCAAAAGGAGAACCGATCACTCCAATTCCCGCTCAAACCCCAAAGCCTGAGGAAGAGATTCCCCCCGTCCAACCGCCAAAACCTAAGAAGAAAGTCAGATGGAACACAAGACAGACTTGGATTGTGATCGGGGTCATCGCGGCAAGTTTCATCGCCTACTACTTCTTCTCCCCTTACTCTTCTAAGCCTCCTGTGGAATCCCTCCCCGGGAAACCTGTCCCCGAAAAACCTGTCACTGAAAAGACACCTTCCGTCGCTCCTTCCGCCCCTGCAATTGTGACTCCTCCTGCTCCAGAAAAGAAACCCCCTCTTCCGGAGAAAAAACCCCCTTCTCCTTCTCCTCCGATGGCGGCCACAACCTCTGTTCAAGAAGAAAAGCCTATCTCCCTCCAGCTGAAAGCCGTCGAAGAGACATGGTTGAGCTTCCAGGCGGATGACCAGTCTGCAAAGGAGATGATTCTGAAGCCGGGAGAAGGGTTTTCGGTGCAAGCATCGGACCGGATTCTCATGAAACTTGGAAATGCGGGCGGCCTCGACCTGCTCCTAAACGGAAAGCCCCTGGGGAAGTCCGGAAAATCCGGAGAAGTCCAGACCCTTCTCGTCACCTCCCAGGGGGTGGAGGTAAAACGTCCGGAGAAGCCGAAACCGCCGAAAGAAGGAACTGCAAATTCCGAAAGTCAAAGTTCAAATTAGATTCTTAGCCCATCTCAGGTTTCGCCACAGCAGAGGAGATCATGAATCGGCGTCACGATGTAGAGGAAGGGGAGAAGCTTTCCTGGAGAGAGATCGATCGAAGGAAAGATCGAAGTCCGTATGCCCCCAAGGAAGTCCCCCAGGATCGGGTGAGGTCCCATCGTTCCGAATGGGCGATGAAAAAGTATCGAAAGGAGGCCGATAAGCTCTTCATGGGAAAGAAAGGAACCAAAAAGCATCAAAAGGCCCATCACGACATCGATCGTTATCATGGCACGGATCAGTTTGAGGCAGCCATGAAGGCTTACTTAGATGAATACGGTCTGCCGGAGGATTGGAGCACGCTCTTGCTCCTGCTGGACTATTCAGATCCTGAAAAGGTCTTGCAGGCCCTTGCGGCGATGAAGGACCTCTATGAGGCAAGAAGTCCGGTCGAGAAGCAAGGCTTCAAAGCCAAGGTCGATATCTTAGCCATGACCGCCAGTGACAGCGACCTGAGAGATTTTGCGGAAGAGATGCTCAAAACCTTATAATCGCCCATTGGGCGATCCCCGACCTTTTGCAATTCACCCCTTCCCATTTCTCTCAATCCTAAGAGATTATTGAGGCTGTGTTTTCTCAGCGGGCGGGCCGCCCCTCGGAGAGGAGCCTTCCGTCTAAGAAAGGGAAGGCTGAAGGTTTCGCCCTTTTGATGGAAGGGCCTTCTGAATATATTTATCCAGGAGATGCTCGAGCTGGCTCTTATCCCATCCGGCGTAGGTCTCTTTCCCTTCCACGATGAAGGTAGGGTAGGTGCGGATTCGATGACGCAGGGATTTGTAGAACCCGGCAAGCGATTGGACGTCGATGATTCGAATGGAGAGACGATGCTTATAGAGCCGATTCAATTCTCGAATCCAGTCTGAAAGCTTCAGATTCTCCTCTTTCAAATCCTGAGGATACTCGTCCGCCTCTTTCTGATGGAGCTTTTCGTTAATCCCGGTTTGATCGAAGATGATTTTGCAGCGACGACATTGATCAAACGTGGTAATCACTTTCGTAACGACTTCCAAGAGAATGGGTTTCATGATCCTTCTCCTCGAACTATTTTCCAAACGATAACCTAACGGACCGTCGGATTTCAACTGTCCCGTTCCAATTCGCCCACCCTCAGTTTTTTCTTCCATGGGCGGAATTGTTATAGACACAAAGGGGCGAGCTTCCGAACCTTTAGAATGCGGCCATGATTGGAGATCGCGAGGAACTTCTTCGGTATTTAGCCTCAAGGCCTCGTAAGGGTCTGAAACGCTTTTTCGTGATCGCCTAAGAGGTGGCCGCTCTAAAGCTTCTCCACCTCACCCCTCTGTGTCTTAATCGACGTCCGATTTCTTTTTCAGAAATCGGACGAAAAGAAATTGGGTTGTGTGAGCCCCTTCCAAGCATTGACCCATTCCCGCGGAATGGGTTAAACAGAATGGATGAAGATTCTCCTGGTCTCGCCCGAGCGTAAACGAAAAAAGGAGGAGGCTTTCCTCTTTAAACTGAGTTTCTTAAACCTTCCCTATATCGCCGCGGTAACGCCTCCTGGGGTCGAGGTGAAAATCGTGGACGAGGCCTTTGATAAAATCGATTTCGAAGAAAAGGTGGACCTGGTTGGGATTACAGCCCAGACACCCGTCGCCCCCCGCGCTTACCAGATCGCGGATCAGTTTAAAAAGAGAGGAGTCCCTGTGGTCATGGGAGGCGTTCATGCCAGCATGCTCCCTCAGGAAGCGCTTCAGCATGTCGATGCGGTGGTCATTGGAGAAGCGGAAGAGGTCTGGTCCGGTCTGATCGAGGATCTAAAAAAGGGCCAAATGAGGCGGCTCTATGAAGGCAGCGATTTTTTCAAACCCTCCGATCTCCCCTTTCCCAGGAGAGAGCTTCTCAACCAGAAATTTTATTTTCCGCTGAAGTTACTCGAAACCACCCGGGGGTGTCCTCATCACTGTGACTTCTGCGGGGTCTCGCGATTTTTCGGATTCCGGTACCGCAACCGACCTATCCGCGACATTGAGCGAGAATTGAAGACGCTCTTCCAGCAGGGACCGGTGATGGCCCCGCTTCCAAAGAAGATCCTTTCCCTCCTGAGCAGGGACCTTCCTTACTTCCTAAAAAGAAGACTTCTTTACATCATCGATTCCAACGTCGCGGGAGACAGGCGATTCTGCCTCGACCTTCTCTCCCTTCTTTCGGAATTCGATCTTCTCTGGTATGGCCATGCCCCTGTTTCCGTCGCCTTCGACCAGAGGCTCCTCGAAGGATTCGCACAGAGCGGGTGCATCGCCATCAATCTCGGCTTCGAGTCTTTCTCCACAAGGAATCTGAAAGCGATGGGGAAAGGGTTCAACCAGCCTTCCCGGTACGCAGAGGCCGTGAACCGGATTCACGACCAGGGAATCGGCATCATGGGAACCTTCATCGTAGGCTTGGACGACGATGACCCCGGCGTCTTCCGGAGAATCATTGATTTCTGCATTGGTTTGAAGCTCGACTGGGCCCTCACCTTTATCATGGCCCCTTATCCCGGGACCGATTCTTTTCTTCGATTGGAGAAAGAGGGAAGGATTCTGTGCAGAGATTGGGAGAAATACGATTCCCTTCACGTCGTTTATCAGCCTCTCGGGATGTCTGCGGAGGAACTGGAGAAAGGGATGAGGAAGACATGGAAAGAGGTGTTTTCAACTTCTTCCATTTATAAAAGGGTCCTCAAAAGACCCTGGGTTCATCCCCTCTTCTACCTGGCGATGAATTGGGGGTTTCACCGATTAACCAAAACATGGTAGCTTTTGGAACATAAATGCAAAATGAAAAGTTCAAATTGCAAAATTCAAAATCAAAATAATTTCCGGACCTTTGCATTTTTCATTTTGCATTTTACATTTTTCAATGAATCTCAGCATCTGGCAAGAAACCCACTATTTCGGGAATGGAAAAAACATTGTAAAATAGGCGTCTATGGATATCCTTTTTTTTAAATTGGCCACCTTTCTTTACCTCTTGGGGACGTTCGCCTTTTTAGCCTACATCCTCTTCCTTAGAGGAGCCCTTTCAAAAATAGCGGTCGCCATCGTCTCCGCCGGCTTCGCGTCCCATACCCTGGCCATCTTCAGCAGGTATATTGAAGCGGGCTATACCCCCGTGACGAACCTTTATGAATCTCTCTCCTTCTTTGCATGGATGATCATCGCACTCCTTTTGATCGCGACGTTTAAATATAAGGTCAGGGTCCTGGGGGCCTTTCTCACGCCGATGGCTCTTATCCTGATGCTCTTCGCCCTGGCCCTTCCGAAAGAGATTCTTCCCCTGGCGCCGGTGCTGAACAGCTTCTGGCATCCGTTCCATGTGGTCTTTGCCTTCCTGGGCAACGCCATCTTCACCCTGACCTTCTGTTTTGGGGTGATGTATTTGATTCAAGAACACCAGCTCAAAGCAAAAAGGATGGGGGCCATCGCAAAGAGACTTCCTTCTCTCAACCTTCTGGACGACCTGAGCTATCTCTCCCTCAAGTTCGGATTTCCACTGTTGACCCTGGGGATCATTACCGGCGCTGTCTGGGCGGAATATGCCTGGGGAAGATATTGGAATTGGGATCCTAAAGAAACATGGTCCTTGATCACCTGGCTTCTCTATGCGGCCCTCCTTCACCAGCGACTGACCGTCGGCTGGAGGGGACGGAAGGCCGCCATGATGGCCATCGTCGGTTTTCTCGCCGTCCTTTTCACCTTTTTTGGGGTCAACCTTCTTCTCCCGGGACTGCATACCTACTCCAAGTGGGGGCAATGAGGCGTACGGGTTGAGGTTTTGATTTTGCATGGAACTTTTGGTTATCGGATTAAATCATAATACGGCGCCGATCGAGATTCGCGAATGCCTGGCCTTCCCGAAAGATAAACTGGAAGAAGCTCTCGCGAGGGTCCATGCCCTTTCATCGCTCAAAGAGGACATGATCGTCTCTACCTGCAACCGGGTAGAGATCTACGCGGCCACGCGGGAGATTGAGAAAGCCATTTACGATTTGAAGGCCTTCTTCTCCCAGTATCACGGCGTCTCGCTGAAGGAATTCGAGAAAAATCTTTACGCTCCCGTCGGGGAGGAAGCGGTGAGGCATATTTTTCGAGTCGCCTCCAGCCTCGATTCCATGGTTCTGGGCGAACCCCAAATCCTAGGCCAGATCAAAGATGCCTATGACCTCTCCCAGCAGGCGAAGACTTCAGGCCTGATTCTTCACCGACTCCTCCATCGAGCCTTCCATGTGGCAAAAAGGGTAAGGACGGAAACGAAGATTGCCATCAGTGCGGTATCGGTCAGCTCGGTTGCGGTGGAGCTGGCTGAGAAAATTTTTGGAACACTGGAAAAGAAAACCGTTTTGCTCATCGGAGCGGGAGAGATGTGTGAACTGGCCGCCCGGCACCTCGTTTCGGGAGGGGCGGAGAGAATCCTGGTGACCAACCGGACCTATGAACGGGCGGTGTCACTGGCTCAAGAATTCAAGGGAGAAGCCGTCCCCTTTGAAGACATGACCCAGGGGTTCAAGAAAGCTGATATTGTGATCAGCGCGACCAACTCCCCCCAGTATCTGATCGGCCATGACCAGATCACCCGGGTGATGAAGGATCGAAAACAGAAGCCCCTTTTCTTCATCGATATCGCGGATCCTCGGGATATCGAACCCACCGTCGGCGACGTGGAGAATGTCTACCTCTACAATATCGACGACCTCCATAAGGTGGCCAATGAAAACATTAAGGATCGCGAAAAGGAGGCCCAAAAAGCAGAGACCATCGTTCAGGACGAGGTGGTGAAATTCGTCAGCTGGTATCGATCCCTGGATGTCACCCCCACCATTGTGGCCTTAAGACAGAAATTTGAAGAAATCAGAAGGAAGGAGTTGGAAAAAACCCTCTCCCTTCACCCCGATCTTTCCGATAAGGAGAAGAAATCTCTGGAGGCCCTCACGTCCGCCATCATTAACAAGATTCTCCACACGCCGATCACCCTCCTCAAGCAAACCAATGAGGAGGCGATGGCTGACCTCTATCTCGACGCCCTCCATACCCTCTTCGGGCTGCCGGAGAAATCTTTCGAAACACTTTTAGAACGCTTAGAAGAAAAGGAGGAGACCCATCTCGAAGATGCGCTCTGAGCTCAACATCGGGACCCGGGGGAGCCAGCTCGCCCTCTTTCAAGCCAACTGGGTGAAGGACCAGTTGTCCCGGACCTATCCGGACCTCGATGTCCGGCTGGTCAAAATCAAAACCACGGGAGATAAGATTCAGGACGCTCCTCTGGCCAAGATCGGAGGCAAGGGACTTTTCGTCAAGGAGATCGAAGAAGCCCTCCTGCAAAAAAGGATCGACCTCGCCGTCCACAGCATCAAGGATGTCCCGACGGAATTTCCGGAGGGGCTCCATCTCTCGGTCATCACCCGGCGGGAGGACCCTCGAGATGTTCTCATCTCAAAGGATGGAAGGACATTAAAAGAGCTTGCCCAAAAGGCAAAAGTCGGAACGAGCAGCTTGCGACGGCAGGCCCAGCTGCTCCACTTCAGAGACGACTTGGAACTGATCCCCTTGAGAGGAAACTTAGATACGCGGCTTAAGAAGCTGAGGACGACGAACCTCGACGCCATTGTCCTGGCCCTCGCAGGCGTAAAAAGATTGGGCCTCGAAGGGATGATTACCGAAATTATTTCTACGGACATTTCTCTTCCTGCGATCGGACAGGGAGCCCTGGGAATCGAGACAAGAAGGGATGACCGGGAAGTGGAGGGCCGAATCGGATTCCTCAACGATCGAGAGTCCTCCATCGCCGTTACCTCGGAGAGAGCCTTTCTCAAGAAATTAGAGGGGGGGTGTCAGGTTCCGATCGCGGCTTATGCTCGAACCGTCGGGAACGCCCTTCACATCGACGGATTGGTAGGCGCCATCGATGGAAAGAGACTGATCAGACATCATCGAGAGGGCGCCATCGACCGAGCGGAGTCCCTCGGGATCGAACTGGCCGACCTCCTCCTCAGCCAGGGAGCGAAAGAGGTCCTTGACGAAGTCTACCGGAAAACAGGCCCTCTCGTCGAAATTCCCTGACGCAATGATAGAGTCATGAGCAAAGAGCCCCTCGCTGGAAAAAGAATTCTGATCACCCGGGCTCGAGACCAGTCGGGTGATTTTGCGGTCCGACTCAGACAGCTGGGAGCAGAAGTGGTCGAATTCCCCACCATCGAGATCGTCCCTCCGATCCGTTGGGAAGGAGTCGACCACGCCATTGACCAGCTGCCCTCCTACGACTGGATCATCTTCACCAGTGCGAACGGAATCAAGTTCTTCTGGCAAAGGCTGTCGGAAAGGAGGAAGCCTCATCGCCTCCCCTCCTCTCTCAAAGTATGCGCCATCGGACCCGCCACTGCCGATCAACTGGGGGAAAAGAGAATCTCCGTTGACTATATGCCGAAGGAGTTCATTGCCGAGGCCATCCTGAAAGGATTCGAAAAGATGGCCATCGGGGGAAAGCGGATCCTTCTGGCCCGGGCGAAGAAGGCGCGGGATGTTCTTCCCAAAGGCTTAAGAAGCATGGGCGCAGAGGTCGAGGTGGTGGAAGTCTATCGAACGATCAGGCCAAGGGGCGGATCGAGGAAATTGAAGAAACTCCTGGAAGAAGGAAAGATCGACCTGATCACCTTTACCTCTTCTTCCACGGTCAATCACTTTGGTGAACTCCTTAAGAAAGAAGATCTCCGGACACTGTTAAAAGGCACGGCGATTGCCTGTATCGGACCGGTGACCGCCCGGACCGCAAGAGAATGGGGGCTGAAAGTCCGGATTCAGCCGAAGCAGTATACGATCCCGGGATTAACTCACGCGATTGCCGGTTTTTTTTCTCGCCACCCCTCCCCGCGGGAGACTTTGTCGAAACACCCAAGACGAATTTAAGAAAGGGGGAGAGGCGGTCGGGTGGAGAAGATTTAGAGCGGTAACCCTTAACCCTTCGAATACAGGCGCACCAAGCGTCAGAGATATTGGACTCTATAGTAGCGATGATTTCCCATAATCTAAAAGACCCGCATTCTAAAGCTTTGGAGCCCGACTGCCTTTCCCCCTCCGCTGGCAATTGCGACACAGCTCCCGATCCTTTTTCCATCGAAGTCATCCTCTACGATTTAGGCAATGTCATCCTTCCGTTCAGCCACTACCAGATTGCAGAAAAGCTTTCCCCTTTCTCTCACAAGAAAGAATTTCGAGATCCGGGAAGAATATTCTCCTATCTCTTCGATTTCGAGCATGGGTTGACGAACCGTTTTGACGTGGGCGATGTCTCCTCCCAGGAATTTTTCCAAATCCTGAAAGAAGACCTCGGCCTTTCCGTGTCCTTCGGCCAGTTTCTTCCCATCTGGGAGGATATCTTCTCTGAAAATGTCGAAGTTTCTCAAATCATCCTCTCTCAAAAAGGGAGATGGAAGCTTGGCCTTCTCTCCAACACCGATCCCCTTCACTTCGATTACATCCTTTCGAAGTTTCCCATCCTGAGGGCCTTTGATAAATGGATTTTGTCCTACGAGGTGGGTGTTAAAAAGCCGTCTGTCGAGATCTTTCAAAAGGCGATCGGGTGGGCTTCGGTCGAACCACGGAAGATTCTTTTTATCGACGACATCCAAAAACATATTGACGTCGCCATCTCTTTAGGGATGGAGGGCATCCATTTCATCTCTGCCGAACAATTGAAAAAAGAGTTGTCGCTGAAATTACAGACATCCGGAAACAGATAGGCTGTTTTTTGAATCCTCCCGAACTTGGCCCTCCCGCATCGATCCTCTCCAGCCAGGGTCTTTTGCTTGATCGACACCCCGCACCGATGAGGGAACGGAACACAAGCCTCACTTCATGCTAATGAACCGATGGATCGCTTTGGCCATATCATCCACCTTCTCCCTGACGCCTGCCTCGTCATGCATGCTCGGGATGGACAAGGCACAATCGCGCATGCACCCCTCCATGATCACCATGCCCAGTCTTCGGGCCGCGGAGGAAAGAGCTGAAAGCTGGACCAGAATATCGGTACAGTTTCCGTCTTTTTCCACCATTCCCCGGATTCCGCGCGCCTGTCCTTCAATCTTTTTGAGGCGGGAGCGTATCTCCTTTCTCATTTCCTCCGTTAGAGACGAGGCTTGCATGTTAGCTTCTCCTTTCAGGGATTCTATCCTCTACAAACATCTTATGCAATTCTAGCCCCCGGATAATCAAGAACGGATCATTTCAACTCTAAAGAGGGTAGACCTTCCCTCCCATTATCTTAAATAACCCAATTATCCCCTCCCACTAGCTTGAAAACAACCCCCTCTCCCCTCGGAGGCTGTGTCACAATCTAAAGAAACCAACTCGTGGGAAAGGGGGAGGGGCGGTCGGGTGGAAAAGATTTAGAGCGGAAACCTTTAAAGGTTCGGAATCTGGCGTCCCAAGCCCATGAATGCATTCGACTTTATACAAGCGACGATTTACCATGACCTAAAAGACCCGCTTTCTAAATCTTTGGAACCCGACTGCCTCTCCCCTCGAATTGCGATTACGACACAGTCTCTCGTGGGAGAGGGCAAGGGTGAGGGGGGGACCATAACTCTCATGCAAAATTAATTGCAAACCTCTTTGTGTAACGTCTCCGTCATAGAGTCCGGGGCGATAAAATGCCACTCCTCGTTATCCATGGGATAAAACACTTTTCCATTTTTCGAATAAAAGACAATCCGCAAATACCGAGCCGACCTTTCCGCACAGTTCAGTTCAAGCGATATCAAAGTGAAATCCAAATCCTCGAAGCCTTTCCCACCCTGGCTCACCCAGTGGGAAATACTCTTCTCTGAATAAGCGGACTGGACCCAGATCTCGACAAGGTTCTTGGACGGCCGTTTCAAACTTTCCGTATCGTAGAAATACGACCCATCCTCGTTGGTGCCGTAATATTTCCAATCGACCGCCCATCCCTTCGGATGCCCAAGAAGGACCAGCCCGATGATTCCTAGGATCACTCCCAGTTTCCTCGACGGCGATCTCGCATGCCTATACCTTCTTCTGAATCCGGCGCAGAAATGATTCTTTTCCATTGTCGAACCCTACAAAGAAATAGAGATTTCTCATTAACGATAATATTGAAAAACAGAGGTACGATGATTAATATAAATTAGAATGCACCTTTTTACCAGTTGCAGTGCGGTGATGCAACAGGAGGTAGGCGAATGAAAGTAGCCAGTTCTGCCCTCGCACTGGTCTTAATCTTCGGCTTAGGTCTCGTCCTGGCGCCTTGCGCCGAAAGTAAGATGTCAGAAAGCTCTCCCAAAACCTATGACCCCAACGGGTTAATCGGCACCCCGGTTGAAAATCCACTCGGAGAAGCGGTGGGAACGATTAAAGATGTTGTGACCGATTCGAACGGCGATGTTGAATTTGTAATCGTATCCCATGATTTCTACTGGGAATATGTCCCTCGACCACCCCAGACCGTTGTCGTTCTTTTCAGCGACATGACCGTGGACCCTGATAAGAAGATCTCCGTCCTCAAATTCAGCTCGTGGATGCTCGACTTTGCGCCCATTTTCAAAAAGAACGGATAATTCAGCCCAGTCCCGCGTGAGTTTGACCCGTATAATCCTGGACGGCAACAAGTCATGCGCGGTTTCGATCCGGGCATTTCCCGACGAACGATCCTTTAGCACGTTCAGCTCAGTAACCATAATCTCCTGTAATGATTCTTCCGAGCCTACCATTTTCAAATCTGAGATACCGAACGAATTGACCCCGCCCGAAATTGTATTCCCATTCCTCAATCGAGACTAATTCTTTGACGAAAGGTGATCTCAAAAACAATTCTTGATCCGGTGTCACCGGAGAAAAGAGAAGCAGGTCTCGTCGAATGCGTACCTCCTGCCAAGTCTCTACATTCGCCGGATCTCCGCATTTTCTAAGGACGTCATAGCTGCGGTCTCCGACAGACACAAGGTATGAGCCGCATCTCATATCGGAGGCGGCGACGCGGACGACAGGGATCATTAAACCGATTGCCAAGAATAGGACGAAGACTGCCGTTTTCATTTTTACCCTCCTCCCGCCTTGATCGTATTGTCAAAAGTTATTTCCCCTCGCCCCTTGGGGGAGAGGGTTAGGGTGAGGGGTTAGAAGGGCATCTCGGATCTTCTCCAAAACACCTTCCAAGTTACTGAATACCTGGCTATCCCAAAACCGTAGCACTTCATATCCTTCGCTCCGGAGCCATTCGTCACGCATCTTATCGCTTGGATCGACAGCATGCTGCCCACCGTCCAGCTCTATGACCACTTTTTTTTCGAGGTTCACAAAATCCACTACATACC